>WNGP01000588.1_pt1 | contig 28459 bp, 29 predicted proteins | sample 5407671 | NCBI WGS metagenome assembly WNGP01 (sample SAMN13153381, study PRJNA577476) | soil metagenome | isolation source: 40 cm soil or saprolite under Garry oak tree replicate 2 | place: USA:California | collected 2016-06-15
GAATGAAGCCTACGCAATCGCGAAGATTGCCGGAATCAAACTCTGCCAGGCATATGCGCGCGAGTACGGCGCGACCTTCATCTCGGTTATGCCAACGAACCTTTACGGGCCTAACGATAGTTTCGATCTGGAGACATCGCACGTGCTGCCCGCGCTTCTGCGCAAGGCGCATGACGCCAAAACCCGGAATGAGAACAAGCTAATCGTGTGGGGAACCGGAAAACCACGTCGCGAATTTTTGCACGTGGACGACCTTGCCTCAGCCTGTCTTTTGTTGCTGGAGAAATACGACTCCCCGGAGATCGTCAATATCGGTTGCGGCGAAGATATCACTGTTCGCGAACTAGCTGAGCTAATCTGTGATGTAGTCGGCTTCAACGGCGAACTGGTGTGGGACGCCACGAAACCGGATGGCACGCCGCGAAAACTCCTGGATATAACCAAAATTCGAGCGCTAAGCTGGCAACCAACCATCCCGCTGCGACAGGGCATTGCGCAGACTTACGAGTGGTTTCTTGCGAATCGCGCCGTACGTTAGGAACGCCGCACTGCGACGTCAGCCGGCGCAGCGCGCCGACCCTGCCAAGTTTCGGCCGTTGACCCGCGAAAGCTTTCGGAGTTGACTGCCCATGGGGAGTGATGAAGAAGCTGCGCGTTGGCGTTGTTGGCGTTGGCCATATCGGAAGCAATCATGCACGGCTCTACGCGGAAATTTCATCCGGTGAGTTCACCGCGGTGTACGACGTGGAGCCGTTCAGGAGCCGCACTATTTCGACCAAATTCGGGGCGGCACCTGCCAAATCGCTTGATGAATTTATCGCTATGGTTGATGCCGCTTCGGTGGCGACACCCACCAATACTCACTACGACGTTGCCCGAGCTCTCCTTGCGAACGGCAAACATGTGCTAATTGAGAAGCCGATCACCGACAATACCGCGCAGGCGACCGAGCTCGCGGAACTGGCAACGCGCAGCAATCTCATATTGCAGGTGGGTCATGTCGAACGTTTTAACCCAGTGCTCAGCGCGCTCGAAAAACATCTGACCCATCCGCGATTTATAGAAGCGCATCGGCTCTCGCCGTACACGGAACGCAGCACGGATATCGGCGTCGTACTCGATCTGATGATCCACGACCTGGAGGTCATTCTCCATTTTGTACGCTCGCCGCTTTGGAGTATCGACGCGGTCGGCGTCCCTGTGCTCAGCCGTAGCGAAGATATCGCCAACGCGCGGCTTCATTTCGAAGATGGTTGTGTGGCGAATATCACCGCCAGCCGGATCAGTCCCGAGCGGATGCGCAAAATTCGGATCTTTCAGGAAGACGCGTATCTCTCGCTCGATTACCAAAATCAAGGCGGCGAAATTTACCGGCGCGTCGGAAAACAGATCTGGCGTGACAGGGTCGAGATAGAACATGGTGAACCGCTCAAGCTTCAGCTCGCTTCCTTCATCGAGTGTGCAAACACCGGACAGCAGCCGCGGGTCTCAGGTTCTCAAGCCACAGCGGCACTGGAGTTGGCAGTTAAAATTACGAAGCAAATCTCGTCGAGTGCATAGGACGGCTTCGCGTGCTAACGGCCACTGTAGAGGCAGGCGTGTCGCCTGCATCGCTGCACTTCGCAGCCGACACGGCTGCCACTACACATGACGATCTATTTCGCTGCAGGCGAAGTGAGTGCGGATAACCACGGGGCGGCATTGATGCACTCGCTGCGAGAGTTGCGTCCCGGACTGAAGTTCATTGGGCGCGGCGGTCCGCGAATGCAGCAGATCGCCGGCGCACAATTTAGAAATTGGATTGGTGAGGCAGCGGTTCTCGGTTTGTGGGAAGTGCTCAGAAAGTACGGCTACTTTCGGAAGCAGTTCCATCAAACCCTTGGCGAAATTTCGGTAAGCAAACCTGACGCAGTCGTTTTGATCGACTATCCCGGCTTTAATTTGAGACTCGCCCGTGCTCTACGCCGGCAATCGCAAAGCCAGAAAACCATCTACTACATCAGCCCGCAGGTCTGGGCATGGAACCGGGGCCGGATCAAAAAGATGGCGCGCTTGATCGATCTGGTGCTCTGCATTTTTCCGTTTGAGGCCAATCTCTACAGCGAATCGGGCCTGCGCGCGGTTTTTGTCGGTCATCCAATGATTGAAAACCTTGAGACGCAGAAGATCGAGACTGCGCGCGATCCCAATTTGATCGGGCTTTTCCCAGGCAGCCGGCTTCGTGAAGTCCGAAAAATTTTCCCGGTGATGATCGAAGTAGCGCGTTTGCTTTTGCGAACCAGGCCAGGTTTGCGCTTCTGCGTCGCAGCCGCATCCGAAGGTCTAGCGGGTGAAATGAGCGAAATGCTGAGGAGTGGACAATCGGAGAACCGGCAGGCGATTGAAATTATACTCGGGCAGACGCCAGTGCTGATGCAGCAGGCATGGGCCGGAATTGTTGCGTCGGGAAGCGCGACACTTGAGGCTGCTTATTTCCGAATGCCGTTTGTGTTGATTTACAAGGTCGCATGGCCGACGTACATCGCTGCGCGCCTCGTCGTAAACGTAGACTATCTAGGCATGCCTAATTTGCTTGCGGACAAGCAAGTGGTTCCCGAATTTATCCAGCACGAAGCTAAACCGAGCGTCATCGTAAAAGCTCTCCAAGCGTTGATGGATGACGCGAAGGTGCGTGACAGGATGATTTCTGAATTTGATGCGATCGTCGGCAAATTAGGCGGCAGCGGCGCCAGCGACAGGGCGGCGCGAGCAATCATTCAAGAACTGAACAACGGGCGATCTCCCGATCGCGTCGGAGATCCGGAAACCGCCGCTCGTTGGGCTGCGCCATGAAAATCTGGGACATATCACGAACGCTTTCGAACGACTTCGCCGAATGGCCAGGTGACGAACCGTTCGATTATCGTTTGACGAACGAGATCACCAAAGGTGCGAGCGTAAACCTCGGCGCGATCACGATGAGCGTGCACAACGGCACGCATGCGGATGCGAGGTTTCATTTCGACACAAATGCCGAATCGATCGAAAAAGTGCCGCTCGACACTTATCTCGGCCGTGCAACTGTCGTCGATCTGTCGCAAACTTTTTCCCAGTCGAGCGAGAAACATCTGATCACTCGCGAAGATCTCCGACCGCACGCTGAGCAAATCGCAGCGACCTCGCGCCTGCTGGTGAAGACTGGTCGCTGGAGGGACTCAACAAATTTTCCGAGTCGCATTCCTGTGATCGCGGCCGATCTCCCGTCGTGGTTGCAGAAAAACGGGGTGCGACTGCTCGGCGTGGACCTGCCATCGATGGACGAGATCGATTCGAAATCGTTGCAGAATCATCAGGCGCTTGCCGGCGCGGGTATAGCAATCATTGAATCGCTTGACCTGAGTGACGTCGCTCCTGGCATTTACAATTTTGCGGCGCTACCTCTGAAAATTGCCGGCGCCGATGGTGCACCTGTGCGTGCGGTGCTTTGGCGCGACTAAAGCCAGATGATTGTCATTCCGAGCGAAGTCGAGGCTTCAACGCAGCCCCGAACGCTTTCGGGGCGAGGCCAGGCTTTCAACCCCGTGGCATAATCCTAAGCTAACTTCGCGGGATATCTCGACTTCGCTCGACATGACAGACACCGTATTGGGAGATCGTCGGACCGTCTGGATTGTCGCGGTACTGATTATCGTTTTATTCGCTACTGCCAATTTGCCCTGGCAACTCGACGACTATGACCAAGCCAAGCAGGCCTTTAGCTCCTTCGAAATGGTTAAGGAAGGTCATTGGCTTTATCAACACACGCCGCATGAACACGTCGCGACAAAACCGCCGCTGGTCGCCTGGATTTCAGCCGCCATTTTTGCGGTGACGCGGTCATGGGAAGTCGCGCGGCGATTGCCGTCCCTTTTGGCCGCGCTTGTCTTCGCGGTCGTGTTATTCCGCTTGGCAAAGGAAGATTATGGATCCAGCACTGCGTTAATCGCGCTCGGCGCATTTGGATTGAATCTGCTCAGTCCGCGGCTGGCCACGCTCGTGCGCACGGATATGCCACTCGCGTTTGTGATTTTTTTGATCGGCGCGCTGATCTGGCAAAAGGTCCGCGCCGGAAATGGCTGGACACTACGCGATCAGGTTTACGTGTTTGCGCTGCTTACGGCGGCGATGTTGATCAAAGGCCCGATCGTTTACGCGTTTCTACTACCGGGCATTGCTCTCTATCAGGTGCATCATGGGAGGACGCGACCGGAGGGCGTGCCGTCGAACAGTGCGTGGTCTGGCTGGTGGCCGTGGGTCGCTTCTTTCGCCATTTTTCTCGCCTGGGTAGTCGGCGGGATCCGGTCTCAACCTGGCTTTTATCACGAGGTTGTGGTGCGCGAATTCATAGGGCGCTTTGGCGAGACAATTCATCGGCCGCAGCCGCTCCTTTTTTATTTGCCGCACCTCTTGCACAAATTCGCGCCGTGGAGTGTGTTGATGATCGCGGTTGCACTTGTCGATCTTCGTTCGCGAAACTGGCGGTTCCGCTCGCTTTTTCGTGAAATGTCTCCAGGGACCTTCTGGCTGCTTTGCTGGAGCTTTGGCGGCCTGATTGCGATGTCGCTGATTCCATCAAAGCGCGTCGATAGGATCTTCCCGCTTATTCCGCCTTTCTGTTTGCTGCTGGCCGCGCAGATTGCGTCGCGTAATTTTAGCCACGGCTCTGCGGGCGCTTCTTCGAGAAGCTGTGAATCAGATGAGATCGCCCATAGGCCGGTGACTACAACGACTGCGCTGACGCAGATCTATCGGTGGAGTGCTCTTGCACTCGCTTTGGCAATCCTTTTTACAACCGGCTACACAGGTTGGAAGATCGTCACCGGCTATCGCCATCAACGTGACGCGCTCGCGGTCTTTGGACGGAACGTTCGGCGCGAAGCGGAATCACACCACTGGCGTTACGAGGTCGTTTCCGCCAGGGACGAAGGCCTTCTGCTCTACCTGCAAAAGATGCATTTCATCGACCCGCAGCTTGCAGTCACTGAATGGAACAACGGAAGTCTCGATGCGGTGGTAGTATCGGCAGAGAAAGCGACGATGCTGATCCCGAGGTTTGAAGGCGCTGCTGTATCTGAACAAACAAGAGCACAGCAAGGAGATTACGTTTTGATCACGCACCGGTCAGTCGAGTCGGGGGAACTGCATGAAGCAGGGACGGTAAAAAGCTTGGTGGAAATCGCGCGACCGCTACAGTCGCGGCCGTGATTGTAAAAAACGTCGCCATCCCGATCCTGCTACGAGCTCTATTAGCTGCCGCTCCCGCACGCGGGCAGGGGAACATTCAAGCGATTGTTACACACAATGTTTAACCACTACTATCGGAGAGTGGTGCGGGAGGGGTTGCGGTCGCGGTGCGGACGAATGGAAGAACTGAGTTTTTCAATTATGGCTTTGCTAACCTCGCGAGAAACGAACGAGTAACCGCCGACTCGCTTTTCAATCTTGCTTCAGTGGGCAAATTGTTCGCGCCGACACTCCTCGCGGAAGCGGTAAAGCGCGGCGAGCTCAGCCTCGATGATTCAGTCGCCAAATACGTGACCGAGTCGCAAAAAGGCGGCGATATCCGGCGAGTGACGCTCGGGCAGCTTGCCAGTCATACGTCCGGATTGCCGCGCGTGCCGCAGCAATACGAAGGCTGGCATCGAGGAAATACACGTGGCCGGACTTTGTTCGCTTCCTATGAATTCGTGGAAGGCTGGTCCGAACTGCGAGCCTGGGAAACAGTATCTCTAATCCAACGCTGCCATGGTTTTGTTGCGCGTGGCGCTCGAACGCCGATTCAACACTCGATTTGCGGCGTTAATGCGAGAACGGATCACCGCACCGCTTGGAATGAACTCTACCGCGCTGCCGTTGCCACGTGGCTGACTTGCGCGCGCCGTGCAGGATTAGGCCCGGCCGGACACCCTGTCGGCAGGCCGGGTGAAGAATCGGGGATGTTCAGATGGCCAGGCGCCGGTCAGATTTATTCATCGTCGCGGGACATGGCGACGTTCCTCGCTGCGAACATGGGCGAAGCTCACCGACCATGGCCCGATGGAGAATGCGATGGGCTTCGCGCAGCAGCCCGTGTTCACCGTGAATTCCCACTTCAAGCAAGGCCTCGCCTGGCAGAACGTCAGATCCGGAACCCTCCTGATCATCGACAAGAACGGCGGGCTGAACAACACTTCGACCTATATCGGGTTCGCGCCAGAACGAAAGCTCGGCGTCGTGATTCTTGTAAATCGCGGGAAACAACACGCCACTGGGATCGGGCGACGGATTCTGCACGCGCTTGCACAAGATCAATCAGTGCCATCAACGGAAGGCGAACCAGAGCCGGATGGGGACTGAGGATTTTGCCTTAGCTTTTTTGTTAGTTAGCTGGAGCTGATTGGTTGGAGGGGTGTGGCGGCCGACGTCCGCTTTTTAAAAAATGGTTGAGCTGCCTTTCCCAGTCCTGCATGAATTTCTGATAATGATCGGCGGTGAATCTGGCTACGAACTCGTCGCCCGCTGGCCCGATACTGGTGTGACTATAGGTCACGTCGGCAAAACATTCCTCCCGATTTGCGGTAAGCAGAATTTCTAGGCGACAAGCTATGACTCCAGGCAAAATCTTTAATATCTCAACACACCAGTTCTGTGGCTCATGGCGTGTAACGTACCAAATCGCTTTACCGGGTTTGTCCGGGGTAATGAAAATGCAATCGCGCTCGGCAATTCCGGAGGAACTAATGACCACGTCGGGTAGCCAACCGTCAGCCCAGTCGGTCTCTCGCACTGGACACAAAAGTGGAAAGACTCGGGCAGGTGCTGCACACAGTTTTTGCCTGTAGGTGTGTGTTGCCCGATTTGGCTTGGCGATGCGCATCGTCACCTAACGAATGTAAAGCGAGCAGAGAAATGCCAGCATCGCGCGCACGCGGCGATTAGGTCTAACGACAAAAAAATCGTTCACAGCGTGTCTGGCTCAGTGGATAGACTAAAGCGAAATTTCCTTCCACTTGAGATTGAAGCGCCTCTTAATAACGGCGTTTGACCAACCCCCAATACGCCAGAAGCGCTGTCAAGACCAGCAGTGGTCCGAGGACGAAAAAGAAACCGTACCTGTGTTGAGCCAGAGGGATACCGCCTACGTTCATGCCAAACAAGCCCGCCACCAGGTTGATCGGCAGGGCCAGCACAGTTACTACCGTCAACAGAAACAAGGTGCGATTTGTCTGTTCATTGACAAGGGCGGCCAATTCTTCCTGAAGCTGTTTGACGCGTTCAACCAAGGCCGTTGTGTCGCCGATAGCGGCTGAGAACTTCTCGGCCGCTTGCTGCAGGTTGTGAAGCTCGTCTTCTGTAATCCAATCAGGCGGCCGACTAAGAAGGCGAAAGAATGCAGCGGGCTCAGGCGCCAGAAGGCGTTGGAGTCGGACCAAGATCCGCCGCAGAGAACCTAATTCGCTGCGACTAACGGAAATCCGCTTGGCCAGCAGTCTCTCTTCCATTGGATCTATGCGCTTGGTGGACTTGCGTACAATGTCAACCAACACACTGGCCTGATCTCGTAACAAGCGCGACAGAACTTCAATCGGCGACCGAAACATCTGGCCCGCTTGCACTGCAGCCCGGAGTTTGTCAATGGAGCGCCAGGGCCGAACATGCGCGCTTATGAGCACGCGAGACTTTATGCAAAGACTGGTGCTCGCAATCGGAGCATTAAATGTGAAATCAAAAAGCACATCATGGATGCGCGCCACCAGTGAGTCTGCGTCCTGCTGCAAATGAGTGGAGTCTGCATCGCTATGCAACGATTCGTAAAAGCTATCGGGCAAGGTTAGATACCGCCGTAGCCAGGGCTCAGACCGCAGATTGGAAAGCGAAAAATGCAACCAGAGGAATTCATCCGGCAGGCTGGGACCCGGCGCGGTCAAAAACTCAACGGCCTCCTCCGAAGTGATCGGCCGTGCTGGCTGGTTGGGGACGAAACGGTAGCTCCAGATCGGCCCATCCGGGGCTGAATCCGAAGCAGGATCACTACTTTGGCTCATTGTTTGAGCGGCCACGAGATGATTGGTCCGCTTTTTTTCTACGAGCGCAAGCCCATTTGCTCCGGGCGACACCGGAAAACGACAGAAATGCTGGCTCGACTTTGCGGCGGATGAAACTACTCTCGCGAAACGGAAGGTATCAGCTTTCCCTACGGTGGAAGCGATTCGGGAATGGCGAACGAACAATTTCCAAAGAAGGAACTTGAGACTCTCTGGGCTCCATGGCGAGTGGAGTATTTCGAGAAGGAGCCGCGCGACCGCAACTTTCTCGAAACGGCGGCGCGGGCGAGCGATGACGCGGAGCACCTGGTCATCGCGCGTCGCAAGAATGCATTTCTCATGATGAACCGATACCCTTACACGGTCGGACATTTAATGGTGGTGCCGTATCGGAAAGTTGCTGAGCTTTCGGCGTTCGGCGAGAATGAGCTCGTCGAGTTGTGGAATTTGGTCGTGCACGCGCAGGCGCTTTTGCGCGCGGCGGTGAAGGCGCAGGGGTTTAACATTGGTTTGAATCTAGGCGAATGCGCGGGCGCAGGTGTTACCGATCACTTGCATATTCACATCGTCCCGCGGTGGAGCGGCGATACGAATTTCATGCCGATCATCGGCGGCGCGCGCGTGCTCTCGGATGGGTTACGCGCGTTGTACGGCAAGTTGATGGAAGCGCAGGAGAAGATGGCTTTGCCACGTTGAATCGTAAATCGTGCATCGTGCAACGATGTAACGAATCGCTCTACAGATGAACACCTGGGTTGAAGCGCCCCCGAGGAGAAAGGGCCTGGGCTGTTTCGCCCGGGGTTGCCTCATTTTTTTGATATTTGCCATTGTGCTGGCGATAGCTTGCTTTGCCGGAATGTCTTGGGGACTTCATCGTCACTCGGCTTTGTTTTACGGCAGTTATTGGCTGGCCAAATCACATTCCATCGCAGAAGCGCCAACGCCGGTGCCTGAATTTACCGGTTCCGATCAACAGATCCAAACAGCGCGGGAACGTTGGCAGGATTTCGAACAGAAAACGCGCGGAGGTCAGCCGACGGAGATCGAGCTGAGCGCGGATGATATCAATGGGTTGATTGCCGCAAACGAGAACATGCGCGGCAAAGTTTTTGCATCGATTGAGGGCAATCGCCTTCACCTCCAGACGAGTGCGCCGATCGGAGGATTTTTCGGCAGGCCCGGATATTACTTTAACGGTGATGTCACCGTCGAACTGAACGGGCCGCAATCACTGGAGAACCCGCAGTTTAGTCAGATTACCGTAAACGGCGAGCAAGTACCGACTGATTTCCTAAATTGGAAATATCGTTCTCGGCAGCTCCGCGAGTACCTGTTGGATCAGCGGAATGCGTACGATCTTGGTACGATCGAGATCCGGGACGGCAAAGTAATCCTTCGCTCGCGTAACGACTAAGTGCCATGGTAGGGACATCGCGCTGCGATGTCCGGACGGCGCAACGCACCGTCCCTGTCTAATTCGATTGCATGATTTCGCGGACAAAGACGTTGAGTTGTCCGTCTTCTTGCTTGCGCACTTCGGTGATCTCATACGGCCGCATCTCATCGCGGTTCACTACGGCGCCCTGAGGGGGAGGCGTATAACCGCGCGGAAACTCTACAACGATGCGTGTCGATGAGCCGCCGCCGAAATGCAGCATCTTGCTTGTTAGCGTCGTGCGCGGCCGCAGCACGGCCTTGTTCGCGTCGGAAAAATTCACAACGAACTGGCCTTTCAAATAAACGCGTTCCCCGGCGAGCCCGCGGTCCGCTACCTCGTTCAAGTCGCTGGTTCCAATTAGTCTTCCAAGCGGCATTTTTCCTGCCGCAAAGGTTTTCCAACTGCCACCGCCCGCGTTTGAGGCCAGAGCCACGTTAGAGGAATCAGGCGGAGCAGGTTGAGCGGACAGAACCGGAACCGGCGTAGCCATCGCAAGTGGCGAACGCTGTGCGATCGCGCCAGTGGCAACATCAGGAACTTTAGACGCAGCCGCCGGCGTGGCGACAGGAACATTAAGCGCGCTGGGAGGAGTGAGTCCAGATGCAACGGTAGTCGGCGTCGCAGCTAACACCGGTTTATTCTGAGCGATCACTGCTTGTGCAGGAGTCGATTGAGGCGCGGGAGATTCAAGTTTTTGTTTCCTGCCCTTTTTACCTCTCGGCGTCGGTTTCGCGAGCTTCTCATTGCTGGCAACAACGGGCGGGGTCGTCGACACCGGCGCCACGGGTCTGGCTTGTTCGATGCGGACCAATTCGTTTTTGGCAGGCGGCGGACTTACACTTGCGCCAGGAATCGGAACCGACCCGGCTTGAGAGACTGCCATTTTTTCCCGATATTCGGCCAGTCGTTGTTCGATGGACGCGCGTTCCTGTGATTTAAACAACGGCCAACCGGCAGCGAGGTTGAGACTGAGCGGCGGCTCCAGTCGGAACGTGCCCAAGCCGCGCGTCACTGTATAACTTCCGTAAAGCAGCGGAACAGTCGTGATCAGAATTCGTCCATCAATCAATCGCTCAGCATGAATCACGGCAGAAATATCGTGACTGCGCTCCAGTTTCACTTGCAATCCGACGGTCAGCGTCTGCTTCATGAGCGGGAGGGCTTCGGGGTTCGCTGGATAGACGTGTTCCATGAGCAGCTCGCCGCTATCAACGGCACCAGTGAGCGCTGCCATGCCGGACGGAAAAACATCTTCAGGCCCGAGCTCGCGCACTGCGATGACCGTGTATCGACCTACCACGTAGGGGACCAGACCGCGGACCTGCTGATAATTTCGGATATAATTGCGCAGCAGCTCGGCGTTGGTCTTCGCCAACTCAGCAGCGCCCATCCCCACGTAGTGCTCGTAAAGTTGACTTGCGTTAAGGAATTCGCCTGCTGGCGCGGCTGTGAGTTCGAACCGCTTCGGAGGTTCGACCTTGTGCAGCCGTTGCAGGATTCGATAGCTGTCAGGCCGCTCTGGTTGGTTGAAGATATAGAAACTGCCGAGCCACGCTGCCAGCGCGAAACCGGTCAAAAGCAAAATCGCGACAGTCCAGGCAAAATAATTGATTCGCTGCCGGCGGCGGGTGTGCGCCTCGTCTTGGTACGGATCGTATGGATGAGTGCCATAGTCCATCAGTTCAGCGCGCTAAAGTTCCCGGTCTCAACCTGACTGTGCCGCCTCAAACGACGAACCGCATCCGCACGTTCGCGATGCGTTTGGATTGACGATTCGAAAACCAGTGCCGGTCAGACCATCGGTAAAATCCAATGTCGCGCCGCGCAGGTATGGAACGCTCTCCTCGTCGATAAAAAAATGTACGCCATCGCACTCGACTATCGCATCGCCGTCTTTGCATTGGGCGAGCGTCATCTCGTAATGCAAACCGGAACAGCCGCCTTTGGCCACTTCTACTCTTAAGCCCCGGTGTGACTCTTCCGGTCGCTGCGAGAGCAAATTCCGGAGCTGTCGAACAGCGTTGTCCGTGACGTTAATCATTACCCTCAAAATACGACTGCGACATACCCAAGTCAAAAGGTAGGCAAGGCGCGCTGCGCCGTCTGGCCGCCGCAGCGCGGCGTCGCTACCATCGGATTTTCTTCGCAATCCCTGATCCGGAATTTACAATCAGACACAAAATGGGCCGGATTCGATTGCTTTCCGAAACCGTCGCAAGCCAGGTGGCAGCTGGCGAAGTCGTGGAGCGTCCCGCATCGGTGGTGAAAGAATTGGTCGAAAACAGTCTCGACGCGGGCGCTCGTAAGATTGACATCGTCATTCGTCGCGGAGGAATTTCTCTCGTTCGCGTCATAGATGACGGCTGCGGCATGGACCGCGACGACGCGCTGCTTTCGCTGGAGAGACACGCCACCAGCAAAATTCGCTCTGCTGCTGATCTTCAAGCGGTGGCGACACTCGGATTTCGTGGCGAAGCTCTACCCAGCATCGCTAGTGTATCGCGATTTCGCCTCACAACACGCGAAGCGCGCGCCATCGCAGGAACTGAGATTATCGTTAACGGCGGCAAGATTGAAATTGTGCGAGACGGCGGTGAAGCCCCTGGAACCCAGGTCGAAGTTCGCTCGCTTTTTTACAATCTACCGGCGCGCCGGAAATTTCTGCGCTCCGAGAGCACGGAAAGCCGCAACATCGAACATCAGCTTCATCTGCAAGCCATCGGGCATCCTCAGATCGCTTTCTCGTTGTTGCGCGACGACCGCATGTTGCTCCAGTTGCCGGCGACGGTAAGGCTCAGCGATCGCATCCGGGATTTGTATGGTGCTGAGTTGTTGCAACGCCTCGTCGAAGTTAGTGATCTTGCTTCGTCCAAAATTCGAATCAGTGGTTTTATCGGGCAGGCAGGTCTGAGCCGACAGACCCGTAGTCAGCAACTTGTGTTCGTAAACGGCCGCGCGATTGAAAGTAGTCTAATTACCGGGGCTATTCGCGAGGGATACCACACTGCTCTGATGAAAGGACAATACCCGGTTACGTTCCTGTTTCTTGAGCTCGATCCCAAGGCGGTGGACGTAAATGCGCACCCGGCAAAACGCGAAGTCCGTTTTCATGATCCGAACGGTGTCCGTGAGACGATTGTTCGCTGCATTCAACAAACATTGGAAACGGCTCGAGCCGAATGGCAGGAAAAATTTCGGGCACCCGTTCGGCCATCCACTGACGTTCCCGCGAAACCCGCTCCAGATTTAACACTGCGCCCCGAGGTATCTGCTTCGCAGTACACGCATCGTGAGTTGCCACATCTTGGCACTAGCGCATCCGGAGGCGTCGACTTTATGCGGGCACCAGGCCCAGAGATTGTAGGGCAGGCGCACCGCCTGCCACGCCCGGATCCCGGTTCGGCAAACAAAGCGCTTGCTCTACAGCGGAATTCCAGGAAAGCCGCCCAGCAGCAATTCGAGATCATCGGCGTTCTCAGTAAGCTTTATGTCTTGATGGAAAGTGCAGATGGCCTCGTCCTGGTCGATCAACATGCGGCGCACGAGCGCATCCTGTTCGAAGAATTGCGGCGCAGAATGGAAGAGCAGGGCGTTCCGACGCAGAAGCTGCTTCTGCCGCAAACTTTCGATGTGCCGCCGCGTGACGCCGATTGGATCGAGCGCAACCTCTCAACGCTGCAAAGGATGGGAATCGGAATCGAGAGCTTCGGGCCGGACAACTTTAAAATTGATAGTCTTCCCAGTTTCTTGAGCGTGTCCGATGCGGCGCAATTCATGCGCAAAGTAATTGACGATCTGAAAGGCACCGGTAACAGCGCTTCAGCGATGCGTCTGGGCGAAGAAATGATCGCAAAAACTGTTTGTCGTCATGCTGTCAAAGCCAATGATCCATTGCGCTATCCCGAAGTGGAAAAGTTGATCCGGGATTTGCTCGATTGCGATCTGCCCTACTGCTGTCCGCACGGCCGCCCAACGATGATCCAGATTTCGCTGGCCGAATTAGAGAAAAAATTCGGCCGCAAACTTTGATGGCGCGGCCTAGGCCCGGCCTAGAATTGTGACCGGTCATTTTGATCTCGATTTAATCCCGCGCGCTTGCCATTTCGGACGCAGGCAGGTTTAATTTGGCGCCGTGAAGAAAATCGAGGCGATTATTAAGCCCTTCAAAGCTGAGCCGGTGCGGGAAGCGCTAATGGCCGTAGGTGTCGAAGGAATGACTCTGAGCGAGGTGAAAGGATTTGGTCGCCAGAAGGGTCACAGCGAAATTTATCGCGGCACCGAGTACACGGTGGATTTCCTTCCTAAAATCAAATTCGAGATCGTCATCGCCGATGATCGCGCGCAACGCGCGGTTGAGGCAATTCTGGAAAAAGCGAAGACTGGGAAAATTGGCGATGGCAAAATCTTTGTGACCGAAGTCGAAGAAGCGGTGCGCATTCGGACCGGTGAACGGGGGATGGAGGCGTTATGAGCGCGGAACGCTGATACTGTTAAAATAGTTGAAAAGTCAAACAGTTAAAAAGTACAACGAAGGGATATCGCGCGCTGTGGCAGATCAATTTTTTAAACATTCGCCCATTTTAGCCTTTTAACCTTTTAACTGTTCAACCATCCAGCGAATGCACGACTACTTGCTTTCTGCCTTTCTCGGGATCGTCGAAGGACTAACCGAATTTCTTCCTGTGAGCTCGACCGCGCATTTGCGCATTTGCGAAGCGTTCCTGCACATCGACCTGCAAGATGGCTTCTGGAAGATGTACACGATTGTGATCCAGCTCGGAGCCATCCTCGCTTTACCAGTGTATTTTTGGCACCGCATCGTGAAGTTTGTTCGTACCTTTCCGGAGGGAGAACGCGGGGATCGCACCATCGTCACGCATCCATTGAGTCTTACGATCATCGCATTTGCCGTGACCGCGATTCCGGCGTGGGCGCTGGCTAAAATCATCGGCAAAAACTTGGAAAGTCTGTGGGTGATGGCCCTGGCGCTGCTGATTGGCGGAATCATCATGTGGATTGTTGACGCCGTTTTTACGCGGCCGCGAACAACGCACATGGAGGAGATGACCCTGCCGCAGGCGATCTGGATCGGAGCAGCGCAAATTCTCTCCGCTGTTTTCCCGGGAACGTCGCGTTCAATGTCCACGATCGCAGCCGGTCAAATTGCCGGCATGTCGCGTCCGGCGGCGCTCGAGTTTTCGTTTTTTCTTTCAATGCCGACGATGGCCGTGGCCACCGGCTACGATTTTCTAAAGTCCGTGATACCGCATCATCACGAAGCCGAGATTGCGCCTCTCACGATCACGCCGCATGAATGGATCGTGCTCGCAATTGGATTTGTCATTTCATTTTTCATCGCGTTGGCAGTGGTCGCATGGTTCATGAACTGGGTGCGCGCGCGGGGATTTGCGCCATTCGCGGTTTACCGGATTGTGCTTGGTCTTGGATTGTTGGCGCTGTTGATGCGCGGAATGATATGATCAGTTGACGATGGAAACGGATGCTATTCTTCCAGACCTGCAAAGCGCAGTCATTTGCGAGGATATCCGATGCGAAGTCAATGGCATGCAGAGCCTCATCGGCGTGTTGAGCGTGATCCCGGCCCCAGCGTTGCCGATCAATTATTTTCGGCTTTGTATTTGGACGCGCTGGTGCAGCGGCTCCGGCAAGTTTCGCCAAAGAGCCCGCATCGTCGGGATTGATGAACAGCAGGTAATCGCCCAGGCGGAAGTCGAATTCGTATTGAAAGAGATGGAAGGCCACGCCACCAACGTCCATTATTTTGGCGGCGTGCAATTTCAGCAATACGGGATGCATCACGTTGAAATTTATTTGGAAAACGAATTGCGGCTGCGTTTTCCCTTGCCGGTAATTCAGGTACAGCGTCCAGCTGGTTAATTCGGCAACGTTAATGAGCGAGGGCTAGTGAATGGGTTCATTCGTTTGCCAGGCGGCATCATGCTGAGACGATTTTTCCCCTTATTGCTCTGCAGTGTCATTATCATCGGGAAATTACATGCGCAGGAAGTAATCGTTGCTCGCGAAAAAAAACCCGAACCTCTGAGGCAACCACCGGAAGCTCCAAAGCAAACAGTCCAGCCTTCCGAGGAACTGCCCTTCGAGACGCCTGCGGCGAAGCCACGAAAATCCAAGTCGCGCGAGAAGAAGTCTACCCCTGGAGCGCTTACGCTTGAAGAAATGCGAGCCGCTGGGGCGCGCGCTGCGGGAGGATCGAACGACCAATCCGTTTCGAAGCCGACGAAAGCGCGCGAAGCTGATGTCGAAAGCGCTCCAGCGCTGAATCCGACTGTTGCTGAAACTGCCAGGCCGGTGAAAAGACAAATACCGGTCGAGCAAAGGAGCTCATCGGGTTCGACGAAATCGCGAAGCACAACTCTCGAGGGGATCGGCCCAGTTCGGCCGACGATGATGGAATCGGGAAGAGAGCCGCCAAGCCCCTCTCCGTCGGGAAGGTGAGTGGCGGGGACGCCGCGTTGCCCCGAAAACTTTCGGGGAAAAAGACAGCGCGCTGTCCGTAGCATTCAACGGCCGGAGCTGTCACAGGACGCAAAATTTCTTGCGTGGGGATTCCACTAACTTATTATCTGTGGGCAAGTCCCGACTGCGTCCCGCAGGATGCGTCGGGAAAATTTTTTGCCTATTTCTGATTTCATATGGCCAACACAATTTTGATCGGGATGCAGTGGGGCGATGAAGGCAAGGGCAAGATTATCGACGTGCTGACTGCTCGCGCAGATATCGTTGTTCGCAGCCAGGGCGGGAATAATGCCGGGCACACGGTCATCCACGGCGGCGTGAAATACGTGCTACATTTAATTCCGTCCGGAATTCTCCGGCGCGGCAAAGTGTGCGTGATCGGAAACGGCGTCGTGATCGATCCGGTCGCGCTCGTGGCCGAACTGGATGGTTTGCGTCAATTGGGAATCACGATACACAGCAATTTGCTCATCAGCGATTGCGCGCATCTCGTTCTGCCGTATCACCGGTTGCTCGATGAGCAACGCGAGCTGCGGCGCGGCCGCATTGGAACCACGAAACGGGGAATTGGCCCGGCCTACGGCGATAAAGCAGCGCGCACAGGACTGCGCGTATCCGACCTGATGCAGCCGATTGTTTTCTCGAAAAAATTGCAAGCTAAAATCATTGAGAACAACAGAATCCTTCAGGCGTTAGGTGCGAAGCCGATCAGTTTTCGCGATGTGAACAAACTTTATCTTGCAGCCGGCGAAAAATTGCGGCCCTACGTTACGAACACGGTGGTTTACCTGCATCGGGCGATGGAGCGCGGCAAAAAAATATTGTTTGAAGGCGCGCAAGGAACGTTCCTCGATATCGACCATGGCACCTATCCGTATGTGACTTCCTCAAACACGACAGCGGGCGGCGCGTGCACAGGCACCGGGGTGCCGCCGCATCGCATGGATCGCGTTGTGGGCGTGATGAAAGCGTACTCGACCCGGGTAGGCGACGGCGCATTGCCTACTGAGGACGCGCAATTAGCGCAGATGCTCCACAATTTGGGACGCGAATTTGGCGCGACGACCGGGCGCAAGCGCCGATGCGGCTGGTTCGATACCGTAGCCACTCGTTACGCAGGCATGATCAACGGTATTGACGAAATCGCCATCACGAATCTCGATGGACTGGATAAAGTCGATCCCATTCGCGTTTGCGTTGCGTATCAGCTACACGGCAAACGCTTGGCTGTTCCGCCGTGTGACGCGAGTCAGTTGGGAAACTGTGAACCGGTCTACGAAGAAATCCCCGGCTGGAAAACATCAATTCACGCGGCACGAAAGTTTTCGCAGCTTCCTTCGGCTGCCAGAAAGTATGTGAGATATATCTCTGAATTGACCGGGGCAAAGTTGTCGCTGGTCAGCGTTGGACCCGCGCGCGGTCAGACGATCATTCTTTGAACGCATGCCTTGGGCGACCGACGCGACGCATTTGAAAAAAACTGAACCCACTTCGCGTTCACGAAATGACGAAGCACCAATGTCGAATGTGGAAACAATCACGAATTGCGAAAATGAAACCTTCATCATTTGATCATTCGGCATTCCTTCTGGCTTCGTCATTCGGATTTCGTCATTAGCGACCCACGCTACTTGCCTCTCGGCAACAAATTGCAGATATAAGGCTGCTAAATGTCTGCCAGAATCAAAACAGTTCCCCGCCACATCGCCATCATCATGGACGGCAACGGCCGTTGGGCGAAGTTGCGCGGATTTTCCCGCATTAAAGGCCACGAAGCCGGTGCGCAGGCAGTTCGGGAATGCGTTGAAGGCTGCGGCGAATTGAAAGTGGAATATCTGACTCTCTATGCTTTTTCTGCTGAAAACTGGCAGCGTCCGAAAACTGAGATCATTGCGCTGATGCGTTTGTTGGAAAAATTTCTGAAGGAGAAAACACCGGAATTGCTTGAGAAAAATGTGCGCCTTCAAGCGATTGGCCGGTTAACCGATCTGCCGCAGAGTGCGCAGGAGCGACTTCACACCACGATCGAGCAGACCGCCGGAAACACCGGTCTCACCCTCATTTTGGCGCTCAGCTACGGCGGACGCCTAGAGATAATCGACGGCATCAAGAGTTTGCTGCGTGCGATCGAACTCGGTCACATCGACAAGGCGATGGTCGATGTCGAAATGTTCAGCAAACATCTTTACACCCGCTACTATCCTGACCCCGACCTCCTAATCCGCACCTCCGGCGAAATGCGTCTGTCAAATTTTCTACTCTGGCAAACTTCATACACTGAGTTGTACATCACGCCGAAGTTGTGGCCCGATTTTACGAAAGAGGATCTATTTGCTGCCGTGGAAGAATTCGTGAGACGGCAGCGCCGTTATGGAGCGGTGGAATAGGTTTCCTCGCCTTACGTGGCGACCCACCGCTGATGGAATCTGCTTCGGCACACGAGAAACGCCAAATTCGTGTTTATTCGTGGGCATTAGTGATTACAAGTGCACAACGACATGAGATTTGAAGGTCAAGTTGCCATCGTCACTGGCGCAGGCCGGGGCATCGGGCGAACAATTGCTTTGCGCTTGGCGAGTGAAGGCGCGCGTGTGGCGTGTGTGAGCCGAAGCGAAGAAAATGCGACGAAGACTAAGAATGAAATCAACGACACACGGAGCGACGCGGCGAAAGCGTACGCCGTCGATGTCGCAGATCACGCGGCCGTCCAAAAAATCGGTGCCCGAATTTTGGAGGATTTTGGCCGCTCAGACATTCTGGTCAACAACGCCGGCGTTACGCGTGACGCGCTCGCGATGCGCATGTCGCTGGAAGATTGGGACGATGTTATCAACACTAACTTGCGCGGCGCGTTTAGTTTTACCCATGCGCTTGTTCGTGCGATGACCAAACAACGCAATGGCCGCATCATCAATATCAGCTCTGTGATTGGTTTGATGGGCAATGCCGGGCAGACAAACTACGGCGCGAGCAAGGCAGGGTTGATCGGCTTTACCAAATCGCTCGCACGCGAACTAGCCAGCCGCAACATCACCGTGAATGCGGTGGCGCCGGGTTTTGTTATCACCGACATGACAGCCGGGCTGTCCGAAAAAATAAAGGATGCGATTCACAGCAAAATCCCGCTCGGGAGAACCGGGACACCAGAGGACATTGCCGCTGCGGTGGCCTTCCTCGCATCGCCGGAAGCTGCTTACATAACCGGGCAGGTGTTGTGCGTCGATGGTGGCATCGTAATGTGATCTGTAGCCAGCCGTAATTGCCTAACTCGTTGGACCGCCCACAGGGCGGTGGCCACAGATAATGCTCAGCTCTGCGTTACGCAGTCTTACGCGCGTTCGACGATCGTGACTCGGGCTTCGGCTACGAGAACAGTGGCCGCCGATACAATAAATTCGTAAACCGTGTTTGCGCCCTCGCCGAACAGATGCCTGGCGCAAATCCGAAGTGGCAGATGGATGTAATCCAGTCGTGTAACGTATAACCGTCCGTCCCGCAGCGCAGCCAAATATCCCGGTGGCGCGATCGTGCCCGCTGCACGTGCTCGCAAACCGCCGTGAACAGCTGCCGCTTGCGCGCCGTATTCGAAAGCGTGCACGGCCGATAAGCGCCCTTGGCGGCGCAAAGGGTTCGCTGGATCGCGATGCGTGTTAGTGATGGACACAATCGATCTATCGTCCCACTGCGTGACTTCATCCAGCAGGCACATCAAACCAGAGTGGGGGATCAGCGTGCGAATCTCCGATTTTGGGATGTACATGAGGTTAAAGTGATTGTGAGAACCTTCGCTTCGCTCCGCTCAGAATGACCAATCGACGCTTTAACGCTTTGACTTTTCAACGAGGGGCAACCCTATCCCAAAATGGATAGAAGTTAAACCAATTGTAAGGCGCAAGAGCTGAGTAGTGCTCGAGCCGCGTGACATAGCGCTGCATCCAGGACTGGATCTCTTCGGCGCGCCGCTCCCGATCCAGGCGAATTTCGTCGGCGAAATGTTCGAAATAAATTTCGTAGCGGTTGCCGCCGCGGTACAAGCCGAAGAACAAAACCACAGGACAATGCATCATGGCTGCAAGCACGATCGGACCAGCCGGGAAAGTGGCAGGCGCGCTAAGGAATTGACAGCGGCTTGTCTTATCGGCGCCGAAAACGCGATCGCCTAACATCCCGACAAAGCAGCCGGCATCGAGGCTCTCTCTGATCTTGATCAATGTATCCGGCCGATCAGGTGCGATAACTGTGCCCGCAATCGTGGGATTTAGCGCGTCGAAAAACCGGCTGATATTCTGGTTATGCCTGGTGTCCATCAGCACCTTGAGTGGAAAACCTCCCTGCATCACTCCAAGTGCGCGTAACACTTCGAAGCTGCCGAGGTGAGAGCCTAGCAAGATGCCGCCCCTGCTGGCTTCCTTCTGGCGCTGCAACATTTCTTTTCCGTGAATTTGGATAGAGAACCGGTCGAATTCACCGCGCAGCAAATAAACGCGGTCCAGAATCGTGGCAGCAAAGTAAAAAAAATGGTGCAACACGTGCCACCAACGGACTGAACGTCCTCGCGCCCGCTTCAGGAATTCGTAAGAAGCCCGACGCGCTGCGTGCGCCGTCGTCATAAAGTAAAGCGTGATCGGATACAACAAGAGTCTCGCTACCCGCCGACCGACCCGCTCTGCTATCCATGCGATCACTTCCAGCGAAGCCGGCGTGCCGCGCTCCTGCAAACCCACCCAGCGATTTGCCTCCGATCGTTTCGTTCCAACAACTTGTGGCGTCATGCTGCGGTCGCCGTTTTCTGTCCACAGATGGCGCCGGTGAAAAAATGCGGATAAATCTCGCGGATCGCCTCGACGTTCGGGGCTACCTTCGGATGCCTCAGGTCCGCCCGCACAAAAGCGCGCCGCCATTGTTCTGCAGTCAAAAAACCCGGATTCGGGCGAAACTCCGGATTTGTTTCGACGCTACTAAAACTGTCCAGGATCTGGAACATTAATTCCGGATAGATCGGCTGATTTTCGTACGGTCGCAGGCATTCCCCAAGCACGAGCCAGCCACCAACACCCAGGGCCAAGCGCGCTTGATTCAGGCTAAAAAGGAGGTTTTTCGAAATGTGCATCACGTTAACGGCATAGACGAGGTCGAATCCTGCTGAAGCGATTTCTTGAGTGTTCCACGGCACATTGAGGTCCAGCGGCGCCCATTCCAAGGGGAGGTTCGGGTATTGCGCTGCCAACTTGCGTTGATTGCAGCGCCGGAAGTACGCGTTCGGTTCGGTGATGAGATAACGCTCAAGTCGCGGCAAAAGGCCCCGTTCATCGAGTAGGTGCAGTAGAATTTCTGTGGCGCTGCCTGTGCCCGCCCCGACTTCCAGGATTTGCAATCGTGGCTGTGAGGCAAGATGATTGGCGGCTGCAGCCGCACCTACCCAGTTGTTTACTGCATAGGTCAAATTGTCGTTGTTAAAATAGTTGAGCCAAAACGGTATGCCTTGTGGCCCGAACAGGTTCTCATCGCCGTTTTGCTGACCAGTCGCAACGGCGGGATAAAGGCTTGCTGCGAGATCCAAAAGATCAAATGTCGCCGCGTTACCGGGATCAATGTTGAGTCCGAGTACCCGGAGGTGTGTAAGATCAGGTTCGGATGGCATCTTCCGCAAACGGTACGCGCGGCTTTCACCATCAACTTTGACCTCGAGGCACCCCGTTTCGACCAGGCGTGCCAGGATCCACTGTAGCGCAAGTCTGAAACGCGGCTGAAAACGACACAGCCTGCAAAGCTCGTCGGCTGAGCGCCACCCGCCGAGCTGTTCCGTCAGGTTTAATTGGCCTAACAAGTTTACAGCTACTTCGATGCTGTAACGCTCCATCAGTTCAATGCTCTGGTACAAATGCTCACTGAATATCGCGGGGGGAAATTCTTTGAGATAGTCGGCAAGGCGCGGGTGGCTCGGCCCGGTCTCAAATTTATGCGCGTCGAATGCGGCCGCGTTCACCAAGTCATGTTGCTTCCCAAACAACTTCAAGTCGACCTTCGACTATTACGCGGTCTTCTGCGCGACAGCAAAAATTCACTTCCCCGGGGCGCGGATCGTCCGCCGACAGACAAATCGTGAATGGATGCTCCGGTTTCAGAGGCGCAAGAAACTTCACTGTTCGTATGCCGGTGAGCTTGGAGTTCCGACGCCACTCAATCAGCGCTTCGAGCACTTCATCGAGAATTACGACTCCCGGGACAAGAGGCGCGCCGGGAAAATGACCCGGCAAACTCGGATGATCGGCGCGAATTACACGGCAAACCTCGAAGATCATTCCCGAAGAGTTGCTCCTCGATTGGATCACGCAATCGAGCGAGCTGGTTGCTTCTGCTGCGCACGAGCGGAATGCCAAAAACCAAACCGCTGGCAATACGGTGCGAAGGCATGGAGCACTTCAGCCGCGGTGAAACCAAACTGCGACAAATCGTATCGGTGGTTGGCGGATAATCTTTCGGCCTGGCTTGCAACCAGAGAGCGCATGCGCTGCTCTGCTTCGCGTGATAGTGACCAGCCGAAATATTCGTAAATTCGCCCGGCCGCGCTGATGGGGTCGCAACGAATCTCGTCATATTTGATGTCGCAAATGCGGTTGTCGGCCAGTCGATCGCGTTCAGGCAAAAATTTCCCGATGGCGTCGGACCAGTAATCGATTGCTTCACGGCACAAAGTGACCGGGTCAACGGCGTCGCTGAACGCACTGCGAAGGATCGTCATCAGACTCGACACCGATGCCATGGAATCGAGCGGCGTCCGGTGCGTCTGCACGAATAGCGCATCCGGATAGACCGACAGCAACGCCGGCATGGCAGACATGTGAGTTGGCGCTTTCAGTATCCAACGACGGCGGGCCGCCCGCCGGAACTGTAGATGTTGCAGGAACCGGCGGTGAAATTCGTATGCAGGCCGCATATCCTGCTGAAAAAACCAGGCGCGGTACGATGGCACATAATACATTGCATCGAACTGATCGCTCAAAAATGTCGGCGTCATAAGGCTCACGCACTCCTGTGGGACTTCTGGACCTATTGCGTGCACGTAGCGGAACGTAGGCACGATCCAGTTAAAGAAGTTAGAACTCTGCGCTGCCTGCTGAATCCGGCGCTTCTCACGCACGCGATTAGGTGGCGATGGCGACCTCACTTCCCACATCAGAGGCGCTCGATGTTCCGGGTCCGCGGCCAGGAGTCTGTGCAGCACGCTGGTGCCGCTGCGAGGCAACCCGACAATAAACAGCGGCTTGCGGATTTCCTGGCGCGAAATGTTTGGGTGAAGCTGACGGTCCCGCTCCATTTTGAGACGCGCGCATAACGCCTGCAAAACATCGACCTTCAGAGCAATTTTTCCGATCAGATTAAGCCGTGCCTCATCCCGGCAGGAATCAAGCAAGCGCGACAGCGCTTCAAAAAGCTCGCCCTCACCAAAATCATCGAGTCCACAGCGTCGTTTGGCAGTCCCGATCAAGTCCGCCGCGATGATCGGAGTTGATCGAATTCGCGCCTTTTCCAGCAGTGCGCCAAATCCATTGAAAAGTCGAACCGGCAGGAGCGGACGAACCTGCTGTATGGTAGTGGCGGAGTTGTTCATTACGGTTAAGGCATTTGCAATAGCAGCGATCGTAACTGGGCGCTATTGGACTTAAGTGCCATGAAAATGAGACCAGTGCAGGCAAGTCAAGTCGCGAATGGCGGCAAGCATTTGGTTGCGCATGTGATGTAATGGTCTCATCGTCTTCGCATGCAAACGGAGAAAGCGACATTCGGCGCGGGATGTTTCTGGGGCGTGGAGGAAATTTTCCGTAATGTGAAAGGTGTTTTGTCCACGAGCGTGGGGTATGCGGGTGGAACACAAGAAAATCCCACATACCAGGACGTTTGCACCGACAAGACTGGACACGCCGAGGTTCTGGAACTGGAATTCGACCCGTCACAAGTCAGCTATGACCAACTCCTGGAAGTTTTCTGGTCGAATCATAACCCCACTACGTTGAACCGGCAGGGCCCGGATGTGGGAGCGCAATATCGCTCCGTGATTTTTTATCATTCACCCGAGCAAGAATCGGCGGCGGCTGCTTCGAAAGAAAAAGTGAGAAAAAGCGGCCGTTTCAATCGTCCAATCGTGACGCAGATCGAGCCGGCATCGAAATTCTGGCGCGCGGAGGAATATCATCAGCGTTACTTGCAAAAGCGCGGCCAGTCGCACTGTGCCATTTGAGGTAGCGACGCCGCGCTCCGGCGTTCGGTCGGCGCCGCGCGCCCACGCTACGATCCAATGCAACGCGTGAGAGTTCTTTGACTATGGCTATTGTTAAAATCACTCGCACCAAGGATTTCGTCGTTGATGCCGCGGCGTTCATTCTCGAGCAAGCGCGCAAAGCCATCGCTGAGCGCAACGAGTTTCGGATCGCGCTCTCGGGCGGACATACGCCCGCACCTGTTTACGCTCATATTGCATCGGGGACGCGTGATTTTCGTTGGGAGTCGGTTCGCTTCACATTCGGGGACGAGCGTTGCGTGCCGCCGGATGATCCGCAAAGCAATTTCAGTATGGCGCGCGAAAATCTTTTTGTGCCTGCCGCCGTTCCCCAGAAATCGATAATGCGCATGCGCGGAGAAATCGATCCGCAAATCGCCGCACAGCAGTACACACAGCAACTCGACGCCATCGCTGCCGGGCGCGGTGAATCAATATATCAGCACGACCTCATTCTTCTGGGCCTCGGCGACGATGGCCACACTGCATCGCTTTTTCCGGGGACCGCTGCGCTGGAAGAGACTTCCTGTCAAGTCGTGGCAAACTTTGTTCCCAGATTGAACGCCTGGCGGTTGACGTTCACATTCCCGCTCATCAATCATGCGCGGCAGATTTTGTTTCTCGTCGGCGCGTCAAAAGATCCTCAGCTAATCGAGCGCGTGCTCGAACGCGACCAACAATTTCCCGCGGCGCGAGTGGACCCTTCCGCAGCCGAAGTGACATGGATCATCGAAGAGTAAGACCGCGCTACCGTTAAACGGGTCATCGTGCGCACGATCATCGTCACAGGTTCTGCGGGATTGATTGGCTCGGAGAGCGTAAAGCGCTTCGCTAGAGACGGCGCGCGCGTGGTTGGGATCGACAACGATATGCGGGCGGAATTCTTCGGCGTCGAAGCCTCTACCAGGAAAACGCGCGACGATCTGATTGCGAATATTCGCGGTTACGAACATCACGACATCGACGTTCGCGATGCCAACGCAGTGCTGGATCTGTTCAAGCAGCATCGCGGCGGCATTGGAGCCATCGTGCATACCGCGTCGCAACCGTCACACGACTGGGCTGTGCGCGATCCGCAGACTGATTTCACCGTGAACGCCAATGGCACCCTGAATCTGCTCGAGGCAGCGCGAAAGTTTTCTCCAGAGGCTCCGTTCATTTTTACTTCCACGAACAAGGTCTATGGCGACACACCGAACCACTTGCCGTTGCGCGAACTGGAGAAACGCTGGGAAATCGAGCCCGGTCACGAGTACGGGGCTGGTATTTCCGAGACAATGAGCATCGATAACACGAAACATTCGCTCTTTGGCGCATCCAAAGTCGCCGCAGATATTCTGGTTCAGGAATATGGGAGATATTTCGGAATGCCGACGATATCGTTTCGGGGCGGTTGTCTCACCGGCCCGGCGCACGCCGGCACCGAGCTACATGGGTTTCTCTCTTACCTGATGATCTGCGCCGTGAGCGGCAGACCGTATCGTGTTTTCGGCTACAAAGGCAAACAGGTGCGCGACAACATCCACAGCTTCGATTTGGTCGAAGCCTTCGCCGAATTCATCGGATCGCCGCGACCGGGCGAAGTTTACAACATCGGCGGTAGCCGGCACAGCAACTGTTCAATGCTCGAAGCCATCGCGATGTGCGAACAGATCAGCGGAAAAAAATTAAGATGGAGCTACGAAGAAGCGAACCGGATCGGCGACCACATCTGGTGGATCAGCGACGTGCGAAAGTTCCAGGCGCATTATCCAAACTGGAAATTCCGCTACGGCATGCGCGAAATCCTGGAAGAAATTCACGCTGCACTTACGCAGAATTCGTAATTCGAGCTGCAACGGCCAGGCTTTCAATCGAAATTCGTGAACCGACTTGCGATTCACGATGCAAGGATGGGACGCTGCTAATACTCTTCGCCTTCGTCTTCCTTCGGCGGCACGACCCGGTCCTCAATCCCGTAGGCATGAAGCATCGCTGCGGCGAGATAGAAGAAAAACAGGCCAAGACCCCAGCCGGCGGAAGCGAACGCAGCGAGGAAAACAAAAATTCCGACAGGGATCGCGCCAATCATCCAGAGAAGACCTGCCAGGATGTGTCCCTTATAGATGTGTCCCAGGCCTGGAACGATGCTGAACATCACCGCGACCGCGTCGCTCGCTTTGGCTTCAGCCGTTTGTGTTGCGCCGCGCACCCAATCACAGCGGTCGCAGCGTTCCGCCTCTTTCGGCAGGAGATGCCCGCAATACGGGCAGGGCATGTTATCGCCCGTGGTCGCTTCAAGCGCAGCTGTCGGGGCATCCGTATATTCCACATTCATACTAATCGAAGGTCACCAGCCGCGCGGAATTCGTCAAGCACAGAGACGCCCGTGATTATTCCGTATGCGCGAATCGGCGGCAGAGGACTCGCTGACGAGACAGGGCCGCCACGATGAATCTGTTATCAGGCTCGAAACCTGACTTACATTTGTTGTGTAGAAAATCTGCTCTGTTATTCATGGCAAGTGCGTCTTGTGCTGTTGTTCCTGTTATCGGCGCAAGCATTCGCCGGAGGTCTCGATCGTTATGCTCAACTCGTTGTGAGCGATTCGAGCAGAACTGCTCGCAACGGCGTGCGCGTGACTTACCTCGGTACCAACGGTTACCAGTTCGAATTCAAAGGACGCGCGTTGCTTGTCGATCCTTACTTCTCGCGCGTGGACTTGTTGAGTGTCGCGGTCGATTCGCGCATTCAACCGAACGTCTCTTGCATCAACGATGGACTGCGCCATCTCGCGTCATACCCTGACGCGGTTCTGGTCACGCACGGACATTTCGATCATCTGCTCGATGTCCCTCTCATAATGGCAAGGACAAGGGCGCGGCTCATTGCATCCGCATCCAGCGTCGATCTTGCGAAGCGCGCTGGTGCATCTTCCGGTGACCCGGTAAAACCTGGAGATGTGCGACGAATCGGTCCGTGGACAATTCGCGTGCTACCTGCGAAGCACGATCGGCTCTTCGGTAAAGTGCCTTTTGATCGACCAGCCGCGCGGGTAAATATGCCGCATCGCGCCGCCGATTGGAATTGTGGCGAACCGCTCGCGTTTCTGATCGAAGTGAACGGCCAGCGCATTTACATTGATTCTGGAGGAACACCGGAGCAGTTGCCACCTAACCAGTCGGGTAATCACCGCATGGATCTGGCCATTCTCGGGGTGGCATTGCCGGATTCACGGGCACGATTGCACGCCGCACTAGAGCGCTTACAACCGCGTTATATCTTGCCGAGTCACCAGGACAATTTCTTCCGGCCGTTGAACGCCGGATTTCAGTTCGGGCCGCTCACGGATTTTTCTCGGGTGCAACGCGAATGCGCACAACAGAATCGCAGTCGGTTAATTCTCCTGGATTATTTTAAGCCATGGACGCTGCTGAAGGCAGCAGGCTCCAAATCGCAAAACCCAAAACCCGAAACGGATTGACGACGGATTTGGAACTTGGGATTTGAGATTTGCGCGACAAGTTAGGTGAAGATCAAACGACCTCAATCTTGTGGCCAGCGAAATTGAGAGCAGCACCGCACGCTCACGTTACGGCCTTGTGCTGACCGCTCTGGCGCCCGTGATTCCACAGATTCTCGGGAGCGCGTTTAACATTTGGTACAACGCAACCGTTATAGAGCCAATGCTCACAGCTGCGCTCCGACAGCGTTTCTTCGACACGGTCGTCGTTTACAACGCGGTGGTTTACCCCGTTGGAGTCTATCTGTGGTTGAAACGAATTTTTTCATTCCGCGGTCTACTTGATCGCCTTCAGCCCGATGTCGGCGGCCAAACAGTCCCGCTCCAGGAACTGACGCAGGCGCGCCGGCGTTTGATTCATTTGCCGTGGTTTGCAGCGGCGATTTGCGGCGTCGCCTGGTTCCTGTGCATACCGGTCTTTACTGGCGCGCTGCTTCAAGTCCAAAATCCATTGGATCCGCGCTTGCTGTGGCATCTGCCGATTTCGTTCTGTGTTTCAGGTTTCATTGCGGTCACACATTCCTTTTTTTTGGTCGAGCTTGCCAGTCAGTGGGGAACGTTTCCCTTTTTCTTCCGCGACGCGCGCGCCGATCGCACGCCGAACATCTTCACTCTCTCGCTGCGCGGTCGCGGGATCGTATGGGCGGTTTCCGCGTCCATTTGTCCAATCGCTTCGCTGTTGTTGCTGTTGGTGGCACCGC
>WNGP01000939.1_pt1 | contig 28452 bp, 34 predicted proteins | sample 5407671 | NCBI WGS metagenome assembly WNGP01 (sample SAMN13153381, study PRJNA577476) | soil metagenome | isolation source: 40 cm soil or saprolite under Garry oak tree replicate 2 | place: USA:California | collected 2016-06-15
GGAGCGTTGAGTGTGGTATCCTTCTTGTGACGATGAACAGGCATAGCGTCCTCCTTTTGGAAATGGAGCCAAGAACGTCAACAGGACGTTCTATGCCTGTAATTGGTGCTTATCACTGCCTGACTTCACAACCCATTGTGGGATCCTACACCCATCGTTACACAACTTTCGGGATGGCATCCGCGATCACCTGGGGAACCTCTACCTGTCGATAATGCTCCTGGGGATGGAGCGATTGAGGTTGAATTGTTTTGAGCAGTTTTTGTTGTAAAGCAAGTGTAGCGGTATCCCTTTGAAGATCCAAGGTTTCAACGAGGTTGGTCCATCCACCACCATAATAGAAAAGGAACACCAGAAAAACGCCGCCAACAATGACCGGTACTATAAGTAGTCCCCAACCTGCTCCCCAGAATATAATTCCTACAATGCTAAGTGCAAGGAGCAGAAGAAGGGCAATGAAGAGAATACCCCAAGGATATAAGAATTTGTGGTGGTGTTTTGCAAGCTCGACACGTTTGTCTATAAGTTTCAAGGATAGTTCCCAGAAAATGTTCTCAATGTCCTCCTGTGTTGTTGTCTCCTCTGTGCCCATAACCAAGCTCCTCTATCCCCCAGGCAATAAGCCTATTACTTCTTACCCTTGCTGACAGTGGTTAGCTGTACTGCGGAGTCAACCATGAGGCGTATCAGTTCTGCTCTCGTTTTCTGCTCTACCTCACCTTCTAGCCTCTCACACATGCTGTTGGCCAATAGTAACCGTTGTGTGCTTTCCAGGCCAGCACGAAAGGCTGCCAATTGATCGGATGCGTGCTTATAGAGGTAAAGGTAGGTGCCAGCAAACAACTCCAAAAAGGCTCCACCAATTCCGCTTGCTATTGCTACCTCTGTTGGCTGGCGAAATAGCAGGAAACCGATGGCAGCGATCAGAAAAGCAAGTCCTATGCCTCCCCATCTGAGAGACCAGAGAAAACTCTGCTGCGACTGCTGAAGGCCACTTTCATAGTAGCTGTTGATGATCGACAATTGGGAGGCAGCTACTTCTTGAATATTGTCTGGGTCTGCCTTGGCTACCTCTTGAACGGCCTGCTGGCGGTGTATATAATTTAGTAGAAATGTGTCTGCCCATCGCTGCGATAAATCCGACCGTTTAACTTCTGCTACATATGCGGTATCGCCTACAGTAAATACCAAATCTGCTTTTAGTCGTTTTGGGCCTTGTTCTTTATCTCCTTCATCCTTACTGCCAGTAGTTGTGACCATGACAACCAGCCTCCTCTATTTATCGGTACGGACTAAGCAAAATCTGATTGCATCCACACTATCAGCAAAGTAAATGCATGTCAATACTTTAGGGGAATAAACAACTATGAAGAATAGGTTACACTAGTTTCCTTGCGCGATTATTATTGGAGGTGCCGACAGTTTTGGCCCTTGCTTCTTCTGAGCATTCAGTTCTTTCAAGTCAAGAGGAGGCTCCCCAGGTATCTCTTCTGTCGCCACATGAACCCATCGATGTTGAAGCGTGTAGTGAAAGACACTCACATACCTTTTGCCAGAGAGGTCATGATAGGTCAAGGTGAAACATGCTATCCGATTGCTCCAGGGATTTGTTGGTGAGTCTAATGATGTGTCATAGAGCGGGTGTTTTCCATCAATATTATCATCATGGAATAATCGTAGATCGGATGAGTGAGCAAGAATTATATCAAATGAACCCTTTCCCTCAATAGGGCCGTTGTCCCATGAAACAAACTGACTCTGACATACATTTTCAGGGCCATATAGGATACAATGAACATTAAATGCTGGGCCATTTCCCATGTTATGCACATTGATGCCTATTTCATGCCGCCAACTCCAGTCAATTCTGCCATCAGAGCCATAGTAACTTTCGTTTGCCTTCCCTGTTTCCATAGAAACATAGGTTACTGCATTCCCCCAGACCTCTTTCCCAGGAACCACAATTGGACGGTTTTGATGTTGACGCTCCTCTGTTGCTAATCGTCGATTTTCCGCGATCTGCTTTTGAATTTGGATTTCGTTAGCTTCAATCTGCCTTTTGTTGGCACGAAGAGAAGCCCATACTGCCCATACTGCTACTCCTGCAACAGCAAACTGTGCTACCACATTGAACACCCCGATAATATCTGCTGTATTCATCTCTTTTCTTTCCGTCCACAAGAGTTTCTGTCGATGTTACCAGCCAAACAGTAACTATACAAGCAAGCAAAGGATGGAGAAAGCCATAACTAAAAATATTTATACCATTAGTCGTGTTTTGAACCGTCAGGCATGGTTGCTCCTTTGAGTGAGTCGGCTTGCTTTTCCAGTTCTTCAAAAGTAATACCAGTAGCGTTGCTCAGGTTAGCTTCGCTCAGGTCGGCTCCACTCAGAAGGGCATCGACCAAGTTGGCTCCACTCAGGTTGGCTCCCACGAGTCTAGCTCCCTGTAGAATGGCAAAAAACAAGTTGGCTCTGGTCAGAAAAGCTCCGGTCAGATCGGCTGTAGTTAGATCGGTTCCAGCCAGATCAGCATCACTCAAGTCTGCTCCACTCAAATAAATGATCGTCTTGTCTTTATCTATAAGGCCAGACTCGTACAGAAATTTGAGCACAATCGCTTTACGCCTTCCATCTAAGCGCGGGAGCACTGTTAGCGTCCGAACACGCGCAATCTGGCGTACATTCTCATATTGTGAAATTTGTGAAATGATTTCACGTAGGTGTTTCTCAAGCAGAAGCTCCGACATACTATCAATATAGTCTTGTAAAGCCGCTTCACGTTGGTTGTCCAATGCTACATCACGTTCGGTTTGAGCTTGTCTTTCTGCCGCCTCGCGTTCAACTTGAGCACGTTTCTCTGCCGCCTTGCGTTCAGCCTGGGCTTGCTTTTCTGCTGCCTCGCGTTCGGTTTTAGCATGCTGATCTGCAAGCTGTTGATCGCGCTGCTGCTGTAAACGATTGAGCCACCATACACCAAAGGCAATCGCTGCTGGGATAAAGAAGAGTTGCAGCCAATCATACAATGTTACTCCGCGCTGGAAATCGCTAGTTGGTGGAGTGTATGGGCCAAAGCCAGTCCAGGTCCAGTTAAAGAAGTAACCGCCGATAAGCAATACAAGTAGTATCACAAGCAAGGTAATGATTAATACAAGCCGAGGTTTGCTTGTATTCTGCCACCATGAGCGAAGTTTTGATACCATCGCACTCACTCCAATACAGTATTGACATGCCTATTGCTTCAGTTATGCAACTCCTGACTATCCTTATTCATTGTATTGAGTATCCGTGACCGTGCAAGACGTTGCTTACCTCCTTCTGTTTGGTCTAACACATTCTGTTCTGCTGCTTCACGCGTCTTTCGTTCTTGATCAAATTGCTGTCGCTGTTCATGGTCGCCTCTAAACTTTTGCCAGGCAGCCAGCGCAACACCACCTACAGCAAGAATAGAAAGAAACAACTGGTTGCCAGGAATAATCCATTGTAAACCAGCCGCAAGGACTGCTATGAAACATCCAAGCAAAAACAGAATTGTCGATAGTGATACTTTCTTCATACTTATTCCTATTTCGAGTTATGGTCAAAGCCAAGGTAGCTTGTTATATGTATAACGAACGTAACACAGCACTGCATATAAAAAGTCTACTTTGCAGCAAATAACAGGCTCACAGCCTTTACTGCAAAGCAGGCTCAATTTATGATACCTACACCGATTAATGTGGTCCTTCATTCGCTTCAATCGTGTTCGTAGTACCTTTAACCTGTGTCTGGCTGACTCCTGCGTATTCAGATTTGCGAAACGTTAGGCAGATAGAATAGAATAGCTTTAGTTTCTAGGCATGGACAAGAGGTTGTGAAATGGCACGAACTCGGAAAAAGGCCGTCATTTTCGTTTTTGGAATAGTTCTACTCGCAATTGGTATTACACTCTGGATTTTAGGAGTTAAGCATGTCATTACAGGTGATTGGTTAAATATTATATCCTTGGTCGTTTCAGTTCTTGGTTTGCTAATTAGCGCTATAGCATGGCTTTTCCCATTCTCACCTGATAGTCCAGCTATAACAAGTGAACCTGAGCCTGAGCCTGATAGAGGTGCTGAGCTTGGTGTTAATAGGCGTAGAGGGTCTGTCGTGATATACGCAAAGCACAATATGCGTGGGAGGATTGTTGATCTGTACAAAGGATTTCATCGATCTGCCACACGGTGCGCTACATCGAGTATTGCTGAGCATGTAATAGGTCGGCAAAGAGAACTAATTGCAGAATTTCCGTCCTTAGAGCCTGGTGATTATACCGTCTCTGCTGATTTTTGGCATTATGTACGGCTAACTGTAACTGCTGGCCGGGTAAGTAAGGTAGACTGGCGCTAGGCTGAAAAATGCCTTAATACACCTCATCCATTGACTCCACACTATGCCGATAGAACCACGCCATGTACCTCTCATCATTTACACACAACATCGACAGCGTTGGTGAATTACTGGCATTCTTAACCTCCAGCGACACTATTCCCTGTGAATTACGAGAGATGAGCCGATGAGGAGTAGTAACCATAAAGACGCTGCTTTTCTTTTTAATGCGCTTTTAATAGCATCTTAAAGGTACTTCAGGTATACTTCCCCTGGCACTCGTTTTGGATGAAGCACATGTACGTCGGGAGGTCACAAGAGCGTATGGACACCCAACTCATGCTTCTCGTTGCATCCATTGCCGGCCTCATCCTACTTACCGGTCTCGTGGTCGGTCTGGTCGTCTCCCTCCGACGGCAAGCACGTAGGAGACTCAACAGAAGAGTCGAGGCAACCATCACACACATCGAGGTCGAAGCATCCTCCATCAGTAGTTGGTGGATGGTGACAGCAGAGTGGTCAGACCCGCAGACTGGGCAGATACTCACCTTTGACAGCCCCCATATCGGTTTCCGGCCAAATCATCACGTGGGGGAGCAGATCACAGTGAACTTTAATGCTACCAAGCCAAAGCACTATCGTATGGAACTTTGACCATCATCGTTTTGAATTCGCCAATGCTGTCAACATTGTTGTACCCTCCATCCGCCCACACTGGCGCGGTGTTCCTCTTTTGCACATACACCATATACCACCTGCGCCATCAGCCGCACCATCACCCGCAACGCACTCCACACAAACAATATCCAAGCAGCGTTAGCGGGGTGGGGTGGTGGGGTCTTCTCCTATGTGCTCATTGCGCTACCCATTAGTACTACCTGGCGCAATGCCACTCTCGACGCGATAAGCGCCAGTGGATGGAGCCTGTGATGGAGCGTTAGCGGGGGGGGGAGCCTGTGATGGAGCGTTAGCGGGGGGGGCGGCAAGGGCTGGCAAGCGCGAAGGGACGCGGCACGCAGTGACGGCGGTCGCGGGGGATGCTATACTTGCCCCAGTAGGTTGTGATGCAAGATAGTGAAAGCGTGAGGTGCTCGTGGACACGCGCTCGACGCAGTTACTCAAAGGCACTCTGGATATGTGCCTGCTCGCGACGATTGCGAAACGGCCCTGTTATGGCTACGAGATGGTGCAACAACTGGCCCAACAGGGGTTGGATCTGGTGAGTGAGGGCAGCATCTATCCCCTCCTGGGTCGCTTGCAACACCACGGCTACATTGAGGGCTACCTCGTGGTATCGCGTGATGGCCCCAAGCGCAAGTACTATCGTCTCCTGCCCGCGGGGGCCAAACAGTTAGAACACTGGCAGACCGAGTGGGAGGCGTTTGCTCAGGCGGTCGAGCGCATTCTGAAAGGAGAACGATCCGATGCAAAGAGCGGACCAGCACATACAACAACAGATCGCTGATCTCGCTGAGGCCTGCGCGGGCTACTGGGAACTGCGAGGCATTGCGCGCGCGAGCAGCAATGAGATGCGACTCGAACTGGAGCAGCACTTACAGCAAGCCACGCGCGATGGCAAATCCCTGGAAGCGGTGCTCGGTCCCAATCCCCTGGCCTTCGCTGAAGCCTGGGCGCGAGAAATGCAGCCCCGTTTCTGGAGAGGCGGGGCCATCGCCCTCCGTGGGCTGGTCTACGTTCTGAGCATTGTGAGTTCCACTGCGCTGATTTCGCAGCTGCTTGCGCGCGCGCCGTCGTTTACGTTCACCATATTCGCGGCGTATCTGCTCATCAGCAGTGGCCTGCTCGCTCTGCTGCTCCAGTTGGGCGGCTTCCTCGCTCCACGCATCAGAACCCGGGCTGGGCGAGAGGCGCTGCTGCTCGCCGTTGCCGTGCTGGCTGTGCTGATCCTACGTTTAGCCGGGATGAAGGTGAACTGGGGCATGGCGCTCCTCTCCTGGAGTTGGCCTGTGACCGTCCTGTTGCTCGCTCTGGCTGCTTTCCTGTTCTCCCTGGATTGCTGGCGTACCTCACACAGCGAGCCTTCTTCCTCTGCGGCAGCCAGCGGGCCGGCACTGCGCCACGTGACGATGTTCATTGGCAGTGTGGCGGTGTTCGACGTGATGCTGTTCGTTGCCAGCATTGCGGTGTTCGCCTTCTGTCGGCTGGCGCTCCGGCTGATTTGAGTGGAGAGAGAAATTCCTGGAGGAACTATGTTCGGATTTCGTTTCTGGAGTCTCTCCGCGCTGTATACAGCCGGGTCTGCTCTTCTGCTTGGCGTTCCAACGCTACTCATTCCTAATCACCTGTTCAGCCGCACGGTGCCAACCAGCCCGCAGGACTATGTGATCTGGATCGTTTCAGCACTGCTGCTCGGACCGTTACTGGCGCTCATGACGCTCTATCCCATGCCATCCTCAAAAGCAGCGCAGGGAAAACGTTCTCTGGCGGGCAGCGGACGAGCGTTCGGAGGGACAGTGCTCTCATTCTTTTCCGTTGGCTGTCCCGTCTGCAATAAAGTGGTGGTCCTGCTGCTTGGCCTGGGGGGCGCAATGACTATTTTCAATCCGCTGCGCCCTTTGCTAGGACTCGCCTCGATTGCCCTACTCGGTGTCACCCTCTTCTTGCGCGTGCGTGTGGTACGCTACGGGTGCAGCCTCCCTCCGCAAAAGACGGCTGACGGTGAGGAGAGGTGAATGCAACCGCCCGCGAGTCCCACTTCATTCAAAGGCGAGGCCTCGCTGCTCCAGAGAGTCGATGGGCGTAAAGACGGCGCAAGCGATCTGGTCGTAGCGTCCGAGGAGCCAGTTGGAGAGGGCCAGCAGCTCGCATCCGGTGTAGCCGCGCAATGCTGCAAGCACCATGGAGAGGCCGACGAAGAGGAGCACTGCGTCGCTGGTGACCGAGAAGGCGGGCGCATACCACCAGGTGAGGTAGAGGGCGAGGGGCAGCGCGACGCTGAGCGCGAAGCTCAGCGGGCTGATGCCGCGGAAAGGCTCCGGGTGGCGGCGAATGCGCCACCAGTGCCAGGCTAGCACGAGAGCGGGGAAGCCGATGAGGCCGAGCGCCCAGGTAGCAGGCGCGTGTGTGGCGGGGGCAAAGCGCGTCGAGAGTTGGGCGTGGATCACGCTGCCGGCAAGCCCGAACCCGAGTACTATGCGGGCTGTGGTGCCAATGGGCCCGATGTCCCTACCGTTCCATTGCTCCCGCTGCTTCCAGAGGAGTTCAATGATGGCGATGAAAGCGATGCCAGCTACAGACCAGGCGGTGTACGCTACATCCACTTCAAAGCTAGCACTACCCTGTGTGAGGGCGAAGGAAAGCAAGGTCAGACTCAGTCCATAGAAGACGACCATCGCCAGCACAGGAGTGCGTTTCGAGAATCCTTGCGAGAGCTTCAAAGAGGCGGTTCCTGCCACCTCGGAAAAGAGAGCCAAAATGAGAAAGACAATGTTCATGAGTGATCTCCTTCTCAACCGAGTACCTGATCTTTGGTTGGCAGCAGAGCTGCGAGTCGTCGGGCATCTTTGCCGACCCATCCCACCAGTGCGGACCCACGCGCGGGCTGCCAGGGATAACCAAGAAAGAAGAGCCCACCAATGGAGCTGACTCCCTGCTGCTCTCTGGGTTGACCGCACTCGTCCGGTAATCCTGGCATGCGTATCCAGGAAAAATCTTGACGATAGCCCGTCGCCCAGATCACTGTACGCACCTGGGTCTGACTTCCATCGGCGAACTGAACCACGTTGCCTTGTGCGGAAGTCGCGCGTGGTCTGGTCTGGACCTGCCGATCTTTCAGCGCCTGTTTCAGTTCCAGGCCCAACACCGGTTCTGGTTGTGCTTTGAGCCACTTCCCCAACCTGGTGTTGTTATCGACTTCCAGGAGGCGAAGGTGATCCAGGTACCAGAAGAGGCTTTTGCCAAACAGCGTGAGTGGGACAAAGAGCAGCGGTGCAGATGTGGCCAAAGCTACCGGATGAGCGCATGCCAGTTCCGCCGCAATATGTGCGCCGGAGTTGCCTGCTCCTACAACCAGGACGGGGCCCGGTGGAATCTCGGACGGATTGCGGTAGGAGGCCGAGTGAAGCTGCTGCACTTCCTGGGAGAGCGCAGAGGCGAATGCCGGGATGCGCGGCTGCTGAAACGGACCTGTTGCCACGATGACGGTCCTTGCTTGATAGGTGCCTTGTGTGGTTAGAAGCATGAACGTCTCCTCGTGCTTCTGCATAGCCACGACCCGTGTGTCCAACTGGATGGGAAGCGCAAGATGGCCGGCATAGGTTTGGAGGTAGTCTGCCATCTCGTCTTTCGTAGGACGACCATCGGGATCGCCTGGCATTTCCAGGCCGGGCAGCGCGCTGTAGCGTCGAGTCGTGAATAACACCAGGGAGTCATAGCGCTGGCGCCAACTCTCTCCAATACGCTGCCCCGCTTCCAGGAGCAGAAACGAACGAGGCTTTCGTTTCAGCCAGTACCCCATGGAGAGGCCGGCTTGTCCAGCTCCCACGATGATGATCTCTTCGCGGTGAACGTCGCTGCTGCTTTGTTGCAGGGCTTTATCGCTAGCCTTCATCGGTCTCCTCTTGCGTTTGGGGACGGCTCGCTGAAAGGCTCAGCATGGGCTGGAGACCTCCACTGAGCTGGCGAACCTGTGTGGCCTGGAAACCGGTTTGTAGAACCGTGCTCAAGGTATCGCGGTTCCAATGGCAATTGCCCATGCAGCGGGTCGAGAGTGGCACGAGCGCATCCTGCACCCATGCGGCTAATTTTCCTTGCGCTCGAACATGTTCGAGGAGCAGAAGTGTTCCTCCCGGCTTGAGCACGCGCCAGATCTCACGCAGGCCACGCTCCGGATCACGCACGGAACACAAGACGAGTGTGACCACAGCGCTATCGAAATGCGCATCGGGGAACGGGAGGGCCTCGACTGGGGCACGTGTGAGCGTGATGGAAGTAGAAGCAGCAGCCAGGCGTCGCCTGGCCTCGACCAGCATGGCCTCATCTGGCTCGACCGCCTCCACCCGCACGACGCGGGTGGGATCGTAAAAGGGGAAGTTCTGCCCCCCACCGGCACCCACCTCAAGTACGACTCCCTGTGCCTGCCCGACGGTCTCACGGCGCAAGGGGTCAAACCCGCGTCGGACGAGAGGCCGATTCATCATCCAGTTGTAAAATGCGGCAAAACGCGGGGAGGAGATCTCCTTCATGCCAGGGGCAAAGCTCACATCGTTGCTCATCGTATCCTCCCCTCGTGGGTAGAGGAAGTACGCCGCTCTTTCACCTGCACCCGGAAATGGTTTCCCGGTACGGGGGTGGGGTGCTCTTCGATGACCAGGTGGTAGTCAGGGGGATCCAACTGCAAGGCGAACGTGGAGAGCAAGGTGGCCATCGTGACCAGCAACTGCACTTCGGCGATGCCAGCCCCCAGGCAGGTATGGTCACCCAGGCCAAATGGCGCGTAGGCACCCGGCTTGCGATGCTCGTTGCGCGGCGGGCGGAACCGATCAAGATCAAACTGCATGGGGTTGGGATACAACTCCTCCAGGAAATGGGGCACGGTCATGGCGACCTCCACATCGAGGCCCTGTTCCAGGCGATAGCCTGCAAGGGTCAGGGGTCTGGCAACACGCGCCCTGTGGCCGCCTGCAACTGGATAGCGCCGTAAGGTCTCCATCATCGCACCGTGCAGATCGGGCATCTGCTTGAGCTGCTCCCAGGTCAGCGAATTGTCAGCGAAGGCCGCATCCACCTCGGCTTGCACCCGCTGGAGTGCCTCTGGATAGGCGAGCAGGGCATAGAGCATGAAGCTCAGGGAGTTCGCCACGGTGTCAATGCCTGCTAGCATTGGCCCTAGAGCCACGTGCTCCAGGATGGCCCGGCGATACGGTTCCGGGTATTGTGCCGTCTCTCGCATGACATCATCGATCATATCCGGTTTACCGTTGGGTTGAGGATGCAGCAGGTGCGCTTCATAGGCTGCGCGACCAAACTCGTTCACCCGTTCGACCGCCCGTTGATACTCGGGAGAATCGAAGCGAGCACCGCTCTGGCTGCCAACCCCGAGCGTATTGACGATCGTTGTGTTGAGGTAGGTGACAAAATCATCGAGATACTCTCCTGGTGAGACACCGAGCAGTAATCGGCCTAACTGTTCCGCGACGAGGCGGCGCATGCTCGCATGCACAGGCATGCTCGAGCCAGGCTGCCAGCTTTGCGTCGATGCGAGGGTGATCTCGATCATCTGAGGGATCTGATCCAGGATACGAGCGCGTGACCAGTGACGACTGCTCTGCGCTCGTCGTTTGCGGTTGGCCTCGCCATCCCGTGCTTCGGTCATCCCGCTGCTGGGCTTTTGGCTGATCATCGCATCGAACTGTTCCCACTGCTCTCTGGTGGTGAAAAACTCATCCTCGTGGCGAGCCAGAAAAACGTTGATCTCTGAACCTGCCAGGATGATCCGTGGTTCCTGCCTTGGCTGGGGCAGGCGGAAGACTGGCCCGTAGGTGCGATAGAGCGAGACATGTGGTTGCTCTTCCTGGGTCACACCTGACAGGTCCACCAGCGGTGGCAATGGTGCGGCACTTGGCCCACGTTCCCACAGGATCGTGTGTTGCTCGGTCATAGGTTTCCCTTTCCTGCTGCATGATACCCCCATAAGGGAGGTCTCTTGACTTCATGACTGGTTGGTTGTATCTCCTCATGAGCTGACAAATTTCAGGCTCCTGAAAAAGGAAGAAGAGCACACAAGGGCCTAAAGCTTGATGTCGAGCGCAAGAGGAACATGGTCAACCCATCAGCTCGGCATCTGGCCAATGGATTGTTTACCAGGCCCCACGGTTAAATACTACGTTGATACTGATCGCAGCCATAGTGAACAGCGTAAGCACGAAGAGGAGCGGGAACGCCACCCAGCCGGAAGCGCCCGTCTTGGCCGCCACGATGGTCAGAAGGATGGTCATACCCATCAGCATCCCCAGGGAAACCAGGGCCAGTGCTAGACGCTGAACGGCTGTGGGAGACTGACTAGGGGCTTCCCGGATCAGCTTCTGCCCAGCTCTGCTGTACGGGGAAGCTTCTTCACATCTCGTATCGCCTGCAAAGCCGAGAGCCTCGCCTTTCCTCTCGTAGCTCATTTTTTCTTGTTGAAACATACTGTTTCTCCTTTCGAGGTTGTTGAGTGCTGCCATCCAGCAGGGCACTCCATGCGCATTCACCTGGTTGCTCGCATCTCTTCGAGCCAGGTGGCAACCCACTGATATTCGTCGCGGATACGCCGGGTATGAAAGGCCAGGACACGCTGGGCATTGGACAGCGAGATGCCCATGTCAGGGGCACAGTCCCCCTGGTCGGCCATCTGTTGAAGATGATGGAGATACTCCAGACCCGTCTGAAGAAAAGCCAGACGCTTCTCCAAGATCGCCTCTCGTTCCTGCGGTTCGAGATACTCGAAGAACGCGACACGCGTAAAAAACTCCGCTTCATTGGCGGCTTGCTCCGGCGGAAAATCGCACAGAAAGGAGTGCAGCAACTCGATGCCGCGCTCGGTCAGGTGGTAGAGATGGCGATTGGGTTTGCCCTCCTGCTGTACCACCTGCCGTACGACCGCTCCCGCCTCTTCAAAGCGCTTGAGGGTTGGGTAGAGCACCGTATTATTGAGTGCGACTGTCCCGCCAAACACCTGCTCGATGCCTTTTTTGATCTCGTAGCCATGCTGTGGCCGTTGGCGCAGCATGGCCAAAATCACAATCTCTGCGTACATATGTTATGTCATCCTATGTTATTTCTACCTATGGAGAGAAGAGTACCATAAGGGAGGGGTCGGTGTCAAGTGATGCACGACATGGATTCATATGACGCGACGCGTCAATCAACTTGAGGCGCAAAGGGGAGTGTGGTATGTATGGAGCAGGATATCATTTGACAGATTCAGTGCCTCTCCGAATAACCCACCCATTGTCTGTAAGGAGGTCATGTGTTTGAACGTACAATGTGGTTGCGTAAGCTATGAGCCCGATTGCCCTTTGGCCCGAAATCTGCATGATACATGGTAGAGTGAAGCGATGTGGTGGCACTGTGTTGCCTGACAGAATAAGAAGCTGAGCCGACAAAGCCGACCTCATGGGTGTCGATTTGTGACTCCTCCTGTTTGTCGTAAGATTGGAGAAGGTAACTGACCTGGTTGTTGCAGGTGTGTGGTCACCCCTGTTTGTCATGTACAAAAGGAGGGAATTGAGGAATGAAGTATGTTCTTTTGTTCTGTGGAACGCGCGAGCAGCAGCAAGCCTGGGAGGAGATGACCGACGAAGCTCGCAACGCGCAATACGCCCAGGTGGGCCGCTGGTTCGCAGAGCATAGCGCCAAGCTTGGCCCCGCCAACCAGCTCCAACCCCCTCAGACGGCGACCACGGTGCATTTTCAGGGGGAGGGAGAGCCACTGATCTACGACGGCCCTTTCCTGGAGGGCAACGAGGTCATCGGTGGCTACGTCGAGATCACGGTGGCCGACCTCGACGAGGCGCTCCGCCTGGCCAGGCCGCGGCACGGTTGAAGTCCGACCGGTGATGCAAGTGGATCAATAGCCATGGCCGATGTCCACACCACCCTTGCAGAGGTCTTCCGAGAGGAGGCGGGACGGCTCACCGCTGCCCTGGTCCACATCCTGGGCGATTTCGCTGTCGCAGAGGAAATCGTCCAGGACGCGTTGCTGGTGGCGCTGGAGCGCTGGCCGGTCGATGGCATCCCTGAGCGACCTGGTGCCTGGCTGCTGACCGTCGCCCGGCGTCGCGCTCTCAACCAGGTGAGCCGCGACGCCCGCTACCGCGCCAAGCTCGCGCTACTGGAGCAGCCAGTCCCACAAGAGCCGGATGACCGGGTGCGCTTGATGTTCACATGCTGCCACCCCGCCCTCTCCCGTGCGGCGCAGATCGCGCTGACCTTGCGGGCGGTCTGCGGCTTTACCACTGCCGAGATCGCGCACGCTTTCCTGGCCTCGGAAACAGCGGTCGCCCAGCGCATCGTGCGAGCGCGGCGCAAGATCGTCGCTGCCCACATCCCCTACCGTCTGCCGAGCGACGACGACATGGGCGAGCGGCTCTCGGAAGTGCTGGCGGTGCTTTATCTGATGTTTACCGAGGGCTACCTGGCGAGTGCTGGCACGGCACCGACCCGGCGCGACCTCGCAGAAGACGCTGCCTGGCTGACGGCGTTGGTCGTGCGACACATGCCGGGGGAGCCAGAGCCGCTCGGTCTGCTCGCGCTGATGCGCCTGCACCTGGCCCGGTCCAAGACGCGGTTGAGCAGCGCCGGGGAGTTGATCCTGCTTCAAGACCAGGACCGCACGCTGTGGGACCGGTCGATGATCGCAGAGGCAATAGCCCTGATCGAGCAGGCAGCAGCGCTCGGGCGGCCTGGACCGTCCCAGGTGGAGGCCGCGATCGTCGCTTGCCATGCTGAGGCAGCAACGTGGGCCGCCACCGACTGGCGACAGATCGTGCTCCTCTACGACCTGCTGTTCCAGTTGAAGCCCTCACCGGTCGTGCGGCTCAACCGGGCAGTGGCGCTGCGGCACGTCATGGGGCCTGAGGCGGCGTTGGAGGAGGTAAACGCGTTAGCGGGAGACCTGGAAAACTACCACCTCTTTCACGCGATCCGGGGTGAGTTGCTGCTCGAGCTGAGCAAGCGTGAGCAGGCACGGGCAGCGGCGCTGCGCGCTCTGGAACTGACACATAACCGCGCTGAGCAGTTCCTGCTTGCACGCCGACTGCTGGAATGGTGACGGGTGATCGTTCACGTAAAACACAGCCTGAGGCGGGACACTATGCCCACCATCATGAACGTAAGCGGCAGTGGGCTGATGTTCCGTGAGCCAATGCGCTGTCCCGTTCCTGGTAAAGAGCATGTGTGCTATACTCTACTGAATGACAGCATGAATGGAGGGCGTATGAGTACCGTTGATGAGGGTTTAGAGGCGCAAATCCGCAATATCGAACAGCGATATGGGAAACTACTCAGCGAGTGGATCGCCATCGTCAGAGAGAGCGGCCTCACGAAACACACCGATATAGTCGCGATGTTGAAGAGCCAGTACGGCATGTCGCATGGCTCAGCGCATCGCGTAGCTCTCAAGGCGCGCGAGGCGGATGCGGCAAGTATGGTCAAGGCTGCAGAGGCTTCCGGTCGCGATCCGGCAGCTTTGCTATACAGTGGCAAGAAGGCTGGCCTGAAGCCTCTCCACGACGTGCTGATGACGGCGATCACCACATTTGGCGATGATATTGAACTGGCACCGAAGAAGGGCTATGTGAGCCTGCGGCGCAAGAAACAGTTTGCCATGATCCAGCCGACGACGGCGACGCGCATCGACCTTGGACTCATCCTCAAGGATGTACCCGCGACTGAGCGACTCGAATCTGCTGCAAGCTTCAATGCGTTGTTCACCCACCGCGTGCGCGTGAACACCATCAACGACGTGGATTCCCGGGTGATTGCCTGGCTGAAGCAGGCCTACGATCTCGCAGGCTAACTCTCCTTGCGTTTGCCCTTCGTGAAACATGCGCCTGGACCGGAGCTCTAACCCGTGACGGCAACTTGGGAGAGACACACCTTGTTTTCGTCCGAACACCATGCATAGCTTCTGCAGCGCATCTTTTCCTGATGTAATAGACCGAGAGGAGTTCACACCCTACTTGCAGTGATGACCCCACCATCATCGAAGAAAATGTTCAGTGGTGACACGACTCCCCTCCTTATGTCTCTCCTGACGACGTTCTCCGTTGTTGTCACTGTACCAGAAGCAGGAGAACAGAGCAAGGGGTTTCGTGTCGAGGCAGTGAGAAGGTCGTCTTACTCATCGTCTGGCAGCGCCGTTGTTCTCGGCTTTGCGCAGGAGTGACCCTGAGAATCGTCGTCTGCTGGCATTGCCAGCAGGTCCCATCCAGGGCTTCGCCACTTTTGCTGCGTCTGCATGCTCCAGCTGCTTTACACAATAGGCTCAAAGGAGGGCATCAGTCCAGCCGTTGAAGCATGGCGGGCAGTTCGACGAGGCTCTCAATATGCACGGTCGTTCCTGTCCGAGGGAGTGACGAGTCTCCGACGAGGACCGCACGCGCTCCCAACTGCCTCACCCACTCGATAGCGCGAGGACTGTCGTCAACGACCAGAGCATCTGCAGGCGCGATCCCAAGATCAGCGAACATGCGCTCGTAGTACTCTGGCCCCTCTTTCAAGATATCGATCAAATCTGGGCCATAAAGGCGACCAAAACAGTCGCGCACCCCCATGGCCTGCAAGTAGCCCGCCAGATCGAGTGAGGACTCGCCGGAGGCCGTGTGGAGCGTGTAGCCCTGACGGTGCAACGTGCGGACGGTGTCCACCGCGCCGGGAAAGGCCGCCTGGACGCGGCAGGTAATAAAGGCCGCCGCACAGCGAGCAAGGCGCAGGCATTCCTCTTCGGGTGGAGTCCCGACCCCCACCAGCTCGCACATGCCCCGCAACCACTCCACCTGGTAGGCGCGCTCAAAGCTGCGGTAATCGGGATCGGCCTGGACTCGCCTGCGCCAGGTACCAGGGTCGAACAGGCGGTCAGCGACCACCCGGTTCGCGCGGGACCACGCGTCAGGTGGGCCACCGAGGAGCGGAGCGAAGAACTCACTGACCAGGCGTTGCCACTGCAAGGCACGTGTGTTGTTATCATTCATGACTCCACCATCGTCGAGGAAGATTATGAGTCGAGCCGTCACTGTTCTCTCCCGGTATCTATATAGCCCCTCGTTGATGCTCAAGAGCCGCACGAGGAACAATAGCACAGGCATCTCTTTCTGTCTCGTCCTCGCGCCACTCACGTCCTTGTGGCACTCAGTTCTCCAGATCGTCGGAGAGCTACAGAGAGATCGGTAGTACATCCTGATTGTTGGTCCTGGGCCATCTCACGTGAGCGGGGCAATTTCCTTTGTCATCCATTGCCAGGTCGAGACGCGACGAAACCCGAGGGAGGTGAACAGGCGCAGCGCCGGCGTTTCGGCCTGTTCCGTCTCGAGGAAGACGCTCGTTGCGCCGCGCTCCTTCAACCGGTGTATGCCCCTGAGCAGCAATGCACGCCCAAGTCCACGCCTCTGGTGGGTGGGACGTGTTCCGATCACCCCGATTCCGCCGACGGTGTATTCGCCTCTGCTGTCCGCTACCTTGGTGAGTTCACAGAGACAAAACGCCGCAAACATCCCGGCGGCATCGACCGCGATTACATCCAGATCAGGTTGATAGCCAGGGGACTGGTGAGAGTCAAGCCCCATGCTGATCCCGTCAAACACTGCCCGGTGGAGCTCCTGGTACGGCTCCAGTTCCTCACCATACACGCCACTGCGCAGGACGAAGCCCGCCGGCAGGTGAGCCGCTGGCAAGGGGATATCGAGCGGGCGAACCAGGCGCAGATCTCGCGCCGGAAGTGGTTTAAAACCTGCCCCCTCCAGGAGCGCGCGGCGTTCCGTTTCGTGGTCGTGACAGCGGCACCACAGGGAGAACGTTCTCCCGCACTGTCTCGCCTGCTCCTGCATCCCCGCAATGGCCCAGGCGAGAATCTGCGCTTCGATGCCGCTGCCATGCGCTTGTGGATGCACCTGGAAGGTTAAGGCAGTGGAGGGCGGCGCCATGAGGGCGTAGGCCAGAAGCCGGCCATCTGCCTCCACCCAGAGCATGGTCGCCTGCTGGGTCCTCGCCCGCCAGTGGAGGTGCCGAATTACAGCGCCCTGCGCGTCCTCCCACGGAGGCCGTTCCATAGCCGGGTCCCGCGGGAGAGGCGCAAGGAGCATGCGTAGTTCAGAGATAGTTGGTGTGTCGTACATGTTCTCGGGTGTCGTGCAGGCTCGCTTCAGGTCAAGGATGTGCTGAAGGTCCGCCGCCCCTGCATAGGGACGTATGTGTATCGTCATCCGGGACTCCCTTCGAAGGTTCACATAGTGCGCTCAACGCCAGTTGCGCTCAAGGATTGGGATGCGAGCCCTGCGCCAGGAAGAGCGACCAGAACTCACGCGTGTGGCTGGCCAGTTCCTCGTGGGTGCCAACCTCTGCGATGCGCCCATCGAGGAGCACCACGATCGTGTCGGCCTTGCGGACCGTATCGTAGCGATGCGTGGTAAACAGGATGATCTTCTCTTTGGCGAAAGTGGTCAGCAATTCGAAGATCTGCCGCTCCCCTACCGGGTCCAGGCTCGCTGTTGGTTCATCCAGAATGATCAGCGGGGCATCGTGATAGAGCAGCCGGGCGAGTGCCAGCCGCTGCCACTGTCCCCCAGACAGATCGCTGACGCCGCCAAATCCCGCTCCTACCACGGTGTCGATGCCATCGGGCAAGGCGTCTACAGCCTCCCACAGACCCGCCAGCCGCAATGCCTCAGCGATGCGCTGCTCCTCCCCTGGAGTGCGCTCACTCTGCATCGTCACATTCTGCCGGATGCTGAAGTGGAAGTGCGAGGGGTCCTGGAACAGGATAGACTTCGCAACGGCTTCGAGAGGGACTTCCTCGCCCGTCGAAAGCTGAGCGTGCAGCGACCCTGTGGTCGGGGGAACGAGCCCGGTGAGCAGCTTGACCAGCGTACTCTTGCCTGCTCCGTTGGTGCCCACGATGGCGGTGAGGCCTGGCGTGAAGTCGCACGAGACGTCAACCAGGGCCGTCTTCTGGTTCTCCGGGTAGGTGTAGCTGACTCCGCGTAAGCGGATGACCGAGAGCGGCTCGCCAGGCGTCACCTGGATGTCTGGCGACAACCTTGCCGCCTGCTCCTCCTCAAAGGGCTGCGCGAGGAAGTCGAAGAGGGTGGTCGCGTAATTGAGCGACTCGACCAGGGACCGCACGGAATAGATCAGCGATTGGATCATGCCGGAGAGCAAGGTGAGTCCGGGGATGATGATAGCGAGGCTGGGCAGGCTGATCTGTCCCTGGCTGATGATGGCAAAGAGGGCGGTCAGCGCCAGCGCGATACCCAGGCCCTGCACCAGGGCGGCCATCGTGCGCAGCCCGGCAAAGCGCGCCGTCAGGTGCTTGAGGTCAGCCAGGTAGGTCTCAGCGAGCCAGGCGTGCTCGCGGGCGATGATGTCGCTCCGATAGACGCGCACGTCGCGCTGCCAGGAGGCATCGACCTGCATGTTGGTGAGGGCCTCCATGCGCAACTGGTTGGGCGCGTTGTGTTCCTGTAACTCGTACATGGCCCCGCTGAAGCGGCGTTCGACGAGCGAGGCCGGGATGGAGATCGCCACCATCGCCAGCACCAGCAGGGGCGCGAGGGCGAAAAGCGTCACCGCCAGCCCGAGCAGCCCCAGGAAGATGGGCGCGGTGGAGAGCAGCGAGTCCACCAGCGTGATGGAGCGTTGCGATGCCTCGCGGATCACCAGGCCGTAGCGGGCCTGAAACGCATTGTTCTCGAAAAGCGGGTAAGGCACGGCAGGCAATTTCTGCATGATGCGCTTGCTGATCACCACCCAGGCCTGCTGGCGCAGGATCGTGGAGGAGCTATCGCGCAGAATGATGCCCAGGCGCTGCGCCAGGACGAGGACGACCAGGCCCAGCCCGATGAGGGCTACCGTCGATGTGAAACGCACGGTGCTGCCCGATCCGATGACTTCCTGCAAGAGCTGGTGCAACAGCAGCAGCAGGGCGGGGAAAAAGAGCGGCTCGAAGAGCGAGGCGATGCTGCTGGTGACAAAGGCACGGGGATGGCAGGTATACAACAGGCGCAGCGTGGCGCGCAGCGTCGCGAGGCGTGCTGGCCGGGGCAGCCTGAAGCGTGTTTTCAATGAAAGCATGTCGGTTTCTCCTTGTGGGAAGATAGAATGCAGGAGCAGTGAACTGCTCGACCTTCCAGATTTCAGGGGATGGAAGTGCGCAGACAAGGAGGGGCGCGAGCAACACAACATCCACCAGAGGAAGCTGGCGTTCGGATTGGTCCCTTCCCTCGGCGAGAGACGGACTCTGCGCGAGGGAGGACAGTGCTGCTAGTGGTCTAGGTCAGTCAACAATGACCGTGCATGCCTGTTCCTTTAGATAGATGGTGATATGGCGAGTGGGAGATCTTCCCACTCAAGTAGACTATGGCACACGATGCTGCCCGCTGTCAAGGAGCCGAGACGGGTTCCAGCACTCGTCTTCTCCTCCGAAGTTGAGGCGACCCTACTGCGCGCCCAGCGACTTCAGCAGCTCGATGATCTCCTCTCGCTTGAAGTGCTCTGCCCATCCGAGCGGGGTGGCCCCGTATGCGGGATCAGTGGCCGACAGGTCCGCTCCGCGCTCGACGAGCAGTTCCACCACCCTGACGCTCCTTCTGCTCGCCGCCCAATGGAGCGGAGTCCCTCGCCCATCGAAGCCCGAAGGCTGCGCGTTGATGTTGGCACCGCGGTCGAGCAGATACGCAGCAGCCTCGACGCTGCCGCCGAGGACCGCGTAGACCAGCGCCTGCTCCAGGCGCTCGTCGGATGGCGTTTCAGCGAGCACTGGAGCGTTTACCGGTGGGTGATGGCGTCCCGCGCTCGGAAGCAGCTTGCCACCGGCATCGAAGAAGGACGAAAGCCTCTCGGTTCGTCCCATCCCTGCGGTCAACTCCAGGTCCAGGGTGGCGCCCCTGCGCACAAGGGTCTCAGCAACCTGCCCACACTCATACCATATTGCCTGAGCGAGCGGACGCCGGTCATCACCCAGTCCATCCACCGGCGTGCCCGCGTCGGTGAGGAGTTCGGCCAGGACGGAATCGTCGCAGCTCGCTGCCCACTGCAGAGCCCTCTCTCCCGCGTCTTCGTCGCCCGCGCGGGCATTCACGTCCGCCCCAGCGCGGATGAGCGCCTGGCCTGTTTCTGCCTCGCGCGGATAGTGTCCGGGCCAATCGCACAGGTGAAACAGCAGCGTGCGCCCCCGCAGCGCTCGTGCATTCGCGAGTGTGGGATGTTCACGCAACAAACGGGTGAGCGTTTCCACGTCTCCCGTCTTCACCGCCCGCACGGCGACCGGGAAGACATCGGCCAAAGCACCGTCCCGCGGGAGGTCGTCGGCCACACCAGGTGAAACATCGCTCACGATTTGTGCTCCTTTCTTTCTCTGCCCTTTCAAGGATCGCAGGGCACGTTTCGTCAACAGCAAGACCTGCGAAGCGTCACTCTTGCTGGTCATTCTTTTTCATGAAGCGGGATTCGGCAACCATCTTTCCCACGGTTGCCGCTTCCTCGAGAGAGAGGAGCAGCGCGCCTGGATGATCCGAAAGCCAGATCGAGGCAGCCTGCTCCGACCAGAACAAGAGGGATTGTTCGCAGAAGGTCGCGCGCACGCACTCGCTGCGCTCAGCCGGGATGATGAGCGACATCACGCTCGGCGAGGGGGTCAGGTCCAGGATTTTGCCAGAGGGGGTGGCGACAAAGGTAATCGCATGGCCTGTGACCGGGCAGGTCGATTGGACATGTGCGGTCTTCATGAGAGACGGAGGAAACAGCACGGTATCAAAGGCACACCAGGTAAAGAGGGGCTTTCCGTCCATCTCGAAGCGATGGCGTGTCGGCATCAAGGTCACGCCCCAGCCGAGGATGTTGCCCTGCTTGTCAAACTCCGTATCGGGCAACTGCCTCAGTCGTCGCTCCAATTCGTCCTGGTCGAGCTGGAGCCTCGCCCCTAGCTCCACTCTGGTGAGAGGTTTCCCCCGGCTGACCTGCTGCAAAATCGGCAGGCAGAGGTCTTCCTGTTCACAACGCAGCTGCTCAGACAGGCGCTGTGCAATCGTCTCAAGCGGTGGATGCGGTTGCATCGGGCTGCCTCCTTGTTAGAGTGTACTCGTCTTTGCTCAGGCTCAGCTCGCACAGCAACTGAGCCGGTTCACATCTTTGGTGAACGAGATAGCGACGAGCTTGAGCGCCTCAGCCATCGTCGGGTAGACGTGGATCAGATCAATGAAATCGGACGTTTTGGCCCCGAAACGCAGCGCCATCGCCGCCTCACCAATGATCTCGCCTGCGTTCATACCCAGCATCGAGACGCCCACAACCCGTCGGCTCTCGCGTTCGAGCACCATCTTGATCACGCCGCGTGTGTCGCGGACGACCCCGGCTCGCGGCACCACACTCAGAGGGATGGTGTTGCACTCACAGACAATCCCCGCAGCATTGGCCTCCTCGTCGGTCAACCCCACAACGGCCACCTGAGGGTCGGTGAAGATGGTGCGCGGGATGACAGTGTGATCAACCTCGCGCAGCGGCTCCCCGGAGAGGGCGTTGTGCGCAGCGATCTTGCCGTCGTGCGCGCCCACGGGCGTCGCCATCTGACTCTCGGTTTCCCGTCCGATCACGTCACCGGCAGCCCAGATATAGGGAACCGTAGTGCGCAGCGTGCGATCAACCCGCACGGCTCCCGCCTGGTCTACCTCCACTCCAGCTTGCTCCAGGCCGATCTCCTGCGTCTTGGGGCGCCGCCCGGTGGATACCAGGAGCTTTTCGGCGGTGAATGTCTGTTGGCTGCCGTGTCGCTGAACCGAGAGCGCGATCCCCTCTCCCTCAGAGCGCACCCCGCGGACCTGCGCTCCGGTGACAATGCGCAGACCTTCCTCCTGGAGAATCTCGGTCAGCGCCTCGGCGATTTCCGGCTCGTAGCCGGAGAGAATGCTTTTGCCTCGGGTGACGAGGGTCACCTCCGTGCCAAAGCGCGCAAACATCTGGCCCAGTTCGAGCGCGATGTAGCCCCCGCCCAGGATGAGCAGCGAACGGGGTTGCTCGCGCAGCTCGGTCCCCCAGGGGTCATCGGCGGAACTCAAAAGATCACTGGTGAGGTACGGCACATCCGAGAGGCCCGGCACGGGAGGAATGGCAGGCAGCGAGCCGGTCGCAATGAGAAGCTGGTCTCCGACCAGGCGGCGTGTACCATCAGGGGTACGCACCTCCACCTCGTGATCGGAGAGCAACCGCGCCTGACCGGACACGAGCTGGATGCGCTCCGGCTCATCGAGCAGGCTCTCGTACTTGTGGGCGCGGAACTCCTGGACAATCTCATCTTTCTGGGCGACGAGCTCTGCCCAATTGACCGGCATATGCACCGGGGTGAGCCCCGGGTAGCGGGGATGGGCGGCATCGTAGACGAGACGGGCCGCCTCGATCAGGTTCTTGGAGGGCAGGCAGCCCCGGTTAGCGCAGGTGCCCCCGACCGTGCGAAATTCGGTCATCACGGCGCTTTTGCCGAGTTCGGCAGCGTGCAGCGCCGCGGCAAAGGCCGTCGAGCCACTGCCCAGAATCACCAGATCATAGCGCTCTTGGGTTGACATACGTGTTATCTCCTTGTGGCAGGCAGGTCATCCGACATGGGGGAACGTTCCCGCACTCGCGTATTAGCTTCGACAGGCGCACAGGTGGGACAGGACGCATCCACGTCTCGTTTCGGACGTTTCGGGCCGAACAAGAACCAGTACCCCAGCGCAAGCGCCACCACGAAGTAGACGCCCGCCCCGGTGTACACCAAGCCGGTATTGTGCATGAGAAAACTACCCAGGGCCGTTCCAGCCAGCAACGAGGCCAGGAGCGGCAAGGTGATAATCAAGTGACAGGGACAGGCGAGAAAGCCCGTCACGGTCAGCACAACGCCACCAATGCGGCGCATCAGACACCTTCCTTTCGTCTTTCCAGTGAAGCAGGAGAGAAGTGCGTGGGAACAGGTACGGCTTTCGGCGCGCACCAGCGGTAGAGCCAGAGGTCTCAGACCTGCGCGCCCAGGAGTTGGCGTCGAATCAGATCTGGGCACCGTCGGACGTTTCGATGACGCCAGCCGGATGAACAGAGCAGAGATGTTGCCCAGGTGGCGGGAGAATACTGGCTCGCTACATCCGACATAGGCACAGTTACCGGCGTACATTGACCAGCGCGCTGTCCCGACTCCGCAGATCACCCGAAACGGTCCCATTCCCACTCCCAACCAATTCACCCTCCCTGGTTTCAGCCGACACCACCTCCTCCATATCCGACTGGAGCTGGAGCCTGGCTTCAAACAAGGGTGTGAGCAGGCTCGTCTCACCTTTCCCTGTTATCGTATCCACCTGTCCCCTCCTTGCTCACTTCGGAACGAAGGCCGTCCAGCGAGCCATGCCGGATTCGTAATCGAACGTGCCACTCGTGAGGGCGAAGGTTTCGTTCAGCCACACGTAGCGGCTGTCGTCGGTCTTGAAACGCAGGACGCCGACGACTCTCCACTGCTTCCTTTCCTCCGAGAGGGGCATCGCGAGCTCGCGACCCTCGAACCATATCTCCGCGCCGTCGTACGTCTGAATGACCCCTGGAACTTGCATGGCGCAGATCTCATCTTCACCGGTCGTCTCGTAGTTCGACCACCGAACTGTGCCTCGCATTCTCGGGCCGTTGAGCGTCCCGTCTCCTCCACCCACCAGCGTGCCCACCTTGTCTCCCATGGGAGCGAGCTCAATCGGTCCCTGGTAGTGCAGTTCGAGGGCGAAGAGCAGTTCGAGCTCGTTCGTGCGTGGCTCAACGTTCCCTTGTATCGTCTCCATGATGATGTTCTTTCTTTCCATGCACATGTGTGTTCTCTGTGAGATCGCGACTCGAACGTCGCTGAGCATCACCAGAGTAGTGTGGTGTGGACGCCATCGACGTCGCTCATTCCGCTTGTCGTTCAGTCTGATCCAGCGTCTCTTGCTGGTCGAGCGCATCCAGCATGGGACAGCGACCGGCCGGTCCTTGTCCGGTGCAAAGCGCGGCCACCTGGAGCAGAGCTTGCCGCATGCGTTGTAACTCGACCATTTTCCGCTCCACTTCAACGATTTTCGCCTCTGTGCGCCCCTTGACCTCCTCACAGGATGTCTGTGCGTCGACGCGCAGCAGCAACAGCTCGGTAATCTCTTTGAGCGAGAAGCCAAGCTTTTGTGCGCGTTTGATAAAGTGGAGACGCGCGACCACCTGCTCGGAGTACTGACGATAGCCAGAAGCCCGGCGCGGTGGCTCCTCCAGCAAGCCCTCGCGCTCGTAGAACCGCACCGTTTCCACGCCGACCCCGGCGAGTCGTGCCACTTGTCCAATCGAAAGGGTATCCATCTTTGTTGCTCCTTCGGAAAAAGTATACACTCCGTACCATACTACAGAGTCAAGGGGAAGGGAGGGGGAAATCCCGAGGTCGATGTCGAGCACAGGAACTCTTTCACTTCCTTCTCGTATTCCTTATCCTCACGTACAGAAGAGACTCAAAGCAGGAGGGTTCCCCAACCGTATCACGTTTGATGAATGCTGAGCTTATCGGCGCCAGGCACTCGCAGGTTTGTGCTCATGCCATCCATCAGCAAAACTCATCAATTTTCTGGTTCACCACATCGGCGATGAGCAAAAAATGCGGCAGAAACTCGCCTGTTTCACGCATTTCTGGTATACTTGGTTGAGAGCGAAGAGAGAGCAATCACTATTTCAGAGAAGACAGTCCCTCGACTTCACGAGTGAGCACGCCATGAGTGGGGAGGTCGCAAGCCATGGCTGAGCCGAGTACAGCCATCGACAGGAACGCCATCTTGACGCTGCGACGGCGGGTTCGCTTCCAGGATGGCCGCCCCTACGACGCTCGCTGCTCGAAGGTAGCTGCGGCGCTCGAGGCGCAGTTCGGCTGGCCGCGTCGGTGGGGGCGCCTGCGTCTGCTCGACGCTCGGGTGGGCTGGCAGCACTGCTGGAACCAGCTCGCCGATGGCCGCATCCTCGACGCCACCGCCGATCAATTCGAGTCGCGCTGGCTGGGTGACATCGTCGTGCTCGATGCCCTCGACCCCCATGCCACGGCCTATCAGCCCGCACCGCCGCCATGGACGTTCACCTTGCGGGAACAGGAGGCGGTGATCAAGCTCGCCGCCGTCGGAGCCGGTGCGGAAGGTCACGACGCGGCGATGCCCTGCGCGAGTTGGATGGCCGCCGCCCGGCAGGTGCTGACGATGATGACGGGCTGGAGCCTCCCCGACGACCTCGTCGACTATGCTGCCCGGGCGCTGCGGGTTCGAGCCTTGCTCGGAGAGTCGATGACCTTCGGGCAGCTCGATGAGCTCCTGACGATGTACGAGTGGGCGCACGCCGCAGCGGCGCGAGGAGGGCCCTGGATGTCGTCGGAGTACGTGGCAGTCCTTGAGTAACGCTTGCGCATGGGAGAAGCGATGGAGGCTGCGGAAGCAGAGGAGCGTGGATGCGAGCCGGAGTGGTGCCAAGAAAGACCGCGTCGTCGGGAACTTCGTGATCCACGGCCAACTCCTGACGCGCCTTGCCCCCGCCAGCCTTCCCATTCGGCCTCATTGGCTTCTCCGCTCTCGTGCTGGCCTGGCACTGGTGGCACATTCGCCGCAACCCGCTGCCTTTCCACAACACCAGCCCGGCTCCGCTACGCGCTCAGCGTCGCACTGCCCCTGGCCCTTTACCTCACCTGGTGGTATGCGCCCGCCTTCTCCGTCAAAAGCTGGGCAGTGCTTCTCTTCGGAGGCATCTCCATGGTGCTCGCCGCCCTTCGTGGCTACGCTGGATGCGAGATGCTGGCCCTCTCCAACTGACTCCTGCGCCGCTACGACCAGATCGCCTGCGCTGTCTTCTCGCCTGCTCATAACCATCCCTTTGCTCAGCGAGGCGCGCCGCTTCCATCCGATTCTGTGCGCCCAGTTTCTGCATGGCTATGGAAAGATGATTGCGGACGGTTCCCTCTGACGATACTGTTCAGATTAACCCTTCTCTGCTATACTCTGGAAATGACAGCAGAAGAGACGATAGCATCCTTAGAAGCACAACTCAAGCAAGCCTTAGAGCGGCTCACAGAAGTCACCGAGCAACTGCGGGTAGCCCAGGCACGCATTGAGGAATTGGAGAAACTGAAAACACCTCCGCCAGCCTTTGTTAAAGCGGAGAAGAAAAAACCGCTCGAGGAGCAGCGAGTTCGCAAAAAGCGTGATGCGAAATATAATCGAGCGAGACGGCGCTCCACGCCCACCCAGATTGTGGAGCATCGGCTGGTGACTTGCCCACAGTGTCACATGCGTTTGGGAGGCATCAGTCTGGCTCGTTCACGAGAGATCATTGATGTCCCGCCACCCCCGCCAGTCGAGGTGACGGAGCATCGGATCTACAAGGGGTGGTGTACCGGGTGTCAGAAATGGTACGAAGCCCTTGTGGACTGGCACGAGCAGGTAGTAGGGCAAGGACGGATCGGAGTGCGCTTGGCCAGTCTGATCGCCAGCGCTCGGCACGGTGATGCGTCTGCCCATTCGACAGATCCAAATGTACCTCCTCACGCTCCATAGGGTCGCGATCAGCAGTGGGGAGATTGTGGAACTGCTGCATCGGATGAAAGCACAGATGCAGCCCCAGCTCGATGCGCTCAAAACGGAGATTCGCGCGAGTCCGGCAGTGCAAGCTGATGAGACGGGGTGGCGAGAAGATGAGAGCCTCGGCTACATCTGGAGCGTCTCAACTCCCAGCGTTCGGTATGATGAGTATCATCACTCGCGAGCGGGAGCAGTGATCAAGCAGCTGATCGGAGAGGACTTCGGCGGAGTGCTGGGCAGTGACTTTTATGTCGGCTACACCATCCATCAGGGATTGCACCAACGGTGCTGGGTACACTTCTTACGCGATGCGCATGAGCTCAAAGAGCAATATCCCCACGATGAGGAACTCTTCACCTGGGCTGCATCGGTGAAGGCGATCTATGATGCGGCCGTGGCTTGGGCAGAGCATGGTCCTGACCTGCACCTCTCCCCACGCAAACAGCAGCAAGCTCGCGTGGCACAACAGCATGCTTACGCGCAGGACCTCTGGCACCTGTGCCAGCCCTACGTGCGTACCGCCACGCCTCAACACACCTTATGTGAACGCGTGGAACGCTTTTTACCTGAGCTCTTTGTCTTTGTCGCGGTCCCTGGCGTCCCGGCCCACAACAATCTGGCGGAGCGCAGTGTTCGCCCTCTGGTCATTGCCCGCAAGATCAGTGGGGGCACCCGCAGTCCTCAAGGCTCAGAGACCCGTATGGGACTGGCCAGTCTCTTTGGTACCTGGATGGCACAGCACCTGAATCCTTTCCATCAATGCTTGGCTACCCTCACCCTGAAATCTTCTTTAGGTTAAAGGTGAACAATATCCTCAATGAAAATATGTCCTGCCTGTGTCAGCAATTCTGCTATTATAAAAGGATGAGGTCGCAGGAAGTTTGGAGTCTTTTACCAATCCCCAGACCCCGCTCCCGACGTGGAATGCATCCAATAGATATGAGTATACCGGGAGAGTCGGGTAAAGTCAGTGTCCATCAGATGGCATCTCACTTCCCATCACTTCCTAGAATAGCATGGCTTCGTTCCCTCCAGGCGGCGCGTGCAGCAAGGAGCGCCCATGAAGCGAACCTCCTACGATGAGCGAGACGCTGGCTTGGGCCAGGTTATGCTGACCCTGCCAGACTGGCCGAGAGGCTCAGCGTCTCACGCAAAGCGCCAGGGAAGTGGCAGGCCGGTAGCAGTTCTGCCAAGTGAGACGTGATGGGAAGTGAGACGGCACCTGATGGACGCTGATTTCTCTTCTCACTCCCAGTATACTCGTGTCTGTTGGATGGAAAATTCACCATGTACCCTGATGAATGTATGAAAACTCATTATCTATCCACCCTGCCTGGGGGGCAGGGAATAGCCCGATCTTGTATCTCACCGCAAGGAGGAGAAAATGAACTACCGATGGCATCAAAATCACCTGAACTACAAGGAAGACTTCGAAGCGTTGCGCCGGGGAGGCTTCACCGAGAACGAAATAGAGCAGTTGACCCAACTGCGTCGTGATCGAACCGAATTAGAGCTCTCTCGCAACTCTGCGGAATATCATCGCCTGGCATTTGTGCGCTGGCTCGTGGCTACCGGCAAATTGTCGGACCATTTCGCCTAAACAGGCAAGCCCGAATTTCAGAGAGAACAGGAGAAAACAACACATGCCATGGGCGATTGTCATTGCCGCGTTTCTGGCTGTAAAATACGGGGAAAAGATCAGCAGAATTCCGGTTTAAAAAGAGGCATCAATCAAGTATCCTCTACAGGAGTAAAAGAACTGTGGAGGCAGAGAGGATGCTCCGATACATGGAACGATCAACCATTCACTTTTTGA
>WNGP01000590.1_pt1 | contig 28429 bp, 19 predicted proteins | sample 5407671 | NCBI WGS metagenome assembly WNGP01 (sample SAMN13153381, study PRJNA577476) | soil metagenome | isolation source: 40 cm soil or saprolite under Garry oak tree replicate 2 | place: USA:California | collected 2016-06-15
GTCCTCTTACGTTGAAATGCCGGAGGGGCGCGTCGTCATGATCGACGATGAGCATGAAATGGTCAGCTCAGGCTTTGCCAACACCACACCGTGGCATGCGCCGCGTGATATTCCAGACGAAGACCTCGGCAGATTTATCGATGCTATGGCCAGCCAGTTACATGCTCCCGAACGCGCCATCTTCAACATTCACGTGCCGCCCTACGCTACCGGCCTCGATATAGCGCCGCTGCTTGATGAGACACTGAAGCCAATCGTCTCCGCTGGGGAGGTGGTATCAGGTCCCGTTGGTAGCAAGGCCGTGCGAGCAGCGATCGAGCGCTACCAGCCGCTCGTCTCCCTCCATGGCCATGTCCATGAATCGCGGGCCGTGACCAGGCTCGGCCGCACCACCTGTATTAATCCAGGCAGTGAGTATGGCGACGGAAGTTTGCGAGCAGCACTGGTGAATATCAAGGGTAACAAACTATTGAGCTACCAGCTTATTACGGGATGAGGGTGCTAAGCGTATACCAAAGTATGTTTTCATGACCCATTGGAAGATTACCCATCTAGAAGTAATGCATCATACTACTAATAGAGTATCCCAATCTAAGGACCGAAAAAAGGGGAGGGGAGGAGAAAAAAGGAAGCTGAAGGACTATCAAGTGGCACAGTAGGTGAAAACCAGCATCGCGACCACACTTAGTGGGATATTTTTCGCTCCTCTATTTCGACTCCCTCGATCTACTCCTTTAGCAAGGATATACTCTATAAGATCAAGATATTTTCTGGCAAGTGGAAGGGAGGCCCTTTATGGCAAAGGCCATAAATAAGGATCAATCGATCCAAGGGAATTGGTGGGCGCAGCAAGATGACGAATATGTCCCTTGCAGTGTGGGCATCATGGCCTATAATGAAGAAGCCAATATTGGCCGCACCATACGCGCTGTGCTCCAACAGCAGGGTCCATCCGTGCGCATCGAGGAGGTCATCGTCGTTGCCAGTGGGTGTACAGATCGTACGGTGCCGACTGTAACTGAAATTGCGCTCCAGGAGACGCGCGTACGCTTGTGTATTCAAGAGAAGCGCGAAGGCAAAGCCTCTGCCATCAACCTGTTTCTCAAACAGGCTATCAGCCCGGTTGTTGTCTTAATTGGCGCTGATGTTCTTCCCGAAGCATCTGCTCTGGAGTATCTGTGCGCCCCTTTCAAAGACCCAAAGATTGGCATGGTTGGAGGTCGTCCTGTCCCGGTGAATGATCAGGCTACTTTTCTGGGGCACACTGTGCATCTACTCTGGCGCTTACATGACCACCTGGCTCGTGTCCAGCCAAAACTTGGTGAAGTAATCGCCTTCCGTAATGTCATTTCAGGTATATCGACTGATAGTCCTGTTGATGAAATCTCAATACAGGCGCTCATTTCCCAGCTTGGCTATCGGTTGATCTATGAACCTGCTTGTGTTGTCTATAACAAAGGTCCACTCACCATCCACGATTTTCTGAAGCAGCGCCGCCGTATCTATGCGGGGCACTTGCAAGTGCGGGATCAGCAGAACTACGAAGCCTCGACGATGAAAGTAAGCCCTATTGCTCGCCAACTTATCGCCTGTCGCGATTTTACGATGAGTACCCCCAAACAAGGGATGTGGACCCTGGGATCAATAGTGCTTGAAGGGCTTGCACGTCTGCAAGGCTACTATGATTACCGCCGTAAGCGTGAATATCACATCTGGCAAATGGTGGACTCGACGAAGGATCTGGAGGCAGGCAAATATAAAGTGCGACGCATTTGTAATGCCCAGAGCGTTATCGTCTTTCGCTTCATGCTTGGTGATGCCGAAGAGTATGATGTCAACCCTGAGCGTAAAGACCGTGAGGCAACTGAGGCGGCGCGTAAGCTCTTACCATTGTTGCGTAGCAAGATTCGCAAAGAAGATAGACTCTCGATCAATGGGCCGGGAATTATGACCGCCGTTATTCGTGCTGAGCAATATGGAGCTGAACTGGTGGCTACCCGTATCCAGGAGGCAGTTCAAGCCGCATCTGTGCATCTTGGAGTGCGAGGTCGAGAAGTCAAAGTCGCGGTTGCCTATAGTTCACTTACCTTTGCCTTGAAGACAAAGAGTGGGAGTGTAGCTGTCAGTAGTCCTTTGGTAAAGGATGTGGTGATTGCAGCACAAGCGACTAATGGGGGGACAGCTGTATTACAGCCAAATATGTGAGAGCAAGCAGGCTGAGTAGACGAAATGCGGCATGATACCATTTGTACCCCTTATTGATACTAACGTTCCTTGAGGGTCATAGGACTCTTTTGCTATCCTTCTAGGTGGATATCTGGGGTGACTTCCTCTAACCTTCTTACCCCAACACAGAGAACTGTAAGTATGGGTACGTAGTGACGATGCAAGCACCAGCTCCGATCATAAAGATCCCGGTTTTATGAGTTATAGCTCGCCCATAGAACCCCGTTAAGGGGTTCTACCATTGTCTTAAGAAACACACAAATATACGCACAGGGGCGTCCTTTCGCCTGGAAAGCATTATATTTTATGGAAGGTAACCTTTCACAAAAACTCAATTATGTTGAAATCCTCAAACTTGAAGAAACACTTAAACTCCCTGCCGAGCAGAGGAAGCAACGTCCCTCCCACAATGGTCACAAGGAGAACCAGGCATTATCGCAGTCTGCTACGTATGATCTGACTGTAGTGATCCCCACTCGCAATGAACATGACAATATTATGCCACTGCTTCTTGCACTACGAGAAGCCCTTGATGGAATTAAGGTGGAGATTATCTTTGTCGATGATAGCGATGATGACACCCCGCTCATCATCAAGGATGCCTCGGGTGCAATGGAAACGCCCACGTTTCACCTCCATTTAGAGCACCGTCAGCCGGGCATTACACGTGCGGGAGGACTGGCAACAGCCGTCGAGCGAGGCATGAGCATTGCACAGGCAGAGTATGTTGCCATTATTGATGCCGACCTTCAGCATCCTCCGGAGCAGTTGCGTGTGCTACATGACCAGGCGGTCGCGCAGAATGCGCACCTGGTAGTAGCCAGCCGCTATATTAAAGGTGGGAGCTATCAGGGACTGGCCGGTGTGAAGCGACGTTTCATTTCTGTCGGCCTAAAATGGACAGCCAAGCTTCTCTTTCCTGAGCACTTGCTGCGTATCTCTGATCCCCTGGGCGGTTTTTTTCTCCTGCGCCGATCGCTACTGGCTGGTGTATCACTGCGACCGATCGGTTACAAAATTCTGCTGGAGATTCTGATTCGCTGCCAATGGCGGCAAGTGCTCGAAGTCCCGTACCATTTTCGGACGCGGGCTCATGAGCAGAGCAAGGCGAATATGCAGCAGGGCATACTGGCCTTGCAACATATGCAGCGCTTGTGGCGCGAAGTACCAGCTGCCGGACGTGTCTGGAAGATCAGTATTCTGATTCTTCTGAATGCGTTGATTACACTGGCTTTGTTCAATATAAACAAGTCTTTCCCATGGGTATGGGCCAATCTCAACATGGTTGTCTTTGGTGTGGTAGCCTGTCTGGACTTTGTCCTCTTCAACCACTTTATCTTTCCCGCACCCATCGTGACAAGCACTGTTGCGCCTTCCGCAGCAGCCTCTTTGATGTCCATTGAAGATACAACAGAGGTCGAGCTTCCATCGCCTCAGAAGGACAGCACGAATGGGCATCGCCGGTCCTCCATTGAAGATATAGGCGAGGTCGAGCTTCTACCGCCCCAGGAGGGCAGCACGAATGGGCATCATCCGTTCGCTCTCCTCAAGGGCGAACGGGTCGTTCCATCAACGGAGCGAGTCCTGGCCTCTGCGTCTGATCTGATACGGAAATTTCAACCGGCGCGGAAGAAACAATTCTCCGACGAGTTTCCGTCCATAGCAGCGGTGGCAGCGGTAATCCTGGCGGCTGGCTGGATTGGCTATGCGCGACCTGGTGCGTTGCTGGTCCTGGCCGTCCTGTTTATTGGCTTGGCGATTGCGTCCACGAAAAATGTCAATCGCGATCAGGCGATTACGATGGTGCTGGCTATCGCTGTTGGAGTCGCCACTATTGACTACTTGAGCTGGCGTTTTGCCGCGACGAACTGGCATGGCTGGTGGATTTCTGTGCCACTCCTGTGCGCGGAGGTTCTGGGGGCACTGCATGTACTTGGGTATCAATTTACCATCTGGCCCAGACCCTTACCGGTGATTGAGCAAGGCGAAGATCCGACGCGGTACCCGATTTTCGTCTTTATCCCCACAGTCAACGAGGGGGCCGTGATTCTCAGGCCAACACTGGAAGGGATCATTGCCGCCCGCGATAAGTACCTGGCGCAGTACCCTCAGGGGCAAGTGACGATCGTTGTGTGTAACGATGGGCAGGTGGCGAAGGCGGCAAACTGGGAAGAGACAGACCTGCTGGCGAAGGAACTGGGTGTCTGTTGCGTGACCAGGACCAGAGCTGGTGGGGCGAAGGCAGGCAATATTGAAAATGCACGCCAGGAACTTCAAGCTACCGGTGATGCACTCCTGGTCATCTTTGATGCCGACCAGGTCGCAAAACCAGATTTCCTGCTCAAAACCATTCCGCCCTTTCGTGATCCCAAGCTGGGCTGGGTGCAGACCGGGCAATACTATGCGAACCTGGACAATCCGGTATCCCTTTGGGCAGATGACCAGCAATCCATGTTTTATAACCTGCTGTGTCCGGGAAAGGCGGCTCTCAATGCCGCGTTTATCTGTGGGACAAATGTGGTTATTCGCGCCGCTGCGCTGGATCAGATCGGTGGCTTGCCGCAAGATTCGGTGACTGAGGATTTTGCAGCCTCCATTGCCCTGCATCCGTCCTGGCGGAGTATCTATTTGACAGATGTTCTCGCCACGGGCCTGGGGCCGCTGGATATACCAGCATACCTCAAGCAGCAGGGCCGCTGGGCGCTCGGCACACTGGGCGTGTTTCGCACCCATTGGCGTGAAATTTTGCTCCCGCAGAAACATGGCTTGCAGATTGGGCAGCGGGTCCAGTACTTCCTGGCGTGTACGCATTACCTGTGTGGTCTGCGTGATCTGATCTACCTGCTTAGCCCAATACTCTTCATCTTTACCGGTATCCCGGCTGTGCGCAGCGCCTATTTGAGCGAATACCTCTGGCATTTTCTCCCATACGGTCTGCTCGGTGCTGCCGCGCTGTGGTATTCTGCACGTGGCGTTACCGGATTGCGCGGTATCATCATCGGCTTTGGTTCTTTCCCCGCGTTGATTGGCAGTCTACTCTTCGTCGTCTTAAGACGCAGAGTCGGTTTTGCTGTGACCTCGAAACAGCGCGGTGGGCAGCGTTCGCTCAGCTACTTGGGGATGTATATCTTCTGCTTGTTACTTTGTGTTGCCTCTCTGTTCTGGGCGACCCAGGTCAAAAGCCAGCAACAGACGTCTCTCTTCATCAGCGTGCTGTGGGTGGTCTACTCGATGCTGATGCTGGGGAGCTTCCTCTGGCTGAACTTCACTGATATACGCTTTCAAGCGGTTGTGCAGCGATCAGGGACAACCGATGAGACCCTTGCCGAGCAGTCATATCCTTCGAAGTTGTTGCAGCGCAACCGCGAACTGAACCCGGTGTGGAACCTGGGGTTGGCCGCTTTGGTAGCCGGTCCCATCCTTGCGAGTAACGCTCTGGGCCTCCTGGCGATTTTCGCTGGTAGCCAGTCCACGCCGTTTGTGATCAACCAGCAGAAGATAGCTGCGCCATACTTTGGCGTATCACTTCCGGTTCAGTTGTTAAGGAATCGGCCGCCAGTGCTGGAGCGAGAGCTCGGCACTCAGTTTTCCATCATTGGGCGCACGCAAGATATCCATGATCTGTTTGATACATCCTGGGCGGACCAGCTAGCGGCACAACATGCACGCCCCTGGATCACGCTCCAATTCGGGGCGTTCGGCCCTCATCAGAAGCCACCACTCGATGCCAATTTGCCTGCGATTTTTAACGGACTCCATGACCAGGAGATCAGGCGCTGGGCCGAGGATATTCGTGAGTATGGCAAACCAGTCTATCTGACGGTCTTTCAACATGCCGACCGTAACTGGTCATTATCATCAGGTGTTGCCAACGGTGGTATTCCAGAAGATATACCGGAGGCCTGGATGCATGTGCAGTCCGTTTTTCGTGCTGTAGGAGCAAACAACGTGGCCTGGGTCTGGGCTCCGGCTGATCCTATCCATGACCAGGCGTATGCGCCACCAGCATCGACCATCGACGCCGTCCTCCAAAGTTTTATTAATTACCCCGGGGCACACTGGGGCGATCCTGAGAAGGTATTGCAAAATCTAGTGAATCGCTATCCAACAAAACCGATATTTGTGGAGGCTAGCGTCGACGGGCCAGCCGCGCAAAAGGCCACGTGGCTGACAAAACTTGGGCAGACAGTCATGGATATTCCTCACATGTATGCTCTGCTCTATCACGAAGGGGGCCCAGCCTTGGATCCTACCAGCGCGCAAATTGAGAATTGGTCTCTCGCATCTGATCCCGATTCGCTGGCAGCCATGCGGCGTATCGTGGCCCGCCTGCACTCAAAAACTATTGCTCGCCCTTATCGACGTTTTGACTAAGCTAGCAAAAATGCGAAAGGCAAGGATATAATCGTGGTCGAGCCCTCTTCACCTCAGCGGTCGGTTGAGACGAAAAGAATAACGCGCAAGTGCCTGTTGACTGGCTTAACGCTGTCGCGCTGGTCATTGCCTCTGATTCTGGCCTTACAAGCTCTGCTTTCCTGGACACTGTTACAGAATACTGCTTTTCAGGATGAGGGGCTCTATCTCTATGCCGGGCGGCAGATCTGGCAATACTGGTTGGGTGGGCCGCCATTGCTGGATAACTATAGTTACTATATTTCTGGCTATCCCTATATCTACCCGATTATCGGCGGTGGGCTTGACATGTTGGGAGGACTTGAGCTAGCGCGGTCCTTTAGCCTGGTCTGCATGTTGATTACGACGGCCTGTGGCTATTATGTGACGAAGCAGCTTTTTGACCAGAAGAGCGCTGTCTTCGCCGCTCTCTTCTTTGTGTGTCAGGGGCCGGTACTTTTTTTAACTCGCCTGGCGACTTTTGATGCCCTCTGCCTTTGCCTGGTGGCAGTAGGGACGGCCCTGGCTGTGAATGCCAGCCTGGCACAGCGACCCTGGCAGGCTCTGGGTGTTGGCCCATTCCTGGTGCTGGCGTTTTTCGCGAAATATGCGGCATTGCTGTTTATCCCAGCTGTTCTTGCCACTCTCGCGCTGTGTACCTTGCTCAAGCGGGGATGGATAAGCATGCTGGTGCGTGGAACGCTGGGAGTGCTGTCCCTGGCTGTGGTAGGAACGCTGGCGGCTATTGTCATAATCCACTTTGATCCAGGTATGCTTCATGCGATCGTGGCAACGACGACCAACCGTATTGTCAATGTGGAGTACTCACGCCTGGAGTTGGTCAGACATGTTGTCCAGATGGCTGCTTTATCGTATACAGTGGGGCTGGCTGGCCTTGTCTTTGCGCGCAAAAAGCATTTGTTGATAGCGCTCTTATTGCTTGGTTCGGCGCTGCTCGTACCCGCCTATCACATCTACAAAGCCGAGCTGATCTCTCTGGATAAGCACCTGGGGTACAGTATGTTCTTTGTGATGCCTGTGGCAGGTTATACATTGGCGTCTCTCTCCGGCTTCCGACGGGCGTTCTCGCCTGGACGCTACTGGTTATCCGGCGTGGCGATCTGCCTGATTCTATTCCTGGTTGGAACAGGGGAAGCACAGTATATGTACTTTGGCTGGCCCTCTGCGACTGATGTCACTCATGTTCTTAAAACCCAGGTGCGCCCGGCCGGCGGTCGCTACCTGGCAGAACAATTTGAGGTATTGCGCTATTACTTAGACGATGATACGTATACCTGGCAATGGACCGGCCCCTACTTTTTTGCATACACTGATAAGCAGGGACACTACTACCTTGGCGATGAAGCCTATGTTAAGGCTATTAACGATGGCTACTTCGATCTGATCGAGTTGAATTATGGAAATAACATCCAGACCGACATTCTCATTGCCAAGGCTATCGAGCACAGCCAGAAATACGATCTCATCGATAAAATCCCCAGTCGGGACTCTTATGGGACCGGCCACTTCTGGATATGGCGTAAGCATTGACGTGTTTCTTTGTGGGGTGGGAGATTGGTTTGCGATGCAGTATTCAGAACGAATGTTGTTACAGAAAAAGGAGTAAGTTGATAAGTAAAAGTTCCGTTTTGCCATGGTAGCGTTCCTATTCGTCCTTTATCCTGCCACAACTGCATGTCCAAATGTGGTGGCTAAACAAAGGAGTCTATACTCTTGTGATCAAGAGTTCTCTCATAATGACAAAAAAAAGTACAGGCAGCTACTCCGATTTCAATAGCATGCTGTTCCGGTTACCGTTGCCACTCATCCTGCTATTGCAAGCCATCACCTCCCTTCTCGCTCTGAGCAACACGGCCTTCCAGGACGAAGCGCTCTACCTGCTCGCCGGACGACAGATTTTTTTGAGTTGGATGGGTAAGACACCGTATCTGGAACCCTATGGCCTCTACTTTTCTGGCTATCCCTCCTTTTACCCAGTCATTGGAGGCCTTCTGGACTTCCTGGGAGGATTGGAAGCGGCACGCCTGTTTAGCTTGCTGTGTATGCTGATCGTGACGACCTGTCTCTATTTCATGACGATCCAGTTTTTTGATCGCAAGAGCGCACTGATCACGGCCTTCCTCTTTGCTTGCGAAGGGTCAGTGTTGTTTCTTGGACGTCTGGCTACCTACGACGCCCTCTGTTTATGTTTACTGGCTCTGGCGGTGATGCTCTCCTTACGGGCCAGCAAGGCAGCTTCAGCCCAGCCGCTTCTGGCGTTGGGTCCTCTGCTGGTGCTGGCAGTTGCCGCCAAGTACGCTGGACTGCTGTTCGTGCCGACCGTGTTGGCGCTACTTGCCTGGTGGAGCTGGAAATACAAGGGATTGGAGGAAATGCTCGTTCGCCTGGGGCTCGCTCTCTTCTCGTTGGTGGTGTCAGGCTTCATCGCCTTTCTCAGTCTGGATAAGCAGGCGCTCACTGGTCTGAGCGTCACAACCACCAATCGCGCCAGCTCTATTGGGGTCGCGCCAATCCTGGTCATACAGCACATTGCGGTGATAGAAGGCATCTTCTTCGGACTCGCTTTCCTGGGCCTGCTTCTCTGTGGCAGGCAGCGACTTCCCACCGGGCTGCTGCTCTTGGGCTCAGCCCTGCTGGTCCCGCTCTATCACACCTATAAGGGAGAGCTGGTCTCGCTGGACAAACATCTTGCTTTCAGTATGTTCTTTCTTGCCCCGCTGGCAGGCTTTGCCATTGCCTTCTTTGCCGGCTTGTGGTGGAAGCGTTCCGTTCGTCTTTCCTGGTTCATTGTGCTGGCCCTCTGCCTGCTGGCCTTCCCACTGGGTCTCCAACAAGCGCGAAATCTCTACGAGGGCTGGCCTTCTAGCACCCAGCTCACGATGCTCTTGCGCCCAAGAGTACACCAGGGGCTTGGTCACTACCTGGCGGAAGATTACGATGTTTTGCGCTATGACTTGAAGAATGAGACGGACATCTGGCAGTGGAGTAGCCTGGATTGGTTCGTCTATACGGATAAAGAGCAACAAGATCTGTCAGGAGAAGCTGCCTACAAAGCTGCGATTCAAGAAGGATACTTCGATTTGATTGAATTGAGTTATGGCTATCACACTCCTCTGGCGATGCAAATCAATCAAGACCTGACCGCAAGTAAACACTATGACTTTGTAGCCAGAATTCCTATTCACGATTCTTATGGCGATGGCTACTTCTGGCTGTGGAGTAAGCGTACTGGTGAACCCAAGTCTGCTGAAAAGGGTATTTGCGAGGCAATACGCACCTGGAAGTTAGATAGGAGTATCAGTTTATGATAGGGGCATCTTCCATACAGAAATCTGCAGTCAAGCGTATCACCGGAAAACAGGTGAGAGCCAGTGTGGTGCCATCATTCTGGCCACTCATGCTCATCCTGGCTATGCAAGCCATCATCTCCGTTGCAACTTTATACAATACGGCCTTTCAAGATGAGGCTCTCTACCTCTATGCCGGACGGCAAATTTTCCATTACTGGATGGGTGGGCCTGTTCCTCTTGATCGCTATGCATTTTATTTCTCGGGCTATCCCGATGTTTATCCAGTGATTGGCGGTGTCCTGGATATGATCGGCGGGCTGGAACTTGCACGCTGGTTCAGTCTCTTCTGTATGATGGGCGTAAATGCCATCGTCTACTATAGCACTCAGAAGCTCTTTCAGCGCCCTGCCGCAATCTTCGCCTCGGCCACCTATACCTCTTTGGGAACAGTCTTATTCGTCAGTCGTCTGGCTACATTTGATGCCTTGTGTCTCTTCCTGATAGCACTGGCAACAGGCATTGCCTATCAGGTGAGTAACACTCGTAACCCCTGGTTGGCGCTCATGATAGGACCATTGCTCGTTCTCTCAGCTTTGGCTAAATATGCCGCGTTGCTCTTCGTTCTTCCGGTGCTGGGTATCCTGGTCATCTGTAGTATTGCCTTCCTGGGCTGGTGGCGTATGCTACTACGCCTCACCATGACTATAGTCACACTTGTTATTAGCCTTGTTGTGGCCTATCACTTCATGGATAAACTGGCCTTTCATGCCATCGCTGGCTCTACAACCAACCGTGTCGCTTTGATACAGAAGTCACCCCAAGAATTGTTTATGCACGTTCTGCAAATGGCTGGTATCGTCTATGCGGCAGCGTTATTGGGTTTAGTGCTTGTTTTCTTACGCTATCGACGCTTTCGCCTGATTGCTTTGCTCCTCTTGGCTTCATCATGGCTCGTGCCTGCCTATCACATCTACGAACGGGAAGCTGTCTCGTTAGACAAACACCTATCCTTCGCTCTCTTCTTCGCCATGCCCCTAGCCGGCTGTGCCCTCGCCTGCCTGTCAGGCTACATGCAGCGAACGTTCTCCAATTCCATTGGTCGCTATTGGCTGGCAGGATTATCTGTTGTGCTGCTCGTCTTTACCCTGGGCACGCGGCAGTCCCAGACGATCTATGCCAGTTGGGCCAACACCTCGGCCTTGAGCTATGTACTGCACACCCAAATGCGCGACGGCAGTGGACGATTTCTCGTCGAAGATATTGAAGTTGCCCGCTACGACGCCGAGGATATCACTGAACTCTGGCAATGGAATGGTGTCCTCTACTTCTATTATGTCAATGCTGCTCACCAGCGGCTCCTTGGCGATGAAGCCCTGGCGCAGGCGATCAAGGATCGCTATTTCTCTCTTGTCGAACTCAGCTTTAACTACCAGCCAGCCGAGGCGCGTTTCATCGCGCAGCAGATGGCAGCGAGCAGAAATTATGATCTGATCGACAGTGTACTATTCCAGAATTCGTTTGGTATCGGCCATTTCTATCTCTGGCGTAGTGCAGCAGAGGCAGGGCATGGTAATTTTACGAGCCTGTCGCAGTGCGCACCTTCTTGTCGAGCATTCAGATGATCATTACGTTTCGCATCGGGTACATGGCCTGCTGCTTGTTACGAGGGCGAGTAACGAATATTGCGCACCTGCACTGTTGCACTTAATGGACCTTGGAAGACCATCTCGAACACGACATACACATGAGTCAAGTCGACATTCGTGAACGTACTGAGCGGGAGCACCACAGTAGACCACTGAGTCCTCAGACATCTTTGTACCCTGATCTCACTGCCATCATCAGGCTGCGTTCGATCTTTGATACCCAGGGCGATACACTGGCCATCTGCTCCTGCTCGTAAGTCAACCAAAAAGGACTTATACCTACTTAGATCGAGCGAGGAGCGATGACCAGGCGGTACAGGCTGACCGACCATAATAAACATCCCCCCCCACTGCTGGTGAGCAGGATAGGTCAGCAACAGGATCCCATGCTGATCAGTGAGCCAATGGCTTTGGTGGTCTGAAGTATCAATCCCCAAACTAAAACCATTTTCCAGGCCTCCAACGTAGATATCGCGATAACTTCGCACCTTCAAGGTGAGTGGAGCAGCGGCTGAGAGTAGATTGCTAAGTGCAGGCTTGACCTGTCCATCTTGCTGGTACAGTCCCCAATGGGTTCCGACCCCGGCCTCGTGGACTTTCCATTCCTCATCAAAAGCATCGAAGTAGAAATACTGGACGTTGTGGGCCCGGGCCCAGTCGATGAACGCTCTCAGGTAGCGGGCCTGGTTCTCGTCACCTGGCACCGCGGCCCCTTTAGGAGGGCCCGCGGAAGGCCATCCTGTCTCACCAATCACAATGTGCTTACCAGGGAAAGCCTTCTCGATCTTCTGATACTCCTTGTCAAGGAAGTCCATGGCCGTATCGATAGCTATCCCCTGCCAGAAGGGATAGATGTGAACCGTAATGAAATCGACGACTTTAGCGAGGTCAGGGTGTTTCAACCATTGGTCTGGTGGTTCTGCCGTGGTGAGTGGAACGGCACGCCCTAGCCTGGCACGCACTTGCTCAATGGCAGCACGTAGTTGTTCCTCCGACAAATCGCTACGCAGAAGGACTTCATTCCCCACAACGAGAGCATGTACTGCCGAATGCGAAGCAAGTTGCTCACCAGCCAGCATTTCTGCCGTGTTTGCAACAGGATCTCTGCCTAAAGAGATTCCCAATGCGACGCACACGTGAGTTGTTTCGGCAGCCTGGATGATCGCCCGCGCCGGGCCAGTGGCGTTATAGGTGAGAATGTAATGCGTGACAGAGGCTAAAGTAGGCAGGTCTGCCTGGATTTCTTCGTCTGAGGGAAAGACCCCGGCAGTCGGGTCCTGGTCAGCATGGGAAGGCCCGTAAGCAAGACCTGCAAGCGAGAGTTTTCCAGAAGCAGGCCTGGGCTGAGCGCAAGCTGGGCCAGTGGGAGTAGATAGAGACGAGGAAGAGGTATTCTTAGACCCTCCGCTAGCGCAGCTAATGGGAGATAGAGTGAGGAGAAGCGGAGTGGCAATCATGAGGAGCAAATACCTGCCAGTTGAACGAAGCATAGAGACCTCCTCTCCCTGCCTTCGCTTGAAATTCTTGCCGCCAACAACGAATCATCGAGGAGATCCTCCAAACTTCTTGCGCACACCTTCCACCATAGTCTCGCGTTGGAGACGTTCCAGCACGATTTGTAGCTTGAACTTCAGCTCCTTGCCTTGTTCTCTTGTTTATTATACCAGGTAATAAGCAATTCGGGCTGCTTCACGTGGAAGAGCCACGGCAAATGTGTATACCAAAGCATCTTTTCATGACCCATTGGAAGATTGCCTGGAGTGAGGCAGCGCACGATCCTTTACTGTAGACGGCCAAGAGAGTCACTGACCCGAGAGAAGGAGGACATTTATGGCAACCAGGCTCCAAGCAGCGCCGCCGGATCTATGCATGACACTTGCAAGTGCGGGATCAGCGGCCCAAAGTCAATTACGTGAGAGCAAACAGGCGGAGAAGATGAAACGAGCGATGATACCATTGCACCCTTTCTTGATACGATCGTTTCTTGAGGGTCTAGGACTCTTTTGCTATCCTTCTTAGGTGGATAGTCTGGGGTGACTTCCTCCATCCATCGGGAAGGAAAAAACTATGTTGGCAACACAACCTGATATTGATACTATCTCGATCACACGCACCTTCGACGGCATCGAAGCGGCTACACATCGCATCCTTTCACAAGTGGACGGCATGGCCTCAGTCATTAAGGAAGCTAAAATTGCGCTGCTCAAACCCAATTTTGTGGCTGGCAGGTCTGCCGAAACAGGGTCGACCACCAGCTTTGCCTTGCTCAAGGCTGTCGCTGAAGAGGTACACGCCTGTGGCGCAGAGCCGGTGCTCTGTGAGATGCCTGGGACCGAGTTTGATCGCGAGGCCACCTATACAATCCTGGGAGTAGAGCAATTCTGTGCGGACAATGGCATCCGCATCGTCCGTATCGACCCGGAGGGCGGCGAACAGGATTGGATCGAACTTCGGCCTGCGGGCGCAAAGCGCTTGCGCCGCTTCCGCATCCCCCGCTTCATGCAAGAAGCCTGCTTCATTAACCTGCCGGTGCTCAAAACGCATGTTGTCTCGACCATGACCCTGGGTATGAAAAACCCGATGGGTATACTGCCCCGCCCTGACCGGCGGGCCATGCATACCTTTGGAATCGCCCAGTGCATCGTTGATATGAATCGCGGCATCAAGCCCGACCTGACCATCGTTGATGGCAGCGTGGGTCAAGATGGTGAGGGGCCGCTCTACGGTGATAAAGCCGATCTGCAGGTATTGGTAGCCGGACGTGATAGCCTGGCCGTTGACCTGGTCTGCTGCCAGTTGGTGGGCATCAAGCCACGTGCTATCCCCCATCTGAAGCTGGCTCTGGAGCAACTGGGTAAGCCCTCGTGGACCCTGGTTGGCGAAGATGTAGGCGTGATCAAGCAGTTTCGCCTGCCACAGCAGAAGCCGCTCTACCGCTTCATCTTCTGGCTGATGTACCCATTAGACTATCCCTATAGCTGGATTGCGGAGCGCGGTAGGCATTTCTGCACAACCCTGTACAGCACGGGGCTAGTCGGGACTCGTCCACAGATTCATGAGGCAAACTGCACGCGCTGTGGCATCTGCGTCCAGGCTTGCCCACTGCCAGATGTGATTGATCTGAAAACGCTGAAGGTGAATCCGAAGACCTGCCAGCGCTGCCTGCTCTGTTACGAGGCCTGCCCGGAGAATGCCATCAGCGTCAAGGGTTACTCAGGAACGAGGGGGCTATCATGACTACGGTAGTCACGGGCGCAACTGGCTTCCTGGGGGGCGCCCTGGTGATCGAACTTGCAAAACGCCGGCAACCGGTGCGTATACTCGCACGTGACGAAAAAAAAGCACGCCGGCAACTCGGTGACGCAGTAACTATCGTCCCAGGAGATATCACTGATGTGGCGCGAATCCAGCAGGCAGTCGATGGTGCAACCACTATCTATCACCTTGCGGGGCGTCTCTATCATCCCAGCATCCCGGCAGAACTTTATCGCCAGGCGCACGTGGAAGGCACGCGCATCCTGCTCAAGGCGTGCCAGGAACAAACTCAGTTGCAGCGCATCGTCCATGTCAGTACCACTGGCGTATTTGGTGTCACAGGTGAGACACCCGCTGCTGAAGATGCGCCTTTTGCACCTACCAATCCCTACGAAGCCACCAAACTGGAAGGGGAACTGCTCGCACTCAAAGCCTACCAGGAGCAAGGTTTACCCGTGACCGTGGTACGGCCTGGACTCGTCTATGGACCAGGTGACCTGCACCTGCTGGGCTTCTTTGTAGCGATTAAAAAAGGCCTGTTTCGCGTTATTGATGGCGGAAGAGCCTTCCTGCACCCGGTCTACATCGATGACCTGCTGGCCGCTCTTCTGCTCTGTGCTGGGTGCCCCCAGGCTCCGGGTCGCAGCTATAACATCGCGGGAGAGCGTCCCATCACCGTTCGTGAACTTGCGACAGCCATCGCGCATGCGCTGGACAGGGAACTCCCTCGCGGCAGTATCCCGCTCCGACTTGCCAATCTTGCATCAGATATCTTCGCCGTAATGCCAGGCATGAAAGGTGAGCGGGCTCCACTCACGCGTAGTCGCGTCAAGTTTCTGACGCATAGTCGCATCTACGATATTAGCCGGGCTAAATCCGAACTGGGCTACGCGCCCAAAGTCGAGTTGGAAGAAGGCATGAAACTGACAGCCGCATGGTACGACAAGCATCGTTATTTGGATAACCCATCTAGAAGGAGAACTGTTTGATGAAAGTGCTGATTACTGGCGCCACTGGTTTGCTAGGAGGACACCTGCTGCGAGAATTACAACAGCGTGGTGAACAGATTCGTGCTTTGGTCTTGCCGGTAGAAAACGCGGAGAAGCTATTAGCGTACGGGGTGGAGCTGGTGCGAGGGGATGTGACAGATGCCAGCACGTTGGCTCCAGCCGTCAAGGATATTGAAATTATCTTTCACCTGGCAGGCATGATGGGAGTGAATCGCCCGCTTGCAGATTATCGCCTGGTGAATGTCACCGGCTCTGAGAACCTCTACCACGCAGCGCAGGTAGCAGGTGTGCGCCGTTTCGTTCACACCAGTTCACATACCGTCTATGGGCTCGGTTACGGTCGATTCCTGACCGAGAAGGATGCACTGCGGCCTGATCCCGACCCCTACAGCATTACCAAGGCGGAGGGTGATCGCCTGATGCGACGCCTCATGCTCAAAAGTGATGTGGAGACAGTGATCATACGCCCTGGTACCTTCTTCGGCCCGGGAGATCGATTGCACTTTGGTCGCATGGCTCAGCGTATGAAGAATGGCAAAGGCGTAATTATTGGGCGCGGAGACAATGCACTGCCATTTTGCTACGTGACTGATGTAGCGCAGGGTTTCCTGTTAGCTGCCTATCATGAGAAGGCTCCCAGTAATATCTACAACATCTCCAATGACCACCCTCTTACACAGCAGGAGATATTCAATACCATTGCAGATGATGCCGGAGGAAAACGCCCGGCACGGCACCTGCCTTATTGGCCAACCTACTATAGCAGCATTGTCGCAGAGAAGCTCGCCCAGATTACACATACCAGGCCGATTGTGACGCGGTTGGGTGTCATGATGTTTGGCTCTGACACCAGGCACAGTGTAGAGAAAGCACGACGTGAGCTGGGATATGAGCCAAAGGTCGATATACGAGAAGGTATCAGGCTGGCAGCAGCGTGGTTCAACGCTGGCGGTATGGAACAGCCATTTGTCACCCATGCCAGTCAGTATGCCCCCCTTGGAGGAGCACAAAAGTCATGAAAGATCTCCGTAGCGCCCACGCGGCGAAAGTTATCATCGGCCTGCTGCTGGGCATCAGCCTGTTAGTGCTCGTCTCACGGTTTATAGACCTCTCCGTCGCCATTGGTGCCGTGCAACACAACCTGGCGACGCCACGCGGCGTCCTGCTTGCCCTCCTCTCGGGTGCGGCCTTCCTCCTCGCCTTCTCCATCCGGGGTACTCGCTGGAAACTCTTCCTGAACCCCATCGGCAAGGTCAGCATCTTCACAACGATTCGGCTCTTCCTGATTAGCATCTTCCTCAACTTCCTCCTGCCCATCAGTGCTGGCGAAATCGCCAAGACCCTCATCCTCAGACGCATCACGGCCATACCCATCAGTCGATCGCTTCCCACCGTTGCCATGGACAGGTCGTTAGACTTGTTACCCGCCCTCTTCATCATGGCCGTCATGCCTCTCATGGGTATGCAAATGGATATCAAACTCTGGCTCATCCTGGGCACCGTCAGTGGACTCTTCGTCTGCCTGATTTTCTTTGTTGGATTGGCAGTATGGAAACGCACCACTGCCATCGCCCTGCTGCGAAAAATAACGGGTATCTTCCCCAGGGCGATTGGGGGCAAGATCGAAGCCTTTGCTGCCGGCTTTGTCGATGCGCTGCTCATCGGTGTTAGCCGCCCAAAAACGTTCATCCCGGCGGTCTTGCTCACCTGCATGGCCATCATCTGCGACAGCCTCTTCGCCATGTTCGCCTTCTGGACGATTGGCTTTCCCATCTCCTTCAGGACTGCCATCTTCGGATACACGGTCTATAACATGTTCTACATCTTCCCAACGCTCCCTGGACAGCTTGGCAGCAACGAGGCAGTGGGTCTGCTTGTCTTCACTGGACTACTGCGATTGCCACCGGACAAAGTGGCTGCTATGTTCCTCTTTTCCCACCCCTGGGCCGCCCTGCTCATGTGTGTGACTGGCATATTGTGCCTGAGGTCCTTCGGCTTGACGATCCCTACTGCCATGAAAGCGAGGACTGAAGAAAGCGATGTAGAAAGCGAAGCTATGCTTCTCGCGGAGAAACAGGAAACACCTGTCTTGCATCAGTAACTCTATTCCAGCAAGCGACTCCTCCTCTGCTCGATCGCGCCCATGGACAAGCCTATGACATCGAGAACTAGCCGCAGTCAAAGGGCACAGGCAAAAAGTGCAAAAGATACGATAGTACTCTTTCGATGATACGTTTGTAACTTGTCTTCTCCTACGCATCCCTATACACTAGAATAGCAAAGAGTTTTGTAGGTTCATGCGTTTTTGACTGAACGCAGATAGAGGCTTATGTACCCATCATATTTTTCAGTTGAAGAGGAGGGCAAGAGACATGCTCGAAGTTCTACCAAAGGTTGCGAAGATGAAAGCGTCATATGCGCTTGGGAAACCTCTTGCTCTTCCTATGAATCTCACTATTAGCGTGAGCTATCGCTGCAATTCCCGCTGTAAAACGTGTAATGTGTGGCAGCGTCCCAACGATGACTTCACTCTGGAAGAGTACGACAAGACATTCGCTTCAATCGGCACAGATGCCTATTGGTTCACCTTTAGCGGCGGTGAGCCGACGTTGCGTAAAGACCTGCCCGAGATGGTTGAAGCAGCCTATCGGCATTGTCGTCCTGGCATCATTAACATTCCCACCAATGGCATCCAGGATAAGATTATCCCTGGTCGCATCGAGCGAGTCCTGCAGGCAGCCCCCACCAGCGAGGTCATTATCAATCTTTCATTAGATGGTGTGGGTGAAAAGCATGATATTGTGCGCGGTGTCAAAGGCAATTTTGAGCGGGCTATGCGCACTTATGCGGGCCTGAAGGCACTGAAGGGCCGCTACAAAAACTTTACTTTAGGTGTGCATACTGTCATCTCAAACTTTAATGTGGACGAGTTTGACAACATTTATACCTTCGTACGTGATGAACTCAAACCCGACTCATTCATTAGCGAAATTGCTGAAGAGCGTGTCGAACTGGATACGGTTGGGATGGGCATCACGCCGCCAATTCAGCGCTATCAACCTGTCATCAACCATTTGCAGGAAGGCATTCGCAAGGCTGAGTTCAGTGGTGTTTCGCGTATCACGCAGGGCTTTCGTGATCGTTACTACGATATTGTGAAGCGCACATTGGTCGAGAAGCGCCAGGTTATCCCTTGCCTGGCTGGTGTGGCATCCGCACAGATCGCTCCCAATGGGGACGTCTGGACCTGTTGTATTCGCGCAGAATCGGTTGGCAATCTGCGCGAACATAACTACGATTTTAGAGCTGCCTGGAACACAATCAGAGCCAACGAGCTGCGTCGAAGCATCAAAGCGGGCGAGTGCCATTGCCCCCTGGCGAATGCATCCTATACGAACATGCTCTGCCATATACCAACAGTCGCTAGCGTTGCTGTTGCTGTTGCCAGGGGAACTGTTGCCACCGCACTTTCTTCTAGTAATCGAAGCAAAGCTGCCAGACTAGGTAACCTGGCTGTAATCAGTGCTGCTGATGGAGCATGCGAGTCTAGCGACGGCAACAGCGGTGATCTTGAGGCCTAACTTCTTTGTCTGACGTTGAGATACCAGCGTACCCCTTCTGCTACTCCACGCTTGACATCAAATTCAGGAGCATAGCCCAACTCGCGACGTGCTCTATCGATCGAGAACTGCTGATTCCCGCCAAGAAGTGTTACACCATATGTCGTCAGTGGCGGTGGTGCCCCCTTACGGCGACCCATAGCTTGCCATAAGACTTCAGCAGTACGACCAGCAAGATATAGTGCAGAAAAAGGCAGTCTGCGCGACACATACGGCACCTGTAGAGCATCAGCAATGGTGTTCAGGTATTCTGCCTGCGTCACACGCCGGTCATCGGCAATGTTATAAGCTTGACCGATTACCTCTTTACCAGCATCCCCCGCTTTGATCAGGCCCTGTGCTACATCTCGCACATACACCACTGGCACACTATTTTTGCCAGTGCCAATAATGAAACCCTTACCGGACTCGACAAGATCGACGAAGCGACTAAAGCTGGTGATGTCCCGTGGCCCATACACCCATGAAGGACGCACAATAACGATGGGCGCTCCGTACTCTTTAACCAGGCGAGAGACCAACTTCTCACCAGCAATCTTCGTACGACTGTAGGGGTTGTTCTCAGCATAATAAGGATAGTCCTCGGTCACTATATCGTGGAGATGGTGCCCATAGACCGTGATGGAACTGGTATGGATAATGCGCTGTACTCCTGCATTCATCGCTGCACAAATTAGGTCGGAAAGTCCTTGAACATTGATAGCGCTATAGACTTCTTCCAGACCCCAGGGACCAGTTTTTGCCGCGACATGGTAGACACGCTGCACACCCTGCACAGCACATTTGAGAGACGCAGCATCAGTCAAATCACCGTAGATGATCTCAACGCCTGTCAATGTCCGCAAGTGGCTATTATCTTCACCAGTTCGCACCAGTGCGCGCACTTCATCACCACGCTCTACTAACATATCAACGAGATTACCGCCTATAAAACCGGCGGCCCCTGTCACGAGTACTTTCACTCTGATATTCCTCTTAACTTATTCTTCCGTATAGGTTGGGATAATACTCTTGCGCCTCCAATGCCTCAGGTTGTACGTTTAGTCTGCCATTGTCGAAACCCTTTTACCTGCGACTTTAAAGCCAAACCTCTTGATCGTGTTGCGCAGCCAACTAACTGTGGGCCCTTCGTCGATTCTGTTGCTGGTTTCGATCAAGAAGAAAGGGGTCTCGGGACGAGAGGTTAACTTGTTCGTTGCACGTATCGCTGCCAGTTCATCATAATGCTGGAAAGCCCAGTACATGTTGACGCGGCATGCCCTGCAATTTTTGATGTCGTCCTCATTCATGCTTCCGCACTGTGGACACTCTGTCATGACTATCCCCTTTCTACTCAGTTTATTTCGTAGTTAAATCAGGCCCTGGCGCAGGGCTTGTGCGACAGCCTGTGCCCGGTCAGTGACCTGCAACTTCCGGTAAACATCCTGCATTTTACGTTTGACCTGAACCTCGCTCCAGAACAGTTGCTTGCCGATCTCTTTATTAGTACACCCATTCGCTGCAAGTCGTACTAACTCGATTTCCCTCATACTGAGTCCGCGACATAGGCGGTTCTGCTCTTTGGTGAGTCGATGAAACTCAATCACAACTTGCGTAATCGCCTGCGATTCACCGAGAACTCGCTCCCCGCGTTGCACAGCATGTAAGGCTCTTCGTAAATCATCTATGGACAACGTTTTTTGCAGGTAGCCATGCACGCCGATTCGCAGAGCATCGAGGAGGAGGTTTTCATTGTTGGAATCGGCGAATAACACGATACGTGTATCGGGGCAGCTGCGCAACAACTGCTTTGCTATATCCAGTCCGTTGACTGCCCCCAGAAGGATATCGAGTAAGACGATATCAGGCTTTAACTCCGTGCTGAGTAATAATGCCGTTCTCTCATTTTCGGTCTCTCCTACGACTTCGAAGTCACCTTCCTCGCCCAGCATCACGCGTATCCCTTGGCGTAGGATCACGTGATCATCGACTATGAGCACGCGGATCGGAGCTTTTTCAAGTTCGGGTATTTGTGTCCCCACTACCTTCATCCCCTCTGGTTCTAGTATTGCAACAACATTACTGATCAAACGCAAGAGCAGTTACTGCCACACCCCTTAAAATAGCAATCAATATAAGGAGTATGTGCCAGGCATAGCCACTGCGCAGTACGGAAAGATCCCGTTGAGCATCAAACGCATCTCTCAACTGTGCGGAGACCCACCCGGCTTGATGAGGGAATCAACGGTTCGAGGCTGGAACGTTTACAGTCGGACAGATCATTTGGATACAATATGATAGGGGTCACCATTTCCTCCCTCACTCTCTACATCTTCCTCCTTAGTTTAGTTACCACTTCTAGTATATTCTCCAGGGTGAAGAGTCGATGAGTGTCTCCCAGGTGTAGTCATGTTATAGCCTCACTATAACTTTCCCCTGACCCGCCTTCACTCGTTGCTGCACCGTGTGTCCGCCCACCTGCACAATCACCTCATACCACTCGCGCTTGGGATGGTAGCCATCGAAATGTTCCTCGATCTCTACCTCGGTCAGATCACCGCTCACGCGACAGTTGACGGAAGTCCGGGCAAACGTGCCATCTCGATACGCCAGGGTTGACCCGTCGTCCTCGTACAAGGTGTAACTTGCCAGGCCGTCTTCTGCCATGTAGCAGGTGAAGGTGAGCGGATCAGTTGCGAACTGGTCAGTATACTGCATCGATGGCCCGCTGGCAATGATGCTATTGCCTCGCACGAACAATGGCCAGCGCTCAATTGGGGCAGCGATATCGCTCCAACCCATACCCGGGTATTCTGCGCCATCCCAGTAGTCGAACCATGTTCCCTGCGGCAGGTAGACGCGGCGGCCAGTCGCCCCCTGCTCGTAGATAGGAGCCGAGAGCAACGCATCACCCAACAGGAACTCCGACTCTAGGTCATGTGCCTGCTCATCCTGGCGATAGTGAAAGTAGAGCGGCCTCATAATGGGCGCTCCAGTAGTGGATGCCTCATTGAAAAGTGTGTACAGGTAGGGCATGAGGCGATAGCGCACCTCGATAGCCTTGCGACAGGCATCTTCATACAACTCGCCGAAGGCCCACGGCTCCTGGTCCGGGTTATTTACGGCATTATGGTTGCGACAGAAGGGTAGTAATGCGCCAAGCTGCGTGAAACGTGTCAGGAGTTCCCCGCTGCTGGCCTTCCAGAACCCCCCGATGTCTACGCCGACAAAAGGAACCCCGCTCATACCAATGTTGAGACACATAGGGATCGCCATCAAGATATGATCCCATTCGCTCGTATTATCCCCGGTCCACACGGCCGCGTAACGTTGCACTCCTGCCGTGCCAGATCGAGTCAGCACAAAGGGGCGGCTACCGGGTCGCAGGCGCAGCAGTCCTTCATGAGTTGCGCGCGCCATCTCCATACCATATGCATTATGAAAGAACTTGTGGAGCATGGGTGGCCCATCAGGTCCAGTAGGCTGGTCGCCACCAGCGCGATGCACTACATCGCTGCTCATCGTCACACCATGAACTTGAGGCTCATTTCCCGAGAGGATATTCGTCAATCCAGGTTCATTCATGTCGTTCCACATGCCATCCACCCCTTGATCAAGTAAATCTTTATAGAGATTCCCCCACCATGTACGTACCTCGCTGCACGAATAATCGGGGAAAACGCATCTCCCGGGCCAGACGTTGCCCTGGAAAAGTTCTCCATTCTGGTGGCGGCAGAAATAATCGTGCTCCATGCCCTGCCGGTACACGCTGTAGTTCTCGTCAACTTTCGTGCCGGGATTGATAATCGTCACCAGGTGAAAGCCTCGCGCGTGTAGGTCGTCCAACATCTGCTTGGGATCAGAAAATGCCTCAGCATTCCAGGTGAAATCACGAAAGCCGTTCATATAGTCAATATCTAGCCAGATCGCATCGCAGGGATGGTTACGTTCGCGCAGCTTGCTTGCAAGTTGTTGTACTCGTTGCTGTGAATCATAGCTCCAGCGGCTCTGGTGGTAGCCCAGCGCCCAGCGCGGCGGCAGCAGCATGCGCCCCGTGAGATCAGTATATTGTCGCATCACATCGGCGGGTGTTGGACCAACAAAGAAATAGGCGACCAGATTATCACCCTGCACGGTCATGCTGGCTTCAGCCTCGTTGCTCTCGCCCATGTCCATCTCAACCAGCCCCATATGGTCGATCAGCACACCGTATGCGCGTCCATCATCCATATGAAAGCCGAGATAAAAAGGGATAGAGATGTACATGTTTACCGTCTGTGTACCGTGAAACTGCGGCGGATCGGCATTCCAGATAGGATATGCCTGGCCGCGCTTATCCATGCTTCCGGTGTGCTCTCCCAATCCATAGATACGCTCCTTGCTCGCAAGTGGCCGCTCCAGGCGCATTGCAGTGGAAGAAAAAGCAAACCCTTGCAGGTGCGGCTCCAGCACCTGGCGTGCTTCCGTATCGCTCATAGCGCCGGGCCATTGTTCATCGCCTTTGGCAACGATCCAGGAGTGATAGGGCAGAGTACCTGCCCCTCCATCGGCTAGCTGGTAGCGTGCCTCATCAAACACGGCCCCTCGCAGGGCGCGCATGCGCACTACCTCACTACCCAGTACAGTACCCGCGAGCATGCAGTTCAGAGTATCACCTCTGCCTGCATCCCAGATATGCTCGTACCCGCTTTTCCCCCGGTAGCGTAGCTGTGTGATCGCTGTAAACATCCTTTCAGGCCTTTCTTTCTATTTGGGAGTTGGAGAAATGGAGAATAACTGTTCTTTTCTCAACCAGAATTGCTGCATTCACATAAATCTCAATAACATCTTAACACATCGTCAACCTTGATCTTACTATCCTGGCTTTATCATACATACCGGGGGATAAAGTCACGTGGGGATGCTCTGGGGGGAGCATATAGTGACTCAGCACTTGAATTTCGTATGGGGGTACAACATGGAGAGCGCTCAGGCGCTCTCCTTTGTTTTTGGCGCGATGTCGCATTTCTGCACGTACCCTTCGTGCTAATAAAACTTCGCAGGACTTGCACGCGGCCTTCTCTGGCTGCTTTCTTCTTCTGACCCTGGAACTTCCTCGCATCCATAAATCTTCCAAAAGGTGGTACAATTTAGGTATGCACGTTTTGCACTGAATTGCAGAGTATAGGACACTCTTGGCATCACGCGGTGAATGGGGCGTGCAAAAGGCGAAACTGTCGCCTCAACGTAGAGGTGCAAACCTCGTATTTTGGAAACAATAAGGAGAAACGTCTTATGGCATTCGAACTTCCACCACTGCCGTACGACTACAATGCGCTTGAGCCGTACATTGATACGCAGACGATGCAACTCCATCACGACAAGCATCATGCTGCATACGTGACCAATCTGAACAATGCACTTGGCAACCATGAGTTCGCGTCCCTCTCGGTTGATGATGTGCTGCGCCGCATCAACGAAGTCCCCGAGAACATTCGTACTGCTGTCCGCAACAATGGCGGCGGCCATTCAAACCACACGATGTTCTGGCAGATCATGAAGCCCAATGGCGGCGGGGAGCCAACAGGAGCACTGGCAAACGCTATCCAGAGCACCTTTGGTTCATTCGATGCGTTCAAGGCCGCATTTAATGATGCAGGTGTCAAGCGCTTCGGCTCAGGCTGGGCCTGGCTGGTTCTCGACAGGAGCGGCAAGCTCCAGGTCATCTCCACCGCCAACCAGGACAGCCCTTTGATGGATGGTCTCTACCCGGTCATGGGGAACGATGTATGGGAGCACGCCTACTACCTCAAGTACCAGAATCGTCGTCCCGACTATCTTAATGCCTGGTGGAACGTGGTCAACTGGGATGAAATTGCCCGTCGCTACTCTCAGGGCGGCGGTCGTTAGAAGATTCTACCAGGAACGTTGCCCTGGCGATCCCAGCCCAAACATCTTCGACTCCTCAAGATGAGCGTCTGCCCATCCGAGGTGGCAGCGCTGCAGAAATAGCGGGCTGGAATCTCCAGGGCCTCTTGCTCGCTTATACCCTCCCTCTTTAGAGCTAAATCGGCAAATTGCTCCTTTCTGTCCTCTCGAACAGTGCCTTGAGGCCAACCTATCAGGTATGCTTATGATAGACCAGAAACAGTTCCAGGAGCACACGAAAGGAATCTACACCATATGCAGACCATTCACACAACTTCCGCCGATCGTTTCGAGTCAAACGAGAGATCCTATATCCGCGCTGCTAGCCTTGCCGAACTGGAGCAGCGTCCTTTCAAAGTTGTTACCCTTGAAGATCGTCATATTCTATTGCTGCGTGCCGATGGACAGATCCGCGCGCTCGACAGCCGTTGTCCACACATGGGCTATCCCCTTTCGCAGGGAACGATCAAGGATGGCGTGCTGCGTTGCCACTGGCACCATTGGCGCTTCGATCTTGCCTCCGGGGGGTGCTTTACCGAAGGCGGGGATGACGTTGCAATATTTCCGTTGGAGATTCGCGACGGTGAGATCTGGGTCAGTCCAACACCCCTGGAAGGTTACGTGCGCAGCCGCATCGACAAGTTCCTGGGCGACCTGCGCCAGGGCATGGAGGAACGCAATACTTTCCTCATCGCCAAAGCTGTTGCAGGCCTGCGCGCCAATGGAGTTTCCGACCGTGACATACTGAGCGCAGGTGCAATGCACGGGCTGCGCTTCCGCCAGGGTGGCTTCTCCATGGGTCTAACTATTCTCACCTGCATGGGCTTGCTCGCACCTCATCTACATGAAGATGACAAAGCGCTGGCTGATGTCCATGCCCTCATCAATTGCGCGCGTGATGCCTTCGCTGGCCCGCCTCGCCGCATGCTGCGCCCATTGCCTACCACCCAGTTCACCAATAAAGCGCAGCTCAAGCAATGGTTTCGCCTCTTCATCGAGGACCGCGAAGCTGCCGGTGCCGAGCGTATCCTGCGTACAGCCATCGCCGCCGATTACACTATGGAGGAGCTGGTTGACCTCCTGATGGCCGGTGCCACCGATCACTACTTCCTCAGCACCGGCCACGTCATCGACTTTACCAACAAAGCATTCGAGTTATTCGAAGTAATGACAGCCGGCGAGGCATTGCCTTTGGGCGAGTCTGATGCCCGCGAAGTGCTGGCGACAGCACTCTCGGCTGTCGTGCGACCGCTGGCTATGGGTTTCCGTCACGAGGAAGATGCCGACTGGCACGAAACAATAGAACCGCAGGTAGCGCTCTTTGCCGCACTACCAGCGCTGCTGGCGCAGCCACGTGATCCTCGCTGGGTGTCTGACGGTCGCCCAGAAACTCTACGCGATATACTGCTGGCGGGCAAACCCGGTGATATCACCAATGCCCTACAAAAGGCATTGGAGCAGGGAGCTCCCATAGACGCGCTGAGCAGCGTACTGGCGCGAGCCGGTATCCACCGTGTTGCGCGTTTCCACGTACAAAACGAGGAGGACTGGGACGATGTGTTGCACGTCATCAGCTATGCCAACGCCATCGACGAGCTTACCCACCGCGCCATTGGGCGTTCGCTGGAAGGAGACATCGCTTTGATGAAGGCGGTAACGCATGGAGCAATGTTCGTCTACCTGACCCACTTCCTCAATATCCCGCGTGCGCTCTTGCCAGCGGAGCGAGGTAAGGCGGCCGTTCCTGCCCTTTTGCATGACAGGCCAGCCTTGCTGGAACGGTTACTTTACTGCGCCGAATTCCAGCAGGTTGAGGAAGCCGCTGCCATTGTTCACTACTACCAGAAGCAAAGCTACCCACTTGCTGATTTAAAAGCAGCACTGGGTAAAGCCTTATTGCGTGAGGATGCAACCTTCCACACCTTCCAGATGCTCGATGCTGGTATGCGTCAACACGCGGCCCTTGGAGCCGGTCATCCTGATGGTTGCCTGGCATTGGTTGCCGCTACGCGCTATATGGTAGCGCAGCGCTTGCGCCGTAACGTGCTCTTCTCAACACAAAATGCCTTGAAATTGCAGCGCGGCGAAGCTTTGAACGAAGATGCTTAGGACATCGACTCTTAGGATGCTTGACATATATGTGCAGTATCGCCTGGAATAAAACCCTTGCTCAGCTAACAAGAATAGCGTAAGATTCGTCAAGGGAGACGACTACTTGCGTGAAAGAGGTGAGAGCTCACGATGCCCAAGAAGGGGTACGAGCGCCGGGAACTCAGTCACAATTGGGAAGATATTCGCCCACTGCTCAAAGACTCTGCCCAGATTACTTACGAAGTGATTCGCCCTGTAGTATTATTTGGGGTCAGTCCCAAAGAGCGTGCGGAAGAGACGGGCATATCCAAAAGCTCAATCTATTACAAAGCCAATCTCTTTGACCAGGCTGGCATGGCAAGTCTGTTTCCACCAACGCCACCACCAGATCTCCCAAAGCAGGATAAGCGTGCTCTCCTGCCTCCTATCCGGCAAGCCATCGTCGATGCGCATGCAGAATATTCAGAACTAAGCCTCTATGAGATTGCCTCCATCTGTTATGTGCAGTTTGGCCGCAAACCTTCCCCACATACGATTCAGTACATCCTTGCTACCGGACCAAAACCTGAACGCTCCACGCGCCGATACAAACAGTTTGCAGAGATTGATGATCCAATGGAACGCAGACGACCCATTCTCAAGCTCCATTTCAGAAGGCTGAACCGTGAAAAACATTGCAGGCTACCTGCAAACCAGTCGTCAAACCGTGCATACCACGCTCAAGCGATGGGCCCAAGAGCAGTTTGCCGGACTGGAAGACAAATCACACACTCGCACAGGAGTGAGAAAGGTTGATCTCAAAGCTGTGCAAGAGGTCAAAAAGGTATCAGCATCCTAGAGAATTTTAGTCGAGCCATCCTGGCTTCTGCTATTTCTGTGCGCCAGGACACCGAGGCAGTTTTCGCAGTGTTCTACGCTGCGGTTCGCAAGTATGGCGTCCCCGAAGTCTTGGTCTCGGATAACGGCACGGTGTTTATCTCCTATGAGACCAG
>WNGP01004352.1_pt1 | contig 28357 bp, 23 predicted proteins | sample 5407671 | NCBI WGS metagenome assembly WNGP01 (sample SAMN13153381, study PRJNA577476) | soil metagenome | isolation source: 40 cm soil or saprolite under Garry oak tree replicate 2 | place: USA:California | collected 2016-06-15
CGCCGATCTCTGTGCCCTTATACCAGCCATTAAAAGGCGCGGCGCTGTAGGAGACTCCACCGATTTCCAGGCGCATATTGTAGATCAAGGGAAGAGCGTGCCATTTGAGACCCAAAGCGGCGAACCAGGCATAGTCAGGGTGGCTGATCGGAACCTCCAGAACGGCGTCGCGCGGCAGCTCGAACAGCCTGGGTGGGTGGTCCGGCATCTGGATGACCAGCGGCAGCATATCAAAGGGAGTACCATCGCCACCTCGCCAGCCCAATTGGCGGATGACCTCGGTGAGTTCCACGTGCGACGGATCACCGACGACCGAACCGTCAACCTGACGATAGCCCGCATAACGAACGGCCTGGGGATTCCAGATGCGAATCCCTGGCGCATCGGGCGCTTGAGGGGCAAAGATGCTCATCATCGGGCGGATCTTGCCCCCGTTGGTACCGAGCCGCAGATGCTCGACCATCGCCTCAAAAATGTCCTCCGCGGTCGAGAGATGGCGCAGATCACGCACGGTCAGGGACTTCCAGTGCAGCCGTCCAATACAGCGCGTGCTGTTGCGCCAGGCGAGCCTCGCCCCGTAGGCCTGGTGAAGGAGTTGTAGGTAAGCTCTCGCTTCAAGCAATATCTCCTGAGGATCGACCAGGGGATACCGAATCTGCTTGTGCGTTGGCAGTCCAGAGCGAGACCTGTACGTGAATCGCTCTTGCCACTCTTCAAGGTACGCTTGTTGTCTTGACATAGATCTTGCGTATTCTCCCCCTTACATACGTCCATTTCGATGAGATGAGATGCAGCGCGATACGCCCGGTACCGTGCAGGCTACCGTCCCACTCTTGGTGGCCTGGCGTGTCCTGGCGCGACGAATTGCCGAGGAGGCTGACCACTGCGCATCTCCCAGTTCTCTTCCGCGTCCGATGTGGGAGCACGCCAGTACCGGCGATGCGTCAGGTCATCCCCGGGTTGATTGGCCGTACTGGCAACCAGGCCCACGTATTGCAGGTGATGAAGTGCCTCCAACAGCACGCTCGGCCTCACTTGCTGCGGAGGAGCATTCCTGCTTCGCAGGAGGCGTTGCAGTTCTCCCAGGGTCACACCACCGTTGTCAGGCAGCACGGACAACACGAAATCAGCAAGTTGCTGTCGAGCCATACGGCGCGCACGCTGTTCGGGTGACTCCAGACCCGGCTGGAAGCGTGCCCCGATAGCAGAGAAATGGACCTCGAAGCGACAGGCCGCCGCCCCTTTTTTCATACAGGCGCGCTCAACGATAGACACGCTCTCCCCATAGCGCTCGGCTGCCCCCTCGATGCACCCCCAGAGTACCGGGCATACCTGGCGCGCACTGTCGTAGATCAGGACAAAGCCGTGTGGGTCGCCAGGCAGGTCTTCATAGCCAAAGAGCGGTGGGGTCAATCCGTCAGGCGTGCGGCGCATCTGCTGATGTGCCTGGCGCATCGTGAGCAAGAGTTCCTGTCCATTGTGCACCTGGGTGAGCAGGTACGCGCAGAGATGGCTCGTCAAGCCGTTATTTACAAAATAGCGGCCATACTCCCGTAATAGCGTCTCGGCTGGAAGACGGGTGAGTTGACAAGCCGCGCCGACCCCCGCCAAAAGCGTCGCGTCATCGTAGACCCGACTGGTCAGTGGAGCGGTTGCCGCCGTCTCCCCAATTGCATTGCGATAGTCATTGAGCAGTGAACTTCCGAAGCGTTCGGCTAAAAATTTCTCCCAGGTCACAAAAATCAAACCGTGCATGTCGTTTCCTCCTGACAGGACTGTGGTCATCGTGTTCCCAGGGGAAGGAAACCTCACATCCATCTCACCCTGTCTCTTTCTTTAAGCACATTAGTTTATTCGCAGATTTGGAAATGTAACCACCCTAGTATACTAAAGAAACAGTGATAGCGCCCTCAACAGAAGTGGAGAGATAGTACTTTTTGGGAAATAGTGTATTTACTGCATCTTATGTAAAGAAAAAAGCTCTGCTATCGCACAAAAAGTGCAGCATAAGGGAGACCTGTCAGGACAACTCCGGCAAGCATGAGATAATTGCCCTGACGGGGTTTTATCCCATTGCCAGGATTGCACATCCAGGCTTCATAAAATAGCTGAGAGACGCTTCTGTAGGGGCGCAATTCATTGCACCCTTTCCCCAGGCTGATTCACGCGGTTGAGGGCGCAATGAATTGCGCCCCTACATTGTTACTGCGAACCCTTGCTCGTTCCATGCTTCCATGCCGCCTACCACGTTGAACAACTGCGTAAAGCCATGTTGCAGCAAGATCGAACTGGCAATGGTGCTGCGCTGCCCACTGCCACAGATTACCGCAAGGGGTTGATCCATGAATTGTTCCAGACCATTATGCTGCTCTTGCAAGCGCTGCTCGATAAAGTAGTACGGAACATGCAGCGCGTCTTTGATGTGTCCCTCGTCCCATTCACCCTCGTCGCGCACATCTAACACGTGCAGATTGTGCCGCAGCGTATGAAGCTGTTCAACGGTCAACGAATTCAAGGTCTGTATCGCCAATTCAGCCTCCTGCCACGTTGCCATACCACCCTCAAGGTAGCCAATAACCTGGTCGTAGCCGACAACCGCTAACTGCGTGACGGCCTCGCGCAAGTCGTGCTCGTCCTTGACCACCAGCAGCAGGCGGCTGTCGGGCGCAGCGACGAAACCCACGCGGGTAGGAAAAGCGGAGCCATGCAGGGAGACCTGCAGCACGCCGGGAATATGCCCCTCGCCAAACGCGTGGGGTGAGCGAGTATCAATGACCAGCGCCCCACTCTCCATCTCGCGCTGGAATGCCTGCGCGTCGAGCGGCCTGGGCAGCAGTGGCGCTTCAGCATGCGCATAATCCTTGCGGTTGCGTTCCACGATATTGTACATATTGGGGGGGCGCTGCGGCAGATTCTCATTCATTTCACGCACGAATGCATCACGGGAGCGCGGCGCTGCGGCTGTATTGTATTTGCGCTCGAACCCAATGGTTGAGCTGGTTTTCGCGTTCATACCGCGCCCGCACAAGGAGCCTGCCACGTGCGCGGGATAGACCTCCACGCCGTCGTCGAGCTTCAACAGGCGATCAAAGATGCTATCGTACAGCACGCTGGCCCCCTCTTCGCCAGGAACCGCCAGGTCAGGACGCGCCACGTCGCCGATAAAGAGCGAATCGCCAGTCAGCACCAGCCAGGGTTCTTCGCTGCGCGATGTATCCGCGACGGCCAGCGCGATATGCTCCGGGCGATGGCCGGGGGTATGCATAACACGCAGTTTGACCACCCCAAAGCGCAGTTCATCGCCATCCTTCAGGTTCTTATGTGGATATTCCGCCTGCGCCAGCTCATGCACGTAGATATCTGCGCCCGTGCGCCGCGCGATCTCCCCGTGACCGGAGATGTGATCGGCGTGGTTATGTGTCTCGATCACCGCCGTGATTTTCATCCCTTTGCCGTCGGCCATCGTCAAGATGTCATCCACCATGTCCAGGCGCGGGTCAACCACCGCACACACCGCCGCGCTGGTGCAGCCCACCATATAACTGGCGCACCCCAGGTCTTCTTTGACAAGCTGCTTGAAGTACATCGCTGTTACCCCCGATCTTTGTAGGGACGCCATTTATCGTGTCCCACAAGCGTCAAGCTAACGCCTCAGGTTCGCCACCTGCGTAGGGACAAGGGGCGGTGTGGGGTGGATGAGGGGGCCTTGTGCTTGTCCTGCATGCCTGCTCGCTCCCCCAACCAGGACAAGCACAAGGCCCCCACCCATCTACTCCACCACCCATTGTCCCTACGACAAACCCAACGACTATCCTTGACCCTAATTTGATGCCTATAGAACGCGATCAGTCACGTCTCTACAAATTTACCGCTTAAACGCGCTCACCGCCGTTCGATAGGTCGAATCATCCTTAATGGGCGGCTTTGCCCCTGTTACTAGTGTATATAAGAAGTGCAGTTCTGTCCAGACGTAACCCTCGTTTCACCAGGGTTTGTGAATTATCGCCCTGGCGCCCTGGCTATCATTCACACGTTGGGACAGCGAAAAGTGCAACTTTGCCACCATTTTCGCGTAATAACTGCAGAGCCGGGATGGTCGTCATCTGGCAGCAATTTTCTTTGTGGTCTGCGAGGGTACATCTATGGATTTCATGAGAATGCTAACCGATAACTTCTGGACGATGGTCGTGCTGCTACTTTTTATCATCGCCATCGTGAGTATCGTCCTCGGCATCTTGCTGGAGGTATATAAAACCAGCATCAAGGCCAGCCAGAAGAGGATGGAACTGCGCAACGAGGAGCTGCGTTTACATCTCATGCTGGAACAGCAGAAAAAAGAGGACCAGTCCGGTTCACCACCTGCAAATCATTCCTTGCCCAAAGAGCCATCCTGGGAGGAACAGTCCCAAATTAGCTACGAGATGGGATACCAGCAAAGAGGGTAGAGAAACTCTCAACTACTCTTCCGCGTGATACAGATGTAGAGCCAACTTTACTTTCTCCTGCATGTCTGGGAGAAATATATTCTGTGCAAAGAAAGAGTAGTTTTATGAACAATTCACCATATTCATCATTATCACCGCTACGCAGGCGAACGATTGTCCTGTCTTTGATCGCTATCTATCTCATCGTCTCGATCATGATCGGCTTGCTTGCTCCGCATCCAGATTTCGCCTCGCTCTACATCAACATCCTGGCAAGTCTTGCCATCATAGGCGGCATGCTCGGTCTTCTCATCTATCTTGCTCGCCAACTGAACTTCCCTCTCCCCTCGTTCCTACAGATACCCGAAGCTATGCGCGATCAGAACTGGCGGCTCCTGTTCATGTCACTGGCCGCCATCGCTATCCCACTGCTGGTTATCCTGACCAGGAGGGCGTTGTTCCACCAGTAGAGAGGCGATGCATCGCGCCCCCATGGAAAATCAAATTTCTTTAACTTCACATGCCGTTCCTTTCTCATTGAAGAGCAAGGACAAAGTTGAACGTTGCCAGTTGACCGTTGGGCGTGTTTTGCACATGCATAAGTAACTCGGGTGAAAAGATGCCGTCGCTGTCGTTACGTGGCTCTCCAGGAAAGTAGAGTTGCGTGGTGAGAACAGACTGGCCCGGAGCCTGGACTTTCACGTGAATATGGCGTGTTCGACCAGGGTATTCTCCGGGAAGAATGGTTTCAAGGGAGTAGCGTCCCTGGGTATCTGTATACTGGTGACCACGCAATCTGAAACCCGTGTTGTCGTAATTCCCGTTACTATCTGCATGCCAGAAGTCCAGCCAGGCATGAGCAATCGGCTGGCATCTGGTAGAAAACACGTATCCGGTGATCATCAGTGTCATTCCGGCGAGACCTGGTTCGCGTAAAGAAGCACGCTCAGGTGAACCGGACTTGTAAAAGGGTCCTTCTGTCTGTGATGGAGTAGGCGTACCACTACAAGCTGTAGTGAATGTCTTTGCAGCCTGCGGCGATGATATCGTATTTACCGTTGATCCTGTATTGCTTCCAGAACCCGCACAGGCTACGATGAATAAAGCACCTGGCAGCGTAATCGCTTGTTTGAGAAACGAGCGCCGACTGACGATGTTCTGGGACGCAATGTGCTGCTCTGGCATATTGATCTCCTGTCTTTTGGCCTTGACCGGTAGGCCTACCGAAGCCGCCTCCTAAAATTTAAACACATTGAACCTGATCTCGTCCACAGCAAAATCTCTTGACAAACCATTTTGAATAAGCTCGAACTGGCCGATCATCCAAATCCTGCATTCCTGGAGAATCTTCTACGGGTTATGAAGCACATCGTGCAGCAATGACAGGCAGAATTTGACTGGATCAAAAGCATTCGTGAGCAGGAACTGGGACAGAAATCTATCCTCTAGATATTCCCTTCAGCGACGTATTATGGTAGAGTATCTCTTGATGGATAAACACAGCTGGACTACGCAATAAAAACCATCCAAAAGCCCATAATTATTGAAACCTGAGACTTTCTTACTCGAAGGAGGTATCCTTCTATGACGATTCGATGTCAACGATGTGGAACGCTCTTTCCGGCTGGCGTGCGCTTCTGCCCAAATTGCGGGCTGCAAAATCCGAGCGTTCAGTTCATGCCGGGCAACCCACCTTCTCATCCCCAGAATTCAGGGAACATTGCAAACCCGGTCAGTTTCCCGCCTATTGCACCTGTCTCCCCGTTTACTCCCCCACCGGTTAACGGACAGGGACCTGCCAGTGTGCCTTCGGTACATGGGACGCCATCTTTGCAGCCTCCACCGAATATGGGTACACCTCATGTGCAGTTTAGCGCCGGTGGTTCAGCGCCACCTCATTTCCCTGCTTCGCCCAACTCGCAAGGCATGCTGCGCGCGAACACACCACCGGTACCACAGGCAGCAAGCGCCCCGCCCTCGTCCCATTTTCCAGGGTCGCCTGGCTCGCAAGGCATGCCGCGTATGGGCACACCACCGGCCCAATCCCTGGCTAACGCTCCGGCTCCACCTCACTTTCCCGTTCCGCCTGCTCCGCACGTTGCGCCGCCCTCCGGCCACTCAGTTGCCGGTGCTATCGGCAAGGCGCTGAAACCCGGGCGAGCCGCGAAACTTGCCGCTTACGTTAAACATACGACTGCGGCGAAGCTTATCATTGCGGCTGCCGTAGTGGTCATCGGGGGTGGCGCTGTCTTTGGCTACACTCAATATCAGCAGTATCGAGCCACAGCGCCTACCACCTTTGTTATCGGTACTGATCGCGGCAACTCGCAGATCGTGCGCATTGACCTGGCGACACGCAACCAGACCGTCCTTTTGAGCAATAAGGTCCTACCGGGCGCTCCAGATTCTGCCGTCTTCATTAACGATACGCAGATGCTTATCAATTTCCCCAACAATACCGAGATTGGTATAGGTGATATACAAAACAATACCTATAAATCCATCACGAAGATATCGGGGACACTCCGCGATATGGCGTTGCGACCAGATGGCAGCGGCGTACTCATTTCTGACCAGAATGGGAATATTCTGGAATATCATGTATCGGATCAGAGCGTCAAACCCTTTGTCCAGAATATAGGCGGAGTGCAGGGACTGGCCTTTGGCCCAGATGGCGCTCTCTACGCCGCAGTAGCAGGACAGGTGATCCAGCTTGATCCAGCAAGTGGCAAACAGATCAAAACCTTTACCCTGCCGGGAGGAAGCGATGGGATGGCCTATGATCCGCATCGCAATACCCTTGATATTGCTTCAGGGTCCGGTATTATTACCCTCGACCCTAAAACAGGAAGGACCAGTACGCTGATCGACGGCATCGGAACAACAGACGGAGTCGCGATTGACCGGCACGGCAATCTCTTCATCGCCTCCTATATCGGAATCCTGGAACTCACTCTCGACAATCAACTGCTAATCGTTGGCACCGATTCCAACGGCGTGACCTGGGACGACGTTGCACCCCTTTCGGGCAGACGGGCGGTTCTTCATGAAGAATCCTCATTCCTACTACCGGGCAACTGGAATTATACGCCAGTCCGTTTCAAAGATGCGCTGGTGCAGCTCCAATTCGACAATGGCCGCGAGTACGCCTTTCTGCCTCTCAGCATCAGCTTGACTGGTGACTTGAAACGGCCAGTAGCCCGCGCTACTTCCAGAGAGGTGGGGATGGTGAAAGCCCTGGGAGTAATTGACGATGATACGCACCGGCTGGAGCGGTCCCAGCGGGCCGCGCGTGACTTGCGCGGCCCGCTGTTCTGGCCAGCTTAACTCAAAGCGCGTCTCCAGGCCGCCAGAGCCATCATCTTCAGGACCAATTACCTGTATGTCACCGCTACCTCGTAAAAACAGGGTGTTAGCCTCCTCAAGAATCGCCACAGCGACTGGTCTGAGAAGTTCTATACCCTGGCGGTACACATCCTCTTTCTCACTCCGGCTCTGTACTCCCTCGTAGGTGCCGGTGCGCAAGTCCTGGAGATGGCGCAGCAGGTCATCGGCGCGGATTGCGGTCGGTTTGGCATGGTTCATAGCGTGTTCCCCTTTTTTCATTTCATCGAAATTCCTTCTGGCAAATTATAACACGCTCTCGTTAGTCGCTTCCGCTCACTTGCGGGTAGTGTAGAATGTAGTTGAGTGGACATAGGTAGCAGCCTCCATTCAGGAATGCCTGCCTGATACTTTTCCAGGGTGGCAGAGCGGGCTTTCTCACATATTATTGGTTCGTGTCTTGCGTAGTTCGTGGTAACAACACCTCGCGCAACTTACGAGCATGGGTGAGCGACGGCGTTCTTTTTTAAGCGGGTTTAGACCCTATTTTTGAGGAAAAATTAGTATTTTTCGGGGGTGTCCTCAAGGCAATTTAGAGGCGATACAATTGATATCCTGAACTTTGTTAGCTTTCAATTTCTTCTATTAAATCGACTACTCTTACACCTAGAGCTTTAGCCAATCTTTCAAGGGTTGCTGTTCCAACTTCTTTATAAGGGTTCTTCCAAATCATGTCAACGGTCTTATAGTTTGTATCCGATAAGCGAGATAATTTTGTTCTACTTAGCCCCTTTTGTTCTGCAATTTCCCTCACTCTAAGCCTTATCATGATGTACCCTCTTTTTCACCATATAGTAGCAGACTACTACCCTTGACAACAGACTGCTTATGATGGTAGATTAATATACTGGTGAATTGAGGTAGTTATATTTACTGCCTACATAGTGGCAGTTTATAAGAAAAGACGAAACATGAGAGGGATAGAACGCAAGGATTTATGCATAGGACACTTAATTTCGTATGCCGTTCCTGGTAGTCGTTTGGTGTTTCATGGCTCTATTATCCACATCGGATTAGGTCTAGCCGCTCGTAACGCGGTATGGATTAGATGCACAGATGGATACAACAGAGGTAAGGTTGAATGTGTCATGTTGGAGCATATTTTGGGAGTGATGAGTTATGCCTGATTGCATTGTCAAGCTTCCCAATGTTGGAGCCACTATTTACTATAAGATGCGTTCAAGCGACTCACCAGTTGAACCAGATAGGGAATGGAAAGGGCGAGTCATAAGGTCTTTTCCCCAAACAGCTTGTTCTATTGCGGGGGTAAAAGTTGAGTCATTAGAAGAGGGACATGAGGGAGAAACAGAACTGGTTATGCTCTCTCAAGTTGTAAGGGTTGCAGCACCATGAGAGCCATGTCAAGTACCCGAATCACTATGAGATATCGATACATTCCCCTAATTATCCTGGTACTTCTGTATGTTACAACGGTGGGGCAAGAAACACACAGACCAATATAACAATACACAATGCATACCTGGGCAACGAACGCCCGCCACACATCGTCCATGCAAAACGCCGTATCTACCCCCATCGAGCAACCCATCACCGCCGACCTTGCGGATCGAGAAAAACGAATATACAATAAACGCCAGGGTTAGAGACGTTTATGTCACCTCGTACCCAACTGTTTTTGATAGTCTAGGTGGGGGCTCATCCTCATATTAAGTGAGCCTGCTTGCTAGCTACAAGGGGTGCAACCATCGGAACAGCAGGGGTTCAGGCGTGGGTCAGAGGCGCATCTGGTGGGTGCGGTGCCTCTTCTGATGGTGATGCCAGGATCGGTTTGTACGAGAGACGGCCCCTGGTGAAGACAACGATGAGTACGGCGGTCACAGCGACGACACCGCTGGCTATATAGGTGACAACTCCAGTAGTATAGTCTGGAATGAATGTGAGGCCAAACTTTGCCGTCGTTGCGTCAAAGCTCGAGTGGAACATCCCCACCAGCAGCACACTGCGATTGGTGTTGTTGTAGAGCCACATCATGACGATCCGTCCGAACAGCTGAAGGATCGCCAAAGCGCCCAACAAGCCGAGGGCAAGGGGGAGCTGCGCGAGGCTTAATCCTTCATCGACCATCAAGCCGGGCAGATGATACAGCGCAAAGGGAAGCGTGACGATGACACTGGCCTTCAACGGCCCGTGCCGCTCTTGCAGCCGCGCCTGCAAGAACCCCATCCAGCCGATCTCCTCAGGACCATTGGAGAAGACGATAAAGAGCAGGAGCTGTGGCACCACCACCGTGAACAGCAGCGGCCACTTGTCCAGCAGCGCGTGCAGCGGTGCCAGCCCAAAGATCGCGCTCGCGCACACCACCACGCCGACGGGCACGCTGAGCAGCGCGAAGAGGTACCACTGGGGGCCGACGCGCCACCGGAGGCACCGCCGCGCCAGGTCGCGCACGCCGGCCCGGCCGTGCATGGCCGCTATCACCAGGAAGGCCGGTACCGCCGACCCGAAGATATGGCCGAGCGGGTCAGAGAGGGCCTGACCAAATGGCCAGGAAGGCCGCCACCGGATGGCGAGCCACCAGACGCCGGAGCGCTGAGTGGGGAGCGGGGTGCTGTGTCGTAGAACGTGTAGACATGAACCGTCTCCTTTGAGGAAGCGCTGGCCAAAGCCTCTGTTTTGACCCCTGTACACGAGTCTATCATGGCTCTCTGAGTTGGATCTGTGAAAAGGCTGAGATGAAACTGAGACAGCAAGCAGACACACTTAATGTACGGGAGAGCCCCTTCCACATTGTTAAAAACACCCAACCACTCGCACAATTTTCTGGCTTACGAAGCTAAAGCCACTTAAACCAGCTCCCCCCGAAACGCCTTATCGAGAATCGACGGCAACAGCGCGTCAAGTTCTGCTGCAACTATTTCAGGGCGTCTACTCTGGCTTGTATGTCGTCAAGATAGGCGACGATGAGGGGGTTGTTCGGAAAGTGGGGGGAATGCGAACAAGTGGTGAGTTTTCAGTTCACGTTATCTTCTCTACGGTATCCAAGTAAACGTTCCCTCTCTAACTCTGCTCCGTTTTGTAGCCAATCTATGGCGATTTCTTCGAAGATACAGGGATTGACCCAGGCAATAAGGGCCAGCGGACGAATTTGATGAGTAATTTCACGAAAGCACTGCCTCACAGTCTCGTCCATAGATATAACGATTTTATCTGCTTTATGAGCAGCTTCTATGAGATGAATATCTTTGAGCATAGCTTTGCGCTTATTCTCAGTGCTGGCACATTGGTCTACTTGAGCCCGTAATTCATCATCAGCAGGAACGCGAATCAGGCAAACCCTCTTTTGCGCAATCATTGTCGCACGCCAGTTTAACGAGGCTATGGATTGATGTTTGTTCCATTCCTCCTGAATAGCTCGCGTAAGAACCACTTTATGCTGAGTATGGTCTAACATGATATCCATGAAAACACGACAACTTTTTGATGGTTCACGCTGTACATTACCTCCACCAGCAGCACGAGCAATGTCTGTATCAATGACAAGACATTTGGGCGCTTTCTTCTTACCCACATCACTCTCCCATCAACCGGGCTTCTGCTGCATCAATGTAACGACTTTCCGACTGGAGTGTAACAGTGTGGAAGTCTTCCGGCCAGCTACCAAAGGCTCCCACCTCGTCCAGGTCGGTACTATCGATGCGCGTGGAACCATCTTTCTGTTGTGTAAACCAGTGAAGCTTGACCATTTCAGGCGGTAGCTTTCCTTCGGCCACAGCAGTTTGAATACCGCGCAGGAGTAAGTTGCTATGTGTTTCTACAACCAGCCGTTTTCCCTCTTTGGCTGCGTCTGCCAGTACCTCGGCCATTGTATTTTGGGCACGAGGATGCAGGTGGATTTCTGGCTGTTCGATATAAACGAGTTGTCCAGGATCGGCAGTGTGTAGTGCAACAACGACGGGAAGAGCCTGGGAGACGCCTATGCCTACATCGGCTATGCTCACCATGTCTTCCTTGTCATCTTGTAGGAAGCGGTTGACTAGCAGCTCGATTGCGGTAGCATTCTTACGCCGTGCCACTACTTTTTTCGTCAAAGCGAGGCGAGCAAGATCCCTAAAGAGCCCTGTCAGCCTCTGTTTATCGTTATCCAATTGCCATTGCTCAATGATACTTGCAACGTAGTATTCAAATGTGCCAGGGAACTCAGGGCCTGTACCAGTGGCAGAATAGTCTCTTACCGGGTTTCCTCGCAGTCCGGGAAGATGGAGCATTTGACGAATATGATCTCCTATAATAAGTTCATTGTTCATTAATTGATGAGGTAGCAAAAAACCTAATGCAGTTATATCCAGTGTTAAGAAACATCGATATTGTACAGGCCTAACTCCAGCATTTTGTGGATGATTGATCTGATCAAGCAATCGCTCCCTTTCGGCATCACTCAATAAAGGTTGAAAAGGAGCCAGGATATCTGTAAGAACAACTTTGATTTCATCTTGCGACATTCCTCTATAGAGAGGATATTCTTGCTTACCAAAGTTATGTATTGTTCGTTCTACCTCAAACCCTTTTCCCTTGTTCTTACTTTGCATGAAATAGATTGTCAATACTATTTCTGAGCCTAACTTTATACCGACATGGAAATCATTTACTGTTTTCCCACCACCTTTCCGAGATAATAATTGATCATCCTCAGTAAATTTCACATTTGGGCCATCCAACAAAAGCGCCCCTGGATCATATTGAGAACTCAATGTCTGTTTAAGCAACAATAAAGGTTGCATCATGCTTGATTTGCCAGAGCTATTGGCACCAGCGAGAATAGTGAGCGGTTTGATTTCGATGCTGTGTTCCTGGACAATGGATTTGAAGCCACCAACGGTTATGCGAGTGATACCTCCAGAGTTAGATTGGGGTTGAAATTTACCCTCTCGTATTATTCGAGCCATGTATTTTTGCCCTCCATGCGGGATTCTGCGTTGTTGGTGCTAGGTCGTTTCTACAGCGGGCGACGCAAGCGTCCAAGTGACCCCCACCCACATCATCCACCACTCCCGCCCTACTGCATACGACATTGCTATCAGTACCTATAGTGCGTATAACGAAGTTCACAATTGTTGTACAATCCGGCACAATTGGTTCGTGCCGCCAAAGAGAGTAGCGATCTCCCTAATGTTACCATTTTCCCCACCCTGTTTCACGCAGAGTATAGCAGAAGCATTGAAGAGATACAATGAGAAGATTTCTTATAGAAGTGACAAACAATCCCCATTCGGGTATACTACTTACGATATTCAAGCGGTGCCACACAGTATTGAACATGTACTCATTGTCTGACCAGCAGGGGAAACAGCGTGTCAGAATTACGGATAAAGACGACCGCAACTGATAGATTGACGCAGAAGTATTTACGCAGACTGGAGCGGGAGAACTATATTGCTGCGGCAATAACCATCTTCATTGCGACCGGCAGCCTGCTCTGGCTGGTTTTCCAGTTCGGCGGGCACACGCGGTTTGGTGAAGCGAGTGTCGTCACCTTTTTTGCTAATTCTATGTTCGCGCTAGCCTCAGCTATCGGCGCCATCTGGTGTTTCGAGACAGCCTATCGAGCGCGGCGCGGACCTGTGATATTAGAACCCCGTCATCAGCTTGCCTGGTTTTTGATCGGCCTCGGCTTGTTTTCCTGTGCCATAGGCGGTGCTATTTATACCTACCTGGAGGACTACGTACAGAAAAACCCGGTGCCTTCTGCTGCCGACATCGGTTTTACGCTCTTCTATATCTTCACATTCATCGGCCTGCTCCTCATGCCCACCACTACACAAACCCGGCGCTCGCGCACCCGTATCGGGTTGGATGCTCTCATTACAACGCTCTGCATCCTGAGCATCAGCTGGTTTTTCGTGATTGGGCCAATTTTTTCATCGGTGACCGATCGCGCGCGACTGTATACTGCTGTCTCTTACCCATTCTGGGATGTCCTGCTCATCCTTGCCATCGTCTTACTGGTTTATCAACGCACTGCCCGGCTGCTCTATCCATCATTGATTATGTGTGCGCTGGGTATCCTCTCGCTAATCTGGGCCGATACACTTTACGCTTACATGATCCCTTTCAATACCTACAACACAGGCACCTGGTATATCGACACCCTCTGGTTTATTGGGTACTTGCTCATAGGACTCTCCGCCCCCTATCAATATGCAAGCATTGCCCGCCGCGCCTACCGCGAACACATACAACCCCCAACGGAAATAAAAAGTAGTGAATTTGTCGCGTTCAGTCGCACCAACCACGTGCGAAAACATCTTTTTTCATTGCGAAATTTCCTGATATTTGCCCCTATTCTTGTTGTGATCGTCCTTGTCCTTGATAACGAAATCTCGCATGCATATAACCTCGTTCTGATAGGGCTTGCGAGTTTCATCGGCCTACTGCTCACGGCCCGCTACTTACTTGCGAACAACGAGAACGAAATCCTGCTGGCGGAACGAGAGCAGCGGCGCACCGAGGCTGATCTCCTGCGCATGATTACCGCCCGACTCACGCAAGAACTGCAACTTGACAGCTTGCTAACGCGCATAGTCACCACTGCAACCACAGAACTGAGCTTCGATGCTGCCGCGCTCTTCCTGGTTGAAGCATACGATCAGTCACCCGGCGCTCAATTCAGTCTGCTCATTCGCGCCACCCCTGCTGATGCGCCAGACAAAACCATCACCTGGAGATTAGAAGGAGAGCATCTTCCATACCGTACCATCCTGACCGGCAAACAGGTGGAGGTGTTCTGGCAAGAGCAGAGCATAGAATTGCCCGCGGAGGTCTGCTCCTGGCAAGAGGAGCAGAGCGTTCTCTCGACACTGTTCGTCCCACTCATCTACCAGGAAAAAATACTGGGAAGCCTGGGATTTTCCAGCCGGACGCCCCGGCGCTTTAGCGAACGCGATAGTTACCTGGCAAATGCTTATGCGGAACAGGCAGCCATAGCTATCGAGCATGCGCACCTCTATGAAGATGCGCGTGAACACGAACTTTTTGCCCAGGCCCTCACACGGGTCGCGGCGCGTTTGAACTCGGCAGTGACAACAGGATCAGGAGTTGGGGCAGAGATTTACCAGTTGATTTGCACAGAGGGAGCGAGAGCGCTGCAGGCTGACTACGCTATCTTGTACTTGTATGTGAACGATGAACAACTCAACCCTGTGGCGGTCTACTGCAATACACGAGAACCTGCTTCTCTCGTCAATGATTGGCCTCCCATTCGCAGCCGCGAAACGGAAGCACAGGCGCTTTACTTTTCGCAACCAACACTGATTGAGATTGATGATATGGCTACTTCGAGTGGCCGCCTCCCTGCCGTGACTGGCCCTCTGCGAGCCTTGCCCCCTCCTGGCACCACGTCCAGCGCGCAGCAGCGTCTCTCAAACACGCAGCCGGTACAAGCACCGAGTGGCGGACTACGATTCCGAAAAAAGCTCACCCTGCAGAATGTACTCGCGCGTCGAAAGGTGCAGACGGCGATACTCGCGCCTCTTATGGCAAGCAATTCACCGGCCGCCCTGCTTGTGCTGGCGCGCTCATCTCAGCATGCATCAGAACAAAAACGCCCGTTCATACGAGCTGATATTGGACACGCGCAAGCTTTCGCGGAACAGGCCGCCATTGCCTTTACGAACGCCCAGCTCTATCAAAAACTCCATGACGCGCACCATCAATTACAGGAGCTGGACCAGCTCAAAGATCAATTTATGGTTACCGCCTCCCATGAACTTCGCACTCCACTGACTTCGGTGCAGGGCTATCTTGAGTTATTAGTGCAGTTCGGCGCTAGCCTGCCCGCTGAGCAGCAGCAAGAATTTCTACAAAAAGCCCAGCGTGCCTGCGATGAGTTAGTACTTCTGCTCAGCAATGTTATGGATGCCAGCCGCCTGGAGATCGAAGCGGGCATTCGCCCGGCCCACCTTGAACGAGTAATACTACAGGAAGTAATTTCAGATGTGATAACGCTCATTGAGCCGCAGGTGACGCATGAAAAACGCGAGGTCTATCTATACCTTCCCGGTCAGATTGCCGTAAAAGCTGACCCTCCGCGCCTGCGGCAGGTGCTACTCAATCTGAGCATGAATGCCCTCAAATATTCTCATACCAGCACGCCCATTGCTTTTGCAGCTCGCACTTTCTCTGATTCACGCCCCTGTGCCATTCTCAGCGTTTCGGATAAGGGGAAAGGCATCAAACCGCAGGACCAGGCGCAAGTCTTTGAACGCTTTGTACGGCTGGAAAGCGACCTCAATAGCACAGTGCGCGGGTCCGGCCTGGGACTGTATATCTCGCGCCGCCTGATAGAAGCAATGGATGGCAAAATCTGGGTGGAAAGTAGTGGTATACCCGGCATGGGTTCGACATTCCACATCCAGTTGCCCCTAGCCTGATTTTCCTACACACCTTTCAGCTACCATAAGAGTTGCTCATGCTTCGTTGTATTAAGCATGAGCATTCAGGATTATGTTCCATTAACACCCAGAAACTCTGGGCCTGCGGCAAACGAGACCGTCGCCCAGGGTTATACACGCAAGACTACACAGTGGTATAGGCGTTGGCAGGGTGATCGCAAGGGTTCTTCCACTCCAAAACCTTCCATCAGGCCGCTCTTGCTCTGCCTGGCCATCGCGCTGCTCGTGCGTGTGTGGCTGACTATCCATACGCAGGGCTTCATCGATGGCGACGAAGCGCTGGTAGGCATTCAAGCACAACACATTTTACAGGGTCAGTTTCCTGTCTATTTCTACAAACAACCCTACATGGGCAGCCTGGAAGCCTATCTGATGGCTGTGATCTTCGCAGTCGCCGGTTCTTCCGTCTGGACGCTGCGGGCGGAGCCGATTTTGCTCTCGCTGGTAGTGGTCTGGCTCACCTGGAAACTGGCCGGGGTGCTGGCCGATACGGCCCACTTATCGCTGCATGCCAAACAATGGTTTATGACGATCGCTGCCCTACTCGCGGCAGTTCCTCCTTTGTACGATACCGTACTGGAAATGCGTATGCTCGGCGGTTACGTCGAGATATTCATCCTGATGCTGCTCTTGTTGATCGCTGTCTTGAAATTAACGCAGCGCCGCGCGGCAGGCGCACCAACGCGGGAACTCGCATTGCGCTGGGCAGGCATTGGCCTGCTCGTGGGCCTCGGTTTCTGGGTCAATCCCCTGATTATCTACGGCTTCCTGACAGCAGCCGCGTGGATTCTCTGGGATGCGCTCAAGGTGGTAAGACAATTCCGAAGCGTACAACAGCTCAATAGATTCGTCCTCTTACCCTCCCTGGCATCCATTCCTGCCTGCATCGTTGGTATGACCCCGGCGCTCCTCTGGGGAGCAAGGCACCAATGGCAAAATTTCACCTACCTGCTCCAACTAGGAGGCAATACTCCCCTGCGTCCTGAAATCCTGGCAAACTACCCGACACGCCTGTCGATAGTATCTGGCCTGGCACGACTCTATACTACCTGCGCCGGGCCACGAGTGATCGGTGGTGCGTTGCCCGGCGAAGACCCTGCCTTCCGCCTTTTGCATACCCCCACGCTCCTACTTGGCGGCGCATGTATGGTTGTCACGGCTGCGCTTGTAGCCCTCTCATACGCGCGGCCCATCACCGGTGGCATAGCGAATCTGGAACGTTTCCAGCCGTTTCTGCTGCGCGTTCGACGCCTGGCCGCCCTGCCCTTAGTATTCATCGCGGCCACTACTCTCATTTTCTGTGCCACACGCACCGCCGCTATCGGCCTCTGGAATTGTCAATATGATCTCGCTGGCCGCTATGCCACACCTTTGATGCTGGTGGTGCCGTTCTTGTATGCCGCTGTTTTTACGGCAATCGTGTTATTCGAGACTGAACTCTATAACTGGGGACGAACAAACCCTACTGAAATCGGGTCTGGGGAAATGATTTATCTTCATAATCACGTCCCTATGTCAGGGCTATCTGCACCGGTTCAGGTTGGTTTAGATTTGCAAAAAATCATTCTAGGGGGGATGATCGGCTTCCTGATGCTGTCCATTTTTTTACAGGCTGGTTTCTACGGAGTGACTGACCCTGGTAGTACGTTTCAATCGCCCTACTGCACCTTCGCGCCCGCGAATAATGACGCCATCATCGCGTATATGGAGCGCGAGCATATTCATTATGCCTGGGCCAATAACTGGCTCGCCTATTCCATCGTATTCAAAACGCACGGCAGCATTATTATGTCCGACCCATTACCGGTGATTCGCCACACCCCTATACTGGATCGCATCCCGGCTTATACCAACGCCGTGCTTCATGCTGACCGCCCCAGCCTGCTTGTTATGGTTAAGCACAACGATCCCTATCCACTGCTGCTAAGTATGCTCGACAGTCAGCAGGTGATGTATCAAGTCGCTCGCTTTCCGGCACAGCAAGGAAGGGATGTACTGGTGGTAACACCTTTAAATGCGACGGTCAACCCCACCGCTTCAGCCGCCTACTTCAATGTCTTTGTCTGTAGTCTGGATAGTTGAGGACGCGATAAATCGCGTCCCTACAGTTGATTTACTTCCTGTCTTTGTTGGCAGCCGCCGCAGCTTCGGCCTGCTTCTTTACCAGCAATGGGACATGCTGTTCACAAAAGCGGAATGTGCGTCCCCCTGCCAACAGTTGAGCGTAGGCAGCGGGTTCTCCGCAGCTATCGCAACGCCCAACATGCGTTTTTACGGCCTTCATATATAAAGTCCTCCTCCCGTTCAATTCATTATTATTCTATCACAAAACTCACTGGCACTTCTCTCTCTGAGTTTTTGCAGAATATTACCATCGTATTGAAATTAATTGCCAAAACACTTGACATTTTCATATTGCCATGCTAATATTCCCATGTGGTTAGTAATTATCACCAATTGGACGGCAAAAAACATCAACAATTGAAGTTGTAGCATAGCCGGAATGGAGAAATGCGATGCATTACCACCTGTATGATAAGCTTTGCGAAGATCATCGTCAACAACTTCAATATGACCTGTCATCCCTGAAGGTGTCCGCGTACCCTGTTTGCGCTTGTTCTCTACTCTCCAGGGTGCGCGGACACCTTCAAGGATGACAACTCTCTATCTATACCTTAGGAGGAGCTACACAATATGTACCCTATCATTACCCGAGACCCGGTGAGTGGAAACGAATTGATCGTGACCCGGCTGGAATGTCCGCAGAGCGGGATTGTGATCGAGGGACAATTTACCCTGGGCTGGATTGGCCGGTTGACCCGCGAGCAACTGATATGGCCTATAACACCGCTCGCAGTCGCCTGGATGAAATCGTCACTGCGCTGGGCGGGGCGCCTGAAAACGATGGGCGCCCCGATCGCCGCATAGTGCTTGATCGGCTCGCGTCCAAAGAGATCAGCGTCGAAGAGGCTATGCGCCTCTTAAAGGGATAGAGCATGGTCACCGATGAGCGCAACCGCATTCTGGGTATGGTCGAAGCGGGCCAGATATCAGCTGCGCAAGCCGCGCAACTACTCGATGCCCTGGTGATGCAACAATCGCAGACCAACCAGCGTATTGAACGTACAGAGCAATTGCAGAGCCATACGATTCGTATCTGGATAACGGATATGACAACCCGGCGTCAGAAGATCAAATTGACCGCCACCTTGCCAGTCTACCTGCTCAGCGTGAGTTTGCGCATGCTATCACGCCTGGCGCCGCACCTGGATAACAATACCATACAGCACATTCTGGAAACCATTGAACGAGGCAATACTGGCCGTGTATTAGATGTACAGGACCTTGAAGAGGGCAAACGACTAGAGATTTTTGTCGAGCAATAAAGGGAGGATACAATCATGCAACAAACATTTCCAGCTAGTAGAGAGCCGCGAGTGATTATAGAAAATATCAGTGGCGACTTGAGCGTACGAAGTTGGGACCAGCCATCCATCGGCATCGAAACCGATGGGCCAATTTCTGAGCTTCACCAGGAAGGTGATGCTCTGATGATTTCCAATTGCCAGGATGATCTTGCGCTGCGTGTTCCTTCCAACACCGAGATTCGGGCCACCAACTTAGGCGGGGATGTCGCTATCTCGAATGTGAGGCGCGCTGAATTACTGAATGTCAACGGTGACACGCAACTGGAACACATCGGGGTAGGCTTCGAGTTGGCCGGCGAAGCCATATTAATAACCAATCTCGCCTCTGACCTCGTAGTTACTGACGCCTCTTCCCTGCGCGTGCGGGAAAGAGTGGACGGAGATGTATCGGTTACCAACGTCGCATTGATTGAAATCGAGAACATTGGCGGGGATGCATCGCTGAAACATGCTGAAACGGTTGTGATTGGCTCTGTAGGTGATGACCTTACCGTGCAAGATATCGCGGACGCGCTGAGCTGCGGTACTGTTGGCGGGGATTTCAAGATAGAGGGCAGCGCGCAGACCGATGTCACGATAGGCAATGCCGGTGGCGATCTCGTCATTTCGCGCGCGGCCAGTGTACATCTTGGCACCGTGGGTGGGGATTGCGTCTTACGCGACGTACAAGGAGTCGTTGAAATCGGGAATGTCGGTAGCGAGGCGAGTTTCTCTCGCCTCGGCGGCAACATGCAGGCAGGTAACATTGGTGGTGATGCCAGCTTAAAAGGGCTGCAAGGCTCCATCGAGATCGGAAGTGTCGGCGGAGACCTGGTATTAGAGGCTGCTTTCCCGGCCGGTAGTTCAACACGCCTGCACGTCGGCGGAGATGCCATGGTAAGACTACCAGATCACCCTGATCTGAACGTGCGCGCCGCCGTTGGTGGAGATATCTCCGGTCCCTCGGTGGTATCGAGCAGAGGTGGGAACTGGGTGAACGTGATCTATGGCAATGGCGCGGCACAACTTGAGTTGAGCGTTGGCGGTGATCTGCGTCTGCACGGCGGTGATCAACCCAGCAGCAGCAGCAGTTCCGGTGGATGGCAGGCCGAATTTCAGCACGAAATGGCCGAGTTGGGGCGAGAGATGAGCAAGTTAGGCCAGGAACTCAGTTCAGAGATTACCTCCTCCTTTAAGGAGGCGGGATGGGCAAAAGGTTCCGGCTGGGCCAACGATGTCGCGCGCAAAATTGAAGAGCAGATGCACCGCGCCCAGCGCAAATCCGAAGAGCAGGCGCGCAAGGCAGAGGAACGCGCTCGCAAAGCCGAAGAGAGAGGGGCGCGCGTACGAGTTCGTTTTCACGACCGCGAGTGGCAACTTGATCCCGAACGTCTAGAGCGTATCAAAGAGCAGGCAAGCAGGGCCGCCAGTGAGGGTATCTCCGGTGCGCTTGAGGCCGTAGAACGCGCGGTGAGCAATCTGCGCATTCCGACGCCACCCCGGCCACCAGTCCCACCGACTCCCCCGCCGCCTATGCCAGACGTTCCTCCTGTGCCTCCTATGCCGCCAACACCAGGGCAACGGGTTCAGACAGGCCCTCAAAATACAGCTCAACAAACGACCGGTGAAAATACCGCATCTCAACCATCGGATGCGCCTGACCTGGAGCAGGAACGCGAGGCCATCCTGCGCATGATCGCCGAAGGGCGCATCTCTCCTGAAGAGGGCGATCTGCTGCTGGAGGGATTGGGCGGGTAAAAAAACTATTCCGACTTCTCTCCTAAATTCTATCCCAGGAAGACTGTCATGGTCATCCTGGGATAGGATTTTTTATGTATGTGATACAATATACCTGTGTTATCACACTCTTGCCTCAGTTCTCTGGCGCTACCCAGAGTGACAAATTTCATCTAAATGTATGCCCCCAATGGCATCTAAAAAGGAGTTCATATGCCGTCCCAGGGATATGTCCGTTATCCAACTATCCATCAAGATTCGATTGCATTCGTATCTGAAGATGATCTATGGCTTGTTTCTCACGAGGGCGGGCGAGCGGAGCGCCTGACTGCCGGTGTAGGTGAGGTGAATTACCCCCGCTACTCACCCGATGGAACACTCTTAGCTTTTGTTGGACGTGAAGAAGGCCCCGGCGAGGTCTATCTCATGCCCGCCCAGGGCGGCATCGCCAAACGCCTCACCTTCCAGGGCGCATTCTGTCGCATCGCGGGATGGCAGCCCAACGGCGAGGAGATTCTGTTTGCCAGCAATTCCGGGCAGTTTGCCTGGCGCTTTGAGGTACTCTACGCGATTGCGCCTGGCGGAGGCCAACCTCGTCAACTTCCTTTCGGCATGGCCAACGCCATCTCTTACGGTCCTCGCGGTGAAGTCGTCATTGGGCGCAACATCAATACGCGCGATTTCTCGCACCAGAAACGCTATCGCGGCGGCAGAGTCGGCCATTTATGGGTCGATGTAGAAGGCAACGGCACCTTTCAGCGCTTGCTACAACTCGATGGCAACATCGCTGCTCCATGCTGGGTAGGCGAGCGCATTTACTTCCTTTCTGATCACGAGGGCGTTGGCAACGTCTACTCCTGTACGCCGCGAGGCGAGGATGTGCGCCGCCATACCAATCACACGGATTTCTACGCGCGTCACCTGTCGAGTGATGGGCAACGCCTGGTCTACCACGCGGGCGCGGACCTGTACCTGCTCGACCCGGCGAGCGACACTGTAAGACACCTGGAAGTGGAGTTGCCGAGTATACGCACACAACGCAACCGCAAATTCGTTTCAGCCGCCAGTTATCTCGACAGCTACAACCTGCATCCTCAGGGATACGCGGTAGCTCTGGCTACACGCGGCAAGGCCTTCACCATGGGCAACTGGGAAGGCCCGGTGCTGCAACACGGAGAACTGGATGGTGTGCGCTATCGCAAGTTGAACTGGTTGAACGATGGCAAGCGGCTGGTGGCTATTCATGACGCATCAGGACGAGAAAGCCTGGTCGTTTTCAACCCCGAAGACGCCAGCGAACCACAGACGTTTCCAGATATCGAATTTGGCCGTGTAACTTCCCTGGCTGTCTCGCCCACTGACGATGTGGTCGCGCTCTCCAACCACCGCAACGAACTGATAACCGTTGACCTTGAGGCCGGTTCCTCGCGCGTACTGGACCGCAGTGACCATGGTCGTATTCGTGGATTTGACTGGTCGCCCGATGGCCGCTGGCTGGCCTATGGCTTCGCCATCACCAATCAGAAGACCGCTATCAAACTCTGCAATCTGGAGACGGGTGAAACGCATTTCGCAACGGAGCCTGTGCTGGAAGATGTCTCGCCAGCCTTTGATCCAGAGGGCAAATACCTCTACTTCCTGGGATACCGCATTCTCAATCCGGTCTACGATCAACTGCAATTTGACCTGAGCTTCCCGCGCGCCGTAAAACCCTATGCTATAACCTTGCAGCGCGATCTGCGTTCCCCTTTCATGCCAGAGCCTAAGGCTCCCGGCGATAAAGACAAGGAGAATGGGAAAAAAGAGAAGGAGAAAGAGGAAGCTGCAAAGGACGCGAACGGCGCAGGAGAAGCTGGCACAGAAAATGAGCAGGAGAACGGGGACGAGAAAGAGCAGGACGAGAGCAAGCCGCCAACCATCGTCATTGACCTTGAGGGGATTACGCAGCGCGCCTTGCCATTTCCAGTAGCGGAGGGTCGCTACTATAGTGTGAGGGGCATCAAAGGCAAAGCGCTTTTCCTGATTTATCCCATCCAGGGTGCAGTTCATCAACCAGATGACGATCACGAGCCAAGGGGACACATCGATAGCTTCGACTTCGAGAAACAGAAGTACGAAATGCTCATCGACAATGTGAACGGCTATGGCCTCTCACGTGACTATAAAACCTTGATCTATCGCAGTCATCGCCGCTTACGTGTCCTGAAAGCCGGAGATAAGCCGTCCAAGACGGATAATGACCGGGCTAACCGTGAGAGCGGCTGGCTCGACCTGGGTCGCGTGAAGGTTTCGGTGCAGCCTGCCGCCGAGTGGAAACAGATGTTTGCCGAGGCCTGGCGTTTGCAGCGCGAACACTTCTGGACGGAGGATATGTCGGGCATCGACTGGGACGCTATTTATGCGCAATACGCCCCATTGGTAGAGCGCGTCACCTCGCGTTCAGAACTTTCCGACCTCTTCTGGGAACTTCAAGGAGAGCTTAATACCTCGCATGCCTATGAAATGGGCGGCGAGTATCGCTCACGCCCCAACTATCGTCAAGGCTTTCTGGGCGTCGATTGGAACTACGATGCCGAAAATGCGCGCTATTCCATTGCGCGCATCGTCTTTGGCGACCCCTCGGACAGCAAAGCCACCTCGCCGCTCACCAGCCCAGGTCTGAACGTTGCCCAGGGCGATACTGTTCTGGCCATCAATGGGCAGCGCGTTGGAGCTGAGCGCAGTCCGCAGGAATTGCTGGTTAACCAGGCCGATAACGAGGTACAGCTTACCATTGAGGATGCCAACACCAAAGAGACGCGCGTTATCACCGTCAAGGCGCTTGCGGACGAAACTCCCGCCCGTTATCGTGAGTGGGTTGAACACAATCGCCGCTATGTGCATGGGCAATCACAGAATCAGGTTGGCTATATCCATATTCCCGATATGTCAGCCGCGGGTTTCGCTGAATTTCACCGCAGCTTCCTGACCGAGTATGATTATCCGGCGCTGCTGGTCGATGTGCGTTACAACGGCGGCGGTCACGTCTCCAGCTTGCTGCTGGAGAAACTGGCGAGAAGGCGCGTGGGCTATAGTTTCCCGCGCTGGGGCCAGCCGCGTCCCTATCCCTACGAGTCACCACGTGGCCCCATGGTTGCGTTGACGAATGAGCATGCCGGGTCAGACGGCGATATATTCAGCCACAGCTTCAAGCTAATGGGCCTGGGTCCCCTGATCGGCAAACGCACCTGGGGCGGTGTGATCGGTATCAGCCCCCAACACACACTCGTCGATGGCACGCGTACCACGCAGCCGGAGTACGCTTTCTGGTTCAAAGATGTAGGCTGGAACGTAGAAAACTACGGCACCGACCCCGATATCGAGGTCGATATCGCACCCCAGGACTTCGCGCACGATGTTGATCCACAACTCGACCGCGCCATCGCCGAGGCGCTGCGCATGATCGAGGAACGCCCGGCATTGGAGCCAAAAACGGAGGAGAGGCCGAGTAAAGCGCGGAGATAATGGCCACGGGGGCAAGCCCGCGCCCGTACCCTACGACGAAGTGGCTGGCAAAGCCGTATAGGGTAGGGGCGCGGGCTTGCCCCCGCCCTGGCACATTCTTCCAGCCGCACTGGGCATCCTCGGTACCAATGCCGATTTGCTGGCGCGGGCTTGCCCCCGCCCTGGCACATTCTTCCAGAGCATTGACACGTCATAGCATCACGGGTACAATATACATAATCAAATAAATACACATCTCCCTCCGGGAAGAGTAGACTGTCGAATCTCTGATAGAGAAGGGGTGGCCAGAGGCTGGAAGCCCCCCGCAGTACCCACAGTCGAACGTCGCCCGGCATGGCTGTTGAAGAAATGCGCCGAGACATGCGCACAGTAGATCAGCACGGGTGAGCCCGTTATAGCGAGACCTGATAAACCTCTTCACTATTGGAGAACTGTCAGGGTGACGAGTGCGCCGTGCGGCAACGTCCGGCGAAATGAGGTGGTACCGCGAAACTATGCCCTTTCGTCCTCATACGGGATGAATGGGCTTTTTTATTGGATATATATTGCCTTTATCGCACAGCCAAAACTGCGCACGCAACAGGAGATAGATGATGAGTTTATCAAAACGCTACCAGCCGGATACGACCGAGCCAGCGCTACAAAAGCGCTGGCAGCAAGCGGGCGCGTATCACTTTTCGCTTGAATCAACCAGACCAATTTACTCTATTGATACTCCACCGCCAACGGTATCGGGAAATCTCCATCTAGGTAATGTCTATTCGTATACTCAAACTGATTTTATGGCCCGTTTCTGGCGCATGAACGGCTACAACGTCTTTTACCCGATGGGCTACGATGACAACGGACTTCCAACTGAGAAGCTGGTTGAGAAGCGGCTCGGCATCACCGCTCCCCAGGTCGGGCGGAGAGCCTTTATTCAAAAGTGCCTGGAGATAAGCGAAAAGGCCGAGAAAGACTACCAGGCGCTCTGGCAGCGGCTGGGGCTCTCTGTTGACTGGCGTTATAGCTATCGTACCATCGACGATCTTTCGCGACGTACCTCGCAGTTTTCGTTTGTGCAATTGTATAAAAAAGGGTTGGCATATCGTCGGGAGGCACCTACCATCTGGTGTCCAGAATGCCGTACCGCCATTGCCCAGGCCGAGTTAAAAGACCTTGAGCGCGAGAGCGAGTTCATCACCATAGCGTTTCACCTGGAAAACGGGGAGATACTGCCCATTGCGACGACGCGCCCGGAGCTGTTGCCCGCCTGTGTAGCCGTGTTTGTCCATCCCGAAGATGCCCGCTATGCGAAACTCATTGGGCAGCGTGTTCGCATTCCCCTTTTTCGTTCAGAAGTGCCGCTGCTCGCTGACCCAAAGGCAGACCCGCAGAAGGGCACCGGCGCGGTCATGTGCTGCACCTTCGGAGATGTCACCGACGTGGAATGGTGGTATACCTACAAGCTCCCACTCAAGGTAGCTGTCGGGAGAGATGGCAGGATGACAGAAGCGGCTGGCGACTTTGCTGGTTTGACGATAAAAGAGGCCAGGCGTCGTATTACCGAGGCGCTGGATGCCCAGGGGTTGCTGCTGGATCGGCAGCCCATCAAGCAGAGCGTGCGCGTACACGAACGCTGTGATACGCCGGTCGAGTACATCGTCACGCAGCAATGGTTTATCCGCGTGCTTGACTTCAAAGAGGATTTCCTGGCAGCAGGAGAGCAGATCACCTGGTATCCGGCGCATATGCAGGCGCGCTACCGCGAGTGGGTGGAAAACCTGGGTTGGGACTGGTGCATCTCGCGCCAACGCTACTTTGGTGTGCCATTCCCGGTCTGGTATTGCAATGCCTGCGGCGAAGTGCTGCTGGCGGATGAAGAGCAGCTGCCGCTGGACCCAACCGAACAGCAGCCAGGAAAGACTTGCACATGCGGCAATACCTCCTTCACGCCTGAAGAGGATGTGATGGATACCTGGGCGACCTCGTCTATGTCTCCGCAGATCGTGGGCCGCTGGTTGACGGACAAGACCCTGTACGAGAAGGTTTTTCCCATGACGCTTCGTTCCCAGGGGCATGAGATTATCCGTACCTGGGCATTTTATACTATTGTGAAATCCCATCATCACTTTGGTCTGCTGCCCTGGAAGGTCATTGCCATCTCGGGCTGGGGATTAGCTGCCGAGGGCGCGGGTAAGATCAGTAAGAGTCGCGGCGGCGGCCCTATGCCTCCTATGCAGATGATCGAGAAATATTCTGCTGATGCGCTGCGCTACTGGGCTGCCAGCACCGCACCCGGCAAAGACGCGCTTATCAGCGAAGACAAGATCATGATGGGGGGAAAGCTCGTCACCAAGCTCTGGAACGTGGCGAAATTCAGCCAGCGCTTCCTGGAGGGATACCGCCCGCCTGTCTCGTCCGGAGTGCTACCTGCATTCACGCCAACCGATCGTTGGCTGCTTTCCCGCGCGCAGCGCGTGATCCAGCGTGTAACCGATCACTTCCAAAAATATGATTACGCGGCTGCTAAAAGCGAGGTGGAGAGTTTCTTCTGGAGAGATATCGCGGACAACTACCTGGAAATGGCAAAGGAGCGCTTGTATGATGAAGCTAATGCTAAACGCGATGGTGCGCGTTACACGCTTTATTCCGTGCTGTTGACCGTTCTCAAGCTTTTCGCGCCTTTTTTCCCGTATATCACTGAGGAGATCTACCAGTCGCTCTTCACCTCTAACGAGGGAGAAGGGTCGATTCATACAAGTCGCTGGCCCATCGCCAATGAAGCCTTGATTAGCGACGAGGCTGAAGCCGCCGGTGAACTGCTGATCGAGATAGCCACGGCCGTGCGCCGCTACAAGAGCGAGTCCAACATCTCCCTGGGCGCGGAGTTGCAGCGCCTGCAACTGGTGACAAAGGAAGCCGGAATTGCCAGGATGTTAGAGGAGGCAAGGGCCGATATTATGAGCGTCACCCGCGCCCGGCAGATCGAGGTAAGCAAGCAGATTGATAGCGGCATGGAAGCCATTCAGCCGGAAGGAACGGTACAGGTCGCTCTGAAGCGGATTGAGGCGTAATTCCCCACGGCACCCTCGCGATCGCCCAACAAGCCCATCACCATCCGGCCCTCTGCTTTGATTTCCGGCTTCGGTTGGTGCCTATTGGGTGACCCTCGCAATCGCCCAACACGCACCAACCTACCAACAACCTATCAATTTGGGTGACCCTCGCGATCGCCCAACACCCACCAACCTACCAACAACCTATCAATATCCGTAGGGGCGAGGGCGGCGGATGTGAGGCGGGGAGGGCCTTTAGGGTCGCCCGCGTCCTGTTCATCTGGCTTCCACGTTGGGGAAACACGATCACCCTCGCCCCTACAGGTGTTGATGACCTTTTCTTAATTGGGCGGCCGCCAGGGCAATGCCATTAAAATAAGGAGAATCTACGCTCATACGGATGAGCTAGAATCAGGGGTTTTGAGCATGCTCTTGCACTTATTTAAATGGCATTG
>WNGP01008350.1_pt1 | contig 28320 bp, 29 predicted proteins | sample 5407671 | NCBI WGS metagenome assembly WNGP01 (sample SAMN13153381, study PRJNA577476) | soil metagenome | isolation source: 40 cm soil or saprolite under Garry oak tree replicate 2 | place: USA:California | collected 2016-06-15
GACCGCCCCGAGCTAGCGCGTCGAGGAATTCAGATGTGACTAGGACCCATCATCCATGGGCAGATTAGTTAGTGCTTCCTGAAGCATTCATATATAACCTGCGACGGAAACCTACGCTCGAAGCAGACCGAGGCAGCCTTGTCCTCTCTGACCAATATCAATCGATATTCTCCGGCCGGGACCTCCCGGACAACCTTCAACTTCGCTTTGCTTAAGATAAGGTGGCCAATTATAATATCGCCCATTTCCAAAATATTCTTCATAATGCCACACTTAAGAAAATCTTTAATCATACTTAATAAATTTAATTCATTTTTTAACATATAAAATTTTAAACCTTAAACTAAAAAGAAGAAAGCAGAAGCTGTGTTACTATGTAAATAACGAATTAATCACCCGTTATTTACATCTCTCATAATGTGTTCAATAGAATTAAAAGCTTCTAAAACATTTGGACTATAATGCATAGCTAATGTAACACCTGTAATAATTTGTACAATCAAACAAACTGCTAATAATGAACCAAAATTTCATAAATAACTTATATTACTTGGTTGTGAAGCATCTATAATATATCAATTAACTAATTTTAATAATGAATGACTCTTTAAAATTCTCATAACTATAAACAAATAAATAAAAAAAAAATAGAATACGTATAACTATAAAAAACTACAAATTCGTCTTATAATAAAAAATTCCATTATATACCTTATGGATTGTGTAAAGCAAATTTAAAGGTTAATATCCTTATGTATTTAATATACTATTATATCTTGCAAATATTAAAAATATTTTTTTATATGAATATTTTATTAATTTTTAAAAGATATATTATTTATATAAAAAGCTAATAAAATCAATAATATTAAATTAATATTTAAATTTAATAAGAAAGGAGTGAATATATATACAATAAGACCTATTAAAATAAAAAGCGCGTAGTTTGTAACAATACCATTACTTAAGTTAGTTATATTTTTACTTATAAAAACTAACCCTTTTTCTAACCCATAAGGACCTAATAATTCTATACTACCCTTATCTAATATTTTTGTTGTTTGTCCTCCTAAATTTAAAATTAAGTTAGTAATATATTTATTATAATATAATTCTACTAAAAATCTTTGGTTGAAAAAACCAAAAATAAGATAACCCAATCTAGATAATTTAAAGTTAATCAAAGTTTCAGATAAAAATTCTGAGAATATTATAGCCAAAATACTAAAAGTTATAGTTAATATAAAAGGCAATAATTTAAACAAAGATAATAGAGCAAATTCAGTATCTATCATTATTTCATGAATAGGGTGAATAAATATACTATTATCCATAAAGAAATTTGAACCTAAACCAATATAAATATCTTTAGCTATAAATCCAAAGAATATAGAAAATACTGCTAAAATTACTAAGGGTAAACTTATAAATATATCACTTTCATGAGCATGTTTATAATAGTGTATTGATCCATTAGGATTAGTCAAGAAAGTTAAATAAATAACTTTAACTGAATATAATGTAGTAAATATTGCACCTATTACAGCTACAAAATACACAGCTATACTACTAAAATGAAATTGTCCATATGTAGATTCTAATATAAAATCTTTACTATAAAATCCTGTCATAAAAGGAAATGCAACTAAACTTAAGCTTGCTATTAAAATAACAGAATAAGTTAAAGGTAAAAATGTTATTAATCCTCCATATTTTCTAAAATCCTGATTATTAGCTACTGCATGAATTACAGCACCTGCTCCTAAGAATAATAATCCTTTATAAAAGGCGTGGTTTATTAAATGAAATAAAGCAACATTATAAGAAGATAAACCTACTGCTATAACCATCATACCTAATTGACTCATTGTAGAATAAGCTATAACTTTTTTAATATCTTGTTGAAATAATCCAATAAGAGAACTAAATATAGTTGTTATTGCGCCTAATCATAAACATAATAATAATACTGTTGAACTATATTCTAATAAAGGAGAAGAACGCATTAATAAATATACCCCTGCGGTAACCATAGTAGCTGCATGTATTAACGCTGAAACTGGAGTAGGACCTTCCATAGCCATAGGTAATCATATATGAAGACCTACTTGGGAACTTTTAGCCATAGCTCCTATTAATATAAATATTCCTATTATTGTAATAACACTTTCATTTATAAAAGGTATTAATGAAAACACTGTACTATAATCTAGATTACCTAAAGCTCATAATATTACAAACATTCCTATTGTTAAACAGGAATCTCCAACTCTATTAGTTAAAAATGCAGACATAGAACTTTGATTAGCTGCTATTCTAGTAAATCAAAAACTCACTAATAAATAAGAACAAACTCCTACACCTTCTCATCCGACAAACATTAATAAATAATTATTAGCTGTTACAAGTATTACCATCATAAAAGTAAATAAACTTAAATAACTAAAGAATCTTTGATTATGAGGATCTCCATTCATATATCCTATAGAATATATATGAACTAAAGAACTTATTATTAATACAGGAATTAACATAGATACAGTTAAACTATCAAATTGAAAACCTCAAATTATATTAAATCATTCACTATCTATTCATCTAAATAAATTTATAGAAAGAGGTATATTATTAAATCCAACTTCAAAAAATGCTATAATTGCTAATATTGTCGTGGTTATAATACACGAACAAGTTATTAATTGTGCTCCACTAACCCCAACTTTTCTACCAAAAAAGCCAGATACTATAGATCCTAATAAAGGTAAGATTATCATACTTAAATACATTATTTATATTCTATTGCAACACTTCCTCTTAATCTATAGAAAGCAACTAAAATACCCAAACCTATTGCTGATTCTGCGCCAGCAATAACTATAATATATATAGCATATGTTTGACCTATTATGTCATCAATATTAAGTGAACTTACCAATATTAAAAATGTTATAGATAAAAGCATTATTTCTATAGAAATAAGCATTAATATAATATTTTTTCTATTTAGTACAAATCCTAAAATTCCTATTAAAAAAAGTATTAAGGTTAAATTCATTATAAATATCTTTATATAAATTATTTTAAAAAATAAAATACTTAAATAATTATTAATTATTTTTGTGCGAAAAGTGAGTATGAGATTCGAACTCATAATCTAAGCATCCGTAGTACTATGTCCAACCACTAGACTTACTCACTTATTAAATAAAAATATAAAAATTAAATTTTTATATTATTGTTCTTCTAGTCATGTAAGGAATTTTTCTAATGAAACAGATTCTATAACAATTGGCATAGAACTATGAAGAATACCACATATTTCAGAACATTGACCGTAGAAAACTCCTTCTCTATTTATAAAAACAGATACTTGATTTAATCTACCTGGATAAGCATCACATTTTATACCTAAAGAATTACAAGAAAAAGAATGTATAACATCACCTGAAGTTATAATAAATCTAACATGTGTTAATTCAGGAAGAATAACTCTATTATCTACTTCTAATATTCTTAATGTTCCTTCTTCTAAATCAGATTCAGGTACTATATATGAGTCAAATTCTATAAATTCATTACTTGAATCTAAGAAATCTGGATATTGATAACTTCAATATCATTGATGACCTTCTGCTAAAACTGACATTGAAGGATCACTTACTTCATCCATTAAATATAATAATTTAAAAGAAGGGAATGCTATTAAAATTAATATTATTGCAGGAGTTATAGTCCAAATTAATTCTATTAATGTACCATGATTTAAGTATTTATGTGATATAAGTGATTTATTATGAACATAATTTTTTATTATAGATAATAAAATTCATCCTACACTAAATAAAATTACTACTAGATAATACATTATATTATCATGTAATTCAATTAATCCTTCCATTTGTGGAGTAGCACTGTCTTGAAAATATATTCCTCATGCACTAGGAGCATCTAAATTAATATTAAAATAATGTTTTAATAAATTCATTTTATGTTAAATAATTATCTATATTGTAAATTTAATATAATATTATATTTTATTTTATTATACTATACACATTATATAGAATTTGTAAATAACAAAGCATTTAAATAAACAATATTTAAGCAAGATATAATAAAAAAACTAAGATTAAAGCAAATAATCCTATAGTTTCTAAAAAAAATTCTTTATCACATATAAAAAAATTTTGAATTATATAAAATATTATATAGTTATTTAATTAAAATTGTCTCCTATATAAAAAGATAAAAAACTATTATCCTCTCTACTTTTATGAAGGATAAGTATGCTACATCATACAATAGAACAGAAATTAGCTATCTTCTCCACCAATAAAATCAAAAGGTTCTGTATTACCAGTAATATCACTAGAATCTTGTTTAAATCTTCTAGATAATGGTATAGTAGAGTCTTCATCCTCTACAAACTTTCTTTTATTTGTTGAAGATGAATCCTTATCATCATTAGCTCTACTTTCAGATTGTTCTATATTTGAAGAAGTCCCTATACCTGCAGCATTACCTTCAGATATATAATCTTCATCTGCAATAGGAGCTTCACCATTATCTGGTCTGTTTGAATTACTATCTTGAGCCTCATTAGAATCAGTATAAGAAGAGCTATTTCAAGATTCACTGCTACTATCAGGTATCAAACCTTCATCTTTTCTTCTTCTTAATTCATCACGTAATTCTTGATTACGATTAGCTCATCACTCACGAAATTCTTGATCTTCTTCCCTTTCTATACCAGCCTTCTCAGGATGACGATTTATATCACCCGTATCCTTGATATATCTACGAAGATGATCCTCAGGAATATCTCTAGCTGGATAATCAGCCATACTATCAGCGCCTTCCTCAAAAAAGGAACGATTTGAATCCGTTTCATATCCATCCCCGCTATTAGAATGAGGGGAATTTTCGGATTCTATAGGTGATAGTAAGTTATTATCATTATTCTCGCTATTATTAGAGTTATCCTCTTCTATAAGTGAGCTACCTGATTCTTCTTCATAAGAAGAATTATTATCCGCTAATAAACTACTTAAAGTTGAAAAAGATTTAACCTTAATATCTCTTTTAGTTATAAAAAAATGGTAAGTATTTCTTACAGCTAAATTCATATTAAAATAATGTTTTAATAAATTCATTTTACATTATATTAAATAATTATCTATATTGTAAATTTAATAATATTGCATTACATTACATTATATTATATTATACACATTATATAGAATTTGTAAATAACAAAGCGTTTAAATAAACAATATTTAAGCAACATATAATAATAAAAAAGCCATCATTAAAGCAAATAATCCTGTAGCTTCACTAAAGGCAAAACCTAAAATAGCATATGCAAACAATTGACCTCTCAAAGAAGGATTTCTTGCTACACCTAAAATTAATGCGCCAAAAACTACTCCAATTCCAACTCCCGCTCCGATTAATCCAGTTGTAGCTAAACCTGTACCTATTATTTTTGCAACTTGTATCATTTATAATTTTATAATTCTAGAATATCTTAATTTTATATTATTAATATTCAAATATTAATGAAATTTTAGATTCTTTATCACATATAAAAAATTTTGAATTATATAAAATATTATATAATTATTTAATTAAAATTGTTCCATATAAAAAGATAAAAAATTATTATCCTCTCTATTTTTACGAAGGATAAATTGGCTACATCCTACATTATAAGAGAAATTAGCTATCTTCTCCATCTGTAAAATCAAAAGGTTCTGTATCACCAGTGATATCGCTATAATCTTGTTTGGATCTTTTATAAGATTGATTAGTAGAGTATTCATTTTCCGCTAACTTTATTTTATTTGTTAAAAATGAACCATTATCATCATCAGGTAAACCTGATGATGATATTATACCTGAAGAAGTTCCTCTATCTACAGCATTACTTTCAACTGTATCACCTTCATTCGCAATAGGAGCTATATTGTTATCTAGCATGTTTGAACTACTATCTGGACTGTAATTATAAAAAGGGCTATGGGGTATCAAACCTTCATCTTTTCTTCTTCTTAATTCATCACGTAATTCTTGATTACGATTAGCTCATCACTCACGAAATCTTTCTTCATGTTGCTCGGATACCAAACCAAACCTAGTAGGATTACGAACCATTCAATTACTATAATTGATATATCTACGAAGATCATCATTAGGAACATCTCTAACAGGACAATTAGCGGAAGGATGAAAGTAATCCTCAGAAAATAAACTATTTGAATCCATTTCATATCCATCCCCACTATTAGAACGAGGAGAATTATTGTTGGAATTTCCAGATTGTATAGATAATAGTAAGTTATTCTCATCATTATTATTAGTGTGAGTTATTCTCATTATTATTATTATCTTCTTCTATAAATGAGCTACTTAATTCTTCTTCATAAGAAGAATTATTATCCGCCAATAAACTACTTAAAGTTGAGAAACCTTTAACATTAATAACTTTTTTAATTTCAATAAAATAAAAAATATTTTTTACAGTTAAATTCGTTCTACCTGTTTCAGTGATTAAAAAAAAATTGCGGTTTTTGTATTTTTCATTTTTTTTTATATAATTATTTGCTTAAAATCGTTCCCATTAAATCTATAGTATAAAACGATTTAATTTTTTTTTCAGTTAATATTTGTTTACTATCTATTTTTAATGCACCTTTTCCTAATTCAAATACAAATCCTATAGTTATAACAAATATAAATAGTAAAACTATTCATCCATAAGCATTATTAATATATTGACTAAGAGCAAAAGGAAATATTAATAATATTTCTAAATCTAATAATAAATAAATTAATCCATATACAAAAAACATTATATTGAAAGGAAGTCTAGTTTGTTGAAAAGAATGAAATCCACATTCAAACATTGAATATTTTTCTTGATAAGGATTATGAGGAGCAAAAATTAAATTAATAATTAAAAATAATACGGCAATAATAGATACAAGGATAAAAAAAAAAGTTATACTACTCATTTAATAATTAAATAAAATTTGTACCAATATGGTACCCATACTTAATCATTCTTTATTCATAAACATAAATAATATTATTACTAAAGTAATAATAGAAATTGTAATAGCCATAGGGCTAGACATAACTATATTTTTAGAATTAAAAACAAAAGATTTAACTATAACATCTCCTTTTGTATTATAAACACTTCCATAATAATTTTCTAATAAGGGATTTATTTTATATTCTGGTTTATAAAAAAAAATTTCTTTAATTATATTTAAATAATATACTCCTCCTATTACACTAGTAAGTATAGCAATTAAAGATAAAAATATATAACCACTATCCATAGCAGCACTTAAAACCATCTGTTTAGCAAAAAATCCTACAAGAGGAGGAATTCCTACAAAAGAAAAAATAGTAATAGTTAAACTTAAAGACAATACTGGATTTGTATAAAAATATCCCCTTAATTGACTTATTAATTGAATAGGAGAATTATTCTTATCTAATAATTCCTTATATTTATTGTTATCACTTACATAATAATATAAAGAGAATCCTATAGCAATTAATATAATAAATATATTTAAATTACTAAGAGAATATTGCATTAAATAGAATATAAATGCTTGAGTAGATTCTATACTAGATATACTTAAAGCTAATAATATAAAACCTAAATGAGATATAGTACTATATGCTAATAATCTTTTTATTCTAAATTGTGTTAAACCCACTATTGTTCCTATTATTAAAGAAAGTAGAGAACTTATTAATAAACCAATAGTTCAACTAAAATCAAACAAATAATTACTAGTATAATAAACTAATTCTAAAAGGAATATAAAAATAGATATTTTCGCTAATATTGCTACAAATGTTGTTACTATTGTAGGAATAACATCATAAACATCTGGAGATCAAAAATGAAATGGGGCAGCACTTACTTTAAATAAAAATCCTATACTAAATATAAGTAAAGATAAATTTATATAATAAGATTTGTATCAAACATCAATATTATCTTTTATATCACTTAAGTTAGTTATAATATATAAGCTATCCATACTAGTAGTACCTGAATTAGCATATAATAAACTAGTACCTAATAAAATAAAACAGGAACTTAAACCTCCTAATAAAAAATAAATTAAACCTCCAGTTGTAGATAATTCAGAATTTCTATAAATAGTACTTAGTAAATATAAACCATAACTTTGTAGTTCTATAGAAAGGAAAACAGAAATTAAATCACTACTTGATATTAAAAATACAGCTCCACTAATTATAAATAATAAAATTAAAGGGTATTCTATTATTTTTAAATGTCCTCCCATTTTATTAATAATTTTGGTTTTATAATAACTAAAATTATTAAATAATAAATCTCTTAATGAAGAATATTGTGGTACTCATATTTTTCTAGGAAAAAAACTTGTTAATTGTAAAATTAATATACTTATAAAAAAGATAAATATATGAAAAATCTGTGTAATATTAGTTATATGAAGTAAACCTCCATGTAATCCTATACTTTTACTTACAATAGATAAACTAGTTACATCATGTAAGATACAATAGATTAAAGCTATTATAGCTATTCTATTGAATAATATTGAGATATCTCGTCTTAAAGTAACGGCATTAGAAAGTAATAAAGAAATTATAGAAATTAATATCATAATAAAAGTAAAACTAAGAATTTTAATATATTTATTAATTTAATAAATGCAAAAACTAGCCAGCCAAAAGAGAAAATCGAATTCTCATTTTTAATGTATGAAATTAAAGTTTTAACCTATTAAACTATATTGGCTTCAAAAAGTAAAATACTTTAATTTAGATTAAAATCCATAGTAAAGTAAATATTACTTATATATATAAATAAATATATATATATTTATAAGGGTAAAAACTTGGGCTCGAACCAAGAGCTTATTGTGCCACATACAATCACTCTACCTATTGAGTTATATTTACCTAAAATGGATTTTATCTTGAAGTGATTCGAGCACTCAATTTATATTAGAGTGATTCGAACACTCAATTTATGTTGGAGTGATTCGAACACTCATATTCAGACACCAAAAATCTGTGTCTTACCCATTAGACTACAACATATTTATATAAACTAAAATCTTTTACATTATTAATATTTTATTTTAATAAATCTGATAATTAAATATATATTTTTTAAAACTATTTTTTTTAATCCGTATAATATTTTAATCTTTGATAAGTAACATTCAAATATATAGCTTCACTATTAAGAGAATTATATTTTTTTTACATAATTATTCTTTTTATTTATTACTATAATAATATCTCCTAATAATTATTTGATTAATCTTAATTTAATAAGAGTATATAAACTAGATTTATAAATCTTTAATTTTAGCAAGACAACAGGTGAATGTTTATACCCTAAACTAAATCTAGCCACTTTGAAAATATTCAAAGCAAAAATAATATCATTTATATAATATTGTTCTTATTTTAACAATTTTCTTTTTTATTATTCAAAGAAGTTTCTCTTTAAAATTTTACAGTTTTAACCATACCAAAAATAAAATTTTGTCTACGTATTTTATTACATAATTATAAAACTTACTCTTATAGTTTTTTATATTTTCAAAATTAATTATTCTATCCTTATATTGGCTAAACTATAGAAGAAAAATTAATTATTGATCCTATATAAAATTATTCCTTTTTTCATAACAAAAGTTTGTATTTATATACTGCAGACACATTATTTAAAGAGTTTATTATTTTATTGTTTTCACCGAGAATAAACCCTTATTCATTTAATTTATATCATTTAACATTATTCATTTTCACATTTTATTAAAAAAAAAGTATTTAATTATACTAACATAAAAATATACAAAACCTAATTATGGATAATAAGACTTGAACTTATACGGCTTAAGCCACTCCGGCCTAAACGGAGCCTGTCTGCCAATTCCAGCACACCCATTATATAATATAATGCCTAAAACAAGACTTGAACTTGCAACCAAAGCAGCTTCAATGCTCTGCTCAACCAATTGAGCTTCTTAGGCTTATAAAAGTTTGAACTAATAAGATACTATATTTCATTTTACCCTCTTTAACTTTCTCTTAATAAATTTATTTACTATAAAAGCGATATATAATTAATTATATATGTGGAAACACCGGGATTTGAACCCAGATTTATAATGAGCTAAATTACAGTACTACCTTTGTACGATATTCCCTTTTTTATATTTGGAAACACTAGGATTTGAACCTAGATAAACTAGATGCAATCTAATAGTAATACCATTATACAATATTCCCTTAATATTATGTAGAATTAATTAATTAGATTATAACATTACCTCTATATTCTACCTCCTGAAATTAACTTAAATTTTTATTACTATTTTTTAGTTATTATATAAGTATTTTTCAAAATTTTTTCTGTATTTATATATTTTCTTATTGCAGTATTACTAACCCCTAATATTCTTGTAGCTTCACGTATACAATAGTATTCTATAACAGAATGAGTTTTTATATTTGTTACTTTTGTAATATGAGACTTTACAGTTAACTTTATTTTAGCTATAGTTTTATCACTATGCTTTCTATTTCTAAATTTAATTAAAGTTTCAGGAGTATGCTTACGACCTAACTTTAATAATCTAAATTTAGCTATAGTTTCAAGAGAATATTTTCTTCCAATTAACTTAGCTAAAGTTTCTTTACTAGGTTTATAGGCTTTCAATTTAGTTATAGTTTCAGGAGAATGTTTTCTTCCTAAAGAAGAACCCGCAATCTTACAAATATTATATTTAGAGTTTATTAAATCTATGTAATATTATTCTCTTTTAATTAATAAATTAGGTTGACAGTATTCAATAATCTCTAACTTAAAATTATCATAATCATATTTCAACAGAGAATTATGAATTCTACTTTTACTTCTTAATAGTGCTTTTCTTAGATTATTGAATGAAAAGTATTTTTTTAATCGTTGAGTTAAATTAATAACACTTCCAACATAAGATTCATTTGTAATTATATTTATTCATAAATAGATTCCAGATCTATTATTATTTTGTTTATAAATAATAGGCTTAGATATCTTCAAATTAGTATAAGATATTATAGGTATATATTTCATTGTAATTATATTTTTTTAGGTAAAAAAGAGGCACTTTCTCTAAATTTAAATTATTCGAACTAAAGTGGAAATTTTTGAAATATAACCAAAACCCATTGCACGGAGTGCAATCCTAATACCTATATATTATGCCCCTTTATACAACCAGCGAGAATCTAACTCCGCAAATTCATATGAAAACGAGTATTTTTCCATTAAATTACTATTGTTTTAAAATATAAATATACAAAATTTTGTATATTTATATCCAAGGAAGGACTCAAATCTTCACGGTATTAACCCGCGAGTTTTAAGCTCATTATGTCCACCTAATTCCATGACTAAGATTTTAAGATATTATTAAACTAATATCAATAAATTATTAAGTCATAATTTATTAAAAACAATAAAAATTATCATTAAAAAAAAATACTTAATAGAATTAAGTATTTTTTCTTTCAAATTGAGGTATACAAGGTAAATATTGATCTTTCTTTAATTCATTTAATGAATTTAAAGAATAAGTTAATTTATAATTAAAATTACACATAGCCATTAAGTAAGATGATAATCTCAATTATAAGGGACTTACTAAATGGGTTTTTTGATCGTTGCCTCTTCCTAAGTTCACTCCAAATTCTCCCATATGTCTTACTTAATATATATTTAAAACCTGTAAAATTACCATCTTTTAAAATATATAAAGCATTAGGATTCATATCAAAAAATTTTGTATTGTAATCACTTAATAATTCTATAAAATCCCTTACTCCTATTTCTATATATCTTATTGGAGATCATTCTTCTACATAAAAATTTTTATGTATAATATTATCTAACAAATTTATTGAAAATATAATTAATTATTCAATTCTTATTGCATATAATCTTCTTGATAAATCTACCAAATTAACATATATTGGTTGACTAGCAATAAACATCTTTCCTATTAAATTAGTCATATCTTCCATAGATTTATTTTCAAATATATATTTATTTATAGTAAAAACACATAAGGTATCATTAAAATTGAAAGTAATATTAAGTTCTTTTGTTAGATCCAAGTTTTCTTTTTTTAAAGGATAATATGTAATCAGTCTGCTTATTCCTCTAATTCTACAAATATATTTTTAATCTCTCCTCACTTCTCCTGCAAAATGTTCCATTATTTTTAATTCTAAATGTCTTTTTATTTTTTAAATTCTATACAAACAATCAAAAAGAGAGCAATTTCCTTCTAAAAGCACAATCACCTTTATAATTGTGCTTTAGAAAACCAGAACTTAAACCTATATTTTACCAAGATGTAATATAATTACATTGAGAAAATTTTTAATAAAATCTTCAATTATATTTATAGGAAAATCTTCCATTTCTAAAGGAGAATTAAAATAAACCATATTGATATAACATTCATTTGAATATATACAAGCCATTAATCTATAACAATAACAATTACAATCATAAATAAATAACTTATTTACTTTTATTTCGTTCATATTATATATATATATATAAAAGAGTACATTTTTACTCAATATATAAATATTATAATAAAATTACAATACTTATATTACTTAATAATTTTTATTATTAATACCCTTATAGCTTTATTTCATAGACTTAAAGGAGAATTTTTTGACCTTTTATAAAAAATAATATTTATATAAATATTATTTTTGACAAACTGGATTTACCTGCACTAAAATTAAAATCTCTTTGAATTATTGAAATGTAGAATAAAATTGTTTAATTAAATCAAAAGGAAAAATCCTGTTTTTAATGAATATTAAAAATAATATTTTATTGAGTCAAAATCCTGTAAAACTTATTCCGAATATAATTGTAGAATTAATGTACAATTATAAAAACAATTACAATCAGAATCACAAGAAAACAGCTTATTTTTATCTTCATTCAATCCTATACATATAGTTGTTAAAATATGGAGAGCAAACTCCGCATAGAAATTAAAATATTTCATTTTAATACTCATAATAAATCCACTTTCAATTTCAAAATTTTTATTATTATTATTATTATTATTATTATTATTATTATTATTATTATTATTATTATTATTATTAAAAAAAGACTTCTTCTCTAAGAATATATATTCTATATTCTTATAATATTTATAAGACTATAATTATACTAGATAAGACTTCTCGATTCAAACCTAAATATACCAATTGGTATATTTATTCTAAGATATACACCTCTATTAATATATACAATAAAATAGTTTAAATTTTAAGAATAAATACTTAAAATTATTATATTACGATTAATGGGATTCGAACCCATGCTAACTACTTGGAAGGTAGCAATCCTAACCACTAAATGACAATCGCTTTAATATATAAAGTAAAATAGTTTAAATTTTAAGAATAAATACTTAAAATTATTATATTACAATTAAATTTATAATAATTTTATAGATAATAAAAATTCTTAGATATCCGAGAAACGACTTGAACGTTTACGGTTAAAAACCAACAAAGCTTAAGTTTGCACTGTCTACCATTTCAGCACTCGGATAAAAAATAAAATTTAACTTAAAAAAATATTATATTACTTTTAAAAATATGCGGATAAAGGATTTGCACCAATATATTTTGATCATGAGTCAAATATGTTACTATTACATTAACCCGCATCATAAGGCTAAAGTGAGTTGAACACTTATAATTACCGTCATGAGCAGTACACTTTACCAATTAAGTTATAGCCTCTTATTTTAAATTAGATTAGGCGAGATTTGAACTCGCGATTTCAACATTGAAAGAGTCGTGTCATAACCACTAGACCACTAATCCGAAGCCCAATGTAAGTATCGCACTTACTTTTATTGATTACAAAACAATTGCATTACTTTTATGCTAATCAGGCAAATTAAATACAGGATACAAATTTAAATATTCAGTTATTTATAAAATTAGTACTTAATATCTCATATCTCTAAATTATACAAATTAAGCCTATTATCGTAATATTATATTACGTATATTTAAGAAATATCTTAAGGTAAGCTTCGTGCCTATATGCTTTCAGCACTTATCTTTAACTAACTTAGCTTTCCTGCCATGCCTATGCTATTTATTTACCTAAGTGAAAGTAACATCCCGTATAATAAAGTATTATTATACTTAAATTAATATCTGGGCACATAAACAACAGGTAAACCAGAGGTTAAAAAAATTATTATTCTTTTGGAATAATAATGATCCCCATGTTCCTTTCGTACAAGGTTAATCCTTATTATATTCTAATTTCCTCTAGAAGATAGAAACCATACTGTCTCACGACGTATTTAACCCAGCTCATGTAACTTTTTAATCGACGAACAGTCGTACCCTACATAGTTCCTGCATCCATGAGGATAAGTTAAGCCGACATCGAGGTGCCAAACCGCGCACTCATTTTGCACACTTTCAATTTGTTATCATAAAATATTTATTTCCATTTTTTACAAAATGGTTCAGACTATTTCTTCATTTTTTTTTATTATGTATTAATCGCAATCGAATAATCTAAACTTATTTACCGCTAATTCAACCTTTTATTGCAAATGATCCAATACGACGTTTAGATGTACATATTGAATATTCCACATTAGAATTAGCATACCCTCGTATATTTAGAGATGATAATCCTTTATAAGAAGAATCTATATTTTTTAATCCTCCTTTTCATCTAACTTTAAAAATAGATCTATCTGCTCTATAACGTTTAGTTAATCTACCTTTAATTTCTAACCTTATACCTCCTATATTTTTATATTTAAGACTACTTAATATAATATCTTTAATATTAAAACTTTTATTATCATAATTTTTTTTACCAAAAGAATTATTATATAATTCACTTAATACTTTATCTAAATTATTATTATTAACTATAGAATTTAAACTAAGATTATCATATTTATTTTCTAATAAATTAAGATCTATTATTTTAGTTAAAGTAGCTCTTTCTTTAATTCTATTAACCTTAGGTAGATTTACCTTAGATAAAATAAAGTTAATCGCTTTTATTACATTAATTCTTCTTTTTTTTAATTTTAATTTTAATATTTCCGTTAAAATATCAGTATTAAATACAATAGATCTTAATTTTATAATATTAAATTCAACCTTTTTATTATAAAATTTACTAACTAATAAACTTAATTTATATAAGAATATATCTTTAAATTTATAATCATTTAAATTTAGTCTAAGTTTATATCTACGAATAAGAGAAAATTTATTATAAAACATAAATTTAATTATATTATTATAATAATTAAAAGGTATATTTTTATATAAAGATCTTCTATTTATATTTAAAAAATAAAAAATTTTGTAAAAAAAAGAACGTTTATTTAAAATCCATTTTTTTCATACTTGATGGTAAGAATATGGATTTAATATTTTTATTCTTTTTTTTAAAGAAATATCTTCTTTATTATAAGTATATACAGTTACTATTGTCTTAGAACTAGTATGTTTTATTTCTGCTTTACTTACATAAATTCTATATAATGATAAACGTCTTAATTTACTAGATACATGTTTATATTTTAATAATTTATTATTAAAATATAAATTAAAATAACCCTTTATTATTTTATTTAAATTTAAATCATAAATAGGTAAATCTTTTAAATTATTATAATTAAACGAATAAATACTATTTCTTCATTCTTTAGATGCAGGAGGTAAATATTTAGTATCTCCTACACTGTTAACCTTTATATTAAATGGAATAATTTTATAATTATTTTTAATATTTTTATTAAATATATTAACTTGAGTTCTCATTAATCTTAATGAGACATAATTACTAAAAAAAGGTTCAAATTTTTTTTTCAAATATTCTTTAAAATAATAAAAAAACAGACATAATAAGAAAAAAGTTGGGTTTTATTAAAGGATTATTTATTTACCTTATAGTCGTTGAACGGTTTTATCTCTTAAAAGATAAATTTCGCTTCAAATTTACTTAAAAACTATTAAAAGTAATTTTTGAAATTAACCCAATTTATTATTAATAATTTTATGTCTAAAAATACTAAAGGACAAACATCCCTAGCGTAGCTTTTCCTATAATCCAAAACCTTTCCTTTTAGTGTCTTGTGATCCTATGCTCCGCATTGCGCGACTGTAAGATTTGTTATCAATCAAACAGTAAGGCAAGATTAAGCCATTAAGCTTGAAAAGTATTAAACATAATTATTAATAAATCACAATTACTATAATTATTAAAAATAATGGATAAATTATCACAATATTTTTTTTACTACATCTAATTTCTCTATACGAAAAGTCTTACCTAAAATTAAATAGTTATTATTTTAATTTATAAAATTTATTACAAATTACAAACTTAGACACTCCCATTTACCCTTTATGGGGTCTGTGCCCCGCATAAACTGTCTTTTAACAATTGTTCCTTTTATAAGGTTAATAGTATAATAAGCAAATAAAGGTCTTCCAGTTTTATTCTATCAATTACCTTATAAACTAAAATTTGCTCGCTTTATACTCAATAATTAATAACAGTAAAGCTGCATAGGGTCTTCTCGTCTAACTAGAGGTAAACTGTATCTGCACAGTTATTCCAATTTCACTGAGTCAATCATAGAGACAGCTGTTGTATCGTTACATCATTCATGCAAGACCGTATTTAGCGGCCAAGGTATTTCGCTACCTTAGGACCCTCACGTTAAGGCCGCCATTAACCGGGGGTTCCTTTAAAACCAATTTTTTTTTTAATTTAGTTAATTCGTTAACCAGCCGGGATCGGGCAGAGATCACACTCAATACTTAGACTTATCGTCTTTTTGCAAAGTGCTTTGTTTTAATTAAACAGTCGTACAACATTATTTTATGCTTCTTCTCATTTACCTGGCATTAATCAAGACTATGAGACCTCCTTATCCCTAAGTTACGTAGTCAATTTGCCGAGTTCCTTTATGATTGTTATCTCATTACCGCCTTCGTATTCTCTACTAGCTAACCTGTCTCAGTATCTAGGAACGGTTTAATTATATATAATCTTCATCTGTTTAGTTTATTATCTTATATATAATATTATTACTTAATTTTCCAGTACATTTTCCACTTAAAAACGACGTTTTTAAAAGTAAAAAGATTTTCTCATCGTTTTAACCTTCAGGTTATAAACTTAGAGGCCGTAACTTTCACTTATTACCATAAGCTTTAGGCGAGAGTCTGTTAAGACTTCTTTTTTGTTACTCATGTCACCATTCTCTCTTGAGTTATCTTATAATTTTTTTTATAAAAAAAAATCCTTATATTAACTCAATGTTCTGCTACCCCTAAATTTAACCAAAATTTTGATTAAATATGGACAAGGTATCGGTATATTATTTAGATCCGTTAAATTTTCGATGCCTTTAAGGTTTAATAAGTGCTCTGTTACGAGATCTTTAAATTATGACTGCTTCTAAGCCCATCTCCTTATCGACTTATATAAAGACTTTCTTAATTTCACTTAATAATAATTTTGGAACCTTAACTCTTGTTTTGGGCTGTTTCCCTTTTGACATACAACCTTATCATTCTATGTCTGATAATTCAAGATCCATCTTTACCATTCCGAGTCTACATACTCACTGATAAAATCTTCACGATCCCCCAATGTATACAAAATAAAATGTATTTTTATAATACATCTTGTCTGAGATTAAGTTCTGTACCTGCTAGATGTAACTTGAATTGCCTACTATTATAGGTTTCGCAGAAAACCAGCTATCCTAGTCAGTATTGTCTTTCACTTACTTACCATAATTCTTCGGATATCTATGCAACGACAACCCGTTCGCACCTTTATAGTACTGATTATAGTAAGATCACTAGGCTTCGGGTCTAACATTAAATACTATTCATTTTTCTTTATGATCGGTTTAACTATGCAATAAATTTTGCTCGCATTTAATGTTAACTTGGTGACCCATTATGCAAAAGGTACGCTCTTATTTTAATAAAATAATTTGAGCTGCTTATAAAACTACTATTTCATACTACTTTCCCTCACGGTACTTTTCACTATTGCTTATGTATTATATTTAGTCTTTGAGGAAGGTTCCCCATAATATTCAAACAGTTTTATTACCATTTTACTTATTTTATAGACTAATCTACTTTCGTTTACACTAATTATAGAATCTCTTTTGATTTCTTTTTTCTGAAGCTAATAAGATATTTCAATTCACTTCGTTTCACTATCTAATTTATCTAAGAGTTCATATTTTTAATTATACAAATAAATATATCTCTTTAATACACAGCTTAGTTTTTCCATAATAATCCCTTTATATATTAAATATTTATTTGGTATCAACTATATCACTAATACATTTTTAATATCAGACTTCCTAGATTCTAAAACATTTTTAAAATCATAAAATTAATCTCTTAATTACATTAATTCAATCTAAAAAGTCGCAATATAACTAATATTTTGACTTAATTAGATTCAGATTACTCAAATTCGAATTGAGTCTGCTGTCTCCCAAAGACAGTATTCTTCCTATTAAATTATAATCTGTTTTTTAAAATTATAAAAATACAAATTAACTACTCATTTTTTTAAAATAAAATTTCTTTTTGTAAAGTTTTTTCGACTTAACGTATATTTTCAAAGTAGAATAAGGTATATTGTATTTATTAGATGTTATTTTAATATTATCTAATATTTCTATAAATCTATTATTAACATCATAAACTTCTATTTTATTATTTTTAAGTTCAATAATAAAAGTAAAGCCGTCTAATGTTTTTTTATTATGAATACATTTACGCATATAGGCTGTACTTACATTAAAAAATTTGGCTGTTTTTGTAATACTAGGAAATATATTTATAAGATTATTAGAACTATCATAAACTTTAATAATTAAACCTAGACTTATCAAAGATAATTTTAATTTATATTCATCTGTATGGTGTTTCCCAAACATAGGATTTTTACTACCTTTTCTATCAATACTCATATTTAATTTAGTTTCATTTGTATGGTGTTTTCCGAACATAGGATTTTTATTACCTCCCGTAGCTAAACTTAACTTAAGTTTAGTTTCTTCAGATGATTTACGGCCTCTAGAAGCCATACTCATTTTCTTTCTAGCTTCCATACTATGTTTAAATCCAAGTATTGAACCAGCAGTTTTAGATATATTATATTCAGGCATTAATAAATTCATATAGTATTGTTCCCTTTCTAATATTATTTGTCTTTTTTCTTCTATATTTGTAATATTAGATAAATCTACCTATTCTAATATTTCTAAATTAAAATTAAAATAATCATATTTTAATATAGCTCTATAGATATAACTTGATCTTCCCATCAATAATCTTTTAAGAGCTTTCGGAGAAAAATAATCTCTTAATCTTTTTGACAAACATATAGCACTACCAACATAACTTTTTTTTGTAATTAAATTATTTCAACGGTAAATTCCGGATTTCCCTTTATTATCTTTAAGTATAGTATCTTTATATTTCTCTAAGTTAGAATAAGATTTAATAGGGATTATATTCATATTATTCATTTTATATTATTATTTGTTTAACAAAAAGAGACATCAATTTCTCTAAATTTATTATTAATAAAATGGTATTAATAATCAGAAGGCAGCCGATTCGAACGGCTGAAAGAAGATATCTTTAACTAAGCTCTAATTAGTCTGTTTAAACCACTCACACAGCCTCCTTTTAATAATTAATATCTACCATTAAGTTAATCCATTTTATATTTAATTAAAAAAATTCTTATATATATTTATATATATTTATAAAAATTTTTATTGTTTAATAAAAAATTAAATTAATTATTTAATTAGACCCCCCCCCCCCCCTAACTTTATACACGTTAGAAATCACTCTATCCTTAAGTTAATTCTCTTTAAATAAATTAATTATTATTTATAAAAATAAAACTTATTTTTGTATAATTTATTTGATTTTATGTATCTACATAATGTATTATATGGTATACTCAGTTCTCTAAATGTTTCTGCAATAGTATTGAAAATTTTAATAATTTATTATTAATATCATAAACTCCTATTTTAATATTATTATTAAATTTATTATATAATTTAAGAGATTCTGATATTTTTTTTTAAGTTTCATCTAAGTGCTTTTTTCCAAACATAGGGTGATTATAACCTGTCTTTTTAAGGGACATCTTAAGCTTTACTTCCTCAGTTTGGTGTTTATTATACATGCCATTTTTATTACCTTTAAGAGCCGAACTAATTTTAAGTTTAGTTTCCTTAGATAATTTATGACCTAATAAGGCTAAACTTATAGTTTCTCTAGTTTTTAAGGATGCTGAGTGACCAAATCTAGAACCAGCTACTTTTAATATATTATATTCAGGTTTTAATAAGTCTAAAAAATATTGCTCCCTTTTGATTAATATATCCAAGTCACAATATTCCAAGATATATAAATTAAAATCAGAGTAATCATATTTTAATATTGCCCTATATATAGCACTAGCCCCTAGAGCCAACAATTTTTCAAGAGTAAAAAAATTATAATACATATAAAACCTATTTCCTAAATTTTTAGCAGAACCTATATAGCTTTTGCCAGTTATTAAATTAGTTCATTGGTAAATTCCACATTTCCCTTTATTATCTTTAAGAATCTTTTCTTTATTAATTTTTGCATTTAAATAGGATTTAACAGGTATTATATTCATATTATTTTCATTATTCATTTTTATATTATTATTTATTTAATAAAAAGAGACTGGTTCTCTAATATTTAGTATAAGATTGTACTAAGCGGGAATTAAAGGATTCGAACCTCTAAAGAAAAATAAATTTTCAACTAACTTCAATTTAGTCACTTTAACCCTTCAGTCAAATTCCCTTTAAACTAGATGTATAACCTCTAAAATAAATTCTTCAGAAAAATCATAATATTTTACAATAAATCTATTTTAAACTTTAAAATTAATATATAAATTATGAATAATTTATATATTATAAACTAAAAAAATACGTTATTCTCTATAAGAGATAGGTGAGTCGAACACCTACTTCCCTGTGTGTAAAACAGTCACTTTACCATTAAGTTAATCTCTTTATATATAATTTATATATTACTTAAAAATTTATATTATTTTTCTTAAGTTATAATAGAAATTAAACATTATAATACAAAATTTAATAAATATAAATTTATAGAGTTTTTCTTTTTCTAGAAAAAATATACTTATTTTTATAAATTTTACCTAATTTTAAATATCTATACAAAGTTGTACTTGGTATATTAAGTTCTTTAGATACTATTTTAATATTATCAAAAATCTTAATTAATTTATTATTCTTACTATTGTAAACCCATAATTTATTATGATTTTGGATTTCATAATTTAAAATAAAGCCATGATAAGGTAAATTCTTGCTTAAAGCTTTACTTATACTTTTACTAGTAACCTTAAAATAATTAGCAGTCGCTTTTAAAGTAAGAAATTTTTTGATAAGATTCCCTGAAATGTCGAATATTTTAATAGTTATACCTTTAGATCTTAAAGATAATTTTAATTTAGTTTCATTAGTAACAATTTTAGGTTTATTATACTTAGGTTTACTTTTTAAAGATAAACTTATTTTGAGTTTAGTATCTTTAGATAAAATATGTCCTAAACGATAGCCGGCAAATTTTAATATATTATATTCAGGTTTTAATAAATCAATATAATATTGTTCTCTTTCTCTTAATAATTTAGATTCACAATATTCAAGAATATGTAAACTAAAATTTGAATTATTATATTTTAACATAGATGAATATATAGCACTTGAACTTCGTTTTAATAAATTATTAAGTCTAGTTGAAGAATAATAATGACCTAGTCTATTATTTAAATTTTTAGCAGAACCAATATAACTTTCTTCTGTAATTAAATTGATTCAACAGTATATTCCAGATTTTCCTTTATTTTCTATATATATTCTTTTTTTACTTATATCTGGATAAAGATAAGATGCAATAGGTATTATATTTTTATGTATTAGATTTATCATTATTTCAAATAATATCTTATAAAAAGAGACATAATTCTCTAATAATTCCTTAGTGAATTAAACACTAATTTCATTCTTATTAAAAATGCACTTTACCATTAAGTTAAGGAATCTTTATAATATATAAATTATAAATTTATTTTATAATAATTAAGTAATAAAAGATAAGTGATCTAAACATTTGATAAAGTCAATTGATAATCTATTTTAAGTTGATTATCAAAAAATTTTCATTAAAATATAAATATAAAAAATAACACAATACTAGAAAGTTATTGATAAAACCACTAATATATAAGATTAAAATAATATAAAAGGAATCCTAATATCAAAGATAAAAAAATTATCTTTAAATTTAATTTAATGCTAAATCTAGTAATACCTGAATTTCCTATAATTACAATAACTTTAGACCCTGGTACAAGTATATTATTATATACGTCACAAAGTTCATCAAACGCCAATGAATCTATATCAGTATCTAATTTTATATTACTAAGTCATAAAAGATCTTTTTCACAAAAAAAATTAACACAATTAAATCCTTTTTCTGACTTAGAAACATGCTTAACAAGATTTATAATAGAAAAAGCAAAATCCTTATCATCTTTAATAAAATCTCAAACAATAAGAAAAGCTGGTTCAGGAATATCAGTAAATAAATCTTTAATATCATAATTAGGCAAATAAACAAATTTATCTTTAATATTCAAAGGTAATAAAAACATATAAAATAATATAATAGAAAAAAAGGGACATATTTCCCTAATTGCCATTAAGTTAAGGAATCTTTAAAAATATAAAAAAATTAAAAATTTTTTTATAATAAATTCAAACACTTTATAAAGTCAATTTATAACTTATTTGAAATTGATTAATTTAAATTTACTATCTTATTTTTCTACTAATAAATATTAAATAGATAAAATTAAATACCTAATTTATCTTCAGAAAACCAGAATAAAAAGAAGAATATCTTAAAAAAAAAAGGAATATTAAAACAAATTCTTTTTATGCTGCATCATCTCATTTTTTATATTTTCGTCACCATTTTTTTCATAAAGGTACATTATAACCTATAAGACCATTCATTAAATATTCAGGTTTATCATAAAAGGTTTCATTCACATTATTCTCCATTGAATATACATCTTCATCATAATATTCTAAAGCAGGACATAACATAAATCTTAATAATAAAAACTTCTTACAATCTTTATCTTTTTTACCAAATCAAGGTTCTTTTCACTCTTTTTCATCTGTTTTTAATAAATCTCAATATAATTCAGTCATATCATTACTTATTTCAGGAGAAACATCCCAATACTCTTCATCACCTACCAAATAAAATGAATCAAAACATAAATTAGAACCTTGGTGAATATTTAAAAATAAAATAATTTTAATATCCGAAGAAATAGGATTATCAAGATCAGGTATCTTATTTTTTTAAAAAGTTAAAATATGGTCAGCAAAAACAAAAGGGTTTTTATCCTTTTCAAAAATACTAAAATCAATAACAACTATAGAAGGATGATTTAAAAATTCATATTTCATTGTAATTTATAATTAAAAAAAAAAGAAACGTTTATTTCTAAAATTATCTTATGCACTTTAAATAAATATACCCATAACTTTAAGATATATAATAAATAATAAAATACATAAAATAATATATAAATGATAATATTAATTGTTAGGATGTCTACGATTTAATATTCATTTTACTACATTTTTCTGACGTATAAATCATTCTTTAGGACCAGATCTAACAGAAGTGTTAGGATTTCAATGAGGTTTAAAGTTTTCATAGCTTCCATAATGATCTTTATTAGTAACAGAAAAAGTTCAATAAATTCTTCTTCTACATTTATCCAATAAATTATAATCTTGATTCTCATTTCTAATATGTTCATTTTGAGCAGCTTCCATATCATGAGCCATATTTCGTAGTATACTACCAGGATTACGTCTATTATTTAAAAGATAACTATTACTTAATTGAGATCTAGTATCAATATCTTTTTTATTACCAAAACAATTACTAGAAAAATTTTTTTTTATAATAAAACTTTTGGTATTATAAGGATTTAATTTTATTTTATATATATCCTCACAATTTAAATTATGCATATAGATATTTTTGAAACCACTGAATAATTCAAATATATAACTTATAAAAATATCTGTAAATAAATTAAAACCAATTAACACAAAAGATATTAATTCAATAAAAAGATTACTATTATTAAGGTAAAAAATAAAAAATCTTGTTAAAAACCCAATTAAAAATAATATTAAGACATTAATAATTAATCCTTTTGATGATATAACAGTTTTATATATTTTATTCATTTTTATTTTATTATTTATATTAAAAGAGTACTAATTTACTCAAAATTTTATTCAAAATATTTATAATTAAGAACAGGCAACTCCGAATCGAATAAAGTTAATATTTTGACCTAAAATCGTATATAATTTTCCTAATTAAACTCATATTAATAATAATAATATTATTAATTATAATATATATATATATATATATATTAATTTATACTATACTTTTAAATTAAATTATTTTGTTTTATTCTTATAACGAATATGTTTATGTTTAATTTCACTATCTTTTAATATAGAAGCATTATTTATACGAGCATTAATTTTATTAAAATGTTGTTGATCTCTAGTAACACGTGTCTGCATAATATCTCTAAATTTAGAATAGTTCTATTATTTACTCTTAACAAATTAAATATAATTATATTCAATTTATCTTATAAATATTTAAATTTTGGTCCTTTTTTAGATTTATTATCTTTTAAAGAAGATAGCATACGTTTATGTTTAATTTGCATAGACTCTAATGTAGTAGGATTATATCCACGAGCACTAATTTCATTCAAACGTTGTTGATTTCTAGTAACACCTGTTTGAATCATACGGTTAAGTTTATTATTCATAGACTTACTATCAATATGTCCACGAACAACAGTTTCTACAGGACCTCTACTAGAACTTTTACTACTATAATGTATTTTATTATTGTGATGATTATTAGTACGAAGAGGAGTATTCCTATTTTCTAAATATTTTCAAGTATCTAAATCAATTTGATTATTTGTACCAAAAGGATTTTTCTTATCAAAAATAGACTTTAGTTCTTCTTTAAAATCACATTTAATATCTTTAATTATTTTTTTAATCATACTTGAATGAGGATCAAAATACAATTTTCAATCTTCATAAGATTGAAAATCCCCTCTTCCTTTCTCTCATAAACATCACATTCCTTTACATCTAGCTAAAGTCTCATATTTAATATAAACTCCTTGTACAGTACGACAAGATGAAAAGGATGATTCCATAAAATCAAAAACTAATTTAATGATCTTACCTCTTTTACTATGATTAGCATTCATAATAATTACTTCATCACTTGAAAAACTATGACCTTCAACTATCATATTTTTAATAACTTGTTCACGTCTATCTCCTCAATCCACAACATCTTCATAATAAGTATCTCTAATACCTAATTTTGTTGAAGATGAAACAGAAGGATAATAAACAGACCTTACATTAGATCAAGGATCTTGACCTACATAAGACAAAGGTTTAAAAGTACTAGAAATATCATAATAACTATCAATTGTTGTACGTTTAGGAAAGGGTTTATCCGGAACAGCAGCAGAAATAGAAGCAGAAGCAGAAGCAGAAGCAGAAGCAGAAGCAGAAGCAAAAGCTGGAGCTGGAGCTGGAGCTGGAGCAGGAGCAGGAGCTGGAGCTGGAGCAGAAGCTGGAACTGAAACAGGAACAGGAGTAGAAGGAGTTCTCATATTTACACCTAAAACACTAGGTGTAAAAACTATATCTTCACCTTTATCAAATGAAGTAATATTAATACCTTGACCGTTTTTACTAGCTGTATTTAACTTATTTAAATCTTGAAAAGGACTTCTTTTAATATTAATAGTAAGCATAGTATTTTTATGTTTATTATACATTACTTCTTTATTACTAGATTCCCCTAATTTATATTCACTAAATAAAGAAGAACTACCTTTAGTTCTTCTTAAATATTTGCGATTATAACTACTTCCTTCATATTCAATACTCTTAATTTCTTTACCTTTACCCTTATTCATAGTAGTAATCTCATTATTATCCAGATTGACATTCTCTAAATTTTCTAAAGAAATTTTTTCTTTAGGAAAAGATCCTACTAATAATTTAGATTTATTATCCAAATTAGTGCATAGAAAAAGATTTCTAAAAGATTCTCTTATATAATGAACACTTAAATACTCTAATTTAAATCTACTAATTATACTAACAGTACTAATAAACATAGAATATATGTTAAAAAGAAATAAATAATAAATTTAGGAATAATAGGAAAATTATAAACAGCTATAAACTCGTGAATAAAAACAGCAAAACAAGCCATAAAAGAATAAAAAGCCAAAGATATAGGGTGTAAAAATTCTATAAAAACATTAATATTCCCAAAATAAAAAATCAATACTCTGCCTAAAAAGCCAACCGTAAACAAAATTATAATTTTGTTTAGATTAACAGGATTAAATACTCTAGTTAATATATTATTAAATAAATTTTTCATATTGTTTTTTATATTTATTAAAAAGAGACATGATTCTCTGCTATTTGATTTATATTATATTTATGTATTATATTCTCTATATCATTAATCAATTGTTTTGTTTCTGATAATTGATAAATTTTTTTGTATAAAATATACTTATAAGGATAAAAATTATGAGATATAAAATTAGAATTTACACTTTGATGATATAAATTAATTAACTTAGGATCATTTTTTACAAAAAATGAAGGAATATATGTATTAGATTTACAATTAAAAAAGTCCAATAAAGTATAATTAATATTATTTGTATTATTTTGTAAATTTAATTTATTATATTTATATTCTAAAATATCTTAAACAAAATTATAATTATAATTATATGGTTCTATGAAATACATAAAAAAATAATACATAAGAAAATAATACATAAACCCTAAAAATAAAGTAAATAAAAATAAATCAAATATAATTATTTTTTTATCAACTAAAAATACATAAATCTTTATAAGAGTCATAAATCTTTTTATGAAAAGATAATATTTGTGAAAATTTTGTTTCATAATTAAATTAAAAATAAGAAAAAGAGTACTTTATTACTCAAAAATATTTTACTGCATTTAAATATGACCACATTTATGATCTACTTTTATTCTCAAAGTAATATAATTACATTGAGAAAATTTTCAATAAAAATCCTCAATTATATTTATAGGAAAATCTTCCATTTCTAAAGGAGAATTAAAATAAACCATATTGATATAACATTCATTTGAATATATACAAGCCATTAATCTATAACAATAACAATTACAATCATAAATAAATAACTTATTTATTCAATTTCAATAAATCCTTTTATTTTCTTCATATTATATCAATATATATATATAAAAGAGTACATTTTTACTCAATATATAAGTATTATTATTTAATTACAACACTTATATCACTAAAAAGTTTTTATTGTTAATACCCCATTATAGCTTTATTTTATAGCCTTAAATAAGATTTTATTTATAGACCTTCTATAAATATTATATTTACATAAATACTATTCTTGACAAATTTGATTTACTTGTACTAATATCGAAACCTCCTGAAATACCTGAAACTTAGGATAAAATTGTTCGATTAAATCAAAAGGATAAAATCCTGTTTTTAATGAATATTTAAAAGAATATTTTTCAAAGAAAGAATTTATAACTTTATCTGAAAATAATTCTACAACTAATGTACAACTATCTATACAATCATTATTACAAGAAAACAGCTTATCTTTATTTTCATTTAATCCTATATATATAGCTTCTAATATATTAAGAGCAAACTCTTTCGAAGAATTAGTATATTTCATATTAATACTCATAATAAATCCACTTTCAATCTCAAAATTTTTATTTAAATCATTCATAATTTTTATATTGTATATTAAAAAAAGAGACGTTATTCTCTACAAAATAAGATTTTTGAAATATATTACTTCATATAGATATAGGATTAATATTAATCTAAACAAATTTGATT
>WNGP01001412.1_pt1 | contig 28286 bp, 20 predicted proteins | sample 5407671 | NCBI WGS metagenome assembly WNGP01 (sample SAMN13153381, study PRJNA577476) | soil metagenome | isolation source: 40 cm soil or saprolite under Garry oak tree replicate 2 | place: USA:California | collected 2016-06-15
CAAAGATTTGTTGGAAATTCTGGTTTGCCCCGCGTGCAAGAAGGCGCTAGAGCATCGTGAGAATCCAGAGAGCCTGAAGTGCGTGCAGTGTCACCGGGTTTATCCCGTACGCGACGATATCCCCATCATGCTGGTGGATGAGGCCACGATCGAAGCGCCCTAGCGGCGTCCGGGATTGCATCGGGTCTGCACGAACCGCCGGGATGCCTCCGGTAGCCACACCGTGTCGGCACAGTTCTGCTGCGTGCACCAGTTCGTTTGGCTGCTTTTACCCCCCGACCCTCCCGCCCGGACGTTTATTTCACCTTGAAGTGAACTGGGTAGGCAACCTGGGTAGCCAACCTGGGTAGGCTCTGATTGGCTTCGAAGGCCGTTTCAAAGCCGTCCTGCCCACAACGACACTTAGTGTCAACTTTGAGACGCCGAAAAGGCACCGCCGAGACCTTCCGGAGGCCGCGACCACCCCGGCTTTGTCGGCTACTTACATTATTCACAGGGGTTTACGGCCCTAAACCCACTAGTTTCCCGTATGGGAACACTGGGACCAACTGCGGCAATCGGATTGCATGCAACTTCCATAGCCGCCGATGAGTCTAATGGGCCATGGAGTATAGGTCGGAGTCGGAGGTGATGACGGCCATGATGAATGACAAAGACAGATTTACGGTGACAGAACTAACGGCGCTACGGAGCGACCTGCTCCAGAGCGGCATGATGGATTCTCGGGAGGCGGCCGAGCTCCTGCAGGTGTTTCTGATGGGGCGGGGGTACGGAGTTTCGCAGGCTGCGGCTTTGGATGCGGCCGGCCGGGTTGAAATGGCCGGATGCGCTCTGCCGGTCCTGCAGCACGAACTGGAGAATCTGGCGCTCGTGATGTAAGGATTTCATGCCGTGCGGGCTGATGCCCCCGCAGCGCAGCGGTTTAGAGTTAGAAAAAAACACAGAAGGCTTCGAACCGCTGGGCTCGGAAAATCAGCTTGGTGAGCCGAGAGCGGAGTAAACAAGATCCTGGGCTGGGCGACGAACCAAGTCGCCCGTACCAGTTCCACGTGAAAGAAAGCCGGGCAAACCAGCCCGGCTTTGTGGTTTTTTGGCCTGCTGCCATTCCTGGCTGTTTCCGGCTTCGACGCTGGCCGGTTGTTATTATCCCGCCTGGTTCTACCGCTCACACACGCCAATGTTAATTTCTCGGTTTGCGTGGAGACAACCAGCTTCCCTCAATTTCCCGTCTGCCAGGTCGAAGCAGATTGTCAGCGGGAGTATTTTAGGCAGAAATCCACAGGCAGAATCCTTCGCTCCGGTTGCTGCTGTGAGGTTGCTGCCTGGCTTGCGAAGCCCTACTCGTAGCGGAGGCTTTCTACGGGATCGAGTTGGGCGGCGCGGGTGGCGGGAACGGTCCCGAAGATAATTCCAACCAACGACGATACGACGATGGCAATGATGGCGGAGAAGCCGGAGACCGGGATACGGTACTCGGTTAGAAAGCGAACTGAAAACGGAAGGGAAAGGCCGATGACGATGCCAACGACGCCTCCGATGAGGGAGATGAGAATCGCCTCCGCAAGAAATTGAAAGCGGATTTCACGGTTGGTGGCGCCAATGGCTTTGCGGATACCGATCTCGCGTATGCGCGACGTCACGGTAGCCAGCATGATGTTCATGATGCCGATTCCACTTACCAGCAGTACGACCATGGCGACCAGCAGAAGCACCCAAGTCAATGCAGTCGCGGTTTTGTCGGCCACAGCAAGCAGCTCGGTAAGGTTCTCCACGGTATATACGGACTCGGACCGGTGACGCGACTGCAAGACGCGCTTGATCTGGCTGGTAGCTAAGGGCACCATGGCAGGATCTTGCATCGAAAAATACATCAGCTTCACGCTGGGAGTTTCGGTGAAATAGCGGCTCACGCTGAACGGAATCAGCATGGTGTTGCCGACCACCTCCGATTCTCCGAAGGTATTGACGCGCTCTTTGAATGTCCCAATGATGGTAAAGGGCAGGCCGTTCAATTTAATTACCTTGCCCACCGCCGCCTGCTGGGAACCGTAAATCTCCAGCGCCATCTTCTCGGTGATGACCCCGACTTTGTTGTGCGCCTGGGAGTCCTCGATGTCGAACAAGCGTCCTGCGAGAACCACCAGGTTGGTCCGGCGTAGTACTGCTGATGCGCTGCGCCCCCCCCTGATATTGTGCGTAAATCAGGTTGGCGCCGATCGCCTGAATCTGGTTGAGTACGTATTGCCGGCCGGTCATGCCGATGGTGACAACCAGAATCAGAGAGGCGGTGCCGATCATCATGCCCAGTGCGGTGAGCGTGAAGCGCACCTTGTTACTGCAGAAAGTGTCGAAGGAAAAACTGAGAATCTCGCCGAAAGCCATTCGAGGCCGAAGTCGGTCGGGCATGAGGGCAGCAGCCATTCCAGTTAGATGCTACGCACAGCGAGAAAGAGGCGCAAGTCGCGAGGAGCGGTGACCATCGAATAACAGGAAAAGCAGACCTGGAGCGGCCTGTTGTGGCACAGTAAAGAGGCGCAATTTCTAGGACTGGTTTCAAAAATCAGGGTCGGCTTCGGCGGCACGATCGTTAGCGGCTGAAAGCTCAGGGTCGATCCTTACGATTGGAGCGGATGGTCTCTCTCAAGACCGTGAGCGAAGGTGACGCGATTCCGGCCGGTGTGGCGACCAACCTCCGCAATCGATTGTCGAGAGCCGAGGATTCAGCAGCCCCTTCCGGGGCTCAACCGGACCGACGGGGATTATGCCACCGATTTACCCCTCGCTGCTGGCAGGGGTCTTCCGGCTGTTCGGGATCTACACAAGGGCTTCTGCATTAGTGATGCTGTCGCTCGACAGCCTGTTCTCGGCACTAACTTGCATTCCTGTATTTCTGATTGCACAAAGAAGCTTCCGGGGGCGGACCGCGGTCTGGGCGGGATGGGCGTGGACTTTCTTTCCCTACGCAATTTACTTCTCCGCGGATTTCATATGGGTCACTACGCTGGCCACGTTGATGCTGGCTTTGCTCTTCCTTGCCGCGTTACATCTTGAGGATTCAACCCGGGTCGCACTCTGGATCGGCTGCGGAGTTTTGACGGGAATCGGCGGTCTTATGGACCCAGTCGTGTTGTCGGTGATGCCGCTGCTGGTGCTGTGGATGTGCTACCGGCGGCTTCAGAAAAAACAGCGCTGGTTCGTCCCCGCTCTGGCGGCGGCCCTCGCGTGCGGAGCCACGGTAGCACCGTGGATGATCCGCAACCATCGCGTCTTTCACACCTTCGTCCCTTTGCGTGACAATTTTGGACTCGAACTCTACGTGGGCAACAACGGAAGCACATGGCACTTTGCTCCTGCCGGGTTTCATCCTTCCAGTGCGGACCGGGAGAGGAACGAGTATGTGCAGATTGGCGAACTGGCTTATATGAGGCACAAACAAGCGCAGGCGGTTGCGCTGATCAAGGCTCATCCTGGAGACTTTGCAGAGCTCACCCTGCGGCGAGCTCTTTACATGTGGACGAACTTCTGGAGCTTCAGTCGCCGCTATCTGGAAGCCGAACCGCTCGATCCGCCGAACATCTTTCTATGCACCGCGCTGACGGTGCTGGCGCTGGAAGGGTTGAGGCGGGCCTTTCAGCGCGGCGCGAGCATCGGTATGCCTTACGCCATCGCCCTCTTCTTTTTCCCTATGGTGTATTACGTCACGCACCCGCAAGACTATTATCGACGGCCCATTGATCCGATTTTTGTGGTGCTGGCGGCGTGCGCTGTAACATCCTGGATGCAGGGTTCGCGCAAGACCGGCGCTGAGCCAACTTCAGACCCACCCGTCATTAGCTCAGCAACTTACTCCACGAAATCGAGACCGCCGGCAAGACCCAACGAGTGAGCGATATCGGGTTTGAAAGATACAAAACGGGGATTGGGCTGTTACTGCTGACCGGCGGGGCGCTGCTGGTTCATGGATACCATCCTTTCGCGGAAGATGCGGAAATCTATCTTCCCGGGGTGGAGAAGATTCTGCACCCGGAACTGTTTCCGGTGGGACGGGAGTTTTTTGCCGCGCACGCGAGCCTCACGTTGTTCCCCAACCTGGTCGCATGTTCCGTGCGTGTCACGCACTCGCCATTCGAAGCCGGGCTGTTTCTCTGGCATCTCGCTTCCGTCTTTCTGCTGCTGCTCGCCTGCTGGGAGCTGAGCGGAAAATGTTTCCCGAGTTTTCGGGCACGCTGGTGCGGTGTGGCATTGGTGGCTGCGCTGCTAACGATTCCGGTGGCAGGGACCGCGCTCTATATCATGGATCAGTATGTGAATCCGCGGAATCTGGCAGCGTTCGCGGGGGTTTTTGCCCTCGCCCGAGTGCTGGAGAAAAAGTTCCTCCGGGCTCTGGCGTGGCTGATATTTGCCGGTATCGTTCATCCTTTGATGGCGGCATTTGCATTCTCTTACTGTGCTTTGTTGCTGGTGATGGAGAAGTTCGAGAAGCCGGCGGCGGTTGAATCCCACAAGGTTCGTGCAGCGACGGCTGTGGTAGGTCTGTTGCCATTCGGGATTTCGCTTGCTCCCCAGACTTCGCAGGCATATCACGAGGCCGCTCTGCATCACGGCTTCCACTATATCCAGCGCTGGCAGTGGTATGAGTGGCTGGGCATTCTCGCGCCCCTGGTTCTTTTCTGGTGGTTCAGCCGGATTGCACGGCTGCGACAATGGCACGAATTGGATCGCATGTGCCGCGCGCTCATGATTTATGACCTTATTTATTTCCTGGCGGCACTGGTGGTCGATTTTCCTGCGCGCTTTGAGAGTCTGGCGCGTTTGCAGCCGCTGCGCAGCCTGCACTTGCTTTACATTCTGATGTTTCTATTTGTGGGCGGATCTGTTGGCGAATATCTCCTGAAAAATCGGACATGGCGCTGGCTGGCGTTGTTTGTCCCTTTGAGCCTTGGAATGTTCCTGGCACAGCGCTCACTTTTCCCATCCAGTGCACACCTTGAATGGCCGGGGACGTCGCCGAAGAATGAGTGGGCACAAGCTTTTCTCTGGGTTCGGGGTAACACCCCGGTGGATGCGCTGTTCGCTCTGGATCCACTTTATATGGAGTTGTCCGGAGAGGACACGATCGGCTTCCGGAGCCTGGCCGAGAGAAGCCGGCTGGCCGACGCAGTCAAGGATAGCGGCGCGGTGAGCATGTTTCCTCCGTTGGCAGATCAATGGTGGACCCAGGTGCAAGCTTTGAAGGATTGGAAGAACTTTCAGGAACAGGACTTCTCCCGGCTGAAGACACAATTCGGCGTGGGATGGGTGGTTTTGCAGCGGTCGGGAGATGCAAATCTTGATTGCCCCTATCAGAATGGGGCAGTGCGAGTGTGCCGGGTTCCGTAGTTTGGAACCGAAGGGAAGTTGCATGACCAGATGCAGCCCGAGGTTCGTGGAAGGTTTCTGGCAAACCGATACGATACAATTAAGCCTCCAGGAAATTCATGGTCTCATCCGCTGCCCCGGCGCTTCAATCGTCTGCCCCGCTGTTCCCCTACGACAAGTGGGGTCGAGCTTTGCCCGCCTTGGCCCGGCAGTACCGCGACAATTATCCCTGCCCGCATATCCGACTCGTCGATTTTCTAAAGCCCGAGACCGCCTCGGCCATGGCGGTCGAGTTTCCCCAGCCTGCAAGCGAGGAGTGGACGCAGTACAAGCACGCGAATGAAAACAAGCTGGGCATGGCCCATCGCGAACGTTTTCCTCCCACGTTAGGCGCGGTGACGGACGAACTGAACTCACCAGAGTTCGTGGCCTGGTTGTCGGAATTGACCGGCATCCCTAACCTGATCGCGGATCCCATGTTGGAGGGAGGAGGATTGCATCAGTCTGGACGAGGTGGCTACCTGAACGTGCATACGGACTTTTCCATGCATCACTTCCACACCAACTGGCACCGGCGGGTGAATTTGATTCTCTATTTGAATCCGGGTTGGCTTGAACAGTGGGGAGGATCGCTGGAATTGTGGGAACCCAGGATGGCCCGTTGCGGCGCGAAATATCCGCCGCTTCTGAATCATGCTTTAATCTTCACCACGGACGAACGTTCTCTTCATGGTTTTCCGGATCCTCAAAAGTGCCCGCAGGGCATTTCGCGCAAGAGCCTGGCGCTGTACTACTACACGGTGGAGCAAGACAAGAAATTCGCGGTACATTCGACGGACTATTTTGCCCGGCCTCAAGACGGCATCGGGAAAGCCTTTTTGATATGGCTCGATAAGAAGGCCGTCGACCTTTATTCCCGAGCGAAAGCGCGGTTCGGATTTTCCGACGCCTTGGCCAGCAAGGTTTTGGGATTTCTTTCCGGAAAGAAATAGCCCGAGACCTTCGTTGTGCTCGGATCGCTCGCCCCCACGATTTAAATTTAAAACAACATTTTGAAACCCAGAGATCGCTGGCGGCGGCCGAGGGCGCGGAGTGATTCATGATGCTGCTGGATTCGTTTCGTTAAGCCGAGCGCACTGCTTCCTTGCTGCGCGCATAGTACGCGCCAGGATCGAGTTTGCGGCCCTTGTCGCTGAAGCGGCGAAAGTTGAGGATGTGAGCCCTCTGCAGAGCGAACTGCAAGGTTGTGGCCAACACGCCAAAGCCATACTTCACACTGCGGCCGAAGTTAATGGACGAGGCCTCTTCGAAATACTTCGTGGGACACGACACTTCACCGATACCAAAGCCGAAGTGCACGCACTGGGCCAGCATCTGATTGTCGAAGACGAAGTCGTCGGAGTTTTCCAGCAATGGCAGTTCGGTGAGCACCTTGCGGCTGAAGGCGCGGTAGCCGGTGTGGTATTCAGAGAGTTTCACTCTCAAGAAAAGATTCTCAACCGCGGTGAGCGCGCGGTTGGCAATGTATTTATAAAGCGGCATACCGCCGCGCAACGCGGTACCACCGATAATGCGCGAGCCCAGCACCACGTCATATACGCCGTACGCAACCATGCTGGCGAGAGCGGTTATGAGCAAAGGCGTGTACTGATAATCCGGATGCAGCATGATGACGACATCGGCGCCCGCGGCCAGGGCTTCGCGGTAGCAGGTCTGCTGGTTGCGGCCGTAGCCGTAGTTGCGGTCGTGCTGGAAAATGCGCAAGCCCAACTGGTGCGCAAGGTCAACGGTGCGGTCAGAACTGTGGTCATCGACCAGTATGCGGATGTCCACCAGTTCAGGCAGCTCTGCCACCGTTGCCGGGAGCGTCTTCTCCGCGTTGTAGGCCGGCATCACCACCGCGATGTGTTTGCCGTTAATCATAGTTACGAGGGTTCATCGCCATGATACCTCAGTGGAGTGCCGCTTCACAGAGATAGACGAGAGGGCAGAGGTTCCGATTCAAAAAACCTGAATTTTCCGAATCTTCGGGGCTTCGACATCCCCTCACTGTTCAGACCAAAGAACTTCACAAGAATGCCGAAGGTGCGGGTGTGGGTAACCCTCCACAACTATCAGAGACTTCCGTCCGACGATCAGATCCAGTTTCCGCGATGCCCTCCCCCATCGTCTTCTGGGACCCTCCTCGACCGACTGGAGACTCAATGCAGAGATCTGCCTGGATGGCGGCGCTTCTGTTCTCTCACGTGCCTGAACGCACAAACCGCCCGTGTTACTCATCTGGTTGCCGACTGGGAAAGGCGGGGAGGGCTGTTCCCATAGAACAGGCTCGCGATAAACTCCCCAAAGGTGCCTGCGACGAACGGCAGCGCTTGTTCGTCGCGCCCCGTGACTTGCTCCAAGCTGCGCCCTGTGCAAAACTTAGGTTTAGCTGATTTCTTTGCTTGTCCTCTGGCGTAGAGGCCGGGACGGCGTCGCGCACCAAACCAATGCCCGAGAAGCGCACACTGTTCGAAAAGATCTGGAACGCCCACTTGGTAGCCGAACCGAGCGGTCGGTCTTCCATTCTTTACGTTGACCTGCACCTCGTCCATGAGGTTACCTCGCCGCAAGCTTTCGATGGCTTGCGAACCGCCGGGCGGAGAGTCCGGCAGCCGTTGAGAACCGTAGCCACGGTGGACCACAACATTCCCACCGAGCCGCGCGGTACCCCGATCACCGACGCCATTGCCGCGCGACAGATTGAAGCCTTGCAGAAGAATTGCAGGGAATTTGGTATCCGGCTTTTTGATGTGGATTCGCCGGAGCAGGGGATTGTGCACGTGATCGGGCCGGAGTTGGGCCTGACACAACCGGGCATGACTATTGTTTGTGGTGACAGCCATACTAGTACCCACGGCGCATTTGGGGCTTTGGCATTCGGCATCGGCACTTCAGAAGTTGAGCATGTTTTGGCTACGCAATGCCTGGCGCAACAAAAACCGAGGACGATGAAAATTGAGGTTCGCGGCCGGCTTCAGGAGGGAGTCGCTGCAAAGGACCTGGCGCTCGGGATCATTGGACAGATTGGGACGGACGGCGCGAGTGGGCATGTGATCGAGTACGCCGGCGAAGCGGTGCGCGGACTTTCGATGGAAGGCCGGATGACTCTGTGCAACATGAGCATCGAGGCGGGTGCCCGCGCGGGGATGGTGGCGCCGGATGAGACGACTTTGGCCTAAACAGCGGTGGCGTTGTGGCGCACATTGCCGACGGATGACGGTGCGTCTTTCGACAAAGTGGTGGGAATTGATGCTGCGCAACTTCCACCGTTCGTAACCTGGGGGACAGATCCGGGGATGGTGGCGCCGATTACGGGCCGCGTTCCTGAGCCTGGAAGTATGCGGGACGGCGTGCGCCGTGCCACTGAACTCGCCTTGGAGTACATGGCATTGGAACCCGGCAAACGCATCGAGGAAATCGGCATCGACCGTGTGTTTATTGGGTCGTGCACAAACTCACGAATTGAAGATCTGCGGGCAGCGGCAAAAGTAGCCAAAGGACACCGTGTGAATCCGAAGGTGCGTGCCATGGTAGTGCCGGGGTCGCAATCGGTTAAGCGAGCCGCCGAGCAGGAAGGTTTGCACAAGATTTTTCTCGATGCCGGGTTCGAGTGGCGCGAGTCTGGCTGTTCGATGTGCCTGGGAATGAATCCTGATATCTTGCAACCGGGCGAGCGTTGCGCTTCCACGAGCAACCGCAATTTTGAGGGGCGGCAGGGGCGCGGCGGACGCACCCACCTGGTGAGTCCAATGATGGCCGCCGCGGCGGCGGTCACGGGACACTTTACCGACATACGCAACTGGAAATTCCGTTGACCCTGAAAATGACGATGGAGAATCTTCGATGAAGCCGTTCGGCGTGCACCGGGGCAGAGTGGCGCCGCTCGACCGCGTCAATGTGGACACGGACCAGATCATCCCGAAGCAATTTCTGAAGCGGATCGAGCGTACGGGGTTTGGCGAGTTTCTCTTTTACGATTGGCGCCATGCGGCTGCAGGCCAGAGAGAGGAAACTTTCGTCCTCGACCAGCCGCGATACAAGGGCGCCAGCATTCTGGTCGCTGGAAAGAACTTCGGGTGCGGCTCTTCGCGCGAACATGCGGTGTGGGCGCTCGGCGACTTTGGTTTCCGCGCAGTGATTGCATCTTCATTCGCCGATATTTTCGCCAATAACGCCACCAAGAATGGCTTCCTCACGGTGTGCCTGAGCGAAGCCAACGCCTTTGAGCTCATGCGCAGAGCCCGAGAAATCGATAATTACCAACTCACCGTCGATCTGGAAACATGCCAGGTGCGCGACGATCAGAGCTTTGCCGCCGGCTTTCAAGTCGATGAGTTTGTGCGCCATTGTCTGATGAACGGATTAGATGACATTGGGCTGACGCTACAACACGAAGCGGAGATCACAGCATACGAGGCGAAGCATCCGCCATCGGTGGCCCTGCAAGATCGGGCCAAGTAAGGAAACCTCTCGTGCGCGTAAAGATTTGTAAAACCTTTGGCCATAGCTGGACTAGTTGGCAGCGCAATTGATGCTAGTTTCATAAGAGCCTAATATTGCAGTCCGTTGTCCTAAGTTTCCCGTCTCCCGGTAAAGTTGCCGCAACCGGCCAGTAAAGGCTTACGTCTAACTGTTAGTGCGTGCCCAAACTATGCGGAAAACGATAGCTGGGTCAAAACTGTCTGCATCAAAAACTGTGAAGATCATCTCTTCGGGTAGTTCTGGACAACAGACGCTCTCACCGGACTCGGGGGTGCTTGCCATCTTCGTGTTGGTGCTCGGGGCGCTCTGCTTCAGCCTTTCTGGTTGCGGCACGGCCAATTCGAAGCAGCAACAGGCGCAAGCGGCTGCGCCTCGAGCAGTGTCGGTCGCGATCGCTCAGGTTAAGGTTCAGGACGTCCCTGTCTATGTGACTGGTCTGGGTTCAGTGACGGCTTTCAATACGGCAAACATCAAGAGCCGCGTGGATGGCCAAATTATGAAGGTGAATTTCAGGGAGGGACAGAACGTCAAGCAGGGCGAACTATTGATACTCATTGATCCTCGGCAGTATGAGGCCCAGTTGGAACAGGCGCAAGCGCAGCAATTTCGTGATCAGGCACAACTACGCGACGCCAAACTGAATCTTGATCGCTATACGGCTCTGATTCCATCTGGCAGCATTTCACAACAGCAGGTAGACACGCAGCACGCACTCGCCGACCAATTGGAAGGCACGGTCCGCAATGATCAAGGGATCATCGACAACGCCAAGCTGCAGATTATCTATTGCCACATTACGGCGCCATTCGGCGGGCGCATTGGCTTGCGCCAGGTGGATGTGGGGAACATCGTGCATGCTTCCGATGCCAATCCAATGCTCGTTCTGACGCAGCTCCAACCGATCGCAGTCATCTTCACCTTGCCGGAAGATTTGCTGCCGTCGGTGTCGCAGCATATGAAGAATTCGACGTTGCAGGTGGACGTGTATAACCGTGACGATCAAACCAAGTTGGCGACCGGAAAACTTCTCACCATCGACAACGAAATTGATCAGACGACGGGCACGGCCAAACTCAAAGCGGTGTTTGACAATAAAGACAGTCAGCTCTGGTCCAATCAATTTGTAAACATACAATTGCTGCTGGAGACGCGAAAGAACAGCACCGTTTTACCAACGGCCGCGATTCTTCGTGGTCCGCAGGGAACCTTCGTTTACGCCGTGAAGCCCGACAAGACGGTCGAAGCGCGCCCGGTGACCGTGTCGCTTACCCAGGGCGACACGACGATCATCAGCAACGGACTCAACCCGGGGGATACCGTGGTTACCGACGGCCAAGACAAGCTGCAGAGCGGAAGCAAGATCGAACCCCGAAACCCCAGTCCCGGCAATAATCACGCGATTCCGAGTGCTCGCGGCACAACGGCATCAGGAACTGCTGCTTCATGACTCCATCCCGGATATTCATTCTCCGGCCAGTTGCAACCACGCTGTTAATGGTGGCCGTTCTGCTCGTCGGCTGGGTGGCGTTCCTGCAGTTGCCCGTATCCGCATTGCCTGAAGTCGACTATCCCACGATCCAAGTGGTGACGTTTTATCCAGGGGCGGATCCGGAAGTCATGGCTTCATCGGTAACTTCGCCGCTGGAGCGGCAGTTCGGGCAAGTTCCCGGCCTGAGCCAGATGACTTCCACGAGTTCGTTCGGCAGTTCGGTCATTACGCTGCAATTCAATCTTGACCAGAATATTGACATCGAAGAACAGCAAGTGCAGGCCGCGATCAATGCGGGTTCGACGTATCTGCCCGCCGATCTGCCAAATCCTCCCATCTATAGCAAGGTAAATCCGGCGGATGCTCCGATTCTCACGCTGGCCATGACTTCCGACACTTTACCGCTGTCCAAGGTGGAAGACCTTGCGGATACTGCTCTGGCGCAGAAAATCTCGCAGTTGCCGGGCGTGGGACTGGTCTCTATCAGCGGCGGACAGAAGCCGGCAGTTCGAATTCAGGTGAACCCGACGGCGTTGGCTTCGTACGGACTGAGTCTCGAAGACTTGCGCACCGCGCTGGTGCAGGCCAATGTCGACCAGGCCAAGGGTGTGCTTGATGGCGCACGGCAGTCTTACACCATCGGGGCCAACGACCAGCTTAACTCGAGCGAGCAATACAAACCGATTGTCGTCGCTTATCGCAATGGCGGTCCGGTACGCGTAGGCGACATCGCCAACGTAATCGACGGAACGGAAAATGCCTGGCTCGCCGCATGGATGAATACGACACCGGCGGTCATTGTCAACATACAACGTCAGCCCGGCGCAAACATAATCAGTGTAGTAGATCGGATCAAGAAGCTGCTGCCGCAGTTGCAGGCATCTCTGCCCTCGGCAGTGAAAGTGCAGATCCTCACAGACCGAACGACGACCATCCGCGCCTCTGTGAAAGACGTGGAATTTGAGCTGATGCTGACCATCGTGCTGGTGGTGATGGTCATCTTTCTCTTTCTGCGGAACTTTTCGGCCACCGTCATCCCCAGCGTGGCTGTGCCTCTTTCGCTGATTGGAACGTTCGGAGTGATGTATTTGCTGGGATACAGTCTCAATAACCTGACCCTTATGGCGCTGACCATCTCCACTGGATTCGTAGTGGATGACGCAATCGTCATGATCGAGAACATTGACCGCTACCTTGAGGCCGGAGATTCACCGCTCGATGCGGCACTTAAAGGGTCAGGACAGATCGGATTCACGATCGTCTCGCTGACGGTTTCTCTCATCGCCGTTCTGATTCCCTTGCTGTTCATGGGCGACATCGTGGGCCGATTGTTCCGCGAATTCGCGGTTACGCTGGCGGTGACGATCCTGGTTTCGGCAGGGGTTTCATTAAGCTTGACGCCAATGATGGCGGCGAAATTGCTTAAGCATCGTAAGGAGGGCGAAGAGGGCCGCTTCTACGAAGTCACTGAAAATTACTACAACCGCGTAATCGCGTTCTACGGCCGCACGGTCAAGTGGGTACTCAAACACCAAACCGCGACATTGTTAGTGACATTGGCGACGCTGGTTTTGACTCTCATCCTGTATGTAGTCGTACCCAAGGGATTTTTCCCTGTGCAGGATACGGGCGTGATCCTGGGGGTTTCAGAAGCACCTGATAGTGTTTCGTTCGAGGCGATGTCCCAGCGTCAGCAGGAACTGGCGAAGGTGATTCTCCAGGACAAGGATGTTGACAGCCTCTCGTCTTTCATTGGAGTCGACGGTACCAATACTACGCCCAACAGTGGACGCATCCAGATCAACCTGAAGCCACGAAATGCACGCGACACTGATGCTTCCGGTATCATTCGCCGCCTCCAGCCCGAGATCGAGAAAGTCGAGGGCATCACGCTCTACATGCAGCCGGTGCAGGATCTGACCGTCGAGGATCGTGTCAGCCGCACCCAGTTCCAGTACTCGATTGAAGACGCAGATGCTCAGGAACTTGCGCAATGGACTCCGAAGCTAGTCGACAAATTGCGCACGCTCCCGGAGTTACGCGATGTGGCCACCGACCAACTCAACAACGGGCTCAGGGCGAGCGTCACCATCGATCGCGACACCGCTTCGCGGCTCGGAATTCTTCCGCAGGCCATCGACAACACGCTCTATGACGCCTTCGGGCAGCGGCAGGTTTCAACCATCTTTACCCAGTTGAATCAGTATCACGTGGTGCTCGAAGTAGCGCCGAGCTTCCGCCAGAATCCCGACGCCCTGAAGGACATCTACATTCGTCCCAGCGGTGCCGCGCCCGTGGCGGGCGCGCCAACCGGCAATGGAGCCACAACGACCACCAGCGGTGAGCCGATCCCCCTATCGACTTTCACGCATGTGCAGTCGACCAACGCCGCGCTGGCTGTCAACCATCAAGGACAGTTTCCGGTAGTCACGCTCTCATTCAACCTTGCGCCGGGCGCCTCTTTAGGGGAAGCAACGCGTTCCATCCAAAACGCAGAAAAGGAAATCCAACTGCCGGCCAGTATTCACGCTGCTTTTCAGGGGACGGCTGCAGCATTTCAAAATTCGCTTTCCTCCGAGCCGTTCTTAATTCTGGCTGCGGTGATTACCGTTTACATCGTTCTAGGCGTGCTGTATGAGAGCTATATCCACCCCATCACGATTCTCTCGACACTGCCTTCGGCAGGCGTGGGCGCGATCCTCGCGCTGCAGATTACTCGCAACGACCTCACTGTCGTAGCGCTGATAGGAATCATCCTGCTGATCGGCATCGTGAAAAAGAACGCCATCATGATGATCGACTTCGCTCTCGAAGCCGAGCGTGAGGAGCACAAACCGCCCGAGGAAGCGATCTATCAGGCATGCCTGCTGCGCTTCCGGCCCATCATGATGACGACGATGGCCGCGTTGCTGGGTGGCATACCCTTAGCGCTGGGGTCTGGAACGGGGGCAGAGCTTCGACGGCCCCTCGGCATCACCATCGTGGGCGGACTCCTGCTCAGCCAATTGCTCACCCTATACACAACCCCGGTGGTTTATCTGTGGTTTGATCGATTGGCTCAGAAATTTGAGAGATACCGGATCGGCAATCCCATTCCGCCCGAGGAGCCGATGCCGGCGGATTAGACAATGAGTATTTCTGCTCCATTCATCCGGCGTCCGATTGGGACGTCGCTTCTGGCCGCGGCGTTGCTGCTTTCGGGGATTCTCGCCTTTAACTTCCTGCCAGTCGCGTCGTTGCCTAAGGTGGATTTCCCGGTCATTCAAGTGGGAGCCAGCTTGCCGGGAGCCGATCCGCAAACCATGGCCTCGGCGGTAGCTACGCCGCTGGAACGTCAGTTCGGACGCATTGCAGGCATCAATCAAATGACCTCCACGAGCCAACTCGGCTCGACCAGTGTCGTACTGCAATTTGATTTGAACCGCGATATCAATGCGGCTGGACGTGACGTCCAAGCCGCAATCAACGCCGCGCGCAGCCAACTTCCGGCCAACCTGCCCAGCAATCCGACATACCGCAAAGCGAATCCGGCGGACGCACCGATTCTGATCCTGGCTTTAACCTCCGACACAATCCCGGTGCCACGCATGTACGACGCGGCCGACTCCATTCTGGCGCAGAAACTTGCGCAGGTCGAAGGGGTAGGCACAGTCTTCGTGGGAGGGGCGGCTCAGCCGGCGGTGCGAGCTGAAGTCAATCCCACGTTGCTAAACAAATTGGGAGTCGGCCTGGACACCGTGCGCAATGCGCTGAACCTGGCGAACGCCAACCGCCCCAAAGGACAAGTAGGCAATGCCAGCCAGTCGTGGGCTTTCACCGACAACGACCAGCTTTTTCTCGCAGACCAATATCGTCCGCTGATTGTCGCCTACAACCATGGCGCCGCCGTGCGGCTCGGGGATGTGGCTGAGGTCTCGGACTCGGTTTCCGACATTCGCAACATCGGACTGGCCAATGGCAAACCGAGCGTTCTTATCATTATGTTCCGTCAGCCCGGCGCGAACATCATCGCGACGGTAGATCGCGTCCGGGCGATGATGCCTTACCTGCAGTCTTCCATCTCGCCGGCAATCGAGCTCTCCATCGCCATGGATCGCACGGTTACGGTCCGCGCTTCGGTAAAGGACATCGAGTTCACTCTGATGTTGTCGATCGTGCTCGTAATCCTGGTAGTGTTCGCATTTCTACGAACCGTGCGCGCCACTATTATCCCCAGCATCGCGGTGCCGCTTTCGCTGGTTGGAACGTTTGGCGTGATGTATCTGCTCGGTTATAGCCTAGATAATCTATCGCTGATGGCACTGGCGATTTCGACCGGCTTCGTTGTCGATGATGCCATCGTCGTACTCGAAAACATCACCCGATATCTCGAGCACGGAATGGATCCCGTACAGGCAGCGTTTAAGGGTGCCCAGGAAATTGGTTTTACCGTGCTTTCCATGAGTACATCCCTCGTGGCCGTTTTCATTCCCCTGCTCATGATGGGCGGCATTGTTGGCCGACTCTTCCGCGAGTTTGCCGTCACGCTAAGCATAGCTATCCTAGTTTCCCTCGTGGTTTCACTTACGACCACCCCCACAATGTGTGCCAAGTTTCTGCGCCCCGCCAATGAAAAGCGGCACAACCGCCTGTACCGCTTCAGCGAATGGGGATTTGATTCAGTGCTCGCCGGATATCGCCACAGTCTGAAGTGGGTGCTCGGACATCAACCTTTCACCCTGGTGGTGACCATCCTGGTCGCGTGTTTGAGTGTTTACCTGTATATCATCGTGCCGAAAGGCTTTTTCCCGCAACAAGACACTGGGCGGGTCATGGGGTCGGTGCAGGCTGCGCAGGACATCTCTTTTCAGGCCATGCGCGACAAGATGGAACGCTTTGTAAAGATCGTGATGCAAGACCCCGCCGTCAGCACGATCGTGGGCTTCGCGGGCGGCAACACTGCCACGAACCAGGGGCGCATGTTCGTCATGCTTAAGGCGCTGGGCGAGCGAGGCACCTGCCCCTCCCACCCGTTCTGGAAATCGTGCCCAGGTGTTTCAGCGGATCAAGTGATCAATCGCCTTCGCGGCAAACTGGCGGTTGTACCTGGAGCAACCTTGTACATGCAGTCGGCACAGGACTTGACCATAGGCGGACGGGCTGGTAACGCGCAGTATCAGTATACCCTTCAGGGCGAAGACCTTAATGACCTGAATACATGGTCGCCACAGTTGCTCAATAAATTTCGCACGCTGCCCCAGTTGCGCGATGTCAATACCGACCAGCAGGATCACGGACTACAGGCAAAGCTGGTGATTGATCGCGACACTGCCAGTCGGCTGGGAGTAACTCCCCAAACGATCGACAATGCGCTCTACGATGCTTTCGGCCAGCGCCAAGTTTCGACGATGTATCGCCCCCTGAACCAATACCATGTCGTCATGGAAGTCGCACCCCGGTTCCAGCAAACTACGGAAGCATTGCAAGATATTTATGTACGCTCGTCAAGCGGGACGCCGGTTCCACTCGCATCGTTTACGCGTTTCGCCCCGTCGAACACGCCGTTGGCGGTAAATCACCAGAGCCAATTCCCCTCGGTAACAATTTCATTCAACCTCGCACCGGGCGTTTCGCTCGGTGAAGCCACGCAGGCGATTGAAAGCGCACAACGCGCGATCGGATTCCCCTCGACGATTCAAGCCAGCTTTCAAGGCACCGCTGCCGCCTTTCAAGACTCACTCTCCAGCGAGCCGGTGCTGATTCTGACCGCTCTGGCCGCGGTTTATATTGTGCTGGGGATGCTCTATGAGAGTTACATCCATCCCATCACCATTCTTTCGACGCTGCCCTCCGCCGGAGTAGGTGCCATTCTTTTTCTGTTGCTGACCGGGAACGAACTCAATGTCATTGGAACCATCGGCATCATTCTGCTGATCGGCTTGGTGAAGAAAAATGCCATCATGATGATCGATGTCGCGCTCGACATTGAGCGCACACAGGGCAAGCCACCGGTGGAGGCTATTTACGAAGCCTGCATCCTGCGTTTCCGGCCCATCATGATGACGACTATGGCTGCCTTGCTCGGCGGGTTGCCACTCGCGCTGGGAAGAGGAACCGGATCAGAGTTGCACCGTCCCTTGGGAATCACGATCGTTGGCGGATTGATGGTCAGCCAGGCTCTGACTTTATTCACCACACCGGTCGTGTATGTATATCTTGACCGTTTGCGACTGGCTCTGCGTGGCGGGGAAGACAACCCGATGCCGAGAATCTCGTCTCCCGGTTCTCCCAAACCAAGCCCGGCCCATTGAGCAACTTGATTTCCACGCGTGCTGAATTCATGCAACTCTACACTCCTTGACTGAACTCTGACTTGCGTTGAATTCAGTTCAGCTACACTGGACATGCGTACAACCTCAATGAACGCGACGCGCATCGCACCACCGCAACCAATGCTCGGGGTTCGCGAGCAAGCCGGTATGATATGAATCTGGGGTACCGCATTTTGACGGCAAATTGAAGCGAGCGAGCTTCGGCGAACCGATATTCTTCTTTAGTTCGAAATCTCATGCAGGAGTCAGGGATGTTTAAGAGAGCAGCGCTGCTGGTTCTTCTCTGCGTAAGCATTGCCGGTTGGAGCAGTTGTGGCAGTACTTCCAGCCATTACGTGTACGCCACTTCGGTCAACCAAGTGCTGGCTTTCCGCGAAGACCCGCACTCTGGAGTGCTAACGCCAGTCCCCGGGAGCCCTTTTGCCACGGGCAATGGAGCGCGATCAGCAGTGCTTGCGCCTGCAAAGAAATTTGTCTACGTCGCGAATGCAGGAGACAACGATATTTCGTTGTTCACCGTCTCCAGCAGTGGAGCTCTTAGCGAAGTGACTCCACGAACGACTACGAACGGAACCCCAGTTTTCCTGGCCATTGATCCTGCGGGAGCGTACTTATACGTCGCCACCACCTCGCCTTCGAACAGCATCTCAGTGTTCTCCATTTCTTCCAGCAGCGGCGCCTTGACCGCCGTTGGGTCTCCGTTTCCGATTGGGGTTTCTGCTACCGGCATGGAGTTGACACCGTCGGGCAATTTCCTTTTCGTTGCCAGCGCGGGTGCACCGGGGTTGGTTTCGGTGTTCGCGGTGAAGGCTGGAGTGCTCTCTGTAGTTGCCCAAAATACAGTCGGCACCAACCCTGTCGGGCTCGCCACTGATTCCGGGGGCAGCTTCCTGTATGTGACCAACAGCCTGGATAATTCGATCTCTTCATTCTCCATAGGTGCTTCGGGTGCGCTGACCCAGCTTTCATCCTTCGCCGACCTGTCGACCGTTCCGCTTGCGCTCGTCGTGGATCCGTCGGGGAAATATTTGTACGTGGCAAATACTGGCTCCAACAACATCACCGGTTACACTCTCTCTTCCGGAGCCCTTACAGTGCTTTCTACCTCTCCGTTCGGCGGGATATCCTCGCCGAGTTCAATCGCGGTGGACCCCAACGGCAGATATCTTCTGGTCGGAAGTCAGTCTTCTGCAGGGATTGCGGTCTATCGCCTCGACGCCAGCAATGGAACCTTGTCGTCACCGGTCACATACTCTTCAGGAAGTTCGGTAACTTCAATCGTCGTCACGGATTAAACCGCAAAGAGTAAATCACATCGTCCATGACCGAATGATCCCTGTGACCGCTGAATGTGAGCCTGGCGAAAGAGTTGCACCGACGTTCTGCGCTCGGGCTTTCTGGTCAGAGTCATCGGGAGGGCTGCGAGCCTTCCGAACATAAGGGTCTCTGCTCGGCGCATTTTTTTAACAAATAAATGACACCGGCGACCCTGAGGCGCTGCATAATAGCTTGCCGGCATATGACTTAGCGGGTGCAACCACAAGCGGTGCTCGGCCATCTAAATTCTCAAGTCCTTTTAGAGCGGCCGCTCCCAGCCCTGCTCGTGCCGAGCCCACGTTCATCAGGAAACTCATGAATATTGCCAGCGCTGCGAGTGCATTCCCCAAACATTACTATTCTCAAAAGTTCCTTCTGGAGGCTCTGCAGCAATACTGGGGAGACAATCTCAAGAAGCCTCAGCTCCTGGAGCGGCTGCACCGCAACGTAACCGTCGAGGGCCGTCACCTGGCGCTTCCTGCTGAAGAATATTCAAAGATGACGACCTGGGGCCAGGCTAATGACGCCTGGATCAAGGTGGCGCAGGAACTTGGAGAGCAAGCCCTCTGTCTTGCTCTGCACCATTCTGGATTAGCACCGAAAGATTTAGGAGCGTTGTTCTTCACCTCCGTGACGGGAATTTCCAGCCCCTCGATTGATGCTTTATTGATTAACCGGATGGGACTTTCCCCGAACATTCGGCGCGTTCCAATTTTCGGGCTGGGCTGTGTCGCGGGTGCGGCCGGCATTTCGCGCGCTGCGGATTATGTCCGGGCCTATCCGTCGCAAACGGCTGCATTGGTCTCGGTGGAGCTCTGCTCCCTGACGTTGCAGCGCGAAGATTTGTCGGTAGCGAATCTAATTTCTGCGGGGCTTTTCGCGGACGGATCGGCGGCAGTGATCGTGGCCGGAAAAGACTTGAATTTGCCGGGACCCACGATTCTGGCAACCCGGTCAATCTTCTATCCGCACACCGAAGAGATGATGGGTTGGGGGGTCTCGGAAAAAGGGTTCCGCATCACGCTCTCACCCGAGGTTCCCAATCTCATTCGCGCGAACCTCGGCGGCGACCTTGAGCGCTTCCTCTCTGACCATGGCCGTGAGCGTTCCGATATCGGCAGCTGGGTGTTGCATACCGGTGGGCCCAAAGTATTGGAAGCGACCGCGGACGCACTGGATTTACACAACGGCCAGCTCGACGCTTCATGGAATAGCTTGCGGAAGGTCGGGAATCTTTCCTCCGCCTCGGTGCTGGTAGTGCTCGAAGACGTGATGCAGCGGCGCCGCCCCGATCCTGGAACCTTGGGCATACTGGCTGCCATGGGGCCAGGATTCTGTTCTGAGCTCGTACTTTTGCAATGGTGAGGCTTACCCTTTGTTGAAGTCGACGGATGTTTTTGTGATCGGTGGCGGTCCTGCGGGCCTGGCGGCCGCCATTGCCGCGAGGCAGCGCGGATTTCGAGTAATCGTCGCCGACGGGGCAGTCCCCCCGATCGATAAACCGTGTGGGGAGGGTCTGATGCCAGACGGCATCAGCGCCTTGCGGCGGTTGGGGATTACGGTCAAACCACAAGACTCCTGCTCCCTGCGCGGGATCCAGTTTCGCAGAGCGGGCCGGGCAGTTGGCGCGCGATTTCCCTCGTCCGGGTCCGGCCTCGGCCTACGACGCACTATTCTCCATCGAATCATGACCGAGCGAGCCGCCGAGCTGGGTGTTGACTTGTTGTGGAGGACAGTCGTCACAAGCATTTCTTCAGAGGCCGTTAACTTGGCGGATCGCACGGTAGGCGCCAAATGGATTATTGGAGCCGACGGCGGGAATTCGCGCGTGCGGCGCTGGGCCAGGCTAGATACGTACCTGCGGGAAGGGCTGCGCTACGCTTTCCAGCGGCATTATCACATTGAACCCTGGACCGACAGCGTGGAGATTCACTGGGGACCTCACAGCCAGATTTATGTCACGCCGCTGGCTGATGCACAAGTCGGTGTGGCTCTGATTTCGCGTGATCCCAAGTTGCGCCTCGATGAGGCTTTAAGTGCTTTTCCTAAGTTGAAATCCCAACTACGCGGGGCCGTTCCCTTCGCCGAAAAGGGCGCGCTTTCTGCCACGCGCAAATTGAAACGTGTATGCCGTGGGAATGTTGCCTTGATTGGTGATGCGTCGGGAACGGTGGACGCGATTACTGGAGTAGGCCTTGGTCTCTGCTTCAATCAGGCCCTGGTGTTGGCCGAGTGCCTGGAATCTGGCACTCTCGACCGCTACCCGAACGAGCACCGCCGTCTGGCCTTTCGGCCGTTACTCATGGCGCGGCTGATGCTCGCGCTCGATGGCCGTCCGAAGCTGCAGCAGCGTACTCTCCAAGCCCTTCACCGAAGACCGGAGATCTTCCGCAGGTTGCTGGCGTTCCATGGGGGAGTTCCTTCGGGCCTGCGTTTGACGCTCGATGGACTTACGTTGGGATGGGGACTATTAACCGCATAACGTCATGAATGGCAGTCGCAAAATAAAGCCGCTATGGAAACCTATCACGGTTGCTCTGGTCTTGCTGACCGGGGTTCAGCATTTCAGCGGCTGATCGACAGAGTTCTGTGCAGCTTGAGCCGGAGCGCACTGCCATCCATTTCACTTTGGGTTCTGTGCTCCACACCGTGCACGGAACTTTTTGCCGGAAGCGCGGCTCGATCCCGCTTCCGGCAGGTTGACGGGTGAAATCGTGGTGGATACGCAGAGCGGGCGAGAGCGGGAAAACGGAACGCGGGAGCGGAAAACGCAGGGCATGAAGAATCCCAGCACATTGTTTCTTCGGTCAGCGAGTCGGTGGAGATCGACCTGGGAATCGGCGGTGTCGTAACCAAGTAAGTCGTAAAGTAGTCCAGACTCAGAAACCATCCTGCGGCGAGATTCCTTTCCCCTCAACACATTCATAGCAGCGTCCAGCGGCTAAATTCCTGTATTCTTCCGTTCTTCCGCCGGGCCAATCGAGGACAACCCGATCAATCCGATCGCGCCTTTCCAGCCCGAATGTCACCGGGAGTTCGGACTGCGACAAATAACTGGAGCCTCCTTTCACCATGCGAGACTGGCTTGCCCCGCCATGAAAGACGCGCAGGTTTGCTCCGATGGCATCGCGGTTTGACTTGGTTCCGACCAGACGGAAACGTATGATGCTGTTCCCTGAACGCTGTTCGTTCCGGTAGAGGTAGGCCGGACCATCGTTGGTGGTTAATAAAAGATCGAGATCGCCATCACGGTCGAAATCTGCGTAGGCGAGGCCGCGGCCGACTTTCGGTTGATCGAATCCTCCCCCAATTTCCGCCGCGACGTCGCGAAATACTCCGTTGCGATTAAGAAAAAGCTGCGGCGGCTGAGCATATCCAACATTGCCCCGAATGTTCCGTACAGTCTCGTCAATATGGCCGTTGGCGACCGCAAGATCCAGCCAGCCATCGAGGTCTGCGTCAAGAAACACGCAGCCGAATCCCAGGCTGTTCTTTGACGCCAAGCCTACCCCAGTCTGCGCCGCAATGTCTTCAAACCCTTTGCCGGATGCCTGGTAAAGCCCAATCATTTCGTTATCAAAGTTAGTAATGGCCACGCCGGCAGCGCCAGAGTTCTTGAAATCGGCGGCATCCACTCCCATACCAGCACGAGCTTTGCCTTCGCTGCTGAAAGCAAGTCCGGCTTCGACCGCGATGTCTTTGAATGTGCCGTTGCGCTGATTGCGATAGAGCTTGTTAGGCTGTGTATCGTTCGCCACCAGCAGGTCGGGCCATCCGTCGTGGTCGTCGTCGAGCATGGCCACCCCCAGTGATTTCGAACTGCTATCGAAAATACCACTGGTCGCTGTAACATCTTCGAAGGTTCCGTTGCCGCGATTGTGAAAGAGCCAACAGGTCTGGCCCCGATAGGCTTCGGGCGTGCAATATGACTTGTGCTTACCGTCGAGGCTGCAGAACACATCGTGCTCCGGCGACCATTTGACATAGTTGCAAATGAAAAGATCGAGCAAGCCATCGCGGTCGTAATCAATCCACAACGCCGAAGTGCTGAAGCCCTCGCGCTTACCCAATCCGCTCGCGTTGGTTACATCCACAAATGTTCGCTTTCCGGTGTTGCGGAAGAGACGGTTTTGCCCCACGCACGTGATCAGAATGTCGGGAAATCCGTCGTTGTTGTAGTCTCCGACTGCTACGCCCATGCCGTAGAGTTCAACATCCAGTCCAGCGCGTGAGGTCACGTCTGTGAACGTGCCGTTGCGGTTGTTGTGATAAAGACGCAACGTGGAATGTCGCTGTTTGTGGCCGGGCCAGTCCATGCCGTTGACGAGCAACACGTCCTGCCAGCCGTCGCGGTCGTAGTCAAGAAAAGCACAACCGGAGCCCAGAGTCTCGGGCAGGAGCTTGCCGCCATAGGCTCCACTGTTATGCTGAAATTGAATGCCGGCCTGCTCGGTGACATCCACGAATTTGAACCCAGGATGGGGGGTGTCCGAGACGGACGCCAGGACCTTCAGCAGCGGCCATTCCGACAACCACGCGAGACCCACCATTGCTCCCAGGAAAGGCCGTCGATTCACGGTACGTTCACCAATCCGGTGCGAATGGCGTAAACCACCAGCTCTGCGGTCTTGTGAATTCCCAGCGTGTTCATGATGTTAGCGCGATGAACGGCCACGGTATTAGCGCTGAGATCGAGATCCGCAGCAATTTCCTTGTTGGACTTGCCATCCACAATCATCTGCAAGACCTCTAGTTCGCGTCGAGTGAGCCCGCCACTGCGCTCTCCCTTCAATACCGATTGCTGCTCGATCTGCGGATCGAAAACCGTTTCTCCCGCGGCCACCTTCCGAATTGCGGGAGCCAAGTCTAGGTCCATGGCGTTTTTGAGGATGTATCCCCTGGCACCCGCCTCGATCGCTTGCCGCACCCAGGTAGACTCCGGGTGCATGCTCAACATCAGCACGGCGGTCTCGGGAGACTCTTCCAGAATCTGGCGCGTGGCCTGCAAGCCATTCAAGCCGGGCAAAGCGCAATCCATAACTATGACGCGGGGGTGCAACTGCCCCGCCAACCGGATGGCTTCTTCGCCATTGCCTGCTTCGCCGACCACGTGAAGATCGGATTCATCTTCCAACATGCGCCGGAAGCCGCGCCGCACCAGAGTGTGATCATCCACCAGCAGGACTGTGATCTTCTTTTCCATTTGACTCCGCTTTCTCTCGGGGAACAGTGAGGCAGACCAGGGTTCCGCCTGCCGTGGGCCGCGAGAACGCGATCTGTCCACCCATGAGTTCAGCACGTTCGCGCATTGCCACCAGGCCAATTCCCTTCCGCGGAAAGTTCTCAGAGAATCCTACCCCGTGATCTTCCACTTCCAGCTCAAGCGCCGTCGGGCGATACCGCAGACGCACAGCGGCGCGGGTGGTTCCGGAATGTCGCGTCACATTATTAAGTGCTTCTTGCAGCACGCGGTAGATGTGCACACCAGCGCTCCCACCCACCGGGAACGGCTCACCCTGCTTCTCATAGCATAGGGTAATTCCAGTTTGCCTTTCCACGGTGGGGATGTACCAATCGAGCGCACTCTCGAGTCCCGCCTCGTCGAGCATGACCGGATGCAACGCCTGGGAGAGAGTTCGCACTCGGTCTAACGTCTCCTGGGCGATTTGACGGACCTCCTGCAAGTCGGCGCGCAATGGTGAACCCTCCGGAGCGTGACTTCCCGCACGACCGAGCATAGACCCCATGGCCGTCAGAATCTGCCCGAACTCATCGTGCAACTCGCGCGAGATGTAAAGCAGGGTCGATTCCTGCGTGGCAATCAACTTCTGCGCCAGTTCGCTGCGCTGCTCGGAAAGTTTTGCCATGCGAGCAAATAAATGCCGGATCCAACGAATCAGGGAAAGTCCAGTCAGCAAAATCGCTGCCAGGGTTGCAGCCAGAAATACGTACACCTGCCACTGAACGCGATTGTAAATCTGAACAATGCGCTGCCCTGCCTGCTCTTCGCTTTCACTGTTTTGGACAAGCAATCGAGCCACCGCGGTGCTCAAGGCGGCCTGCCGTGCCTGCAATGAAAGCTGTATTTGCTCACGCGCTGCTTTCTCCTTCCCATCGCGCGCGAGAGCGAAAACGCGATCCACTGCATCCCAGAACTGCGTCATCTCTCTGCCGAGGTAGGCCCGCTGATCCGGCGTGCGGCTAGTTGCGGCAAGTCCTTCCTCGCGCCGCATGGCGTCGTCCAAGTCAGTTCGGATCCGCTCGAACTGCGCCGACCAGGCGGTCAAGGGATAGTGCTCGTCATTGTCGATCATGTCGCGCATAGCCACGGCGAGCACGTTGAGATCATTCTGAATGCGCAGCAACTGCAAGGAGTCTTTGCGGTTTCGATCCACAAGTTCAGTTTGCACTCTGCGCAAACCAGAAATCTGGAACGTGATGTAAGCGGAATAAGCCACCACGGCAGAAAGCGTGACGATCAGGCCGAGCAACAGGCCAAAGGTCGGTGTACGGTCCTCCGATTCCGGGCGGGACACGCCCCCGAGCATACAACGGCGCAGCCGAGGCTGTCACAATGCGAAATGTGTGACAATGCGGTAATAATGAAGCGAAATCAGGCCAAATGGCGTCAAACGAGGGATTGAATTCCACGGACAATGCAACCCAGAAGCACCCGAAAGTGCAGCGTCTGCGGGCAGTCCTTCCGATCGTCTGGGAGCTGACCCGGCCGCGCCTTGGCCTGCTGGGCATCGGTTTTTTGTTGATGGTGATAAACCGGGTTTCCAGCCTGGTGCTCCCATATTCCACGAAGTTCTTGATTGATACCGTCATTCCCAAACACTCCCTAGAACTGTTACGACGCCTGGTTTTGGTCGTGTTATCCGCAACCGTGCTGCAAGGGGTCACGTCTTTTTCGCTCACGCAGCTGTTGTCAAAGGCGGCGCAGCGATTGATCACTGAGCTCCGCCAAAGAGTGCAGAAACATGTGTCGCGTCTTCCGGTTTCGTTCTACGACGCGAATAAGACTGGCATGCTGGTGTCGCGCATCATGAGCGACGTGGAGGGAGTACGCAACCTGCTGGGGACAGGGCTTGTAGACTTTACCGGCGGATTGCTGACATCAGGCATCGCGCTGGTGCTCCTGATGCGCATCAGTCCGCTCCTGACTACCATTGCCATGGGTTTCCTGGTGTGCTTTGCACTTGCCCTCAGGAAAGCCTTTGGCACAATCCGCCCGATTTTCCGCGAGCGCAGCAAGATCAACGCCGAAGTTACGGGGAGGCTCACGGAGTCGCTGGGCGGCGTTCGCGTAATCAAGGGGTATCACGCAGAGCAGCGCGAAGAGGGAATATTCGCGCGCGGCGTAAAGCGCTTGCTCGACAACGTCATGCGTACGCTTACTGCTACGTCGGTCATGAGTCTTTCTGCCAGCGTGCTTCTGGGCGTGGTCGGAGCTGTCGTCATGTTCGTGGGAGCGCGGCAGATCATGGGTCACACCATGACGGTCGGTGACTTTGTTTCCTACACCGCCCTGCTGGCCTTTCTGATCGCTCCCATGGCCCAGGCGGTTGGCATTGGAACACAACTGACGGAGGCGCTGGCCGGATTGGAGCGAACCCAAGAGATTCTGCGCGAGCGGCCAGAGGACCAGGATCCGCGGCGGACGGTTCCACTGACTGACATTCACGGCACGGTGGAGTTTGAGGATGTCAGCTTCAGCTACGACGGGGTTCGCGAGGTCCTTCACAACCTGTCGTTTCGTGCCGATCCCGGAACGGTGACGGCATTGGTCGGATCCTCTGGCTCAGGCAAATCCACGATCATCGGACTGATCTCCGCTTTTTATGTTCCGACGCGAGGCAAGATTCTGGTGGACGATGTTGACTTGAGCACGGTTCGGCTGGATTCCTACCGCACGCGACTGGGAGTGGTGTTGCAGGAATCCTTTCTCTTTGATGGAACCATTCGCGAGAATGTGGCGTTTTCCCGTCCCGACGCGAGTGAAGACGACATCTTGCGCACTTGCCGCATCGCGAGGGTCGATGAATTCGCCGAATCCTTCGCCGACAAGTATGAGACCGTTGTGGGCGAGCGTGGCGTGAAGCTTTCCGGGGGCCAGCGGCAGCGTATCTCGATCGCGCGCGCCATTCTCGCGGAGCCGCGCATCCTGATTCTGGATGAAGCGACATCCAGCCTCGACTCGGAATCGGAGCAGATGATCCAACACGGCCTTGCATATCTCATGCAGGGGCGGACCACGTTTGTGATTGCGCATCGGCTTTCCACCATCCGCCGTGCTGATCAAATCCTGGTCGTCGAACAAGGGCAAATCATCGAGCGGGGCACTCATGAGCAGCTTTATGCCGCAGCCGGCCGCTATTACGACCTCTACACCCGGCAACATGACCTAGAGAACAACCTATTCCTGGCCCCAGGCGAAGGAGATAGCGTGCCCTCGGAGGCGACAAACGGCAACTTGGGGCGGGGCGGCGACAGTGATGGGAAGACGGCCGACGCCCTGCGCGTGCTGCGGGGGGAGATCCGTTAGGCCTATGAGCGGCAGCCAAGGCACCCCCCCAACCCATTGTGCCTGCACGATCCGTACAGAAGACCTATGCCGTCATTACCGCTTGGGCGACACTTTGATCCGCGCGGTGGATGGAGTCTCGCTCGAAGTGCGGTCCGGAGAATTCGTTGCTCTTCTGGGCAGTTCCGGCTCCGGTAAGTCTTCCGTGTTGAATCTTATTGCTGGACTTGACCGTCCCACGTCGGGGAGCGTGATTGTTCAAGGACGCAACCTGGCGCGGCTTTCACGAGAGGAACTTTCTAAGTATCGCCTGCACACTGTGGGAATGGTATTCCAGTCATTCAACCTGATTTCGAGTATGACGCTTGAGGAAAACGTCGAGCTTCCCATGCGTTTCGCGGAGGTCGAGCGCGGCAAGCGACAGAATCTCGCCCATGACGCATTGGAACGAGTTGGGCTGGTTGCGCGCATGAAGCATCGTCCCAGCGAACTGTCTGGCGGCGAGCAGCAGCGGGCAGCTCTGGCGCGCGCGCTAATTAACCGTCCACAACTCTTGCTGGCCGATGAGCCCACCGGCAATCTCGACAGTCGTACTGGAACCGAGATCATGAATCTTGTCCGCCACTTGAACCGGCAGCTGGAAATGACCGTGGTTATGGTGACGCATGAGCGTGCTCTGGCTGAGCGGTATGCGCAACGATTGATCTTCCTCGCGGACGGAAAGCTTATCGGCGATCAGGCGAACAGATCCGCCGCCGGT
>WNGP01000598.1_pt1 | contig 28241 bp, 26 predicted proteins | sample 5407671 | NCBI WGS metagenome assembly WNGP01 (sample SAMN13153381, study PRJNA577476) | soil metagenome | isolation source: 40 cm soil or saprolite under Garry oak tree replicate 2 | place: USA:California | collected 2016-06-15
CGGCAGGGCCGCCGTGCGGCAGCGCGCTCGAAGGGCCGAACTGCACCAGCCCGCCTCCCGGCGCGCCGCGCTGCTCCATCTCCCGCGACAACGCTTGCGACACCTGGACCTCCGTGGTGCCGACCGCGAGCTGGGCAAACGTCGCCGCTATCGCGTCCTCGGTGATGGCGATCGCCCGGCGTAGCAGGGCGATCTCCTCGGGCGACTTGATGACGCGCAACCGCTCCGTCACGGGCGCTGCGTCCACGAACCTCCACGCCCCAAGCGCGCGCCCGAGGCGTAGGAACGTTTGATACGCCGTGGACGACTCCAGCGCGACGCCGTGCCTCCGCGCTCCCGGCCTGATCCGGCGGGCCAGCTCGGCCACCAGGGCGTGGGGATCCTCCTGCTCTTCCCAGCCGTGCAGCTCCGTGATGACGCTGTGGCGCTTGATGCGCTCGACCTCGAACGAGGGGCACACAATCGCCGGCGCGCCCGCGACCGGCAGGAGCAGGGCGATCAGCCGCTCGCTCCGCCCCGGGTTGTAGCCGGCGAGGTACTCGTAGTTGGTGCCGGGGGTCGCGATGAGGAGGTCGAGCCCGCGCGCCTTGAGCTCGCCGCGGGCCCGCTCGAGGCGACGGGCGAAGACTTCGGGGGAGAGGAAAGGCTCCTGGGCCGAACCAATGCGGAATGCGGAATGTGGAGTGCGGAATGGACCAGGCGAACTTCGATTCCGCATTCCGAATTCCGCATTCCGCATTGGGTACGCCGCCGCAACCGCCCCGGCGACCGTGACAAACTCCCGCCGCTGCATCGTCCTAGCTCCTCCCCATAGTGCGGCCTATATTACCCGCCCTCCGCGAAGGGTGGAAGGCGGGTCCCCGATGCCGTTCGAAGCACGGATCGAGCCACTCACGGGCAAGCTGCCCAAGGTGAGCTATCGCTGGGACCAGGAAACCGACATCCTCTCCGTCGCCTGCAAAGGCATTGGGAAGGCGACGGGGCTCAACGGGACCGTGGACCTGGAGGGCGGCGACGGCTCGTTCGTCGTGATCGACGTCGCCGGCGGTTGCATCCGCGGCGTGGATGTCGTCACTTGGCCGGACGACATTCGCACCCGCGACGACCTCTCCATCCCCGAGCCGGCCAAGGACGCACGCGTCGTGTTTCCGGGCAAGAAGTCGCAGCCGCGGGTCGCGGCGGTCGAGGTGGACACCGCCCTCACCGTGGAGAAGAACCAGGCCGAGTCGGTGCTGCATATCCGCGTGGGGCGCCAGCGGGTGGCCAGCGTTGTGCGCGTCGCCGACCTGCTGCTCGTCGAGGTGGACAAAAACTCGCGGCTCGCGGGGCTCTGGTTCCTCGACGTGCCCCCGTTCCCCAACGTCGAGGCGACTGCCTGACGGAGGCTGGGGGAGGTTGGGGAGGTTGGAGGAGGTTGGTGGAGGTTGATCGCGGTTTTGTGACTCTCCACGCGCTAGAATGGTGCGAGGTTCTTGCGCGCTCCGGATACTCTGGCGCGCATGTCACGGTACGAAAAGCTTCACGCCTGGCGCGAATGCCACGAGCTTGCGCTGGCGGTCTACCGGGTCACAAAAAAATTCCCCGATGACGAGCGCTACGGGCTCACCTCGCAGACGCGCCGCGCTGCGTTCTCCGCCGCCGTGAACATCGTCGAAGGATCTGCGCGTCGCAGCACTAAGGAATTCCGTAGATTCCTCGACATCTCCCTTTCCTCCCTGAGCGAGGTGGGATACGCGCTCCGGTTTGCGCATGAAGCCGGCCTACTGGCTGAGGAGGACTGGTCGGGCCTACGCGACCTCCAAAGCCGCGCCCGGTTTCTCACATGGCAACTGTACCGAGCCCTGGGCCGGTAACGACCTCCCCTAACCTCCTCTAACCTCCCCAACCTCCCCTAACCTCCTTCTCGCCGTAGATTTCCCGCTCATGAGCGACCAGCTCCCCCGCCTCGGCGGCCTCTCCGAGCCCGAGAAGTACGAGCGCCTGGTGGAGCGGGTTCCCGGCGTGTGGTGGAGCGACACGGGCCCCTTCGCCGGGCTGCACGAGCTGAACGCGCTGCGGGTCGAATACTTCCGGCGTGTGTTCGGCGGGTTCGGGGGTAAGCGCGTCCTCGACGTCGGGTGCGGCGGCGGCATCCTGGCGGAGACGCTCGCCGCCGAGGGGGCCACGGTGACCGGCATCGACCCGTCGGAGAAATCGCTGGCGGCGGCACGGGAGCACGCGCGGCGCTCGAGTTTTGCCATCGACTACCGCCGCGGCACGGCCGAGGACCTGGGCGGCGCCGCCCTCGAAGGGACCTTCGACCTCGTCTTCGCCGTCGACGTGCTGGAGCACGTCGACGACCTGGAGCGCACCGTCTCGGGGCTTGCCCGCGTGCTGGCACCAGGCGGCGGGCTCGGCTTTCTCACCCATAACCGCACGATCGCCGGATTCCTGCAGGTCGTGTGGGACGAAGAGTACGTGCAACATACGATGCCCGAGGGGTTCCACGACTTCGCACGCTTCATCAGCCCCACGGACCTGACCGACGCGCTCGCCCGCCATGACATGGTGGTACAGGAGATGAAAGGCGTCGAGCACGCGGGCGATGGAACTGGGCGGCGGGTGCTCACCGACGATCTGAGCGTTACCTACCTCGGCTGGGCGCTCCGGACACGCTGACCGTGTCGCGCTCCTGGGTCGATGCGATCCTCGCGGCGGGGGTGGTCCCGGCCTCCTATGTCCCCGAAGCGAGCGTCGGCCGCAGCGATCTCGAGGAGTTCACGGGCGCCGACCCGGTGGAGAACCCGGAGCTCCGGGTGCACTCGCTGGTGGGGGCGCGCGCGCTCGCGCCCGCGGCGGTCGGTTTTCTCGACGGCATCGAACAGTGGCGGGTGGTGGGGTACGCGGGGGTGACGCCCATCGTACGCGCGTACGTCGCCGCCGCGATCCGCCTCCGGGGGGCGGATCGTCGCCCCCGCACGATCGCCGAAGACGCATGCGAACTCGCCATCACCCGGCTCGACCGCTTGCCCCAGGCGGTGCGCGGCGCGCTCGAGGGAACGGGGATCCGTGTCGTCGAAATCTCCGCGGATGACGCCGCCCAGCCTGCCCGTGCCCTGCCGGCCGCGCGAGTCGAAGTGCAGAAAGCCCGCGCCGCGCTGGAGCGGCGCCTGGCGGAGCAGCGACTCTCGGGCCTCGGCTCCGACCAATGGCTCGTCGTGGACGGCGTGGTCTCCGATTCCGCCACGCTGTCCGCGCACCCCCGTGCGCTGGGCGTGGTCAAGAGCCACGGCGCGCAGTACTTCGAGGGAGCGGAGCTCGAGCGCGCGCTCACGCTGCCCGCGGGGCACCGCACCAGCGTGTTCCGGCCGAAGAGCCGCGGCGCGCGCCGCGAGATCTACTCCTGGTATGTCCGGCTGTGGCCCTGGGAGGGCAACGACCTGCTGTACGGGCTGCTGCGCGTGGAGGCGCGCGCCCATCCCGACACGGTTGCGCTCGCGCCCCGAGTGTCGGCGTGGCTCGTGGACGAGCGCGCTCCGCTCGCGACACCCGACCGCCGGTGGGATCGGTTACTTTATCCTATCCATGACGTGGAGACCTATTTGAGGGTACGCGCCCCGCGCGATCTGCTCCCCGCTCCCGGCTCCCGGCTCCCGAGAACCGGGACGTGATCGACAAGGCCTCGTCCCAGCCCCCGCCCGTCGGTCGCGTCGTCGCCACCGAGCAGAAGCCCGCGACGCCGCACCAATTCCACTTCTGGACTGCGAACGAGACGACCATCGGGATCGGGGCGATCGTGCGGGTCGAGGGCGCCGGGAGCGGGGAGCAGGGAGCAGGAAGGGTGGTCTACGGTGTGGTGACGGACGGGTTCGCATACTCGGACCTGGCGACGCCGCTGCACGACGTGGTGGGTGCCGAGGGCGACCCGGCGAAGGCTGCCGAGCACCCGACGGTCCGTCAGGAGATCCGACTCTGGACGGCGGCGGTGCTGCGTCAGAGGCCCGAGGAGCCGCTGCAGCCGGTCCCGCTCGCGGCCGTGCACGTCGCGCGCGACGTCGACGTGGCACAGGCGCTCCGCATGGACGCCTATCTCGGGAGGGCACAGCCCACCGCCATTCCCGTGGGCCTCTACACGTCGGGCGGGCTCGAGGCGCCGGTCTACCTGGACGCCGATTTCCTGCTCGGACCGGAAGCCGCGCACTTGAACATCTCCGGGGTCTCGGGGCTCGCCACCAAGACGAGCGCGGTCGAGTTTCTGCTCGGGTCCATCTTCCAGCACTTCCCGCCCCACAAGGGGCGGATCGCGGCGGTGTGCTTCAACGTGAAGGGTCCGGATCTGTGTTTCCTCGACCAGGCCGGCGCCCTCGAGGACGAAGACCGCCGTCGCTACGAGCGGCTCGCCGTCCGGGCGCAGCCGTTCGAGCGGGTGCGCTACTACGCCCCCTTCAAGGCCGACGGGGTGAACTTGAACACGCTGCGCACGCATCCCGACCTGGTGGGCGACGTGGAGCCGCTCGTCTGGGGCCTGCGCGAGGTGCTCGACTACGCCGAAGTCCTGCTCAACCGCGACGACATCGATGCCAAGGCCGACGCCTTCATCGACTTCCTGTCGGACCGCGTCGTGGACAAGGAGTTCGACGACGGGTTCGGCGGGACACATCGCGTGATCACCTTCGCCGACCTGGAGCGGCTGTTCCGATCGATCTTCGACGGCCTCGAGCTAGGGGGAGGACGCGGCGACACCTGGCGGACGCACCACATCGCGACGATCCGCAAGGTGCGCAATCGCCTGTCGAACATCTCCATTCGCTGCAAGGGCCTGGTGACCGATGACGGCCCGTCGAACGATCTGCCGTGGGGCCGGTTCGAGGATCGTGCGGTGTACGTGGTCGACGTGGCGAACGTCGATCCGCTCGGCCAGGATCTGGTGTTTGCGCGCGCGGTGTCGAAGCTGCGCGAGCACCTCGAGCGCCGCGACTTGGGCGTCGACGCCGTCGTCGTGTTCGTGGACGAGCTGAACAAGTACGCTCCCGGCGACGGTCCCGAGACGTACGTGAAGAAAATGCTGCTCGATATCTCGGAGCGCGGGCGTTACCTTGGTCTGGTGCTGTTCGGTGCCGAACAATTCCGCTCCCAGGTGCACCGGCGGGTGGTGGGGAACGCGGGGACGATCGTCTTCGGTCGCATGGACTCGGATGAGCTCGCGACGCCCGGCTACCAGGTGCTGTCGCCCGCCACGAAAATCAAGCTCGCCACGCTCCCCATCGGGGAGCTGATGGTGCGTCACCCGCACTTCACGCAACCCATCTTCGTGCGGTTCCCGCGTCCGGCGGTACTGCGCGGCCGGGACGGCGTAGAGCGGTTCCCGCCTGTGGCGGACCTGCCGTTCGAGGACGCCGTGGTGCGGCAGCTCGTGCAGCTCGACCGGCGCGTGCGACCGAACCTCGTGAAGGATCTGATCGCCGACCGGCGGGAGGAGGACGTGCGCCGCGCCCTCGCGCACACCCGCCAGACCAGGCCCCAGGACGCGTTCGCGCACTTCAAGAGGCAGCTGGGCGGCCGCGTCGCCGCCGCTCCGGCCACCGCGCGCGAGCACGTGCCGCCGCTGAATCCGATCTCTGACGAACCGTACTGAAGCGATAGGAGAGCTCGAATGCCCGCTGCCCGTACACTTGCCTGCGCCGCGACGGTGCTCGCCATGATCGGCGGGTGTCGCCCTGGGGCGAGCGGACCCAAGGTCACCCTGCGCTACCATCCGCCGGCGGGTGCGGCCTACCACTACGCCCTCGATCAGCAGAACGCGATGCGGATCGAAGGCGGACCGATGAGCGCCATGCCGGAGCAGACCTTCAGGATGAAGATGTATTACACGCAGCTCGTGAAGGGTCCGGCGGCCGCGGGAGCCGGCGGGGGCGTGGCCGTGGTGGTGACGTTCGACTCCACCTCGCTCGACGCCCCGGGGATGGGCGCGGGTGCGATGCAGCCGGCGCTCGACCGGATGCGCGGCATGAGGAGCGACATCGTGTACGACGATCGCATGCGCGTGCTCAGCGCCGCGTTCACCGGGCTCGCGGGGGCCCCGTCGCCCGTGACGGAGCAGCTGGGGACGAGCCTCAAGGCCATGGCCTTCCCGCTTCCGGAGAGGCCGGTCGGCCTGGGCGACTCGTGGGTAACCGAGCACGAGATGCCGCTCGGCCAACAGCTGAACGCCAGCCACCCCATCAAGGCGCGCACCAAGCTCACGGTCAAGGAAATCACGGTGACGGGACCGGACACGTCCGTGGTGTTCGCCGTCGAGACCAGTTTTCCGGGCGAGCCGATCGAGCTGAAGCAGCAGGGGCAGCAGGTCACCATGACGCTCACCGGTAACCTGTCGGGGGAGCAGGTCTATTCGGTCGCCCGCAGCGCTCACGTGCGCTCGAACATGGGCGGGACGATGAAGATCAGCGTGCGCGGCGGGCAAGCGGGCCGGGGCGAAATGAGGATGGCCATGACGCAGCAGACCTCGCTCCAGCTCACCGAGGCCAAGTGAGGCGGTGAAGCTCGCTCACCTCGCGGACCTCCACCTCGGCTTCCGCCAATACGACCGGCAGACGTCGCGGGGCGGGAATCAGCGCGAGGCCGATGTCGCCGAGGCGTTCCGTCGGGCGGTGGACGACCTGTTGCAACAACGGCCGGACCTGATTCTCCTCGTGGGTGATGTGTTTCATTCCGTGCGACCGACGAACCCGGCTATTCTCTTCCTGTTCCAACAGCTGCACCGCCTGCGGGCCGGCCTCCCGGATGCGCCGATTGTCATGATCGGGGGAGAGCACGACACACCTCGCTCGGCGGAGACGCGCAGCATTCTCCCGCTGTACGCGGCGCTCGCCGTGGACGTGGTGGTGGATCAGGCGCGGCGTCTCACCTTTTCGAAGCTCGATTGCTCGGTCCTCGCCGTGCCGCACCAAGCGGTGGCGCAAGCCGAACGCCCGTCCATGCGACCCCAGCGGGGCACGACCTTCAATGTTCTCGCCGTCCACGGTCACTTGCCCGGGACGGGAGAGCGTCGTGGGACGATGGAGTACGGCGGCGCGCCGATCGAGCTGCAGGATCTTGCTCCGGCACAGTGGGACTACGTCGCCTTGGGCCACTACCACGTGGCTCACCAGGTCGAGGCCAACGCGTGGTACGCAGGCAGCCTCGAATACGTTGCCCCCAATCCCTGGGGTCAGATGGACGACGAAGCGGAACACGGGCTGCGCGGGAAGGGCTACCTGCTCGTCCACCTCCCAAGGGCGAGGGTGGAGTTCCGACCGGTCACGCTCACGCGCCGGCACATCGAGCTTCCCTCGATTGAGGGGAAGGGCCTCACGCCGAAAGACCTGGACGAGCGGATCGCCGCCGCCGTCGCCGGCGCGAAGCCGGCGATCGACGAACAGATCGTGCGGCAGCTGGTGTTCGACGTGTCGCGGGGCACCGCCCGGGACCTGGATCATGCCGCGATCCGCGCCTACAAGGCTCGCGCGCTCCACTTCCAGCTCGATCTGCGCCGGCCCGAGGTCCACCGCGTGGAGGCGTCGGGCGCGGCCGGCCGCCGACAGACGCTCCCCGAGACGGTCCAGGAGTTCCTCGAGCACCGGCCCCTCGACGCCGACTTGGACCGCGCCGAGTTCGTGCGGCTCGGTGTCGAGTACGTGGCGCATGTGGGCCGGGACGGCGACGTGGCGGTGGAGGGGGAGGGGGGGAGCTGATGCAGCTGCTGCGGCTCCGCCTGGTGAACTTCCGGCAGCACGCCGACACCGAGCTCGAGTTCGGTCCTGGGATCACGGGGGTCATCGGGCCGAACGGCTCCGGCAAGACGACGATCCTCGAGGCGATTGCCTGGGCGTTGTACGGCGCGCAGGCGGTGCGCGGCGACAAGGACTCGATCCGACGGCTCGGCGCGAAGGGCCGGGCGGGCGTCGAGGTGGACCTCGAGTTCCGGCTCGGCGCCCACGAGTACCGGGTGACGCGCGGGCTGTCTACTGCCGCGCTCCACCAGGACGGCCAGGTGATCGCGAACTCCCTCAAAGCGGTCACCGACAAGCTCGAGCGCACGCTCGGCATGACCCACGACGAGTTTTTCAACACCTACTTCACCGGCCAGAAGGAGCTGGCGGTGATGGCGGCGCTCGGCAAGACCGAGCGGGCGGCGTTCCTGTCGCGCGTGCTCGGCTATGAGCGCTTGCGCGAGGCGCAGGAGCGCGTGCGCGAAGTCCGGAACGCCGTGGCGGCGGAGGTGCGGGGTCTCGAGGCGGGTCTCCCGGACGCCGCCGCGCTGGCCGCGGCGCGGCGGGCGGCTGAGCAGCGGCTGGCGGAGGCACGCTCAGCGGCGAAGGCGGTCGACGCCGCGCGCCGGGCCGCGCAGGACGCGCTGGGCCGCGAGGAGCCGCGCTGGAACGAGTGGACGGCCCGCCGCGAGCGCACGCTGTCGCTCGACGGGGAGCGGCGCATGGCGGAGCAGGCCGTCGTGTCGGCGCGGCAGGAACACCAGCGGCTCGACAAGGAGCTGGCGGACGCGCTCGTCGCCCGGGAGCAGCTCCGCCTGCTCGCCGTGGAGCTCGCCCCGGTGGCGCGCTTGAAAGAGGAGGTCGCGGCGCTCGAGCGACTGCAGCGCGAGACGGCGGCGCGGCGCACGGAAGAGGCGCAGTTGGCCGAGCTGGCCCGGAACATACGCATGCTCGAGCGCCGGCTCACCGAGCTCGGCGACGTGCCGGAGGCCGTCGTCCGGGCGGATGGGGCGGCGCGGGGACTGCAGGAGCGGCTCGAGGCGGTCGAGCGGGCCGCGGAGGAGGAGCGCACCGTGTGGGTGCGGGACCGGCAGTATGCCGAGACGAAGCGCACGGAGCTCCTCAAGCTGTACGAAGAGGTCAAAGAGCAGCGCGACCAGATCGTGAAGCTTGGCCCGGAGGGGACGTGTCCTACCTGCAAGCGGCCGCTCGGCCCGGAGTACGCGAGCGTTCTGGCGCTGCTCGATGCCCAGCTCGAAGTGATCACGGGCGACGGGAAGTATTTCCGGCAGCGGCTCGAGCAGCTCGCCCAGCCGCCCGTCAAGCTGCTCGACGCGGAGGCCGAGCGAGACCGCGTGCTCGAGGAGAGCCGGAGCGCCAGTGCACGGGCGGGGGAGCTGCGCGCGCAGGTCGAGGAGCGCGACCGCGCGAGCGCGGAGCTCTCCGGCGCGCGACGGCGGGCAGACGACCTCGAGCGCCGGCTCACCGCACGGCCGGCCGGCTACGACGCCGCGCGGCACGACGCCGTGCGGGCCGACCTCGCGAAACTCGAGCCGATCGCGCTCGAGGCGGCCGCACTGGAGGAGCGCGCCCGGCGCGCGCAGCGCCTCGTGAAGGAGGCGGAGCAGGCGGAGCACCAGCTGTCCACCGGCGAGCGGCGCGTACGGGAGCTGACCGAGGCCGTCCGCGCGGAGGGCTTCTCCGACGCCGGGTACCGGCAGGCAAAGGATCGCTACGATCGGGCGGTGGGTGCGCTGCGCGAGGCCGAGCTCGCGGTGGTCGAGGCCCGGGGCGACCTCAACCGCGCGGAACAAGACCTGGCGGAGGCGAAGCGACGGGAAGCCGAGCGGGCGCAGCGCGAGCGCGAGATTGCCGCGCGCAAGGCGCGCCAGCGCCTTCACAACGAGCTGGACCGCGCATTCTCGGACCTGCGGGGCGAGTTGAACGCGCGCATGCGCCCCGAGATTGCCGAGCTCGCCTCCGGTTTCCTCGGCGACCTGACCGACGGCCGGTACGACGAGCTCGAGCTGACGGAAGACTACACCCTCACGATCCTCGAGGGCGGCATACCGAAGCCGGTCATCTCGGGCGGCGAGGAGGACATCGCGAGCCTCGTGCTGCGGCTCGCGATCTCGCAGATGATCGCCGAGCGGGCGGGCCAGCCGCTGTCGTTGCTCGTGCTCGACGAGATCTTCGGCTCGCTCGACGAGGCCCGGCGCCTGCACGTCGTCGGCCTGCTGCGCCGTCTGGCCGACCGCTTCCCCCAGGTGATACTGATCACGCACATTGAACAGGTGCGCGAGGGCCTCGATCGGGTGATCCGCGTGGACTTCGACCCGGCGCGCGGCACGAGCGTCGTCCGGGACGACACCGCCACCCTAGGAGCCGCCGATGCGGGCGTGGCTGCCTGAGCGTCAGGTCTACGGGCCCGAGCCCGCGGGCGAGCGCGACACCGAGGGGCTGAATCGCGTCTTCGCCGACGCGTTCACCGACCGGTACCGCCGCGACGGGCTCGTGGGAGTGCGGGTGCCGCACCTCAATCCCCAGGTGTGGCGCTACGCTCTGCTCGACGCCGGCCCAGGCGCGATGCTGTGGCGCGACGAGGCCGGGCACGTCGTCGCCTTCAACATCGCCCACCGCTCGGGCGCCGAGGGATGGATGGGACCCCTCGCCGTGCGGCCCGATCGCCAGGGCGCGGGGGTGGGCAAGACCATCGTCCGGACGGCGCTCGACTGGTTGCTCGAGCAAGGCGTGGCGACGCTGGGCCTCGAGACCATGCCCCGCACCGTGGAGAACATCGGCTTCTACGCGCGGCTCGGATTCTTCCCCGGCCATCTCACCGTGACGCTGACCAACGACATCGTCACGCGCGGGCATCAGGCCCCCGTCCTGTTGTCGCAGCGCACGGGCGCGGCGGGCGGCCAGACGCTCGAGGCGGCGCACCACCTCGTCGCCGGGCTCGCCCCGGGCTACGACTTCACGCGGGAGATCATGCTCACGACGGAGCTCGGCCTGGGCGACACGAGCCTGATCGACGGCGACGACGGCCTGGACGCGTTGGTGCTGTGGCACTCGGCGCCGCTCGCCGAAGGCCGGCCCAAAGACGAGGTGCGGGTGCTCAAGCTCGCCGCCCGCGACCCGCGCGCGTTCGATGCCGCGATCGCGGCGACCGAAGCCGCCGCGGCCCGCGCCGGTATCCGGCGCGTCGCCGTGCGATGCCAGACCCGCTGCGACGACGCTTTCCGCCGGCTCGTGGCCCGCGGCTATCGCGTCCGCTGGACCGACCTCCGGATGACCCACGAAGGATACCCGGAGCCCCATCCCGCGGGCGGCGTGTTGTTCTCCAATTGGGAGATATGACAAGTGCGGAATGCGGAATGCGGAGTGCGGAATTGACGGGCAGGTTCGATCTCGAGTGACCACCTCTCGTCTCGAAAGTCGCTCGATCTATTCCGCATTCCGCATTCCGCACTCCGCATTCGTATGACTCTCGGACTCATCATCTTCGGACTGACGTACCTTCTCATCGCCATCCAACGCCTCCCGTTCGTGCATCTCAACCGCCCGGCGGCGAGCCTGCTCGGCGCGGTCGCGATGGTCGTGTTCGGCGTGCTCCCGCTGCGGGACGCCTATGCGGCGATCGACTTCGACGTGCTGGTGTTCCTGCTCGGCCTCATGCTGATCGTCGGCTACCTCGAGGTGGGAAAGTTCTTCGAGTGGGCGGCCGAGTGGCTCCTGCGGCGCGCGCGGACGCCGGAGCGCCTGTTGCTGGGCGCCGTGGTGGGAGGCGGACTCCTCTCCGCGCTGTTCGTGAACGACACCATCTGCCTCGTGGTCACACCGGTGCTCCTGGCCGCGCTCGGGCCGCTGCGCGTCAGGCCCAACCCCTACCTGATCGGTCTGGCGATGGGCGCCAACGTAGGCTCCGTGGTGTCCGTCACCGGCAATCCGCAGAACATGCTGGTGGGGATCTGGAGTGGCGCCTCGTTCGGAGGGTTCCTCGCGCACATGCTGCCGGTGGGCGGCGGCGGTCTCGCGATCACCTACGGCTACCTCCGGTGGGTGTATCGCGCCGAGCTGCGCGAGCCGTTCCGCGAGCGGCTCGAAACCGTCCCCGTCGCACTCGACCGCCCGCTGGTCCTGAAAGCGCTCGCGCTGTTCGGCGTCGCCGTGATTGCGTGGCTCGCGGGCGGTTCCCTGCCGCTCGTCGCGATCACCGCGGGTGCGGTGATGGTGGCGGTCGCCCAGCGGGATCCGGCCTACGCGATCGACCGCGTCGAATGGTCGCTGCTGCTCTTCTTCGCGTCGTTGTTCGTCGTCATGCGCGGCTTCGAGCAGACCGGAGCGGTCGCCTGGATCGATGATCACGCGCTGCGCCTGGTACAGGGCGGCTCTCCGTGGCGCGCGGCCGTGGCCGTGAGCGGCGTGATGACGACGCTCTCAAACCTGATCTCGAACGTCCCGGCCGTCATCCTGTGGCGCAATACCGTTCCGACCGTCCCCAACCCGGATCTCGTCTGGCGCGTGCTCGCGATGAGCTCCACCTTCGCGGGAAACCTGCTCCTCATCGGCTCGATGGCGAACCTCATCGTGGCCGAGCGCGCCCAGACCCGGGGCGTGCGCATCGGGTTCAGGGAGTACGCGCGGATCGGCGTGCCGGTGACGCTGCTGACGCTCGCCTGGGGTGTGGTCGTGCTGGTGATGACCAGCTGATGGTGCGACGCGCGGATACGTAGGGGCGCAGCATGCTGCGCCCCTACCGAATCGTTCCGCGGGCCGGTCTAGCGGAGACAGCCGACGCGGACCGTGGCCACGACCATGTCGTCGAACCAGACGCTGCCCGAGGCCGGGTCGGTGATGTAGTTCTGCGGCCAGAAGGCGTTCAGCTTCAAGTCCGGGGTAGTCCGGAACTGGATGTCGGGCGGGCCTGAGGCGGTGGGCGAGTAGTTGCACTGCGAGCCGTCGGCGCCGGCCGGGCAAAAGTGGTCTTGCACCCAGTACCCGACCCCCGCCCCGGTATCGGGGAAGTGCTGGATGAGGATGTCGTTTTTCCACACTTCGAGCGCCGCGCCGGCGTCCGACGCCATGTCGGTATTGAGTTTGGCGCGCACCTCGACGCACGCCCACGTGTTATCGGAGGCCGTGAAGGCCGTCCGGCTGATGAGCGCGTTCCCCCAGTAGGAGCCCCCGCAACCCGAGCAGGTGTGCATCTTCATCCAGTAGTTGTAGAAATCGAAGACCGGATTGGGACCGCCGCTGCCCCACACCGGCTCCACGGCGAAGGAGACCCGGTCGTTGCCGAGCGGTCTGATTCCTGCTTGCGGGTTCGGCCAGTCGCTGGGCGGGTTGTAGCCGCCGAACCACACACCCGTGTGGTGCCAGGGCGCGCCCGCCTGGTACTTGACGTACCAGCGCACGTAGAGCTCGTCCTGACCGGTGTCGAGGCGCTTGTACAGGTCGGTGGCTTGGGTGGCGGCGTTGCCGCCGTCGGCCGTGAGCTGCATCGATGCCGCCCCGCAACTCCCTGACGGCTTGTCGGGGACGAGGGCCATGCCGCCTGCGTTCTTGTAGTCCTGATAGCGCGATGTCACGGCAGAGACCGAGCCCTCCTCGAAGTTCTCGGCCCAGACCACCGCCGGATCGCCGGCGATCCCCCGATCGCAGGGGTAGCGGTCGGCCAGCCGTTGTGCGCCCGAAGGTGCCGTCGGTGGTCGGTTCGGCTCCTTGCACCCCGACGACAGAAGCAGAGCTCCCCACATAAACGCCCGGAGGATCCTACTGCTCGTAGCTTCTTGCATGGAGCACGGCCTTTCAGAAACGGGCGCTCTCCGCAATCACTACGCGGTGTCCGCCTCCGGTGCCGGTGACGCCGCTCACGCCGCTCCGGGGCGCATGTCCTGCCGTCGTCGCCCACGCGCCACACCGTTGCACGCCTGCACGCCGCGGGCGCGCCCCACCGCCCCGGGTTGGTGACGGCATTCCGCGCGGCGTCGGCGCGACGAGTTCGGAACAGAATTTGCCCCTCGGTGAGTCGGTCGTTCAACCGAGGGGTCAGCCATGCCATCAGCCGCGCGCATCGTCGCTCTTGCATTCCTGGCCGCCCTGGCGGGGTGCGAGGGCATGTCGAACCCGGCGCAGCAGACGCCGGACACGGGCAACCGTCTGGCGGCCGTCGAGTCCGTGCCCGGGCAGTACATCGTCGTGTTACGGGACAACGTCGCCGATCCGGCGACCGTCGCGAATGAGCTCGTCACCGCCGCCGGCGGGTCGCTGCTCCTCGTCTACACCAGTGCGATCAAGGGTTTCGCGGCGCGCCTGTCCGCTCCCGCGGCGGTCGTCCTGCAGAGCAACCCGTTGGTCGCGTCCGTCGAGGCCGATCAGGTCATGCGGGCCGACGTCACGCAGTCCATGGACGCCAACGGGGATCCTTGGGGCCTCGACCGTATCGACCAGGGGGCGCTGCCGCTCTCCGGGACGTACACCTATACGGGGACGGGCGCGGGCGTGCACGCCTACATCATCGACACCGGGATCTGGACCCTGAACTCCGAGTTCGGCGGTCGGGCGAACAACGTGTTCGATGCGTACCACGCCACGGGCGAGGACTGCAACGGCCACGGCACCCATGTCGCGGGGACGATCGGCGCCGCGACCTACGGCGTGGCGAAAGCCGTCTCCCTGCACGGGGTGCGCGTGCTGAGCTGTGCCGGCATCGGTCTCAACTCCGACGTGATCGCCGGCGTCGACTGGGTGAGCGCGAACCACGTCAATCCTGCCGTGGCGAACATGTCGCTCGGCGGCGGCAAATCGCCGGCGCTCGACCAGGCCGTCACCAATCTCTGGAACTCCGGCGTGTTCCTCGCGGTCGCGGCCGGGAACGACAACGTCGACGCCTGCACCGAGTCGCCCTCGGGTGCTCCCAGCGTCTTCACCGTGGCGGCATCGGAGAAGACCGACGCCAAGGCGTCGTACTCCAACTGGGGCACGTGCGTCGAGCTGTACGCCCCGGGGTCGGCGATCAAGTCGACCTACCTCGCCACCACGATGACCTTGAGCGGCACGTCGATGGCGACGCCGCATGTCGTCGGTGTCGGCGCCCTCTATAAGGCGACCTTCGGCGACGCGTCGTCCGCCACGGTTTCGAACTGGATCATCACCAACTCGACGGCGGGGGTGATCACCGGCAATGTGAGCGGGACGCCGAACCGCCTGCTCTTCAAGTCGACGTTGTAGCGTTCGAGATCTTCGTTCGGGGCCCCGCCGGACGCTCGGCGGGGCCCCGCGTGCTTGCGCGGGAAAAGCGAATCACCAATCATGGAGCGCGCCCCAAACCCGAATATTCCCCGAATCAGGGAGGCGGCTTCATGAATCGAGTTCTGCAGCTGACGCTCGCGGTTGGCGTGGTATCGCTCGCGAGCGTCGCGACGGTGTCGGCCCAAGGGGCACACTTTGGCGTGGGCGGCGGACTCACCTCGCCCATGAGCGACTACAAGGACTTGGACAAGACCGGTTGGCACGGGCTGGTGAGGGCGGACGTCTCGATTCCGCTGTCTCCGGTCGGCATCCGAGTCGACGGGATGTACTCGCAGACTAGCCACCAAGCCGCGGTCGCTACCGACGGCAATACGAAACTGATCGGCGGCCTGGCGAGCGTGGTGTGGAAGATTCCGGTGCCCGCCCCGATCGTGAAGCCCTACCTGGTCGCAGGCGGCGGCTTCTTCAACCGTAAGGTCACGATTCCTTCCCAGACGGTCGATACATCGGAATCCAAGTTCGCCTACGCGTTCGGCGGGGGAGTGAACGTGGGCGTAGGGCCGCTGCACCTGTTCGCCGAGGGCCGGTACGTCAGCATCCAGACGGACCCGGCAACCAAGTTCATCCCGCTCACGGTTGGGGTGATGTTCGGCGCCGGCAAATAGACTCTGGGTGGAGCGGACACGGCGGCGTCGCTCGGGAGCCCGGGCGGCGCCGCTGTCACGACAGGAACTTCGGCGCACCCACGATAATGCGGCGGGCGAACAGGACCACCGCCAGGGCGTACAGCACCTGCACCGGCCCGCTGCCGAGCTGCAGCGCGAACACGAGGATACCCCACAGCACGAGCAGCGCGCTGGCGGCCACGAGCGTCAGATTCATGTCAATCCCCCCACGGTTCTACGTGACGGTTCTACGTGACGTTCTTCCTTGACGTCTCACGCACACGATGTATTGTAGTCAAGGGACGGGGAGAAGAATTATTGAGCCAACAGCTCGATCGTGGACCCAGATACTGTGACCGATGTCATGCCCCCGCGTGGGGAAGGCAAACGCCATGGTGAGGGACCAGCCATTACTTTCGGGCTTCAATAATCCTCTCCGTTCCGGTTGTACCGGTCGGCCGGCCCGCGTTACAGCGGTGCCGGCCGATCGCGTTTCTGGCGGATGATCTCCCAGAAATACCGCGGGGCGAGCAAGCGCTTCCGTCCGACCGCGAACTCGATCGCGAGAATCACCATCCATACCCCGTACGCGATCGCCACGGCTTCGCGCAGGCTCGGCCGCAGGAACTGCGCCAACCACAGCACGAACAGCACGGTTGCGTCGCGCCAGTCGAACTCCATGTTCGCGAGCACCATCAGCGCGAGCCCGGATTGCAGCAGCGTGAGCAGAATTTCGAGCCGCTGGGCCGCGTCGAAGTGGAAATCCAACCACACACCATGATGGCGCAGGCTCGAGTACCCGTACACGAGCGGGATCATGGCGGCGAGCACCGTCCACTGGTTGATGTTGCTCGACACCATGTTCATGAGCGCCATCGGCGCGCGCGTGACGCGCCGGGCCCAATAGAACGCCGAGACCTTCTCCGGGAACTCGGAAAGAAACGGCGCGACCCATTGCACCAGCACGAACTGGCTCACGCCGAGCAGGCCGGCCACTGCGAGCATGGACTCGAGGAACGGGTGCGCCGTGACGTACAGCAGCGCGCCGCCGCCGCCGAACAGCGCCGCGATGGCGAGCGGCCGGCGCCAGCCGGGCTGGCGGTACGCCCAACGGGAGACCGCCGGGGCGTCCGCGACGTGATCGGCGCCGTGCGGGGCGTTGCGAAACAGGACCCCGAGGTACACGACGTACAGTGTCAGCAGCACCACCGCATCGACCCAGCTGAAGCTCTGCTTGAGGAGGATCACACCGAAGTACAAGAGCGGCGGCACGAGCCCCACGATCTCGACCGCGTGCTCGCGCTCGAGCCGGATGGCGGGCAGCCGCTCGCTCGCGGACTTGCGGCCGGAGATCGCGAACACGAAGTAGATCATCGGCCACCCCAATCCGAGCAGCAGGCGGATCGCGCCGGTGAGATTCGCGATCGCCAGGTGCGCGCGCTCGGGCTCCCGCCCGGCGTCCCACGCGATCACCGCTTCCACAGCGAACTCGGGAAGCGTCTGCAGCCAGGCGAGGATCGCGAGCGCGAGGCCCTGGGAGATGAGGAACTGTGCGGCTTCCGCTCCCCAGGCGACGAGGAAGGCCGATATGAGAATGCCGGGGAACGTCCACAGCGCGGACAGCGCGGAGCCTCCCGCCATGGACAGGAAAGCGAGTACCTTTAGTTTCACGTGCGCCGAAGATAGTTCTGCCCCGGAGGCTCAACAAGCATGGGACGCGACAAGATGAAGTCGGCCAGCGTGCACAGCTTCCACGACGAGCATACCGAGCCGCTGCCGCCGGCATCGGCGCCGGGCGCACGCACGCCGTTCGAGAGTCTCGTGCGCGAGATCCTCGATCAGCTGGGCGAGGACCCGAGCCGGGAGGGCCTGCGCCAGACGCCGGCCCGCGTCGAGACGTCCCTCAAGTGGCTCACCCGCGGCTACCACATGTCGGTCGCGGACGTGATCGGCGACGCGCTGTACAGCGAGCGGCACGAGAACCTGGTGTGCGTGCGCGACATCGAGATCTACTCGTTGTGCGAGCACCACCTGCTCCCCTTCTTCGGCCGGGCGCACGTCGCCTACCTGCCGAACGGCCGCCTGGTCGGTCTCTCCAAGATCCCGCGCGTGATCGAGGTGTTTGCCCGCCGGCTGCAGGTCCAGGAGCGGCTCACCGACCAGGTGGCGGACGCGCTCATGGAAGTGCTCGACCCGCGCGGCGTGGGTGTGGTGATCGAGGCGTACCATCTCTGCATGATGATGCGCGGCGTCGAGAAGCAGAACTCCAAGACGGTCACGAGCGCCTTGCGGGGCGCGCTGCTGCAAGATGCGAAGACCCGGGACGAATTCCTGCGGCTGGTGTACAGCCGGGGCCCGGGGTGAGCGACGCGTCCCCCACCGCCCTCGCCGGGAAGCTCGCGCTCGTCACCGGGGCGTCGCGCGGGATCGGGCTCGCCGTCGCGGAGCTCCTGTATGCCGCGGGCGCGCACGTCGTACGGCTCGCCCGCAGTCTCGTGGATGGCACGACCGGCCGCCGGACGGACCTGCGCTGTGACGTGACCGATCCCGCGGCCGTGGAGCGGGCAGTCGGCCGCGTCCTGGACCGGGGAGTCCCGGACATCGTCGTGAACAACGCGGGCATCTTTTTCATCAAACCCGTCGCGGAGACGACCCCCGACGACTTCGCCCGGACGATCGCCGTCAATCTCACCGCGCCGTTTCTCGTGACGCGCGCCCTCGTGCCGCATCTCGTGCGGCGCGGCGCGGGCCACCTCGTCACCATCGGATCGATCTCCGACCACGTGGCGTTCACGGGCTCGACCGCCTACGCCGCCAGCAAGTTCGGCCTGCGCGGAATGCACGAGGTGCTGCGGGCCGAGTTGTCGCGCACCGGCGTCCGCACGACGATCGTCTCGCCGGGACCGGTGGACACGCCGATCTGGGACCCGATCGACCCCGATGCGCGGCCGGGTTTCACCAAGCGCAGCGCAATGCTGCAGGCGGGTGACGTGGCCGAGGCGGTGCTGTTCGCCGTCACTCGGGCCCCGCGGGTCGACGTCACCGAGATCCGGTTGCTGCCGACGGTCTATACGGTGAGAGGGTAGATGCTACACGTTGCACGTTCCACGTTGCCCGTCTTGCTCGTGGTCACGAGGTCCCTCGGAGCACAGCAGTCGCTGCCACCGCTCCCCGACACCACCGGCTTCGGCGTGCACGTGCTCGCCCTGGCCCGAGCGCCCGACAATGCCGTCTGGGTCGGCACGTACGGACAGGGAATCTTCGTCCTGCGGCAGGGAGCAGGGAGCTGGGAGCAGCTACGGCGCTCGAGCGACACGACCGGGCGGACGATTTCCTTCGATTTCGTACACGCTTTCGCGTTCGGGCCGAACGGGGAGATCTGGTACGGCACGGTGGGGAACGGGTGGGGCCTCTCGACCGACGGCGGCAAGACCTGGACCAACTGGGAGCTCAAGCAGCTCGGCCCCGAGTGGCAGTACGTCGCGCCCAACGGCATCGTCACGCGGGGCGACACCGTGTACGTGGGCACGGCCGACGGGATCAAGCTATCGTGGGATCGCGGTGCGACCTGGGCGGAGATCACCGATTCGAGCGGAGCGCTGTCCGCGCCCCATCCGTGGGGTCGGCTGCGCAGCCGGTACGTGCTGGCGCTCGCCCGCGGCGCCGACGGCAGCGTGTGGGCCGGCCACCTGCGGGGGCTCGCCCGCTCGACCGATGGCGGGCGCACGTGGACGGAATACGCCACGCCGGTGCGCTGCCCTCCCCCCGGCGCCGAGTGCGGCAACCGGGTACGGGCGCTCGCTCCGGATACCGGGAGTCTCGTCTGGGTGGGGACCGAACGCGGCCTGTACCGGCTCGACCCCACCCGCAGTGCGTGGCTCGACAAGCGAGGGCGTCCGGGTTGCCCCGTCGGACCCGTGGTGAAGGGATGCCGCGTGGACCTGCCGCCGGTGCAGGCACTCGCTCGCGCGGGGCCGGGGCAGGCGTTCGCCGGGACGCGCGACGGCGTGTACGCGGAGGACGGTGACGCGCTCAACGTTTGCGACATGACGCGCAGCGTCAGCGCGCTGCTGCTGCTCGCGCCGGGGGTCTACGCAGCCGGGCGACCCACCGGTTTGGGGACCTGCCGCATCGATCAGCGGCTGACGCTGGTGGGCGTCAGCTACCAGGAGCGCCCCGACACGGACGCCCGCGGCACGCGACACACCTGGTTCGGACGGCCTATTGCCCTGACGGACCAGCCGTACATCGACCAGACGTACCGCTACGGGTCGACCATGGGTGGCAGTTTTCAACAGCACCAGGGCGTCGAGTTCAACAACCCCGACGGGACGCCGGTGCACGCGATCGGCGACGGCGTGGTCGTGTTCGCAGGACCGGCGGAGCAGGGGGCCAACACCGTCGCCATCCGCCACGACCGAAAGCTCAAGGGGCTGTTCATATTCTCGACCTACTACCACAACGCCCGACTCCTCGTGTCGGTGGGCCAGCGCGTCCAGGCGGGCGACGTGATCGCGCTGGTCGGCAACACGGGCCGCGCGACCAACGACCACCTGCACCTGGAGGTTCACGTCGCGCCGGCCGACTCGGTACCCTTGATCGTGGATCCCAATGAGCGGTACCCGAAGTACACGGTGAACCCGGAGCTTTGGATTCGTCCTTTGCCCGGGACGGGGATCGTGGCGGGGCGGGTGTGGGACGCGCAGGGCCGGCCGGCGCCGCAGGTCCGCGTGTACGGATTGGTCAAGGCCGAGCCGCAGGAGACGCCGTACTCATACGCCGAAACGTACGGCGAGCACAATCACCCAGACCCCGACTATCGCGAGCACTTCGCCGTGTCGGATGTCGAGCCCGGCGAGTACACGCTCGCGGTGGTGGTGGACGGGCGACGCATGACGCGCCGGGTACGCGTCGAAGCGGACCGTGTCAGTTGGGTGGAGTTCGGCTCAGGTGCACATTGAGCTGACGGAGATGCTCCGCTGCCCGGAGCGCCACGAGGAGGGATTCCTCGTGCTGTCCACGGGCGAGATGCTCGGACGGATGGTGCGGTCGGGCGTCTTGGCCTGTCCGAAATGCGGGCGGGAGTATGCGATCGTGAAAGGCGTGGTGCGGTTCTCGCGGAGCAGAGAGCAGGGAGCCGGGAGCGATGCTGTACGGTCAGCGACCGCTCCCCGCTCCCCGCTCCCTGCTCCCGTGGACGCCCAGACTCTCCAAGCGCTCCTGGATCTCAGCGGCCCCGGCGGCTATGTCCTGTTGCTCGGCTCCGCCGCCCGGCATGCGGTGGGACTCGCGGGGCTCATGGGCGGCGTCCACTTTGTGGCCGTGAACGCACCGGACGCGGTGGAGGAGCTCCCGGTGCTGAGCCTGCTCGATTGCGACACGATGATTCCGCTGCGACAGACAGTGGCGCGGGCTGTCGTCATCGGGCCGGATCGCCTCGGCGCCGAGTGGCTCGCCGAGGCGCGGCGGGTACTCCTCCCGGGGCGACGGCTGGTGATCGAGAGCGAGCAGGTCGCCGCGCCGGCCGGGCTCACGCGCTTGGCCCTCGGGCACGGCCTGTTCGTGGGCGAGCGGCGCTGATCAGCCCTCGATGGTCGCCGCCGTCGGATCGGCCTCCGCGTACACCCGGTCGATCAGGTCCTTGTAGTTCTTTTCGACTTGGCGGCGCTTGACTTTGAGCGACGGGGTCAGCTCGCCGGACTCGATCGTGAAATCCCGCTCGATCAGGACGACCTTCTTCGGCATCTCGAACTTGGCGAGGTCGCGCAGGCCGCCCATCACCTCGCGCTCCATCTTGGCCTGGACGTCGGCCAGCCGGATGAGCTCCGCCGTGGACGCGTAGGTCAGGTTCCGCTCCGTGGCCCACCGCTCGAGCTGATCGAAGTTGGGAACGATCAAGATGATCGGAAACTTCCGCTGGTCGCCGAGCACCACGGCGCTCGCCACGAACTTGTTCAACCGCACCGTGTTCTCGATCGGCTGCGGCGCGATGTACTTGCCGCCCGCCGTCTTCAGCAAGTCCTTCTTCCGGTCGGTGATCTTGAGGTAGCCATCGGCGTCGAGCTCGCCGATGTCGCCGGTGTGAAACCACCCCTCCGCGTCGATCGCTTCGCGCGTCTCCGCCGGCTTGTTGTAGTAGCCCCGCATGATGTTCGCGCCCTTGGCGAGGATCTCGCCGTCGGCCGCGATCCTGATCTGCACGCCCGGGATGGGCTTGCCGACCGAGCCGAACTTCGGCCGCTGGAGCGGACTCAGCGTCAGGACCGGCGACGTTTCCGTCAGCCCGTACCCCTCGATGACCGGAAGGCCGGCGCTGTAGAAGAACCGCCCGATCTCGGCCGAGAGGGGTGCGCCGCCCGATACGAACAGCTTGATCCGTCCCCCGGTGCGCGCCCGCAGCTTCGAGAACACCAGGCGGTCCGCGATCGCGTGGGTGAGCTTGAGCCCCAGGGGCACGCCGACGCCGGCCAGGCGGTGCGCCGCCCATCGCTCCCCGACCCGCTTCGCCCACTGGAAAATGCGGCGCTTCGCCGCGCCACCCGTCATCGCGTTCTCGAGCACGCGCGCGTACACCTTTTCGTACACGCGCGGCACCGCGGCGACCACCGTCGGCCGCACCTCCTGGAGGTTCTGCGCGAACGCGTCGACGGATTCGGCGTAATTGATGGTCACGCCCACGTGGAGGAAGTAATAGTCCACCATCCGCTCGAGGATGTGCGACAGCGGCAGGAGCGCGAGACAGCTGTCGTCGCCGCTGACACGGATCGTGTCCACGCAGGCGCGCACGTTGGAGCAGATGTTGTCGTGGGTCAGCATGACTCCCTTGGGCTCGCCGGTCGTCCCCGAGGTGTAGATCAAGGTCGCGAGGTCGTCGGGCCGGACGGCCAGCGCCTCCTCCTTGAAGCGGGGATACTTCGCGGCCGCCGCCCGACCGCGTGCCTCGAGCTCGGCGAGGGTGAGCACACCGCCGCCCCCGGCGCTCCCGGTCGCATCGAACACGATCACGTGGCGGAGCGACGACAGCCCGCCGAGCACGGAGTGGATCTTTTCCACCTGCGCCGCCGTCGAGCAGATCACGGCCGCCGCACCCGCATCGCGCAGAATGTATTCCACCTGGTTGGCGGGGAGGGTCGGGTAGATGGGCACGTCAGTGGCGCGGGCACACAGACACGCGTAGTCGGTCAGGGCCCACTCGAGCCGCGTTTCCGCGAGGATGGCGACCTTCTCGCCCGCCCCGAGTCCGAGCTCGCGCAGGCCGAGCGACAGCGCCTGCACCCGCGCCGCCGCGGCCTGATGCGTGACGTCGCGCCACGCGCCATCCGCTTTGTAGCGGAACGCGGCCGCATGCTCCCCGTAGGTTTGCACGGCGTCGAAGAACAGCTCGGTCAAGGTACGGGGCGCACCGCTCATGGCAGGAACCTCACGACGAAAATGACCGGCGAGCCCGGCACCGTGTCTCCGGTGGCGCGCCGGGCAATCACGTGCACGACGACGCTGTCGGGAACGGGTGGACCCAGGAGCCGCACCTTGACGAACGCAATTCCCGTCACGCCCGTCGTCACCGTGTCCGTGGTGACCAGGCGGTGGGTCGAGTCGTTCGTGACCAGCGTGACGGGGCCCGGGGACAGCGGATCCTTGATCGCGTAGACGACGGGCCGGCCGGCGAGGGCGACCGTCAGCGAGTCACCTCCGGCAGCCGACTTGATCGTGTCCGCGACCTCTACTTTGAGTGAATCGGACACCGAGTCGGCGGGCAGCGCGACCGTATCCACGATGGCCAAAGAAGTCGCGAACAGCGTGTCCGCGGCCGCCAGCGTGCGGATCGACACGGGGTTGCTGACGAACGTGCCGGCGCGGGCGAGCAGCCGGCCGGTCAGGCCGGCGTGATTCACGGTGATCCTGCCGGTGGTCGTGTCGAGGAGCGTGAGGGCGACGGTGTCGGCGCTGTCGGGCAACGACCACACGATCGTCGCGGCGACCGAGTCGCCGCGGCCGTCCAGCAGGCGGGCGTGCGGCGTGATGGAGTCGTACTCCTCCAGGCTGTCCGGGGCGATGACCTCGAGCCCGATCGTGCGGCTCAGGTCACCCGGGCCGAACTTGCCGCAGGACAGAGCCGCCATGAGCACCACGACGCCGCCGACCCGGCCCTTCGCCTGGGGCCGGCCGGTCAGGGCGCCTCCGCCGCGGCGGCTTGAGTGGGTCCGGAGGCGCCGAGGTCGCGCAGCGCCTGTGTCGCGTGCTCGATCCACTTCTGCGCGTCGGGCCCTTTGGGTGGGTGCGCGAGGAACGCGCGCAGGTGCTGCGCCGCGCCGTCCGGATCGCCGCGCTTCAGCAGCAGGAACGCCAGCCCGTAGTGCGCGCCTGCGAGCTCACGGTCGAGCTCGAGCGCCCGGCGGTAATGGCGGATCGCTTCGTCGATGCGCCGCGTCTTGGTGAACGCGATCGCCATGTTCTGGAGAATGCGCGCGTCGTTGGGGTGGTCGCGCAGCGCCAAGCGATACGACGTGAGGGCTGCGTCGTAGTCGCCCTGGCGTTCGAGGGCGAGCGCTTCGTTGAGATAGTCGAGGCGCTGGGGGTTGACCTCGTCGGCGCCCGAGCCGCCGAACAGGCGGCGCCAGAAACCCATGCGCCGAAAATAGCTTGCGGCCTCGCGACTGTGCAATGTAGCTTCACACCCCATGCCCGCCCCGCCCCCGAAGCCCCCCCAGCCCCCCCACGCCCCCCGGCCCCGGGACGCGCGCGCCGCCCGCAAGGCCCCGCACGGCGTCCTCGAAGTGGATTGGCCGTTCTTTGGTGAGATGTGCCGGGCGCTGGCGCTCAAAATCTTCCGGGAATACGACCCGGACGTGGTGATCGGTATCGCCCGGGCGGGCGTCATCCCCGGGGCGGTGGTGGCGAGCATCCTGCAGCGCGACTTCGCCTCCATGGCCATCACGCGCACGGAGACCGGGGGGCGACCGGTGGTCATCGCCGGACCGACGCGCCTCGTGACCGGCCGGCGGGTGCTGATCGTGGACGAGACCTGCGACACCGGGGCGACCATGAAGCTCGCCCTCAACGCCGTGCGCGAGCTCAAGCCGGCCGCCGTGAAAACCGCCGTCTCGTTCCGCAGCGGCGAGTTCCGGCCGGACTTCTACGCGCTCGAGACGGACAACTTCATCATTCTTCCCTGGGACCGTGAGGTCATCATCGACGGGGAGATCGTGATGCGGCCCGACTACGCCGCGAAGCTCGAGGAACTCGGCGGTTGATCGACCGGCTCACCGCGGCGCTCGTACACTCCCGCGCCGACTACATCGAAATCCGCGTTGCACGCACTTGGAGCACGGCCGTGACTTTCCGTGGCCGGCGGCTCGACTCCGCCACGGCGAGCGAGGACCAGGGCGGCTTCGTGCGCGCGTTGCACGCGGCGGGCGGCTGGGGGGTCGCCTCCTTCACGTCGCTCGACCGGCTCGAGGCGATGGTGGCGCGCGCCGACGAGCTCTCGCGCGCCGTGCCGGTGGACCCGCCCATCCGCCTCGCCGACGTCCCCCCGCATCAGGCCGACGCCCTGCTCGACCTCGACGGGGACGTGCGCGGCGTGACCCTCGCGGAGAAGAAACGGCTGCTCGAGGCCTACAACGGCGCCATGCTCGGTGTGAGCGACCGCATCGTCGACACGCTCGCGATGTACCGCGACGAGGTGAGCGAGTCGTGGTATGTGAACTCGCAGGGCGCGATCCTGCACGAGCTGCGGCCCGACGTCACGCTCTCCGGGACCGCGGTGGCGCGCCGGGACGGCACGATCGAGAAGGGACTCGAGTCGATCGGGATGCGCCGCGGCTGGAACTCGGTGCAGGACAAGGCGGCCGGGTTCCGCGAGGTCGCGGAGCGGGCGGTCGAGCTGCTCGACGCCCCCATGGTGAAGGGCGGTACCTATCCCGTGATTCTCGATCCCGAGCTGGCCGGCGTGTTCATCCACGAAGCCTTCGGGCATCTCTCGGAGGCGGACTTCGTGTACGAGAACCCGCAGGCGCGCGCCATGATGACCCTGGGGCGCCGCTTCGGGAAACCGGTGCTCAACGTGGGGGACAACGGCGCCGCCCCCGGCCTGCGCGGCACGCTGCCGTTCGACGAGGAAGGGACACCCACTCAGGACACCGCGCTCATCCAGGAGGGGATCCTGGTCGGCCGGCTGCACTCGCGCGAGACCGCCGCCGCGATGGGCGAGCGGCCGACCGGCAACGCCCGCGCCATCTCGTTTCGCCACGCGCCGATCGTGCGCATGACCAACACGTACATCGCGGGCGGCCGGGGAAGCTTCGAGGATCTGATCGGCGACGTGAAGCTCGGGGTCTACGCGTGCGGCGCGTTCGGCGGCCAGACGATGCTCGAGAACTTCTCCTTCACGGCCGCCTACGGCCGCATGATCCGCGACGGGCGGGTGGCGGAGCTGGTGAAAGACGTCGTGCTCGCGGGGAATCTGTTCCAGACGCTCGACCGCATCGATCACATCGCCGCCGACTTCCGCTGGAATCAGATGGGCGGCGGTTGCGGCAAGGCCGGCCAGTACCCCCTCCCGGTGACCGAGGGTGCACCGCACGTCCGCATCGAGGAGGCGCTCGTCGGCGGCGACGTGGGAGCGTGATTGCGCAGCTCGTCGACCTGGCCCGGCGCCGCGCCGACGGCGGCGCCGATGCGCTGTGGCGCCGCTTCGAGCGGACGACGGTGGCATTCGAGTGGGGGCGCCTCAAGTCAGCCGGTGTCACTGAAGAAGCAGGGGCGAATCTCCGGGTGCGCCACCGCGGGCGGGTGGGCGTTGCGGGAACCACCGCCACCGATGCCGCCCCCGACGAGCTCGTCGCCCGCGCCCTCGCGTCCGCCGAGCTGGGGGACGAGTTGGACGTCGTGTTTCCGGCGCGGGCCCCCCTTCCGCCGCTCAGCACGTTCTTCGACCGAGCGGCGAATGCCTCCCTCGAGGATCTTGTCCGCGTCGGGCGCTCCCTCCTGGCCCGACTCGAGCGCGAAGGATGCCGGGTCAACGTCGCGATCGAGCGCGAAACGACGGCGACGCGGATCGCCAACACCGCGGGGGCCGGCGGCGAGTATCGCGGCACCGGATTCGGCGTGAGCGCGGACGTGTGGCGCATCGCCGGCGACGACGTGCTCGTCGTCTCGGATACGCTCGAGGGAGCGGATGTTCCGTCGGACGAGGCGCTGGCGGCCCTGGTCGCCTCGATCAACGTGCGGCTCGATCAGGCGCTGCGTATCGCCGCGCCGCCCGAAGGTGCCCTCCCCGTCGTCTTCACCCCCGCCGGCCTGTCCGCGCTGATGCTTCCGGTGACGCAAGCCCTCTCCGGGAAGGCGGTGCTGCAAGGCATTTCCCCCCTGGGGGCGAAGGTGGGGGAGCAGGTGTTCGACGCCCGGTTCTCACTCGCCGACGATCCCCTCCGCGTCGGTCGCACCGCGTCTCGCCCCTTGGACGATGAGTGCGTGCCCTCCCGGACCATGTGTCTCGTGGAACGTGGTGTCGTGCAACGGTTCATCTACGACCTCGAGACGGCGGCGCGCGCGAACACCGAGAGCACGGGACACGGGACTCGTGGGATCTTCGGGAAGCCGGTGCCGGGGTATACGAACCTGGTGCTAGGTGTCGGGGATCAGGTGTCAGGGGGAACGACGTCGGAGCTCGGTGGCGGCCTGCTGCGCGGCGTGAGAGACGGCCTCCTGGTGGACGAGCTGATCGGCGTGGGGCAGGGGAACGTGGCCGGCGGGGCGTTCAGTCATCCCGTCGCCCTGGCGTACCGAATCGAGCGGGGCGAGATCACGGGTCGCGTGAAGGACGCCGCGGTCGCAGGGAACGCGTACGAGTTGTGGAAACGCGTCGGGGGCTTCGGGAACGACGCGCGCTGGACGGGGTCCCGCTGGGCGCCGTCGGTGCTGTTCGAAGGGGTATCTGTAGCGCGCCGCTAGTACTCGAGCACGCCCCACTGGGCGATCATCTTCCACTGCGTCCCGACCTGCGTGTAGATCTTGCAGGTCCGCCCCTTCCACTGCTGCTCGGCGCCCGTCTGCTTGTGCCGCCACAGCGTATCGATGTCGACAACGGCGAAGGCCCCGTCGCCTTCCGCCGAGGCGACGATCTTCTTGATCTCGCGCCGGTTGTGCACCAGGGTGTGGGTGTCGAACAGGTCCTGCCAGCCGCGCCGCCAACGCTCTGCGTCGAAGCGACCCCACACCATGACCCACGTCATCGGGTCGTGCGACTGTGCCGTGGGGGGCCAGGGCCAGACCATGGCCGGATGGAAGCAGGAGACGAGGAGCTCTGCGTCCAGCGTGTCCCAAGCCCTCGTTTCGCGATTGACGATCTCGCGGATCCGATCGTCGACGGGATTCACACTGGGCTAAGCGCCTGTTCGTAGCCTCTCCCCTCCTTCATCTGTTCGTAGACGAGGTTTAACGTATCCGGGGAGGCGGACAGGAACCGACACCGCTCGTCGTTCCTCGACCGGCACTCGACCTCCATCACGGCGACCGGCTCTCCCGACAAGCGACCGAAGAAGTCCGCGAGCATCCCCGACGAGAAGAAGCACATCGGCTCCTGGGCGCTCCC
>WNGP01000599.1_pt1 | contig 28229 bp, 27 predicted proteins | sample 5407671 | NCBI WGS metagenome assembly WNGP01 (sample SAMN13153381, study PRJNA577476) | soil metagenome | isolation source: 40 cm soil or saprolite under Garry oak tree replicate 2 | place: USA:California | collected 2016-06-15
CTACGCTCACTCGAAGCGCCTCGGCGAGGATGCCTGCCGCCTGCACGAGGCCCCGACGCTCGTCGTCCGGCTGACCTCGGTCTACGGGCCCGGCCAGGTCGCCTGGGAGGGCGCGACCGGCGCGATCGCCTCGTTCGCGGCGAGGGCGCTGGCGGGCGAGCCGATCGTTGTTGCCGGTGATCCCGACCGCAGCCGCGACTTCGTCTATGTCGACGACGCGCTCGCGGCGATCGAAGCGCTGGTCGCCATGGGACGCTGGAACGAGACCGTCCTGATCGCCAGCGGACGCTCGACCTCGCTCTTGCGCGCTGCCGAGCTCGTTCGCGACGCGGCTGGCTCGTCGTCTCCGATCCAGACCCCGGGAGGGGAGCTTCCCGCGGGCGAGAACGAGAGCTACCAGGCCGCTCCGGAGGCACCGTTACCCTTGAACCTGTCCCTGGAAGAGGGAATCCGCCGCTATGTCAACTGGCTCCAGAACCATCCCGCAGCTGAAGTCCGCGCCCGAGCCTGACCAGCTCGCCGACCGGCTAGACGGCGGCGACTGGCAGGGGATCGAGATCGCGCTGATGCCCAAGGACGTCGCCGACGACGCTGCGCTCGCGCGGGCTGCAGAGGCAACTCGGAAGGCCGCCGCCGGCCTTGTCGTCACCGCCGAGGCGCCGGTCGCCTGGCCGAGCGGCGCCTTCGTTCGCGTCGACCGCCTCGACGAGGAGGCGCGCGCCGGGATCGAGCGGAGCGCGGAGTTCGCTGCGCGTGTCGGCTCGCCCGTGCTGACGATCCATCTGTTCATTCCGCTCTCGCCGGACGAGTTCCGGGCCTCCGGCGCCGTCGATGCGGACGCCGTCGAGGAGTTCCTCGGCTTCTACGCGGACGCGTGCGTTCAGCGGGGCGTGGATCCGCTGATCGAGAACGTGCCACCGGTCCTCCGGATGCGAACCGGAGGTGTCTATCTCTCCCCCATCGGCGGCCACTGGCGCGACTTGCTCGACTGGCGCGAGCGCGTTCCGGAGCTCGGGTTCACGATCGACACATCGCACGCTGCGTTGTTCCGCTCGTTCGCGACCATCTATCCCGGGCTGTTCGCGCACCCCTGGGACGAGGAGCTGGAGCTCGGGCGGTACGTGGAGGAGCTCGGGCCGCACGCCCAGGTCGCGCACGTCTCAGACGCCCACGGCCTGCTCGGGGAGGGGCTTCCCTACGGCGGCGGCGAGCTCGAGCTCGACCCCGTCGTGCGAAGGCTCGGCGAGCTGGTGCGCTTCATCGTCGCCGAGATCAACGAGCCTGATCCGGCGCGCTCGGTGGAGATGAAGCGTGCTTACCGCGCGATCGAACGGGCCCTGGCACTGCCACCCGCTGAGCCGCAGCCTGCGCGCCGCCGCGTGCCGGCCGATTCGTTCGACTGGCAGCAGGTGCTCGAGCGTCGCGATCCCGTCCCTTCCGTGCTCGAGTTGCAGGAGCGCTTTGGCGGCCGGCGGATTCTGCTGACCGGCGGCGGCGGCTCGATCGGCCGCGCGCTTGCGACCTTCCTCGGCGGGTTTCGCCCGGAGCGGATCACGGTCGTCGACGGGCACGAGTCCTCACTGATCGCCGACCGGCGCGCGCGGGACCCGCAGACGCTCGGCCTCTTCAACCACGTCCTCTGCGACATCCGCGAGCCGGGGCGGCTCGAGCGGGAGCTCGCGGCAGCCAAGCCCGAGATCGTCTTCCATCTCGCGGCGTACAAGCACGTCGACTGGGCCGAGATCTTCCCGGAGGAGTTCGTCGACACGAACCTGCACGGCTCGTGGAACGTGCTGCGCGCCGCCGAGGGCGCGGGCGTCGAGACCGTCGTCGTCGCCTCGACCGACAAGGCCGCGCTCGCGCAGAGCTTCTACGGACGGACGAAGCGGTTCATGGAGCAGCTGACGGCATTCGCAGCCCGGCGGGCCGGCGCGCAGCGCACGGCCGTTCGGCTCGTCAACGTGCTGGGCTCGGCCGGCGCCGCCTCCGAGATCTTCCTCAGCCAGGCCCGCGCCGGAGTTCCGCTGACCGTCACGGACACAGGCATGGTGCGCTACTGGATCACGATGCCGCATGCGGCTTGCCTCGTGGCGCAGGCCGCTTTGCTGGCGGGCGACGGCGTTCCGCTCTGCAGCCCGCACGATCCGGCCATGCTGACCGTGGGCGAGTTGGCGGAGCGGATCTGGCGGCTGGCCGGCCCTGGCGGCGAGACCGAGATCGAGCTGCTCGGCATCCGCCGCGGCGAAACGCTGAGCGAGGTGCTCACCGGTCCCGGCGAGGCGCTCGGTGAGGAACGCCACCAGGGGATCTGCGCGATCGAGGGCGAGATCCCGACCGCCGGGGCCGCCTGGGTGATCGAGCGCCTGCCCGCCCGCGGCAGCCGGGAAGAGGCCCGCGCGATCTGGCTCGAAGCGATGCAACGGCCCGGCCTGCTGGCGCCCGGGCGAGCCGAGAGCCGAACCGACTAGCTGGTCCGGACCGTTTTCAGGGACAGTCCCCGTCCGGCGACTGTCCCTAAAGCCCTAACGAGTCCCGTACAGCCGGTCGCCGGCGTCGCCCAGGCCCGGGACGATGAAGCCTCGCTCGTCGAGGCCGCGGTCGACGGCGGCCGTGACGATGTGGACGTCGGGATGCTCGGCGTGTAGGTGCTCGATCCCTTCGGGGGCCGAGACGAGACAGACGAGGATCACCGAACGGGCTCCCGCGTTCTTGACGGTCGAGAGCGCCGCCACGCTCGAGTTGCCGGTCGCGAGCATCGGATCGAGCACGATCGCGTCGCGCTGGTCGAGGTCGCCCGGGAGCTTCACGTAGTACTCGACGGGCTGCAGCGTCTCTTCGTCGCGGTACATGCCGAGGAAGCCGACGCGGGCGCTCGAGACGAGCGACAACACCCCATCGAGCATTCCGAGGCCTGCCCGGAGCACCGGGCAGACGGCGACCTTCTTGCCCGAGATCCGCTCCGCGACCATCCGCTCGAGTGGCGTCTCGATATCGACCGGCTCGGTCGGAAAGTCCTTCGTCGCCTCGTACGTCAAGAGCAGCGTGACCTCGTTCGCGAGCTTTCGGAAGTGGACCGTCGGCGTCTCCTGGTCGCGCAGGTACGACAGCTTGTGCTGCACCAGCGGGTGCGAGACGACCGTGAGCTTGCCGCTCACGCCACGTAGGTGGTGAAACCGCGGAAGCCCGGATACAAGGGCCGCTTCTCGCAGAGCGCCGCGCTTCGCGCCGCCAGCGCGGGGAGATCCGGGCTCGCGCCAAGCGCCTCGACGATCACGTGTCCGACCTCGCGAAAGTCCGACTCATCGAAGCCGCGCATCGTGGCCGCGGGCGTGCCGATTCGGACCCCCGACGCCACCGTCGGCGGCCGCTCGTCGAAGGGAACAGTGTTCCGGTTGACGGTCAGCTTCACCTCGGCCAAGCGTTCCTCCGCCTCCTTGCCCGTCCACTCTGTCGAGCGCAGGTCGAGCTGGAGCAGGTGGGTGTCGGTGCCGCCGGTGAGCACGTCGAGCCCGCCTTCCTGGAGCGTGTCGGCGAGCACATCGGCGTTCTTGCGGATCTGGCCCTGGTACTCACGGAACGCCTCGGTCGAGGCGATCTTGAAGCACGCAGCCTTGGCCGCGATCGTGTGCATCAAGGGCCCGCCCTGGATGCCGGGGAAGACGGCGCGGTCGACCGCCTGCGCGCGCTCCTCGTCACAGAGGATGAAGCCGGCACGGGGCCCGGCCAGCGTCTTGTGCGTAGTCGAGGTGACGAAGTGGGCGTGCTGGACGGGATTCGGATGGAGGCCGGCCGCGACGAGCCCGGCGAAGTGGGCCATGTCGCAGAGCAGCAAAGCATCGACCTCGTCCGCGATCTCGCGGAACTTGTCGGCCTCCACGGTGCGCGGGTACGCGGAACCGCCGCAGACGATCAGCTGCGGACGGTGGTCCTTCGCGAGGCGGAGCACCTCGTCGTAGTCGACAACGTTGGTCTCGCGCGAGACGCCGTAGTGGACGATCGTGTACAGCCGCCCCGAGAAGTTGACCTTCAGCCCGTGCGTCAGATGCCCGCCGTGCGAGAGCTCGAGCGAGAGGATCGTGTCGCCCGGCTGCAAGGCCGCCATGTAGACGGCCATGTTCGTCTGCGCGCCCGCATGCGGCTGCACGTTCGCGTGCTCGGCACCGAAGAGCTCCTTCGCCCGGTCGATCGCAAGCTGCTCGATCTCGTCGACCACCTCGCAGCCTCCGTAGTAGCGCTTGCCGGGGTAGCCCTCTGCGTACTTGTTCGTCGGCACGCTGCCGACCGCCTCGAAGACGCTCGGCCAGGTGAAGTTCTCAGACGCGATCAGCTCGATCTGATTGCGCTCGCGCTCGAGCTCGCGGCCGAGCAGCTCGGCGATCTCGGGATCGACGTCGGTCAGTCCGGCGGTGCGCAGGTGCTGGAAAGTTTCCTCGGCGACGGCCATACGGGCACTCCTGGGTCGGTTAGTCGGATGCTACTCGGCGACCAGGCCGGTGACCCGCTCCAGCGCCTCCGCCGCGGAGACCGCGCCCTCGCGCAACATCCTCGGCTCGTCGCCGGTGAGGTCGATCACGGTCGAGGGAACGCCCGGGAGCTCGCCGGCATCGATCGCTGCGCCGCAGCCTTCGAGGATCTTGTCCGGCACGTCTTCCAGTCGCGCGGGGTCCGGCCCGCCGGGCATGTTCGCACTCGTCGCCATCATCAACCCGGCTCGCGACAAGACGGCGTCGGCGGGCGCCGGCAGATCCGGCACACGGACGCCGATCGTGTCCGCGCGTTCGCCAGTCAGCCAGGGGTAGCGCCTGGCCGGGTTCGGGACGACGATGGTGAACGGGCCGGGCAACAGACCCCGCAAGATTGGCCCGACACGGCCTCGCAGCTCGGGTAGGCATTCGAGCAGCATGTCGACGTCGCCCGCGAGCAGCGCGCTCGGCTGCGACGGCTCGCGACCCTTGAGCTCGTACGCGCGCCGGACGGGCTCCTCGCCGTAGGCATTCGCGCAGAGGCCGTAGACGGTGTCGGTCGGCAGGACGACCGGGAGCCCGGCGCGAAGAGCCGCGACCGCCGCTTCGACCTCGTTGCCGTCCCTCAGCGACTCCACTGCGCCTCGATCACGCGGTCGCGCCCAGCCATGTCGGGCGACACCCTGAGGTGCTCGTAGCCAAGGTCGAGCAGCAAGCCGGCGACCTTCGCCGCCTGGTTCTCCGCGATCTCAAGGACGACCCAGCCGCCGGGCCGCAGCGCCTCCGTGGCTGCGCGAGCAACCGCCTCGGTCGCGCCGTGGGAGACGAGAGCGATCCGCGGCTCCCAGTCGCGCACCTCAGGCTGAAGCGTCTCGATGTCCCCCGGCTCGATGTACGGCGGGTTCGAGACGACGAGGTCGAACGCGTCATGTCCGAGGCCCTCGGTCAGGTCGTGCTCCACGAGCCTGACACGGCCGTTGATCCCGAGCAGGTGGAGGTTCTCACGCGCTAACGCCAGCGCGTCCTCCGAGGCGTCGATCGCGGTCACCCGCGCCCGCGGATGCTCGTCGACGATCGCCAGCGCGATCGCCCCGGTCCCGGTGCCGACGTCGAGAACGGACGGCTCGCCCCCATCCAGGTGCTCGAGCGCCCGCTCGACCACGATCTCGGTCTCCGGCCGCGGGATCAGCGCGCGTCGGTCCGTCTTCAGCGTCAGCCGCCGGAAGCCCCAATGGCCGAGAATGTAGGCGAGCGGCTCCCGGGTCGCCCGGCGCGCTAGCAGCGCCTCGAAATTCTCCTCGGCCTCGGGCGAGAGATCGCGCCGCAGCTCCATGTAGAGCAGCGCCCGCGCGCAGTCGTCGCAGGCCCTCGCGAGTAGCAACTCGGACTCGAGGCGTGCAGTGTCGATGCCCGCTTCCGCAAGCACGTGCGTTCCGTGCGCGAGTGCTTCGCCGACGGTCACGTCAGACCGCTGCGGTTTCGAGCGCCTGGCGGCGCTCTTCAGCCTGCAGTGCCTCGGTGAACTCGTCCAGCTCGCCTTCGAGAACGCGGTCGAGGTTGTGCACGGTCAGCTTTACGCGATGGTCGGTGACCCGGTTCTCCGGATAGTTATAAGTGCGGATCTTCTCGGCCCGCCCGCCCGAGCCGATCTGCGAACGGCGCGTCGCCGCCTGCTCGGCCGCCTGCTTCTCCCGCTCGAGCTCGTAGAGCCGCGCGCGCAACACGCGCAGCGCTTTCGTCTTGTTTTGGAGCTGCGACTTCTCGTCCTGCATCGCGACCACCGTGCCGGTCGGCAGGTGCGTGATCCGCACGGCGGAATCGGTCGTGTTGACGCTCTGCCCGCCCGGCCCGGTCGAGCGGTAGACGTCGATCTTGAGATCGTTGTCGTTGATCTCGACATCGACATCCTCGGCCTCCGGCATCACGGCCACGGTTGCGGTCGAGGTGTGGATCCGCCCCTGCGATTCGGTCACCGGGACGCGCTGGACGCGGTGGGTTCCGCCCTCCCACTTGAAGATCGAGTAAGCGCCCTCGCCCTTGACCGCGAAGCTGATGCTCTGGAAGCCGCCGGTCGGGTTCGGACTCGCTTCCAGCTGCTCCCACTTGAAGCCGCGCCGCTCCGCGTAACGGGTCAGCATCCGGAAGACGTCGCCCGCCCAGAGCGCAGCCTCGTCGCCGCCGGCGGCCTGGCGCATCTCGACGATCACGTCCTTGCGGTCTGCCGGATCCGTCTCGACGAGCGCGAGCTTGAGCTCGTCTTCCAGCTGCGCCACCCGTTCCTCGAGCTCCGGCACGAGCTCGCGCAGGTCGCCGTCATCGCGCGCGGCCTCGAGGTCGGAAGACGCCTCCAGCCATTCCGTTGCGAGCTTGTGCGCCGCCTCGAGCTCCTTCAGGCGCCGCCCGACCTCCGCCGCTTCGCGGTGGTCGTTGTAGACGGAGGGGTCCGAAAGACGCTCCTGCGTTTCCGCGAAAGAGCGCTCGACCTCCTCGACGAGGTCCTGCATCGCGGCCATGGGCAGAGGTTAGCCGCGCTGCCCGCGGAGAGACCCGAGCGCGACCTGCGTCGTGTTGCCCGAGGAATCAGCGGCGAAGAGCGTCGCGGCCCAGACTCCTGCCGGCACGGAGAGGAGCGCCGAGCCTCGGAAAGGCTTCTTGCTCAGCCAGAGCGTGCGCACCGCGCCGGACCGTCTGATCACGACCTTCAGCGCCAGCCAAGGCGACGCGTCGTCGCTGCCACGCCAGTAGAGCCTGCGGCTCGCGAGGGAGGCGCTGACCTTCGGGGCCTGCGTATCGCGGCGGACCTCCACCGGCGGCAGGTCGGTGTCGGACGCGTTGCCGGCGACGTCGACCGCGTGCAGGTTCGGCGTGTACGTCCCCGGCTGGATCCGCCCCGGGCTCCAGGCGAACGTGTGCCAGCCGCGCGAGACGACGACCGGCGAGCCGGCGTGATCGATCTGCAGGCGGACGGTCGAGCGTTTGGAGACCCAGAAGACGTAGCGCGCGTAGTCGCGGTAGCCGTCCTGCGGCCACGGATAGATCGCCCCAGGTGCCGCGCCCTCCTTGACGACCGGCGGCTGGCGCAGGTCGTTGCCGAACCGTTGTGCGTAGGTCGTCAGCGTCGGGTCCAGCGTCCGCTTGGACAGGATCCCGAGCAGGCGGACAACGTACTGGTGATAGTCGAGCGGAGCCTCGGCCCCGCCGAGCGAGTACAGCGACCAGTACCCGGTATCGAAGCGCGGCAGCATCCCGACGGCCGCGGCTTGCAACTGTGCGGCCAGGTTGGTTGCGGCCTGGTCGCCCGTCCGCCCTGCGTAGTCCTGCAGCGAGACGATCGTCTGGAGCTGGGCGTTGAGGACTGTGTCGTTGTTGAAGGCGTACAGCCGGATCCATGGGCCTGCCTGGACCGAGCGGGTCAGCGACGGCACCGTCTTGTAGACCCGTTGCGAAGCCGATGTGAAGATCGGGTCGGCGAGGAGCGTTCCCGCGCCTGACAGCGCCTGCGCTGCGACGGCCTGCGCCATCCCAGAGATCCACGGCGGCTGCCCACCCTCGAAGCGGAAGTAGTACTCCCAGGCCAGGCCGCCGGAACGGACGACGCTGCGCTCGAGCAGCGACTGCGCGAGCTGCTCGGCCCGCGTCGTGTTCTTCTGCGCGACGAAGTTGTTCAGCTTTCCGAAGTTCTCCAGCGGGTGGAACTGGAAGCCGATCCCCGGAAAGGCCCGGTACCAGATGCCATCCGAGGCGTCGAAGACGTCCTTGCCCGCCTTCTGATCCCAGTGGCTCGCGAACCACCGCGTGTTGAAGCCGAGCATCGCGAAGAGCGTCAGACCACGCGGGGAGTCGTAGCCCTTCCAGAAGCCGGCGACCTGGTGGACGACGGCGGCGAGGTTCTTGTAGCGGCTGCTCGGCAGCTTCGGCAGCACGCCCGCCGCAGCGGAGGCGTCGTCGCGGAACTCGGCAGCTTCCGTGCTGTTGATTCGGTTCGCCGCGACCGCGCGGTCGATCCCCTTGTTGATCAACGCGAGGTCGGTCGACCACGGCGGCTTCGCAGAAGCCGACCCCGAAAGAAGCATGGCCGCGAGCGCAAGCACGGCGGCCAGACCTGCCCCGCGCAGTCCCATGAAGGGTCAGACGGTAGCGGCATGCAGGAGTTTGTGTAGCGCGGGGAAACCGTGTTTCCCCGCGAGCCCCTTCTTCTTTGAATCGACGTGGCTTCCCGCCGGGACAAGCCCAGCTCCGGCCGGGCAGGTTTGCGTCTAGAACGGATTCCTCGTCTTAGCGGCCGAGCTAGGCAGGACGTTGTCGTAGTCCGCTGTTACGCCATGACTTCGACGCGCTCCGCCTTGGGCGTGGCGCTCCGCCCCTCGCGCTCGAGCACCTCGCGCAGGGCGCGGATCGAGACCTCGAGCTGGTCGAGCGTCGGCTCGCGCGTCGTCAGGCGCTGGAGCCAGAGGCCCGGCGCGAGCAGCGTCATCAGGATCCGGTTATCGGTGTGCTTGCCGGCGAAGCGGATCAGCTCGTAGGCGATCCCGGCGATCACCGGCAGCAGAAGGATCCGCGTCGCGATCAGCCAGTACCAGACCGGACGGCCGAAGAACGCGAACACGAAGATCGCGATCACCATCACCCAGAGCAGGAATGCGGTTCCGCAGCGCGGGTGGATCAGCGAGAACTTCTGGACGCGGGCCGGCTCGAGCTCCTCGCCCGCCTCGTAGGCGTTGATCGCCTTGTGCTCGGCGGCGTGGTACTGGAACACGCGCCGCAGGTCGGGCAGCAACGAGATCAGCGCCAGGTAGAGCACGAAGACAGTGACGCGGATCAGGCCCTCGACGATCACGAACCAGCCGGCCTCGATTCCGATCCAGTTGGTCAGCAGCGCCGGCCCGACCTTGAAGAGCAAGACGGCGAAGCCGATCGCGATCGCGAAGGCGAAGATCAGCTGGCCGCGCGTCAGCTCGGTCGTGACCTCGCCGTCCTCGCCTTCCTCCTGCGCCGCGTAGTTGGCTGAGATCGCCAGCGCGCGAAAGCCGATCGCGAGCGACTCGCCGAGGGCGATGACGCCGCGGATGACCGGCAGCCGGAGCAGCCAGTGGCGCGTCATCGGCGAGACGATCGGCTGCGAGACCTGCGCGATGTCGCCGTCGGGCTTGCGCACCGCGACCGACCAGTTCGAGGGGCCGCGCATCATCACGCCCTCGAGGACGGCCTGTCCTCCGATCGCAGAAGCCATGTTCGCCGTTAAGACGGCTTCGCGGCCTGCGCCCGCTCGAGCCGGCGCTGGAAGCGCTCGACCCGGCCGCCGGTATCGACGAGCTTCTGCTTGCCCGTGTAGAACGGGTGGCAGTTCGAGCAGATCTCGACGTGCAGCTCCGGCTTCGTCGAGCGGGTCTGAAACTCGTTCCCGCACGCACAATGCACGGTCGCGAGCACGTATTCGGGATGGATGCCAGCCTTCATCGCCCGGCCAGGATAGCAGCCGCAGTCTCGACCGCCACGTTGCCTCCGGAGACGACAGCGGCGACCGCGGTTGCCCCGTTCAGCGGGACTTTTTCGGCCAGAAGCGCCGCAACTCCGACCGCTCCGGCCGGTTCGCAGGCGAGCTTGGCGCGCCCGTAGAGGAAGCGAAAGCCGGCCCCGATCTCGTCCTCGCTGACGAGCACCGACTCGACCCCGCGCGCCTGGCACACCGCGATGCAGTTCTCACCGGCAAAGGGGGCGCTAAGGCCGTCCGCGATCGACTGCGGCTGGACGGTCACCGGATGCCCGGCGCGCAGACCCTCGTGCAGCGCTCGCGAGCCCTCGGGCTCGACTGCGACAACGCGCCCGCTGGCAGCCGCTGCGATCCCGCTGACGAGGCCGCCACCGCCGGCCGGGACGACGATCACGTCGGCGTTGGGCGCGTCTTCCTCCAGCTCGAGCGCGATCGTCCCGTGGCCGGCGATCACGTTCGGATCATCGAATCCGTGAACGAGCGTGCGGCCCGTCTCGGCGACGAGTACGTCGAGACGGTCGAAGGCAGTGAGGGGGTCGGTCGCCTCGAGGTCGACGGTGCCGCCGTAGGCTCTCGTCGCCTCGAGCTTCTGCTCGCTCACCCCCTGCCACATCACGATCAAGGCGTCGACACCTTCGAGCGCAGCTCCGTAGGCGAGCGCCTGCGCGTGGTTCCCGGCCGAGATCCCGATCACGCCGCGTGCCTTCTCCTCGGCCGAAAGCGAGGCGAGCTTGTTGAGCACCCCGCGCGGCTTGAACGAGCCGGTGCGCTGAAAGAGCTCGGCCTTCAGGTAGACGGGGACGCGGAGCTCGCGCTCCAGCGACGCGGAGGTCAGCGTCGGCGTCCGATGGAGCTGTCCGGCGATCGCCTCGCGGGCGGCGAGAACGTCGTGGCGGGTGACGGGCGGCGAGGGGATAGCTGACCCTAGTCCTTACTTCCTCTTGAGAAATTGGTGTTTCACTCCGAAGCAGTACCTGTGAAGGCTCGCTGCGCTCTCGTCTTTGGACTCGTTACCGTTGCGCTCGCCGCGACGGCAGCGACCGCGTCCGCATCGTCGAAGGCCCAGTACGGCGTCCAGGACGACGCGTGGCTCCAGGTCGGGTCGACGATGATGTGGTCGCTCGACGAGCGCCTCGCGATGCTGGATCAGCTCGGCGTCGACGTCGTCCGCTACACGCTTCGGTGGGACCACATCGCCCTTTCCCGGCCGAAGAAGCCGGCGAACCCCGACGACCCGGCCTACGACTGGAGCCCGAGCGACGCTCTCCTCGCTGGTCTGCAGGCCCATGGAATCGACATCGTCCTGACGGTCTGGGGCACGCCCGGCTGGGCGAGCGGCCGACAGAAACCGAACTGGGCCCCGAAGAGCCCGTCGGCGCTGGCCCTGTTCGCGACCGCGGCCGCGAAGCGCTACCCGTGGGTGCACAAATGGGAGATCTGGAACGAGCCGAATCAGCTCGGCGGGCTCTACCCGAACTCGCCACGGCTGTACGTCCAGCGGCTTCTGAACCCGGCCGTCGCCGCCCTGCACGCGGCCGACCCGCGCAACGTCGTCGCCGGCGGCGCGACCTCGCCGCGCGCGACCCGCACCGCGCTGTCCGCGGTCGCGTTCATGAGCGGGATGCGCCGCGCCGGCGCGAGGTTCGACATCTACTCGCATCACCCGTACCCGCGCTGGTTCGGCCGCGGCCAGCCGGAGACGCCGCTGCAGACACTCCCCTGCACGCGCTGGCTGACGATGGCCAGCCTCCAGTGCCTGCTTCGTGATGTGACCCGGAACTTCGGGCCGAAGCACGTGTGGCTGACCGAGTACGCCTACAAGACGAATCCCCCCGACCGCTACCGGGGCGTTGCGCCTGCTCTCCAGGCGCGTTATCTCGGTGAGGCGGCGCGGCGCGTCTATCAGGCGCCACGGGTCGATCTGCTGATCAACTTCCTGATTCGCGACGAGGCGGTCGTCGGGCGCTGGTCGAGCGGCTTCTTCACGGCACGCGATGTGATCAAGCCGTCGTTCTTCGCCTTCATGCTCCCGCTCGCGGAGGTCAGCCGCCGTGGGAGCGCAACGACGCTCTGGGGGCAGGTGCGCCCGCGGTCCGGGCCGCAGCCCTACCTGCTGCAGCGTCAGCGGCGAGGCCGCTGGCTACCGGTGGGCGGCGTCACCGTCAGCGGCCGTGCGGGCTTCTTCACGCGGCAAGTCTTCGCCGGGGCAGGCTCGAGGTTCCGGATCTGGTCGCTGCTGGACGACACGTTCAGCCCGGCGCTCGTGGTCAAGTAAGTGTGTACTCGGGGCCGGAGCCGCCCTCGGGCGGCGTCAGTCGACCGCCCTTCGCAGTGATCGCTCCGCACTGAACGCAGTTGGAAGCGGTGACCTCGACTCCGCCCTCCCTCGGCTCGTAGACCTGGGCGGGGCACATCCGCGCCCACAGCTCCGCGAGCTCGCGCGGCACCTCCGTCTGCACGCGGATGTGGTTCGGGGCGTCGTCGCGCGTCTTGTTGCCGCTCAGGAAGACTGACGAGAGCTTGTCGAAAGTGAGTTTTCCGTCGGCCGCCGGGTAGCTGCGAGCCCGGTCGGTGCGGAGCAGCTCCTGCTCGGCGTCGGGCTCGGTGCCCGCGTCGCCGGGCGGGAACTTGCCGCGGCTCGCCGTCATGGCGCCCGCCAGCGCGCCGCCGAGCCAGAAGCCGCGGCCGAAGGCCTGGCGCATGTTCCGGACCTCTTCGAGCTCGCGCCAGACGAAGCTCTGCCGGACCGCCTCGTCGTAGGACGCCAGCGCACCCCGGCGCCCGACGGCCTCCCCCCGCTGCATCGCCGCGAACGCGGCCTCGGCCGCGAGTGCGCCGGTCTCGATCGCGTAGTGGATCCCTTTCAGCGCCGGCACGTTGACAAAGCCAGGCCCGTCGCCGGCCAGCAGCAGCCCCGGCGCGTGGAGCCGCTTCGGCAGCGAGAGGAAGCCGCCCTCGGGGATGGTCTTGGCGCCCCAGGCGATCCGCTCGCCGCCCTCGAGCAGCCTGCGGACGAGCCGGTGCGTCTTCAGCTCCTGCAGCAGGTCGTGGACCGAGAGCTCGACGTCGCGGTAGTCGAGGCCGACCACCATCCCCAGCGTGACCATGTCGTCGCCCATCGGGTAGATGAAGGAGCCGCCGAACTCGCGGTACTTGGCGCCCGCGCGCAGGGGCCAGCCCAGCGTGTGGATCACCCTGCGCAAGGGCCTGGCGACGCGCCAGACCTCTTTGACGCCGAGTGCCCAGACCTGCGGGTTTTCGCCCTCGAGCCCGAACTGCTCGATCGCCGCGCCGGTCAGGTGACCCTGCGTTCCCTCGGCGAGCACGGTGATGCGCGCGACGACGTCCGACCCGGGCTCGAAGTTCGGCAGTTCTTGGTTGTCTCGGCCGCGGCCCTTGTCGCCGGTGCGGATGCCGCGGACGCGGCCGTGGTCGACGAGCAGCTTCGTCGCGGCGGTCTCCGGCAAGATCATCGCGCCCGCCTCCTCCGCCTGCTCGGCGAGCCAGCGGCCGAGCTCGGCGAGCGAGGCGACCCGGTTGCCGTGATTCTTCATCGTCGGCGGCGTCGGGATCCGAACGGCGCGGCTGCTCGTCAGGAAGTAGACGGACTCCTGCTCGACCGGCCCGTAGAATGGCATTTCGTCCAGCCGCTTGCGTCCGGCGAAGAGCCGCTGCAGCGCGCGCGGGTTGACGACCGCGCCGGAGAGCAGATGCGAGCCCGGCTGCTTGCCCTTCTCGATCACGGCGACCGGCACCTCGCCGAGGCGCTCAGCAACCGCGGGTGCGTCCTCGAGGAGCTGGCCGAGGCGGATCGCACAGGCGAGACCGGCGGGGCCGGCGCCGACGATCGCGACGCCGACCTCGATCCGCTCGTCCTCCGGATCTGTCGGCGGGGCGATCGCCTCCGAGACGCTGAACGGAGGCGGAAAGTCGCTTGGCTTGGTCACGCCGCTTTGCGCTGCCGGACGAGCTCGGTCAGCTTTGGGACGATCTCGTGCAGGTCGCCGACGACGCCGAGATCGGCGTACTCGAAGATCGGCGCGTTCGGGTCCTTGTTGATGGCGACGATCACGTTCGAGCCCTGCATGCCCACCTTGTGCTGGATCGCCCCGGAGATGCCGACGGCGATGTAGAGCCGCGGCGCGACGGTCTTGCCGGTCTGGCCGACCTGGGTCGAATACGGGTACCAGCCTGCGTCGACGACCGCTCGGGTCGCCGCGACCGCTCCGCCGAGCGCCTTGGCCAGCTCCTCGACCAGCGCGAAGTTCTCCGGGCCGCCGAGGCCGCGGCCGCCGGCCACGATCACGTCGGCGTCCTCGATCGACGGCCCCTCGCTCTCCTCGTGAGCCTGCTCGATCATCTTCGCCTGGGTGGAGAAGTCCTCCAGCTCGACAGCCACCTGCTCGACCTCGGCCTCGCCCCCGCTCTCGACCGGCTCGAAGCTGCCGGTGCGGATCAGCGCCAGCCGCGGCTCGCTCTTCCAGCCGACCTCGACGTAGACGGTGTCGTCGAGGGCCGGCCGCTTGCCGACGAGCTTCCCGTTGTCCTCCGCCAGGTCGACGAGATCCCAGTTCAAGCCGGCATCGAGCCGCGCGGCGAGGCCCGCGGCGACGTCCGCGGTCAGCACCGTGGCCCCAAAGAGAACGGTGTCGAAGGCCTGTCTCCGGAACAGGTCCGCGGCCACGTCCACACGAGGCTGGGGTAACGGCGCCTCGAGCGCGGGGTCGTCTGCGACGTAGACCTTCCTCGCCCCGTACTTGCCGGCCTGGGCTGCCAGGCCCTCGACGCCCGAACCCGCGATCAGCGCCGAGACGTCGTCGCCGAGCTGAGCCGCCTTGCCCAGCACGCCGAGCGAGTCCTTCTGCAGCTCGCCCTCGTGGTGCTCGAGGAAGACGAGCGTGCTCACAACGCTTTCCTTTCCAGCAGGAACTCGACGATCTTCTCGGCGCCCGAGCCGTCGTCGTCGATCCGCTGCGTCTCGCCACGCGGCGGCGGGTCGCCGATCGCGTAGACCTCGGTGCGAGAGCCGGCCTCGCCGGCCCGGTCGGCCTCGACGCCGAGATCGCCGAGAGACACCGTCTCCTGCGGTTTCTTCTTCGCGCCCATGATCCCCTTCAGCGACGGGTAACGGGGCTCGTTGATCGCGTCCGACACGGCGACCACGGCAGGCAGCGGCGCCTCGATCACGTCGTAGCCGAACTCGGTCTGCCGCTTACCGCGGAGAGTTCCGTCGGACACCGTCAGCTCGGCGACCTGCGAGATCAGCGGGCGGCGAAGCCGGTCTGCGACCGCAGCCCACATGACCGCGCCGTCGGAATCGTTCGCCTGCTGTCCGAAGAGGACAAGGTCGGCCTGCTCGCGGTCGAGCGCCCGCGCGAGCGCATAGCTCGAGGCAACGAGGTCCGAGCCCGCAGCGGCCTCGTCAGAGACGAGGACGACGCGGTCGGCACCCATGGCCAGGGCCTTGCGAAGCGCGTCGAGCGAGCGCTCAGGCCCGAGCGAGACGAGCACGACTTCGGCGTCGGCGTCGTTCCCCTTCAGACGCAGCGCCTCCTCGACGGCGTTCGCGTCGAACGGGTTCAGGACTTGCTCACCGGAGCGGTCGAGGCGCTTCGTTTGCGGATCGATGCGGCGCGCCTGCTCCGGGACGACCTTTGCGCAAACAGCGATCTTCATTCGGCGCCGGACTCTATCGGCGGCGTGCATAAGCCGGTCACCTTGTTAGGGTGCGGCGCTTCGGCCACGTCGTCGAGGGCGAAAAAAGCTTGTGCTGGTGCAGCAAACCGGGATTAGCGGCCGCGCGAGAACTCGCGCGGCCTCTTATATGGCATCGCGAACGACGCCGTCGAGCGTGAACCAGAGCTCATGAGACGCCACCGGACGACAACCCGAGGAGCCCTCTTGCTCTTCCTCATGGCAGGCCTGCTGGCCGGGACGGCGGCTGCGCGGTCCGGGAGCACGACGAAGCCGATCGTCTTCCCGGTCCTCGGCGCGGCCCGCTACACCGACGACTTCGGCGACCCCCGCCCAGGCGGCCCGCATCAGGGGATCGACATGGTGGCCGCGAAGAAGTCGCTCGCGCTCGCTGCCGAAGCCGGCAAGGTCAAGTTCTGGACGACCTCCGCCTCTGCCGGCTGCATGCTCTACCTCTACGGCGCAAGCGGGACGACCTACTTCTACATCCATCTGAACAACGACCTCACGCGCGACAACGACGACCGCGGCAAGTGCGTCGCGGGCACCGCGTACGCGACGGGGCTCAAGGACGGCGCGAAGGTCGCGGCCGGCCAGCCCGTCGGCTTCGTCGGCGACTCCGGGGACGCTGAGGGCAGCCACGCCCACCTTCACTTCGAGGTGCACCCCGGAGGCGGAAAGGCGGTCGACGGCTACCCGTATCTCCAGACCGCGCAACACCTGCTCTTCGCGTCGCCGAAGGGCAGGCCGTTCACGCTCGAGCTCGACGGCACCGTCATGAAGCCCGGCTCGCTGACGTTGCAGGTGAAGGTGAGCGCCGTCCACGCGTGGCCGATGGGACAACGCCAGACCAAGCTGCGCCGGCCGCTGCTGCTGAACGTCCCGGACACCGCGGTCGTCCAGTCGACGAACGGCTCCTCGACCCGCAAGACCACCATCCTCAGCGCCCGGATCGGCCAGACGGTCAAGGTCTGGACGATGCCGGCGACCGCGAGCCTGAAGACCGAGCGCGGCGACGACCTCTCCCTCGACGCCGCGCTCGTGTTACTGAGAACCAGCTAGCGGCCGACGAAGTTCGGCTCGCGTTTCTCGACGAAGGCCGTCATGCCTTCTTTCGCATCCTCCGTGGCGAAGAGCTTGCCGAAGCTCGCCACCTCGGCTTCGAGATTCTCGGCGTGGCCGCCCTGGAGAGCCCTGTTGCACGCGGCCTTCGCGGCGGCGAGCGCAACGAAGCCTTTTGAGGCGAGGAGCGTCGCCACTTCCATCGTCTTCGCCAAGAGGTCGGCCGGCTCGAAGACCGCGTTCACGAGCCCGTGGCGCTCGGCTTCGTCGGCATCGACCACGCGACCGGTGAAGATCAGCTCCTTCGCGTAGCCCAGTGTCGTCGCACGCGCGAGGCGCTGCGTCCCGCCCCAGCCGGGGATGATGCCGAGGTTGATCTCGGGCTGGCCGAGTTTGGCGGTCCTGGCCGCGTAGCGCAGGTCGCAGGCGAGGGCGAGCTCGCAGCCACCGCCGAGCGCGAAGCCGTTGACGGCCGCGATCGTCGGCTTCGGCATCGTCTCGAGCAGCCGGCCGGCCTCGTGGCCGAGGGCTCCCCACTCCTTCGCCTCGCCGACGTCCAGGCCGCTCATGTACTTGATGTCCGCTCCGGCGGCGAAGGCCTTCTCGCCCGCGCCGGTCAGGACGACCACCCGCGCACCGGCGTCGTCGGCGAGTTCCCGCAGCCGGTCGCGCAGCTCGGTCAGCGTCGGGAGATCGAGGGCGTTCAGCGCGTCCTGACGGTCGATCGTGACGACGGCGACGCCGGCGTCGAACGCTACCGAGACGCTCAGGCTGCCACCTTCCTCGGCTTCGCCTCGGTCGCGTGGGGGAAACCATGTTTCCCCCACGAGCCCCCTTCTTCTCCTATGTTCGCCTCGGCGCCCGCGTCGCTGAGATCGCCGCGTGCGACGAGGATTTCTGAAGGGGGAACCTCCCGGTTCCCCCTAACCCCCTCCACGTCGCCGCTCACGCGGCGACCCTGTCGCGCAGGAAGTCGACGATCTCACTCGTCGGCGCCCCCGGCGTGAAGACTGCAGCCACACCTTGCCCCTTGAGCTCGTCGGCGTCCGCCGTCGGGATCGTTCCGCCGAGTACGACGAGCACGTCCTCGGCTCCGTTCTCCTTCAAGCCGTCGAGGATCCGCGGGACGAGCGTCATGTGGGCACCCGAGAGGATCGAGATCCCGACCGCGTCCGCGTCCTCCTGGATCGCGGTCTCGACGATCTGTTCGGGCGTCTGGTGCAGGCCGGTGTAGATCACCTCCATCCCCGCATCCCGGAGCGCGCGTGCGATGATCTTCGCCCCGCGATCGTGTCCGTCAAGACCGGGTTTTGCGATCACGACTCGGATCTTGCGGGCCACGGGCGGCAAAGTATATGGCGATGATGCTGGCATGAAACTCGTCGTAGCTGGGTGTTCCCCGGCCTGGCCGAACCCGGGCGGAGCCCAGTCCGGGTACCTCCTGGAGAGCGGCGGCCGGCGCATCTTGCTGGACTGCGGACCGGGCGTGCTCGCTCGTCTGCGTGAGCGCGAGCCCTGGCCCGAGCTCGACGCGATCGCGATCACGCACTGGCACCTCGACCACTGGGGCGACCTCGTTCCCTGGGTCTGGGGACGCATGTTCGGCCCCGGCGAGGACACGAAGAGACCCGAGCTCTGGATCCCGCCGGGGGGCGCCGAAATGCTCGAGGGGATTGGCGCGCGCCTCGGGTTTCCGGACATGTTCTCGGGCACGTTCGACCTGAACGAGTACGTCGACGGCGAGCCGTTCGAAACCGCCGGCTTCGAGGTGACCGCCGAACGGGTGCTCCACTACGAGCTCTTGGCCTTCGGCTTCCGCGCCTCCGCCAACGGATCCGTGCTCGCCTACTCGGGCGACTCAGGCCCGAGCGACGCCTTGCCGCGATTGGCACAGGACGCCGACCTCTTCGTCTGTGAGGCGACATTGCTGGCGCCGAACCCGGAAGGCGGCACGCGCGGCCATCTCGCCTCCGACGAGGCGGTCGAGGCCTTCGAAGCCGCGGACGCGAAGCGGCTGCTGATCACGCATCGCCCGAGCGAGCGTCCGCTCGACTCATCGCTCGAGCAGGCTCACGACGGCATGGAGCTTGAGGTCAGGTAAGCAGGGCTCAGGGCTACTCGCCGAAGAGCGCCCGTGCGCGCCGGTCGCGGTACCAGTTCGTACCCGCGATTCCGGCGGGGATGAGCAGGGCCAAGCTGAGCAGGCCAACGGGGATGAGGAGCCAGATCGGGCTCTCCTTCGCCTTCGCCGAGGTGGCGCTCACCCGCGGACTGATCTGGTCGAACACCCCCCCAGTCGCTCCGCCGCCGCCGCCGGCGACCTGAGACGCCGTCGTCGGTGCGGCCTGCCAGTTGTCGACGAGCCAGTGTCTATGCGTTCCGGCGCCGACCTTATGGAGCCCGATCATGAAGACCTGCGCCTGCTGATGGGAGGCCTTGGTCGGGAAGAGCGCCATCGTGAAGCCGATCCCCTTCGCGTCCGAGAATTGCAGCCTCCACCTCGCCTCGGCGACCGGAAACGGCGGAATCCCGGGCAAGTTCGCCGTGTCCCATTGCTTGCGTGTGTAGCCGGCGTGGAGCGTCGGCGTCACGAGCCCCCAGGCGCGATCGACGTTCTTGCGGGCGACCGCTGTGTCGATGAACCTCGATGCGACCGCGAGTGCCGCCGCGCGTTCACGCACCTTGAGCGGCACCTTCTTCGGCGGTGCAGCGATCTTGACGGGGCCGCCGGTGGGTTTGGTGTTCTCAGGCGGGGCGGTGTTGGGCCAGATGAACCCGATCGCGAGCGCGCTTCCTACGACGCCCGCCGTCACCGTCATCCAGATCAGGCGTCGCCGCCAACGGTACGACGCGAGAACTCGCTTCACCTTGGATTGAGGATAGCGCCTGCCATGGCCACCTCAAGGGCGGAAATTCGCCCTAGTGGGTCGGGACCGGCACTCCCCGCATGGCGCCGAAATAGTCAACGACCCAGTGGGCGTTCGCCCCATGTCCAACCTTGACCACCTCGATCAGGAATGGCCCCGTTTGCAGCCCCGACTTCGCCGTCGGAACCAGGAGCAGGTTGACGGCAGCATCGCGCGGATGCGCGAAGTTCGTGTTCTTCCAGTTGTAACGAATGATCTTGGTCGTCGGGAAGTACGGGACCGGGATGTTTCCGGTCTTCCACTGTGCGAGGGTGAGGCCGCCTCTCACGTTGTCATCCGCAAGCGCATACGCCTGGGCGAGGTTCTTTCGCGCCGGCGCCGCCGCGATGAACTGTTTGGCCACCTTCCACGCGGCCGCCGGGAACCGAATGTTCTTCTGATTTTTTTCAAGCTGGCTGATCGGTGGACCCGTCGGGTTGGCGTTCTCGGTTGTCCCGCTGTTGTTCCCGACCTTGGTGACGAGGATCGCGATGACCCCGGCTACGAGAACCAGGGCGCCGAGCACGAGCAACCAGCGGTTGAACCGTCGGGACGACAGCGCACTCTGGACCACATTCACGGCCATCACGATCGTAGACGACGAGAACCGCCGTTCGGTTAGCGCTGGTTCCTAGAAGACCGGCGTCTCGGTCCACGTGCCCCAGACGCTTCGCAGCGCATCGCACATCTCGCCGAGCGTGACATAGGTCTTCGCGGCGTCGACGAGCGGGGGCATCAGGTTGTCGCGGTCGCGGGCGGCGGCCTGCTTCAGCCGCGCGAGCGCCGCCTCGACGGCGGCCGAGTCACGCCGTCCGCGCAGGGCCCGGACACGCTCGATCTGCTTGCCCTCCAGCGTGGGGTCGATCCGCAGGATCTCGACCTCGGGCTCGTCCTCGAGCTCGTAGCGGTTGACGCCGACGATGATTCGCTGTTTCTGCTCGACCTCGTGCTGGTAGCGGAACGAGGCATCGGCGATCTCGCGCTGGAAGAAGTTCTCCTTGATCGCGGGGATGACACCGCCGAGCTTCTCGATCCGGTCGAAGTAGTCGTAGGCCTCCGCCTCGAGCCGGTTGGTCAGGTCTTCGACGTAGTAGGAGCCGCCGAGTGGATCGATCGTGTTGACGGCGCCGGTCTCGTGGGCGATCACCTGCTGCGTCCGCAGCGCGATCCGGACCGCGTCTTCGGTCGGCAGCGCGAGCGCCTCGTCGAACGAGTTCGTGTGCAGCGACTGAGTGCCCCCGAGCACGGCCGCCATCGCCTCGAGCGCCGTCCGCACGATGTTCACCTCGGGCTGCTGGGCGGTCAATGAGACGCCCGCGGTCTGAGTGTGAAACCGCATCAGCCAGGAGCGCGGGTTCTTGGCGCCGTAGCGGTCGCGCAGCTCGCGCGCCCAGATCCGGCGCGCGGCGCGGTACTTCGCGATCTCCTCGAAGAAGTCGACGTGCGCGTTGAAGAAGAAAGACAGCCGCGGCGCGAAGTCGTCGACGTCGAGCCCACGCTCGATCGCCGCGTCGACGTACGCGAAGCCGTCGGCGAGCGTGAAGGCGAGCTCCTGGATCGCGTTCGAGCCGGCCTCCCGGATGTGGTAGCCCGAGATCGAGATCGGATGCCACTTCGGCATCTCCCGCGCGCAGAACTCGACCATGTCGGTGACGAGCCGCATCGACGGCTCCGGCGGGAAGATCCATTCCTTCTGGGCGATGTACTCCTTGAGGATGTCGGTCTGGATCGTGCCGCGGAGCTCTGCCGGCGAGGCGCCCTGCTGCTCGCCGACGCAGGCGTAGAACGCAAGCAGCATCGCCGCCGGCGCATTGATCGTCATCGAGGTCGAGACCTCGGCGAGCGGGATGCCCTGGAACAGCGTCTCGACGTCGGCGAGCGAGTCGATCGCTACCCCTTCGCGACCGACCTCGCCGAGCGAGCGTGGGTGGTCGGAGTCGTAGCCCATCAGGGTCGGCATGTCGAAGGCGGTCGAGAGCCCCGTCTGCCCGTGGTCGAGCAGGTAGCGGAAGCGCTCGTTCGTCTCCTCGGCCGTCCCGAAGCCCGCGAACTGTCGCATCGTCCAGAGGCGGCCGCGGTACATCGACGGGTAGACGCCCCGCGTGAAGGGATAGACGCCGGGAAAGCCGAGCTCGGCTTCGTAGTCGATCTCGACCGTGTCGGGCGTGTAGAGCGGGTCGTTCTCCAGGCCGGAGATCGTCGAGAAGAGCTCGCCCTGGCGCTCAGGTGCGGCTTCGTACAGCTCGCGACGCCACTCGTCGGTTTCGCTCTCGATCCCTGGCCGGTCTCCGGTCGTCGCCACGGCGCCATCTTAGGGCTAGCGGGCCGGGGTTCCGTTGGAAGGTGTTGACTTTGATCGCTCTTGTAGGACCGAGTACCTACCCCGATCGGGGGATCTTCTCAACGACCCCGGTTTCAAGTCACATTTCGGCTCAGTCCGCCGGCTGCGGTTGCCGATCCGAGCTATGTGGACGCTTCTCTTCAACCTGCGGCGGGCCAGATGCCTCTCGCACCTCTTGGGAGGCCGCCCCGTCTCGTCCTCCGCTTCGCGCTCTACACGGGCGCCGTGCTACTCGCGGCCGGGCTCGCGATCCTCTGGACGGTCAACCACGAAGTCGCCGCCCGTGCCCAGCGGACCGTTGAGACCCAAGCGCGGTTGTTCGCCGAGCAGAACCTGCGCCGCCAACTACTCACAAGCGACTTCACGAAGCCGGTCCGCGGCTCGCGCCGCGCCGTGCTCGACGACCTCTTCCGACAGCGCATCCTGATTCCCGGCATCGTCGGCACCCGCCTCTTCAACAGCAGCGGCACAATCACCTACGCCGCGAGGCACCAGCTGATCGGCACGAAGGTGCCCTACCTGGCGGATGTCAGCGGCGTCCTCGCCGGGGTGCCGAAGCGCCGAGTGACTCGGACCGTCAGCTGGCGAGGGCAGAAGAATGTAAAGGTCCTGCAGTCCTTGATCCCGGTTCGGCAAGCCGGGTCGATGAAGCCGATCGGCGCGCTCGAGCTCGACCAGGACTATCGCGCGGTCGCCGTCACTGTCGGCGAGGCGAAAAGCCGGCTCGTGCTGATTTTGGGCATCGCGCTCCTCGTCCTCTATCTGGCGCTCTTTCCGATTCTTCGCCGTGTCACTGGCGAGCTTGCCTCTCGCAACCGCCGCCTACACGAGCACGCGCTCGAACGAGGAAGCCTGCTCGAGGCCGAGCGTGCGGCACGTGCCGAGGCCGAGTCGATCCAACGACTCCTCGCCGAGCAGAATGAGCGCTTGCGCGAGCTCGACCGGATGAAGGACGAGTTCGTCTCGTTGGTCTCGCACGAGCTGCGGACGCCGCTCACGTCAATCCGCGGCTATCTCGAGCTCTTCAGAGACAGCGGCGATCTGACGCCGAAGCAGCGCGAGTTCCTGAAGGTCGTGGACCGGAATGCGCAGCGCCTACTCGAGCTGGTCGGAGACCTGCTCTTCCTCGCCAAGATCGATGCCGGCGCCTTCGAGATCGACCTCGACGAGGTGGATCTCGCGCAGGTCGTAGAGGAATCGATCGAGGCGTGCCGGCCGATGGCCGAGAGCCGGAAGATCGAGCTCGTTGCCTCGATCGGAAACCCGCCGCCTCTCGTTGGCGACCGCACGCGCCTGGCCCAAGTCCTCGACAACCTGGTCTCGAACGCGCTCAAGTTCACAGAAGCTGGCGGTCGCGTGGAGGTGACACTGTCGTCTGAAGACGAACACGTCCTCCTCGAGGTCAAGGACACCGGGCTTGGGGTCTCGCCTGAGGAGCAGCCACTCCTGTTCGAACGGTTCTTCCGCAGCTCGCGTGCGACCGAGAACGCTATCCCGGGCACTGGCCTCGGGCTGACGATCACCAAGGCGATCGTCGAGCGCCACGGCGGCTGGATCACACTCGAGAGCGAGGGGAACGTCGGAACGACGGTGCGCGTCGAGATTCCGACGAAGGCCGCGAGACGAGCCGACGTCGCCGGCCGAGAGCTGCCGGACGTCGCGGCCGTCAAGCGCTAGCGCGGCACTTTGTACCGGTAGCCAAATCCGCGAACGGTCTCGATCGGCGACTCTCCGGAAGGGAGCTCGCCCAGCTTGCGACGCAGATAGCCGACGTACAGCTTCACCTGATCTCGTCCGCCGGCTCGGTCGAGCCCCCAGGCCAACTCGATCAGCTGGTCCTGGGAAAGGACCTGGTTTGGATTACGGACGAATGCCGCCAGAAGCCGGAACTCGAGTGGCGTGATCGGAACCTGGACTCCTCCTGCTGTGACGGCCCGCTGTGCGAAGTCGATCGTCAGGAAGCTGTCGGCATACAACTGCGGCGAGTCGGCCTCCGTCCGCCGCTTGCGAAGCAGCCCTTCCACGCGCGCGAGCAGCTCTTGGGGCCCGAACGGCTTCGTGATGTAGTCGTCTGCGCCCCCGCGTAGACCGCGAACCTTGTCGAGCTCGTGGTCTTGGGCGCTCAGCATCACAACCGGCACGGCGCTCAATTCGCGGATGCGTTCGAGCGTCTGCCAGCCGTCGAAGCCCGGCATCGAGACATCGAGAATCACGAGATCGGGCTGCTCGGCGTGGAACAGTCGCAGCCCCTCGCGCCCGTCGCCGGCCTCGATCACCGTGTGGCTGGCTCGCTCCAACACCTCCCTGAGCAGGCCGCGGATATCCGCGTCGTCGTCGACTATGAGCACCGAGGCCATAGCAGTTCAATACTGAAACGACCGGCGGATGGGAGGCGTTTCGGGGCCGAATCATCCCTCGCGGGAGGGACTTTTGGGCCGTTCATACCGTTTTCTTACCGGAAGCCTCCCGAATTCCATCGTGGCGTGCCGAAGCCTCCGCCATGGCGAGCTTCAACCTGCGGCACCTTCTTCTTTCCGTGGTCCGTGGCGCTGTTGGCAGGGTCGGCGTTCCACAGCTCGGAATCCTCGTGGTCTCACTCGGGATCGGGGGCGCCGCGATCGCTGGCCCCGCCCTCAAGGACGGCAGCCGGGGCGCCAAGCCCGCCAATTCATCGTTCCCGACCGTCGTTCTCGCCAAGCCGAGCGAGGCGAACGGCTCCCAAGATCGCCCGGGGCTTGCGCCAGCAAGTGGAAAATTCACGGGCTCGTCGTCCTCCGCGGGAAGCGCGCGCGTTACGAAGAGGACGTCATCGCGCGGCGCCGCCGCCAGGAAGCAGACGACTGCGAGTAACGGTGCGTACGGTCACGGAAACCTGTCGGGCGCTTCGAAGACTGCAGGCAGCGAAGTTTTGGCGAGGCAAAAGCTTCCCGCGGCCGGCCCCGTCGGCCCTGCCGGTCCGCAGGGCAAGCCCGGCGCTCACGGCGCGACTGGCCCGGCCGGCCCTCAGGGCGATCCGGGCCTGACCGGTGCTCAGGGCCCGCAGGGGCTCAAGGGCGATAAGGGTGAAACAGGCAACACGGGCGCGACGGGCGCGACCGGAGCCCAAGGCCCGGTTGGGGCACAGGGCGCGAAAGGTGACAAGGGCGATACGGGCGCGATTGGTGCGACCGGAGCCGCTGGCGCAGCGGGCGCCACAGGCGCAGCCGGCGCCACAGGCGCGACCGGACCCGCCGGGCCTCAGGGCCCGATCGGTCCGAGCGGCGCAACCGGGCCGCAGGGCCCGCAAGGTCTCAAGGGCGACGCCGGTGACACCGGCGCCACCGGCGCCCAAGGCCCGCAGGGGCTCCAGGGCGCCAAGGGCGATACAGGTGACACAGGCGCAACCGGTGCCACGGGCGCGACCGGACCCGCCGGGCCTCAGGGTCCGATCGGCCCGAGCGGCGCAACCGGGCCGCAGGGCCCGCAAGGTCTGAAGGGCGATACGGGTGATACCGGCGCGACGGGCCTACAGGGCCCGGCCGGCGCTACCGGCGCTCAGGGCCCCCAGGGCTTGAAGGGTGATACTGGCGATACCGGCGCGACCGGAGCCCAGGGCCCCACCGGCGCGACCGGTGCGACTGGCGCCAGCGGCGCACAAGGTCCTCAGGGCGTTAAGGGCGACACGGGCGATGCCGGAGCCGCCGGAGCCACCGGTGCTCAGGGCCCAGCAGGCCCGCAGGGGCCGATCGGGCCGACCGGCGCGACGGGCGCACAGGGCCCTCAAGGTGTGAAGGGCGATACGGGCGACACGGGCGCGACGGGCGCTACGGGAGCCGCTGGCGCGACTGGTGCCACAGGCGCACAGGGTCCTCAGGGCGTCGCTGGAGCTACTGGACCCGCTGGTGCACAGGGGCCGGCCGGCCCGCAGGGACCGATCGGCCCCACCGGCGCGACCGGGGCGCAGGGCCCAGCAGGCCCTCAGGGTCCAGCAGGAACGACAGGTGCTACAGGTGCTACCGGCGCCGACGGACCCGCGGGCCCGCAGGGTCCGATTGGTCCGACAGGGGCCACCGGTGCAGCGGGTGCCGTCGGCGCCACAGGCGCAACCGGCGCGACGGGGCCGGCCGGGCCAACTGGTCCCGCCGGGGCAACTGGCGCGACGGGCCCTCAAGGGCCTCAGGGCCCAACGGGCACCACGGGCGCGACGGGCGCGACGGGCCCGTCAGGCACGGCAGGATCCGGAAGCAGCACCGTGGCAACGTCACAGGGGACGGCCTCCACGACCTATACCGATCTCGCCACCGCCGGGCCTGCGGTCACAGTGACCATTCCCGCCTCGGGCAAGGCACTGGTGATCGTCACTTCCTCCGAGACGAACAGCGGTACTTTGGGTGGCGCTTTCATGGGCTTCGCCGTTTCGGGTGCAACGACCGTCCCGGCGTCGGATACCCAAGCGTTCAGCTTCGTCAATGGAGGCAACCAGGCGCAGACCGTCCAGGGCAGCGGGACGTTCTACGTCTCGGGGTTGACAGCGGGGAGCAATACATTCACCGCGAAGTTCAGGGCGACGGTCGGGACAGCGACGTTCGCGAATAGATCGATCACTGTCATTCCTCTGTCCTAGGCCATTCGAAAAGGGCTGACGAACCGTGAATTCCTCCTCCTCGCACACCCCAGTCGCTGACCTCAAGGAGCAGGCGTCGAATCCCGAAGCTCGAATGAGCACCATCGAGACGAAGCCCCAAAGGAGTCCGACGATGGAAGCTCACGAAACTCCGCACACAACCGATGGGCCTGTACAGCCTGCTGTGCCTACGCGCGGGCTGACAAACGCGCTGCCTCTCTCCGTGGTCGCGCTCCTCATCATCGCGGTCATCTTGTTTGGCATCTTGCTGCTCCTCCGTGGCCACACCGCCGGCAAAACGACGCTACCGCCGGTGGGCGCGCCCGCAGCAGTCTCTGAAACGCAGCTGAAGGCGCTCGCCGCGCAGTCCAACCACGCGATCTACTGGGCTGGCCCGAAGAGGGGCACATATGAGTTGACGCGGACGACCGACGGACGGATCTACATCCGCTACGTGCCGACTCCCGACAAGGTCGGCAACCGGACGCCGAGCTACCTCACTGTCGGAACGTATCCCACCAAGAATGCCTTCCAGGCGATCAAGCTCGCCGCTGCCCGCCAAGGTGGCGTTTCGGCCAAGATCGACCACGGCGGCCTTCTCGTCTTCAACAACGGCACCCCAAAGAGCGTCTACTTCAGCTACCCGAAGAGCAGCTCCCAGGTCGAGGTTTACGATCCCTCACCGCTCCAGGCCCGCGCACTGGTGCTCGGCGGCTCGATCAAGCCGATTCGCTAATACTCCGAACAGGATCGCCTGCGCCGGCTACGGGTGCGTCGACGCCCCCGGCCTCCAGAGAATCTCGCCGGCGTCCGCGTTGGCGGCCCGAGCGAGAACGAAGAGCAGATCCGACAGCCGGTTGAGGTAGACCGCGACGAGCGGGCTCACGTCGTCGACTCTGAGAATGGCGCGCTCCGCTCTTCGACACACCGCGCGAGCGACAAAGAGGCGCGCCGCGAGCTCGGTGCCGCCGGGCAGCACGAACGACTTGAGCGGCTCGAGCTCGGCGTTCACCGCGTCGCACTCGGCCTCGAGCCGGTCGACCAGCTCCTGTGAGACCCGCAGCCGCTCGCCCGCCGCGCTCGGAGGGGTTGCGAGATCCGCGCCGAGGTCGAAGAGCTCGTTCTGGATCCTGGCCAGCGCCGCGGGAGCCGCATCGACTCCGCGCGACCAACCGAGGAGTGAGTTCAGCTCGTCCACCTCGCCGACCGCCTCCACTCGCGGATCGGTCTTCGAGACACGGCTCCCGCCCCCGAGGCTCGTTTCGCCGGCGTCGCCGCCTCGCGTGTAGATCCGAGTCAGGCGTACCGGCTCGTCACGCTTGCGCTTGCGGCTCATCCGAGAAGGTCACACATCCGCGACAGGCTTGTCACTGACACGTGCGAAATTCGAAAATAGGATCGTCCTGGGAGGGCGCGGTGGGACCCGGGTGACGCGCGTGTACAACACACCCCTAGCCCTGGGCGAGCGCCCGCTCCGTCAGACCGAGAATCGAGCGCGCGATCACGAGGCGCTGGATCTCACTCGTGCCCTCGTAGATCTCGGTGATCTTGGCGTCCCGGTAGTAGCGCTCGACCGGGAACTCCTTCGTGTAGCCGTAGCCGCCGAAGATCTGGATCGCCTCGCCCGTCTGCCGCCTCGCCATCTCCGATGCGTACAGCTTTGCCTTCG
>WNGP01001778.1_pt1 | contig 28226 bp, 26 predicted proteins | sample 5407671 | NCBI WGS metagenome assembly WNGP01 (sample SAMN13153381, study PRJNA577476) | soil metagenome | isolation source: 40 cm soil or saprolite under Garry oak tree replicate 2 | place: USA:California | collected 2016-06-15
CACGACCTCGATTGGCAAACCCCTAGCGATTTGCCAAGAGGGATGGGACACGCTGTCGCAGTCACGTCTTAACTTTGTAGGGGCACAATACATTGTGCCCTCTTCTCGCCTTCAGCTAGTGGCGCAGACTTAACACTTGAGATTTTGGCTGGCCTTCGCTCTTATCGTCGATCCCCCCGCCCACTGTCATTTCGAACGGAGCAAGCCGACGCTTTTTCTTCACCTTTCGCTCCTGCAAAAGGGTCGGCTTGCGGAGAGAGACCTCTTCGCCATCCCGCGCCTTTTGCGGGATTAAATCTCTCTTCTCTTCCTACCCCGCCCCCTCCGAATTCAATCGGACTTTCCGTCGTCGGGCAAATCGCGTTTTGGTCTCGCGGCCAGCTTGAAAAAACGGCGAGGCTCCCATCTCTTCTTGGTGGAAGCCCCGCCGGTGAAGACTTACAGGAATCGGAAATCTCCCGATTCAACGGCGGTGCAAACTACTCCTACCGGCCATAGGAAGATCGGGAATAGATGAACTCCTGTCCCGTGCTGTCTCCTGAATAAAACCACACTTTGAGAGCCATGGGCGAGTTGCCCGCGCGCTCCTCAAATTCGAAAATGGATTTATCGGGTCGTTCAAAGCGAGTGTTTGGAATGGCCATGGTCGTTGCCAGGATTTGCGTTTCATCCGCATTCCAAATCTGGACGATGTGTCGGTCGGTCGGGCTATCGGCCAGTCTGAAGACGTAGGTCCCCGCCGGCAGAACCTGCCCGGGGACTTCCACCGAATCGCTGAAGGTAACAATAGTTTTTCTGTCCCACTGATCCGCTCTAGCGCCCGGGGCGAGTGTGGCCCCAAACAGCATAGTGATCAGCACCGTGCACGACGCAAATACAACTACTCTCAGAGTTTGCATGCTACGACCCTCCTAGTTGGATTGGCTGGACCAAACGGGCCGGGATGGCGGCTGAGGATGAAGCTGGGGCGGCTGAAGCCAGGAGCCCGTTCAGAACTGCGCAATCGCGTAGCCCTTCCCGGTCTTCGTTGTCTTCTGCCTCGCCCATGAGATGCGCCTCCCCCCACCCGAGGTTGCGCACAAAGTTGCCTCCCCCCGCCAACCGTCATTTCGAACGGAGCAGGCCGACTTTTTCTTTCCGCTTCGCTCCTGCGAAGCGGTCGGCCTGCGCAGAGAGAACTCCGCGCCATAACGCACGCGGTGTGTGCGTTATGAAATCTCTCTTCTCTTTGCGTTCCTCGCGCCGCCACCCCCTGAGAAATGCGAATTTTGTGCGTTTTTATTCTTATAAGGGCGCAGCACGGCTGCTCCCGCTCTTCAAATTTCCCCTTGGAGCGGCCTTTTTTTCACGCATTCTGGTCTCGCTAATTTTTACAGGGGATCGCCCAGCTTTCTTTTAACTTTTCTAGCCCCGCAGCACTCGCCCCGACTCTGCCGACGGGTGGCTCATTCTTGCGCGGGGCTTGCCATTCGGGGGGAAATAGGCCCAACAAAATCTGCCAGTCTTCCAGAGCGCACATACGCAATGCCTAAAACCGCACGAGAGAACAAGTCTCTTACTAAAACCGCCGGGTGTCACCCAACAACTCTCATTTTGGAACTCATCTCCTCGTCGAGCACTCCGCACCTCGTTACTTTTTGCCTCATGGCTTCCCTTTTCCCGCTCTTATTGACACGCAGCCCGAAGCAGCATACCTTTCGGCACCGATGGAATCCCTTGCGCAGCGCCGATGAAAGACAAATTCCTGGCAGCGACCATCCTGACCGCCACCATTGCCATCGCGGCATTGCTTCTCGCCGGCGCTCAGATGCTGCCGCAGCCCGCGCTCGTTTCAACGCTCCTGCGCTGGCTCGCAATCCTTCTCATCGCCGCCTATGCCACATCCCGCCGCTCGCTGACAACTTGGATCTTCGTCGGCCTGCTCGCCGGCGCAGAGTTTGGCCACGACTGGCCCTCCATCGCAGTAAACCTGCAACTCCTCGGCACCATTTTTCTCCGGCTCATCAAGGTGATCATCGCGCCGCTGCTCTTCGGCGTTCTCGTCGTGGGCATCGCCGGCCACTCCGACCTGAAGAAAGTCGGCCGCCTCGGCTTCAAATCCCTGATCTACTTTGAAATCGTCTCTACGCTTGCGATGCTCATCGGCTATGCGGCTATCCATATCAGCCGCGCAGGAGAAGGCGTCCATCTCCCTCCCTCCTCCGCGGCGCAAGCCCTCAATGTTTCTCCCCACACCGCCACGCAGCTCATCACCGACATCTTTCCGGAGAACATCGCCAAATCCGTCGCCGAAGGCCAGGTGCTTCAAATCGTCGTCTTCAGCGTCCTCTTTGCCATGGCGCTCGCGCTCGTTCCGGAGCCCAAGCGCCGCCCCATTCTCGCCTTCGCCGAGAGCCTCTCGGAAACCATGTTCAAGTTCACCAACCTGGTGATGTACGCCGCTCCGCTCGGCGTCTTTGGCGCCGTTGCCTACACCGTCGGCCACCTCGGCTTGGGAGTCCTCCTCCCGCTCCTGAAACTCCTCGCAACCATGTACGTCGCTCTCGCCTTCTTCATCTTCTCCGTTCTGCTGCCCATCACGCTGTGGGCGCGCATCCCCCTCAAGCGTTTCATCAACGCCGTCGCCGAGCCCGTTACCATCGGATTTGCCACCGCGAGTTCAGAGGCCACGCTGCCTCGCGCCATCGAGCAACTCGAGTCCTTCGGCGTCCCGCGCGAAATCGTCGCCTTCGTCCTCCCCACCGGCTACAGCTTCAATATGGACGGCGCAAGTCTCTATCAATCTTTGGCCTTATTTTTTGTGGTCCAGGCCGCGGGGCTGCACCTCAGCATCGGTCAGCAAGCTTTGATGATCCTGACGCTTTTGATCAGCAGTAAAGGAACTGCCGGCGTGGCGCGCGCGTCGCTGTTGATAGTTTTCGGCGCGGCAATTTCGTTTCATCTGCCCATGGAACCATTATTTCTTCTCTTCGCGATCGATCAACTCATGGATATGGGGCGAACGGCCGTCACCGTTCTCGGCAATTGCGTCGCCTGCGTCGTCATCGCTCGCTGGGAAGGCGAATTCCCCGCGAAGCCAGCTACTTCCAGCTAGCGTGGCGGCTCGAAGCTAAGACTACCCCACCGGACAGGCCCCACAATCGCCGCGCCATCCGCACTTTTTCTCGACTTCCGTCCAGTGATGAGCGGTCCTCGTCCGTCATAAACTTCCCGTAAAATTCAAATTCGCTTTGTGGCGCATCGGTCTGCGCCCGGGCGGCAAGGAGTGTGTCCTCATGAAATCTTTCGTCCGAGTATTTGCGGCCGTCACGCTCTTCGTTCTCTTTGGTACCATAACAATCCAAGCCAACGACAAACACGACAAGCGCGCCTCTCTTGCCGCGAGCGTGGTCTCAGCCAAGACGGTCTACGTCGAGAACCAAACCACTACCGCTGAACTCCAGAACACCGCCTACACTGAGCTTTCGAAATGGGGACGCCTGCAGATGGTCGACTCGCCGCAGAAAGCGGATATCGTGCTGCGCGTTTCGAACGGCAATTACGTGAAGTTTGTTCCTGGCGGAGAAAACCCTCCGGCATCCAAGCCAAAAGCCGGCAACCAAGATTTTGCAGGCGCGGATGAAGCGGTGCCACCTGGCTCCACGCGCATCTCGGTGATCGATCCGAAAACCGGCAACTCCCTCTGGTCGGACATTCGAAAGACGGATAATCCAAAAGCCGCAACGCACATGCTCGACGGCCTGCGCGAGGCCTTCGACCAAAAACAAAAATAACGCAAAGGCAAGTTGGTCCTGATCTTCATCTTCCTTTTTTCACTGCACAATTCAGCTCGGTTATTTTTCTTATCCCAGATTCCCGGCCCCGCCGCTTCGACTTTCAACTATCAACTATCAACTGTTGTATAGTGCCCTCCGTACACTGAGGAGGGGCTCCAAATGGAACTGTGGTCACGCCGTAAATTCTTTCTTACTTCGCTCGCTGGGAGCGCCATTGCCGGGACGAACAAACTCTTTGGCCGCACGTTGTCCGCTTCGAATGGCGCAACGGCAACTGTGCGCGCATTTCCGGGCAGTCCCGCGCCGGGCAAGCGCCCGCTGATCATTTCCAGCGCGAATGGATTGCACGCGCTGGGTGCTGGGATGGATATTCTCAAGAAGCGTGGCGATACGCTGGACGCCGTCGTGGCCGCAGTCACCATCGTTGAGGATGATCCGAACGACGACTCCGTAGGATACGGCGGATTGCCGAATGAAGAAGGGGAAGTGGAGCTGGATGCCAGCGTGATGCACGGACCGACGCACCGCGCCGGCTCGGTCGCGAGCGTGCGGCGAATCAAAAACGTTTCGCGCCTCGCGAAGACGGTGATGGACAAAACCAATCACGTCATGATCGTTGGCGACGGCGCGCGGCGCTTCGCGGTCGCGGAAGGTTTTGAGGAAATGAATCTCCTCACCGAGCACTCGCGAAAGATCTGGCTCGCGTGGAAGGCAAAATCTTCATTCAATTGGCGCCCGGGAATTGATTCGCCGGAATGGAAAGAACATATTTCAGCAATCTTCGACGGAGATGAAAAACAGATCGCCTACGCCGAGCGCGTCATCGCGCATCCGCCAACGGGCACGATTCCGTGCATGGCCGTTGATTCGAACGGAGACATCTCCGCCACGACGACGACTTCCGGATTGTCGTGGAAAATTCCCGGCCGCGTAGGTGATTCGCCAATCATCGGGGCGGGCTGCTGCGTGGACAACGAAGTGGGGGCCGCGGGTTCGACCGGCAAGGGCGAGGAAAACATCAAGATTTCCGGCGGGCACACCATCATCGAAATGATGCGCCAGGGCAAATCGCCCACGGACGCCTGTCTCGAAGCCATGGGCCGCATCGCGCACAACTACAAAAACGACAAGAAAAAACTCGGGACGTTTCACATCTATTTTTACGCCCTCAACAAAGATGGCATGCACGGGGCTGCTTCGCTCTGGCGGAATGGCTATGAGCCAAGCAAACAAGCTTCTTATGCGGTGCACGACGGGACGGAGTCGCGTCTGGTTGCGTGTAATTCGTTTTTTGACGCGGTCGGCGGCGACCAATAGCTGAGGAAGCGACTGCAAATAGGAGAGGAGAGACTTCAGGGTCCCGATTTTCAGGGCAAGCGATCTGCTATTTTCCTCTCGCTATTTTCGATATTCTGTTTTCATGGACCAGGCAAACATTCTGATCATCGGCGGCGGGGTGATCGGCTGCGCGATCGCCAATACCGTTTCGAAGCGGTGGCAGGACGTATTCCTTGTCGAGCAATTTCCGAAGCTGGGCATGGCTACGAGCACGCGCAACAGCGGCGTGAACCACTCCGGAATCTACTACCCGAAAAATTCGTTGAAGGCGCGGCTGTGCGTAGAGGGCAATCGCCTCACGTACGAATTCTGCAAGAAACACAATGTTCCGTTTCGCCACTGCGGGAAGCTTGTCGTCGCCGTCGATGCGCACGAGGAAACCGAACTCGTCGCGCTAAAGAAGCGCGGGGAAGAGAACGGGGTCGAAGGGCTTCGGCTGATCGGCGCCGACGAAATCCGGGCGCGCGAACCGCACATCAAGGGATATGCGGCTCTTGACGTGCCTTCGACGGGGATCGTCTCTGCCGAGGAACTGGTTCATGCTTATGCGCGCGTGGCGACGAATCAGGGAGCGAATATCGTTACTCGCGCGCAGCTGATTTCACTGCAGCCGTCCGCTGAAAGCATTCGCGTGGGGCTGCGCATCGGCGATGAAGAGGATGCGCAGGATGAAACGATCGAAGCGCGATGCGTGATCAACGCTGCAGGACTGTATGCGGATGATGTGGCGGCGATGCTGGGGAATCATTCCTGGAAGATTTATCCGGTACGCGGCGAGTACTGCGAGGTACGTGGTCCGCGTTCGTCGCTGATCAACAATCTTGTTTATCCCCTGCCGCATTCGGACGGGCTCAGCCTCGGAGTGCACTTCACTAAAACGCTGTGGGGAACATTTCTCTTGGGGCCCACGGCGACGTACGTCGAGGGAAAAGATAACTACGAGAAAAACCGCTTGCCGATTGAGGATTTTGCGCGCAGCGCGAAAACGCTGCTGCCGGAAATTATAGAGAGTGATTTGCAGCTCGGATATTCCGGATTGCGGCCGAAACTTGTGCCCCCTGGCGGCCACGGCATCGCGGACTTCGTGATCACACGCGACCCCAACGTGCCGCAGGCGATTCACCTGGTAGGGATGGAGTCTCCCGGGCTCACCGCTGCGCCTTCCATCGCGGAGCATGTGGTAGGGCTCGCGGCTGAAGTTCTGGCATGACGGTATTATAATAGGGGCACGATATATCGTGCCCCTACGGTTCAACCACGAAACGAACGAAATCCTTCTTTCCTACGCGCAATAGAAAGCTGGTCGGCTTCGTCACGTCGATTTCCTTACGAGGATCGTCGATCACTACGCCGTCGATTTCTACAGCCTTTTGCTTGATAAGGCGCTCTGCTTCGCTGCGCGAGGCCGCGAGATCGGAAATGCGAACAATAGTCCACAGTCGCGTAGGAGGGCCACATCTCAATTTCTGCACGCGCACTTCGGTTGGAGGTTGACGGTCACGGTGAACGTGCTGGAAATTTTCGGCGGCTTTGCGGGCGGCGTCTGTACCGTGGAAGCCGGTGATGACTTCCTTTGCGAGGCGCATTTTTGCGTCCATGGGATGCAATTGACCACCGGCGACTTCTTGTTTCAGCGCTGCGATTTCCTGGGGCGCGCGGTCGGTCACCAGCTCGTAGTACGGCCACATCAGTTCGTCGGGAATGGACATTATTTTTCCGAAGATTTCGCCGGGGGCCTCGGCGATGCCGATGTAGTTGCCGAGGCTCTTGGACATTTTGCGGTGGCCGTCGAGACCCACGAGAATGGGCATCGTCAACGCCACTTCCGAGGCCAGGCCGTATTCGCGCTGGATGTCGCGGTGGACGAGCAAATTAAATTTTTGCTCAGTCGCACCGATTTCGACATCCGACTGGAGAACGACGGCGTCGTACGCCGTCAAAAGTGGATACAAGAGTTCGTGGACGGAAATGGGCTGATTGCCCGCGAGGCGGGAGCGAAAATCTTCGCGTTCGAGCATGCGGGCGAGGCGATAGTGGCCGCAGAGGCGGACGACTTCGTAGCTGGTGAGTTTGTCGAGCCACTCGCTGTTGTAGCGGACTTCGGTTTTTTGGGGATCGAGGAGTTTGAAAACTTGTGCGAGGTAAGTCTTGGAGTTTGCGTCCACTTGTTCGCGGGTGAGCGGGGGACGGGTTTCGGATTGCCCGGTGGGGTCGCCGATCATCGCGGAGAAATCGCCGATCAGGAAGATGGCGGTGTGGCCGAGGTCCTGAAAGTGTTTGAGCTTGCGGAGGACCACGGTGTGTCCTAGATGAATGTCCGGGGCGGTGGGGTCAACGCCGAGATAGACACGGAGGGGTTTGCCGGTCTTTTGGGATTTTTCCAGCTTGGCGGGCAGGTCGGCTTCGGGGACGATTTCGGCTATGCCTTTTTTGAGGTAGGCGAGCTGTTCGGCGACGGATTTGAAATGCGAGTTAGTCATGAATTGTTTTCAACTCGTGCGAAGTACGCGGCGGCCTTCGATTTTGTATTTTCCTTCGAGCACGATATTCACCGCTTGAGAATAAATCCGGTGTTCTTCTTTCAGGATTTTTTCTGAAAGAGTTGTTTCCGTGTCCCCGTCGAGGACGGGGACGGTAGCCTGCAAAATGATCGGGCCGGCGTCGAGATTTTCGTCGACGAAGTGGACGGTGCAACCGGCGAATTTCACGCCGTATTCGAGCGCCTGGCGCTGCGATTCCAGCCCGGGGAATGACGGGAGCAGCGAAGGGTGAATATTCAGGATGCGGTTCAGAAATTTCGCGACAAAAAAGGGAGACAGAAGGCGCATGTATCCGGCGAGGCAGATCACATCGACTTGGTGTTCGTCGAGAACCGCAGCGACCTGGCGGTCGTACACTTCGCGCTCCAGGCCTTTCGAAGAAATCACGTGCGTCTTGATTCCGCGCGCTTCCGCGCGTTGGATACCCGGCGCGCCTTCGCGATTGCTGATGACGACGGCGATCTCCGCGTTCGGAATCCTTCCCGCCACAACGCTTTCCGCGAGCGCCTCGAAATTCGAGCCGCGGCCGCTTAAGAGCACGCCAATGCGCTTCTTCATAAACAAAAAACGTTAGCACACACGGCGGCTGGGGCAAAACACTCGAGGATGGAAGGGGATGGAAGGGAAGGAGGTATTCAGTTGTCAGTTTTCAGTGGTCAGTAAAGAGGAGAAGGGTGTTGGTTGTTGCGGGAGCGAGCGGCGGCGGAACCGGCAAAACGGGGGAGGGGGGTTCAAAGTTGAAAGCTAAAAGTTGAAAGTGATGAGTCAGAGGAGCGGGTCAGGGTGAACATTCATGGCTCATTGGATGCACGGGAAGAAGTCTTGCAGTAGGCGGTTATGAAGAGGAGGCCGAGAAGAAGGTCTGTGCCGGCAAAGACCAAGTCCGACCTGTGCATTCGGTTTTGCAAGACGAGGACAATCACCGCCGCGCCGTAACTCACTTTTTCAAGGATGCAAGGAATCATGAGAGGCCGAAAACGCACCGTGTCTGTCGCGATGACGATAAAAGCGACCTGCCACGCCAAGGCGATTCCCACGAATCCATAGAAGAAACCTGGATGCGTGATGGCCGGCGGATCATTGCGCCCGATAAGATCAAACATAAAGTAAAGAGGCGCGAGGACCAGCAAGCCCCAGATGCCAGCAATCCAAAAAACAATTTTCGCAAATCTCATGGCTTCCTCCGATCGCCAAGGATCGGACTAAGAATAATCCAGCCGGGAACCGCGCACGTAAAGAAAATTGGTCCTAAAGTTCGCCACCGCCGGGTAAAGAAACGAGCGTACACACAAATGACGAGTGACGAGCTCAGCTGACAGACTTGCCGTGGAAGCTACGAAGGCCGGTGAAGAGCAGCACGACGTTGAAAAATAGCAGGCCGATGACTACGGCCGCCATGGGGAGATGCGGATACTGGGGAACCATGGTTCCGCGAAGACCTTCACTGGCGTAGACGAGGGGATTTACGAGCACGGCTTTTTGCAGAATGGGGAACTTTTCGAGCGCGCTCCAGGGGTAGTAGGTGCAGCCGAAGAAAATCATCGGCGCCACGATGAGGCTGAACATGAGGCCGATGTGGGTCTGCTGCATGCTGCAGCCGAGGGCCAGGCCACCGGTCGCGGAGAACAGAGCGACGAGCAATGCAACGACCGCAAAGAGAATGGGATGGGGCACGTTCAAGTCCACGCCGGGACGGAGCAGCAACCAAGCGGCGGGGATCACCATGAAGCCGGCGGCGAGGGCTTGCAGCGTGCCAGCAACAACCTTCTCGATGGCCAGCCAGGAAATTTCCATAGGAGCGAGCAGACGGTCTTCGATTTCGTGCGTGAACTGGAACTCAGCGATCAGGGGCATGGCGACGGCCCAGATGCCAGTGCCGACCATGCAGATGGCCATGATTCCCGGGAGCAGCAGGCTCTTGTAGGAAGCCGGCATGTAGCCGCTGCCGACCATGACGCGGCCGAAGATGAACACGAACATCAGCGGCTGCAAAAAGGTTTGAAAAATCAACGCGACAAAGTTGCGGCGAGCGACGTGGGCATCGCGCGCGAGCATGGCGAAAAAGGCCTTCCAGTTCATTCCCGCAAGCTCCTTCCGGTATGGTGCAGAAAGAGATTTTCCAAACTGGGCTCGGATATGTGAACGTCACACAATTCGACGCCAGCAGCGGAGGCCAGATTGGCGACCTCGGCGACCAGCGAACCGCTACGGTCGGCGTACAAGTCCGTGCCATCGCCGTCGGTGGCGCGCACTTCCCGGACGCCAGCCAAGCCTTGGAGACGCTGCACGAGCTCCGGGGAGTGCCGGCCGAAGCGGAGGCGCAGGAGGAAGCCGCCGGGAACGGAAGCCTTCAGCTCCTGCGGAGTTCCCAAAGCGATGACGCGGCCGTGATCAATGATGGCGAGGCGCTTACACAATGCGTCGGCCTCTTCCATATTGTGAGTGGTCAGCAGAATCGTTTTGCCGCTCTGGTTGTATTCGCCCACGATTTCCCACAAGAGCAAACGGGTCTGCGGGTCCAGGCCAGCACTGGGCTCGTCCAGGAAAAGGACTTGTGGATCGTGCATCATGGCGCGCGCGATGGAGAGGCGCTGCATCATGCCGCCGGAGAATCCGCGGACCATGTGGTCGGCGCGATCGGTGAGCTTGAAGCGCTCGAGAAGGGTTTCCGCACGCTTGGCGCGTTCGTGAGAGGAAAGGCTGAAATAGGCGCCGTGGAAGGCGAGAATCTCGCGGGCAGTGAGGGAAAAATCCAGATTTGGGCGCTGGGAGACAACGCCAATCAAGCGCTTGACGGCGACTTGCTCCTTCCAGACGTCGTGTTCGCCGATGAAAGCCTGGCCGCTGGTTGGGCGGACGCGCGTAGTGAGAACGCCAACGGTGGTGGATTTGCCAGCGCCGTTGGGCCCCAGCAGACAGAAGATTTCTCCCGGCAATATTTCAAGCGAGATTCCATCGAGCGCGACGATCTCCGGTTTGGGCTGTTTACCCTTGGCCTTCGGCGCGCCGAACGAGAAGCCCCCCGTGCCAGCGGCCACGGGAGGTGCTGAAGTGTAGACCTTGCGCAGGTCGCGTGTGCGAATGCCAGCCACCATGCCAGAGTTCCCCTCAGCGTGCCTACACATGAGCGCTCAGGCGCCGAAGCCCTCCGAACAATACCGCCAATGGGAGTAGGAGCGCCCTTGATAGTTCCAGAGTAGTGGGAGGGATGTCAATTTCAAGAAAAGCACGAAACCGTGGCATGGCACGCAGATGCCGCGATGCCATCGAGCCGGGCGGACAATAGCATTATTATTCGGATGCCCAGTCGCGCTAGAATGCCGGGTCTATTTCGAACTAACCGTTCGCGGGAGAATCACCCATGGGAAATGGATCAAGCGGGACTTGCAGTTTCGGCTTAGCAGTTTTGGCAAAAGCGCTCGTCGTGCTCTTGCTGATGGCCATACCTGCTCTCGCGCAGCGGGCCGTGTCGCGTGATCCGGCGGAGCCGCTGCAGGGCAAACCTCTGCTGGCGCGGCCTGCGGGAGTCGTTGCGCGGCAGGCGGTGGATGAAAAATCGATGCGGGCGCTGATCGGGAAACTTGTTGCGTGTGGGACGAGGCTGACGCTTTCTTCGTGGACGGATTCGAAGCGGGGGATTGGTTGCGGGCGTGATGTTATTGTGGCGCGATTCAATGAGATCGCGAAAGATTCCGGAGGGAAATTGCAGGTGGTGGTTGATAAATTCGAATCGACTTCGGAGCGAACTTCTGGAAAACCGATGCCATTGGAAAACGTGTACGCCATTCTTCCCGGCTCCGACCCGCAGCTGGCCAAGACCATCTTCATTGTCTCCGGGCACTTTGATTCGCGGCCATCGAATGTGATGGACCCGAATGCGGATGCTCCGGGTGCGGACGATGATGCTTCGGGTGTAGCGGTGAGCGTGGAATGCGCGCGGCTGGTGAGCAAGGCAGGGGCAAACGGGCGCGGGACGTATCGCGCGACGATACTTTTTGCGGCGGTTTCAGGCGAAGAACAAGGGCTGCTCGGGAGCACGCACCTTTTGGAGTGGGCAAAACAGCAGGGTTATACCGTTGGCGGAATGCTGGACGACGATATCGTGGGCGCCGATTCCGCGGCTGGTGCACCGCATCGCGTGCGGCTCTTTTCCGGAAATGGCGAAATCGACGATGCGGATTCGCCTTCACGGGAATTGGCACGCGCGGTCGAAGAGATCGATGGACGCGCGGCGATTCGAATGATTTTCCGCGTGGACCGCTACGGTCGCGGCGGCGATCACTATCCTTTCTATAAAGCGGGGCTGCCGGCGGTGCGATTTACCGAGCCGCTGGAAGATTACAATCACCAGCATCAAACGCCGCGCACGGAAAACGGAATCGCATATGGTGATTTTGAGAAGTATCTCAACTTTACGTTTATGGGTGACGTGGCGCGTGACAATGCGGAGGCCCTTCGGCAGTTGGCGCTGGCTCCGGCTCCGCCGAAGGATGCGAAGCTTAGGGGGGCGGTCACGCCGGACGCCAAGGTGTCCTGGTCAGCCGAAGATGATCCGGAGCGCGCTGGTTTTGAAATCCTGTGGCGCGAGACCAGCGATCCTCGCTGGCTGGTTAATGACTTTGCGGCTTCCCCCGGTGAAACGGTCTTGAAGGGCGTTTCCACGGACAATCACTTCTTTGCCGTACGCGCCGTGGGCAAGAATGGCGCGCGGTCGATTGCCGTGCCGACGGAGATGGAGCGGCGGCCGCCGCCGCTGCCGGCGGCGAGTAAACAGTGATCATTGACATCCTTCTCTCCCTGAAGGGCTCTTCGTGGTCCTCCGCTGAAGTAAGGCGGTTGTGGAGGAACCCACCGAAGCTATCCCGCAAAGCCAGCCGGGACGCCGTAAGTGAAGAGAAATCGGGAATTGGTGTGCAACAATATGGGGCGCGGTGGCGCTATCTGAGCCCCGCCATTTTCGCGGACCCCGTAAGACTTGTTTCCGCGCTGGCTGCCGCGGGCGGCAGAATTGGATGGTTTCCAACTGCAACGAGAAGGTGCCTCACAATGGAAAACGGCTGGCAGCAGATGCAGTCAGCCGTTCCTTTTCTCTGTTGAATAGTCGGGGCGAATTACCGATGTCCGCCGCCGCGGGATCCACCGCTTCCGTTGCCGTGAGAGCCTTCACTCCCATGACCACCATGGTTGCCACCGCCATGACCGGAGTAGCCATTGCCACGCCCGGAGTAACCGTTGCTGTGGCCGGAGTACGCATTGCCGCGCCCATCGTTGCCGCCGTTGCGACCGGAGTGGCCGTTGCCGCGACCGTAGTAGCCATTTGCACGACCGTTGTAGCCGTTGCCACGGCCATCATAGTAGCGGTCGCTGTCATAGCCCCGCGCGTAGCCACGCCCGCGTCCGTAGTAGCCGTAACCGCCACGGCCATAGTAGCCGCGGTACCGCGGACCGGCGCCAATAAAGACACCGCCGACAAAGTAGTCAGGACCGTAGAAGCCATACGGTGCGCATTCGTAGGGGTAGTAGTCATAGTAGCCGTACGCGCAAACGGGAGCTGCGCCGACGTAGCCGTAGCCCGGGCCGACTGCAATGCCAACGGAAACTTGAGCCTTGGAGTAACTTGCGGTAAGCATGAAAATGCCGAGTAAAGCGAGATACTTTAGATAGCGCATTTCTAGACCCTTCCTCAGACCCCGAACAACTGTCCAAATCCTAACTGGATCTGAAGGCCTACTGGCGCCTCAGGTTAGTCTGAAGCGCCCCCTATGGTTGTTAAACCCCAAGACTTGGAAAGAGTTGCAGGCCTTTCGTGTGCCGGGAAGGGGCCATATCAGCGGCGATTGAATGGCGGCCCGGTGACATGATGCGTTCTAGTGCTGCGGAGCGGCGACGGGCTGGGCGAAAGTGATGAAGTGGCCGCCGGGGTCCTGGACGGCGAATTCCTTCATGCCGTAGAAGGCGGTGCGGACGGGCATGACGATTTTCATGTCCTTCACGGAGGCGAGCACGGCGTCGAAATTGTCCACCTCGATGTAAAGATATGTGGGGCCCTTTCTGGCTTCGGCGGACATGGATGGCGGGGCGTCTTTTTCCACGCTGGCGTAAGTCTGGTACATCACCTCGGTGGCGCCTTTCTGAAAAGTCACAAAACCGAGCTTGTTGCCATCGGGGACTTCGATGATTTTCGCGAAGCCCAGGCGATCGACCCAGAAAGGGATGATCGGCTCGATCTCCTTGACGAGCAGAACGGGAGTGATCCTCTTGACGTTCATGGGCTTTTTCTCCTGGGTTTAGGTGGCGTGCATGAAAATGAGACCGCAGAACAGCGCGAGCGCGATGATGACGAACCGGCGCATGGCGAATTTTCTCCTTGCTGTGGATAGTAGTCTCAATTAGACTAGTCAATCGTAGCGGAGGCAAAAAACCAAGTCAAGGAGATTTTTTATGGCCACGACGGCGCGACAACTCGGCGACCTTATTTCGATTGGACCGGCGATGCTGCGGGACTTTGAGCTGCTGAGGATTCGCAGCGTAGCTCACCTGGGGCGGCAGAACCCTCAGCGAATGTATGAAAAACTTGGCCGCGTGACAGGGAAGCATCAGGACATCTGCGTACTGGATGTTTTTTGCGCAGCGGTGGCTCAGGCGAGGAATTCGCGGCTGCCCGCGGTGCAATGCCAGTGGTGGTATTGGAGCAGGAAGAGAAAGCGAGGAAGTAAGGAAGTAAAGAGGTAAGGATTCCAGAGACAGGGTCAGCCTCAACAGATGGGGCAGGAAAAAGAAGGAATTTAACACCGGGGACACAGCGACCACGGAGAGCACAGAGAAGAGAAGAACGGGAGAGGGAAGCGCGGATGCGAAGAAAAGACAACGCGCAGGCGACCTTCGGCTCCCCTCCGGGCAAGTTGAGGACGCCGAGATACACGGAGAAACCGAGGCGGGGTGTGCGGGGGGCGAGGAGATTGGCGCTGACGACGCCGGACATGGTGCTGCTGAGCCTGCTGGCGGAGCGGCCGATGCACGGATACCATGCGAACCTGGAGCTGGAAAGACGCGAAATCCGGGATTGGGCGGGAATCTCGCGGCCGCAGGTGTACTACTCGCTCGAAAAACTTGCGCGAGCGGGGCTGATTCGCTCCTTAGAAACAGAAGAGCCGGCGGCAGGACCGCAGCGCAGCACGTTTGAAACAACGGCGAAGGGACGCGCCGCGCTGGCGAACGCCCTGGAACGAGAAGAGTGGACCAGGCAAAGAGAGCGACCTCCTTTTCTGACCTGGATGGCGCTTTCCTGGCAGGCACGGCCGGGAGTCTTCGCGAAAAAACTAGAGCAGCGACAAGAATTCTTGGAAATGGAAATCGCGCGCGAGAAAGAAGTACTCGACAGCATCCTGAAGGAAGTCGGACATTCGCACCACGAAGCGGTGTGGATGGTGAGCTTGATGGTCGAGCAGTTTGAAACGGAACGGAACTGGCTGAAGCGCGTGCAGCAGGAGATGAAATTGCGAGGGCCGGCAAAAAATCCGGAATATGCTGGAGGGAAAGAGAAAAAGTAACACCGAGACGCCGCGACCGAACCGAGGCCGGCGGCGGGCAGGGAGATTCGCGGAGAGGAGAACATCGTGTGGAATAAGAAGAGGAGTGGAGAGAGTTGGAGTACGGCGGCGCTATTGAGCGCGGCACTGGGGGTGGGGCTTAGTGGAGCTGTCGTGTGCAAAACTCGAGCAGGTGTGCAGGAAAAGAGGCCGACGGCTCGGGAGGTGATTGCGGCGATTCAGGGGCACGCTGGCGTGCCTTGGAAGGCGGAAACGGTGGATACCTTCAAGGCGGGAAATCCGGAGATGCGCGTTACCGGGATTGCGGTGACGATGATGGCGACGCTCGACGTGCTACAGCGGGCGGCGGCGAGAGGGGAAAACCTGGTCATCACGCATGAGCCGACGTTTTACAATCACCTGGACCGTCCGGAAGGAATGGAAAAGAGCGACGCGGTATGGAAGGAGAAGCGGGAGTTCATCGAGAAAAACGGGATGGTGGTTTGGAGATTCCACGACCACTGGCACCTGCGGAAACCGGACGGGATTCTGGCAGGGGTAGTACAGGCGCTGGGCTGGGAGAAATATCAAAGCGCGGAGAACCCAAATTTGTTCACGGTGCCGGAAATCACGCTGGAGAAGCTGGCGGCGGAAGTGGCCAAGCGGCTGGATACGCCGGTGGTGCGAGCGGTGGGAAATCCGGAGATGAAGATAACCAAGCTGGCGCTGAGCCCGGGAGCGGCAGGATTCGAACGCGAGACGCATGCGCTGGAAATGGAAAACGTTGAGGTGCTGCTGGTTGGCGAAACCCGGGAATGGGAAACGGTGGAGTATACGGCGGACGCAGCGACAGAGGGAAGAAAGAAGGGATTGATCGTCATCGGGCACGTGCCGTCCGAGCAAGCGGGGATGGAAGAGTGCGCGAGATGGCTGAAGACCTTTGTGAAAGAGGTGCCGATCGAGTTTGTGGCGACCAAGCAACCGTTCTGGACAGCGGGCAGGAGCGCGCGGCGCTAAAGCAATCTCGATTCGAGCGGCTCATTACGCGAGATTGAGGGAGCCCGCGTAGGAGACGCGGGCCTTGCCGGATTCGCCACGTTCGACACGGCCGATGAGGAAGGATTTTTCGCGGCGCTTCTTGAGGTCGGCTTCGACGTAGCGGACGTTTTTGGGAGGGACGACGAGAATCATGCCGACACCCATATTGAAGGATTGCAGCAACTCGCCGCTGTCGATTTTTCCGAGTTTGGCAAGATATTTGAAGATCGCAGGCACGGGCCAGGATGCCAGATCAATTTCCGCCTTCACGCCACTGGGCAGCACGCGGGGCAGATTTCCCGGGATGCCGCCACCGGTGATGTGCGCGAGGGCGGAAACCCAGCCGCGCGCAACGATGTTTTTCAGCGCGGGCGCGTAGCACAGATGAGGCTTCAGCAACTCCGCGCCGATTTTATTTCCGACTTCGGCGACGTAGGTATCCGGCTTCAGCTTAGCCACTTCGAAGACGAGTTTGCGCGCGAGCGAATAGCCGTTGGTGTGCAGGCCGGCTGACGGCAGCGCGATCAAAGTGTCTCCGGGCTGGACACTCTTGCCGGTGAGAAGATTCTTGCGTTCGACGGCGCCGACGATGAAGCCCGCGAGATCGTATTCGCCGGGAGGATAGAAGCCGGGCATCTCCGCGGTCTCGCCGCCGATCAGGGCGCAACCGGCTTTGCGGCAGGAGCGGCTCATGCCTTCGACGAGCTGCTCGACGACCTGCGGATCAAGCTTGCCCATCGCGAGATAGTCGAGGAAAAAGAGCGGCTCCGCGCCCTGCACGAGGATGTCGTTGATGCAATGATTCACGAGGTCGCCGCCGACGGTAGAGTGTACGCCCATAGCCATGGCGACCCTGAGCTTTGTGCCGACGCCGTCCGCGCTGGAGACCAGCACGGGCTCTTTCCACTTTTTCCGGTCGAGCGCGAAGAGCGCGCCGAAGCTGCCGATGCCGCCGAGCACACCGGGAGTGAACGTGCGGCTGGCATGGTGGCGGATTCTCTGCTTGGCGTCCTCGGCGACGGCGATGTTGACTCCGGCATCGGCGTATTTCATGAGAGAGCTAACCGCTTCCGTTTCCGCTGCGGGCGCGCATTCGCGCGCATCGTAAGAGACTGGGAAATCACTGGAGCGCCTGGTGGGTCGCGGCGCTCGCTGCAAAGCCCGGCGATTCCGCGCAACAGCTAAAAGGTCCGGAAGATTCGCTTCCAGCGAACGATGCCAGGATGCAGCAGGGCGTTTGCGTAAGCGAAAAAACGCTCGCGAATCTGTCCCGGCTCCCAAGCTTCCGGCGAAACATTCAGCGACATGTAAATCATGACGGGCGTTCCGATGATGTCCTTTCGGGGGACGCAGCCCCAGAAGCGACTGTCGTAGGAATTTCCGCGATTGTCTCCCATGACGAAATAGCAATCCGCGGGAACCTTGTAAGGTGTGCGCAGCTCGTAGGGCTCGCTGGCGCCACTGGTGTATTTTTCAACGAGTTTTTGGCCGTTGACCCACACGGCGCCATCGTGAATGTCGATGGTGTCACCGGGCAGGCCGATGACCCGCTTCACGTAGTCCGGCGTGTCCGGCGCAAACGGCGGCTTGAAGATGATCACTTGCTGGCGCTTGGGATTGCGCCAGAGGGGCACGTGCCAATTGGTGAAAGGCACGCCCGCGTCGTAGCCGATGCGGCTCATGATGAGGTGATCGCCGATGAGCAGCGTGTTCTCCATCGAGCCCGAGGGAATGACGCGCGCCTGGCCGATCGTGCCGTTGATGAGCAGAAAGGCGAGGCCCACCCAGAACCACGCGATGATCTCGCGCTGAATTTTTGTTTGCACGGGCACGTTTGTTTCTTCCTGCTTTTTCTTTTTGTCAGCTTTCACGTTCCACCACCACCGGCCGCTCTGCGGGCGCGGGTTCACTGCCGTTACCAGGAGTAGGTTCGCCGGATTTGCCGTTAAGAGCCATTTCGCGTGCCTCGAGCTGCACCAGATCCGTCGGATAGACACCTGTATAACAAGACGTACAGAACTTGCCTTCGGTATCACCGACCGCCCGGCGCAGCGCCGCAAGGGAAACGTAGCCGAGCGAATCGGCGCCGAGGAATTTGCAGATTTCTTCCGGAGAGTTTGAGGACGCAATCAATTCTTCGCGCGTGGGCGTGTCCACGCCGTAGTAGCAGGGAGATATCGTCGGCGGGCAACTGATGCGCACGTGAACTTCTTTTGCGCCAACTTCGCGAACCATGCGAACGATTTTACGGCTGGTCGTGCCGCGGACGATGGAGTCGTCGACGAGTATGACGCGCTGGCCTTCCATCAAGCCGCGGATGGGATTGAGCTTGAGCTTCACACCAAAATTACGGATGGCTTGCGACGGCTCGATAAAAGTGCGTCCGATGTAGTGATTGCGGATCAAGCCCATGCGGAAGGGAATTTTCGATTCGAGCGCGTAGCCTACTGCGGCCGGTACGCCGGAATCCGGTACGGGGACGACGATGTCCGCATCCACAGGATGCTCGCGCGCAAGGAGGCGGCCGAGCATCTCGCGGCTTTCATTTACGGAGCGGCCGAAAATGATGCTGTCCGGACGCGAGAAATAGACGTGCTCGAAGATGCACTGTTGGAGCGGCTTTTCTGGCGCGAAGTGAATGGACTCGATGCCTGATTTCGAGATGCGCACCATCTCGCCGGGCTCGATCTCGCGGACGTATTGCGCGTTGAGCAGGTCGAACGCGCAGGTCTCGGAAGCCACCACCCAGGCCACGAAGCCGCCGGGCGTGGTTAATTTGCCCAGCACCAGCGGGCGGAAACCGCGCGGGTCGCGCGCCGCATACAATTCATCCTGCGTGAGTACGAGCAGCGAATACGCGCCTTCGACTTGATTGAGCGCATCGCCCAGCGCGCCGGAAAGATTGCGCGCCTGCGAGCGGGCGATCAAGTGGACGATGACTTCGGTGTCGCTGTTGGTCTGGAAAATCGAGCCGCGATGCTCGAGCTTGCGGCGCCACTCGGCGGCGTTGGTGAGATTGCCGTTGTGGCCGAGGGCGACCTTGCCCTTGTTGCAATCGATCATGATGGGCTGCGCGTTGAGCAGGGCTTTGTCGCCGGCGGTGGAGTAGCGCGTGTGGCCAATGGCGAGGCTGCCGGGAAGCTGCGCGAGCACGCTCGGTTGGAAAATTTCCTCGACTTCGCCCATCGCACGGTGCAGCTGCAAGTCCGTGCCGTCGCTGGAGACGATGCCGGCGGATTCCTGCCCGCGATGCTGCAGCGCATAGAGACCGAGATACACGAGGTTTGCAGCTTCGGGGTGGCCGAAGACGCCGAATACACCACACTCGTCGTGAAAATGATCGTCGGGCAAACTGGTAATAATGCTCATCGAATTAAATCTTCGTGCCAAAATGCGCTGTGACCTTCGGCAGAAATAGCCAAATCAAAACTGCGACCATGCCCACGGTCCTAACGATTGTAAATAGGTTCCAGCTCATGATGATCAGTCCCGCGAACCAACTTAAAGCAACAAGCAGGCTCAAATACCAACCAGCTCTCCTGGACAGGTAGCGGTACCAAGCCGCTGTTGCCGTGAGCAGAACAAGCCCCCACCCAAGGTAAAAGGCAGACTAGTCTAGTCCTGATAGCAGCGTTAGGGCTACTCCTCGACCGCCAAATCCTCGACCGCCAAAGATGCAACTTAGCGCGAAGAACCAGACGACCCGGCTTTGACTGATATGGATCGATGTAGCCGTCATTTCTGAGCCAGCGTGCGTTCGAGCGAATGGGCCCAGGCGTCGCGTAGCGTTAGAACGGAACTATCGATCACCGCGCGCCCCTTATATTCGATGCCGAAAGCATCGCTGCGGGTGACCTGGCCGATCTGGCGCGCCGCCACCTTGTATTGTCTCGCAGTATCGAGAACGGCGGCAAGTTTTGATGGAGTGACGGATACGACGGCGCGGGCGCCGCGTTCACCGAATGCGGCGGCCTCGGCAGGGCCCTCTTCTAGCAGTTTCACTTGCGCGCCTACAACGGAGGAGGAGGCGAAGCAGGATTCGGCAAGCGTGACGGCGAGGCCACCGTCGGAGATGTCGTGGGCGGATTGCACGGCGCCTTCTGCGCTGAGAGCGAGGAGACAGTCGATCAGGCGTTTTTCGGCGGCTAGGTCTATCGCGGGTGGCTCGCCAGCGATGATGGCGGCGATCGTTTTGGAATATTGGGAGGAGGAAAAGTCGCGGGCGAGGTTAGCGCGAGCAACTGACGAGGGCGAACCGAAGATCGCCCCTACAGCCGCGTGCGATCCGTCGAACAGGAGGATGACATCGCCCTCGTCGCGGAAGGTCATTTTCAGAACGCGGGAGGCGTCGTCGAGGATGCCGAGGACGCCGAGGACCGGCGTCGGATAAATCGATTTGCCGAGAGTTTCGTTGTAGAAGCTGACGTTGCCGCCGGTGATGGGCGTGCCGAGGGCGGTGCAGGCTTCGGCGAGGCCGTCGATAGCTTCGCTGAATTGCCACATCACCTCGGGCTTTTCCGGGCTGCCGAAATTGAGGCAATTCGTGGCGGCGATGGGACGCGCTCCGGGATTCAACTGGCACCAGCGGCCGTTGCCGTCGGTGGAGAGCGCCAGCGCGCGCTTGACGACTCCCGTTTTTGGATCCTTGATGCGCACGACAGCGGCATCGCTCGCACCGGGGCCGGCTAGAGTGTTCGTGCGCACACTGGTGTCGTACTGCTCGGTGATCCAGCGCTTGGAGGCAATCGCAGGCGAGGCGAGCAACTTCACAAAATTCTGAGTGAGGTCCGTGCCTTCAGCAGCGAAGACAAACCAATCCGCGGCGGTTTCTTTCCTCGGCGCCGGCGCCGCGATGGGCCGATGGTAGACAGGGCCTTCTTCGGCGAGTGGATGCGAGGGAATTTCGGCGGCGACTCTGCCGTTATTGTTGATGCGGGCGATGCCGCCTTCAGTAACCTGGCCGACCACAACGGCATCGAGGCCCCACTTCTTGAAGACGGCGAGGACTTCATGCTCGCGGCCCTTCCCCGCCACCAGCAGCATGCGCTCTTGCGATTCGCTGAGCATGATTTCGTACGGGGTCATGCCGGTTTCGCGCTGGGGAACTTTGGCGAGATCGATCTCGATGCCGGTGCCGCCGCGGGAAGCCATTTCCATGGTGGAACAAGTGAGGCCGGCAGCGCCCATGTCTTGAATCGCCACGACCGCGCCGGTCTGCATGGCTTCGAGGCAGGCTTCGAGCAGCAGCTTCTCCATGAAGGGATCGCCGACTTGCACGTTCGGGCGTTTCTGCTTCGATTCTTCAGTGAACTCGGCTGACGCCAGCAAGGATGCGCCATGAATTCCGTCGCGGCCTGTTTTTGCGCCGACGTAGATCACGGGATTGCCGATGCCTTTGGCTTTGGCGAGAAAAATTTCTTCCTTTTTGGCGATGCCGAGTGCGAGAGCATTGACGAGCGGATTGTGCGAATAGCAAGGTTCGAAGCCGACTTCGCCGCCAATCGTCGGGACGCCAAAACAATTTCCGTAGCTTCCGATTCCACGAATTACGCCGTCTAGGATGCGGCGGTTTTTCGCGGCTTCTTCTTCACCGGTGTACTTGCTTAGAGTGATCTCGCCAAATCGCAACGAATCCAAGACAGCTATGGGGCGGGCGCCCATGGTGAAAATGTCGCGGAGGATGCCGCCGACGCCGGTCGTCGCGCCCTGGAAGGGTTCGACATAGCTTGGATGATTATGCGATTCAATTTTGAAAGCAGCGACCAAGCCGTCGCCGATGTCAACGACGCCCGCGTTTTCGCCAGGGCCTTGCATAACGAGCTTGCCGCGCGTAGGCAGGCGCTTCAAGTGAACTTTGCTCGACTTGTAGGAGCAGTGCTCGCTCCACATCACGCTGAAGATGCCCAGCTCGGTGATGTTTGGCTCGCGGCCGAGGATTTGCTTGACGCGGGCGTATTCGTCGGCGGTGAGGCCGTGCTCTGCGGCGATTTCCGGCGTTACTCTGATTTCCGTGCTAGCGGTAGCCATATTTAAATTCTGTGAAGAAAACTAGAAACCGCAGTGGAACGATATATTGCCATCCTACGGTGAATTCGTAAGTTTGTGTTGCTCTCAAGCGGTCGTCCTTGCGGCGCCGACGAGCGCTTCAACCATGGAACGGAAAATGACCAAGCCGTCAGCGGAGCCGAGAGTGGATTCCACGGCCCGTTCGGGATGGGGCATGAGGCCAGCGACGTTGCGCTCGCGGTTGCAGATTCCCGCGATATTGTGAACTGCACCGTTGGGATTGCCGGCGCTGTCGTCGGAACCGTCGGTCGTCGTGTAGCGGAAAATCACCTGGCGGTTTTTTTCGAGCTCAGCGACCGTGGCTTCGTCGCAATTGTAATTACCATCGGAATGCGCGATGGGAATCTTGAGGATCTGGCCCTTCTCGGCGGCGTTGGTGAACGGCGTGTCCGTTTCCTCGACGCGAATGTGCACGTGGCGACAGATGAAGCGCAGGCCGCTATTGCGCATCATCGCGCCGGGGAGCAGGCCCGCTTCGCAGAGGATCTGGAAGCCGTTGCAGACGCCCAGTACCATTCCGCCGCTGTTTGCGAATTTCTCGACGGACTTCATGACCAGCGAAAACCGAGCGATAGCGCCGGTGCGCAGATAATCGCCATAGGAAAATCCGCCGGGCAGTATGATGGCGTCGCAATTTGCAAGGTCTTGCGATTGGTGCCAGATGAATTCTACCGGTCTCTGCAAAACATTGCCGATGGCGTAAAACGCGTCATGATCGCAATTGGATCCGGGAAAAACGACGACTCCAAATTTCATGCGGTGGCGGCTCCCTGTAGCATTGCGGGAAATCCTATTTTAGCACACACCTATGCTTCCCATTCGATTCCGGCGGACCTTGGGCCTGCTGAAGCTCAACTCGGAAGCGAACTGGTATCCATCGAAAAGCAGAGGCGAAAACCGAAGTTATCTTCGACCAACAGCTCATAGCATTTCTACACGCGCATCGCAGGAGCCTCGGGAATTTTCGCGTCTGGCCCCTGCAACTAGGCGTACAAGGCATCGAGATCGTTCACCCAAATGTAGGCGTCCAGGCCGCATTCGCGACGCACCATGTTTGGCGAGGGAAGGGCTCCGCTATCAGATTCCCAAATTGAATTTCAACCTCATCCCGCGCCACGATGGCAAACACGGGCGGATCAAGCCAATAGCCCATGATCTTGAACCCCCGGAGTCGCGATAATGTTCCGCGGAGGCGACCACATCAGGAACGACGAAATGCGGGCAAATCGTCTTGCACTTTGCGGCGACTCTAGTCTGTGGTTCGGCCATGCAAGCACGTCGTCGATGGGGGATTAGATCGAACGGCCTGTGGGGCCGGAAGCGGCCGGTGCAGGCGCATCCGTCGAGGACTTGGGGAGCGATTGCACGGCGGCGTCGAGGCCCAGCACGTTCACGAGGCCGGAGTTAGCGGGCACGATGTATTTTGTGTTTTGGGCTAGCGTGTTGTTCAGGACTTCGAGGCGGCGCATCATTTCGGCGCGTTCCTTGAAGTAGGTTTCGGCGGCCGTGGAGACGAGCTTGATGGCTTCGGCCTCGGCGTTTGCCCGGGTAACTCGGGCCTGCGCGTCGCCTTCGGCTTTCAATATTTCCGATTGCTTCTTGCCTTCGGCCTGCAGAATCTGGCTCTGCTTGATGCCTTCCGCTTCGAGCACGGCGGCGCGCTTTTCACGTTCCGCTTTCATCTGGCGTGACATGGCGTCGGTGATGTCCCGCGGTGGCTCGATCTTCTGCACTTCCACGCGCGTCACCTTCACGCCCCAGCCGTTGGTGGCCTCGTCGAGGACTTCGCGCAAGTTGGTATTGATCATGTCGCGAGCAACGAGGGTTTCATCCAGCGTGCGGTCGCCGATCAGGTTGCGCAGATTCGTCTGCGCCAATGTGGTGCACGCGTAGCCGAAATCCTGCACTTCATATTGCGACTTCACCGGATCGATCACCTTGTAATAGACCACGGCGTCGACTTCCACGGTCACATTGTCTTTGGTGATGAGTTTCTGCGGCGGGACAGTGATGACCTGCTCGCGCATGTCCACGCGCACGATGTCGTCCACGAACGGCACGATGAACGTTAGGCCGGACGGCGCCATCCCGTGATACTTCCCCAGCCGCGTGATCAATCCTTTCTCGTACTGCTTCACCGTGCGCGCGCCCTTGGCCAGCGCGACCATACCAAGAACGAGGAAGGCGAAGATTGCAACCATGACCAAGCCGCCGATGGCGTCCATATCCCCTCACCTCACTCTGAGCGTCACACCTTCGACCGATTGCACCACCACCACTGCGCCGGCATCTCTGGCAACATCATCCCCGCCCGTTAACTCCGCTCGCCAAATCTCAGCGCCCACCTTCACCATGCCGGGCTCGCGAACGGCGATCCGCTTGGTGACCACGCCGGTTTTCCCCACCACCGCATCCACGTTGCTGGCCTGATCCTTCACCGTCAGCTTCGTTTTCAGCCAGCTTCGAAACACCGCCAGGTACAGCAGCGCGAGCACGCCCGCGGCGAGCAGACCAATCTTGGCCGAGCCCGTCAGAAGTCCGATTCCCCCGCCGACCGCCAGTGAAGCACCCAGAAGCGCCAGATCGAATCCCGTCAGCGCGCCGAGCGCGAGCTCCATGATCACGCAAACGATTCCGCCGATCACCAGCAGCCAATTTACCCAGTTGCCCACGGGTAATCTCCTTCTACTTCTCCTACCGCGGACGATAACACCCGCTTTGCGGGTATTCAAATGCTTCTGGTGAGGTGGCCGCAGCACCGACGACTTCCGTCTTGAAGCATCAGTGGTTGACATCGAGGTGGCTGCCTATGGGAGGGAGCTTTTATTTCCGCTTTTTTGCTCTTCGTCGTGGTTTTCTTTTCGATGAGGCGCTCTTCGGTTTTTCGGTAGCGGCCAGTTCACGGCGCTTCTTCGCCGCCCAGCCGGGTTTGTTGACCTGCCGGCCGCGGGCAATCCCCAAGCCGTCAGAAGGCACGTTTTCCGTGATTGTGGAACCGGCGGCGATGTAAGCGCCATCACCAATCCGTACGGGCGCCACCAGTGCGGAGTCGCTGCCGATGAAAACTTTGTTCCCGATCGACGTCGGATGCTTCTGGAAGCCGTCGTAATTGCAGGTAATCGTGCCCGCGCCGATGTTGCTCTTCGTCCCGATCTTCGCGTCGCCCAGATACGAGAGGTGCATGGCTTTGGTGCCTTCGCCGATGGTGCTTTTCTTGAGTTCCACAAAATTGCCGATGCGCGAGCCAGCTTTCAGGTGATTCTCCGGCCGCAATCGCGCGAAGGGGCCAATGATGACACGGTCATCGAGGCGGCTCTGTGCCACGACGCAATGCGGCTCGACGGTCACGTCGTCGCCGAGGATGGCGTCGGAGAGGACGCTTCCCGTTCGAATAGTGCAGCGCGCGCCAATTTTCGTCTTGCCCAGCAACTGCACGCCGGGTTCGATGATGGTGTCTTCGCCCGCGGTCACGTCCGGATCGATCAGCACGGTCTCCGGCAACTGGATGGTGACGCCATCGTCCATAAGCGCGTTGCGTTTCCGGTCCCGGAATATGCGGTCGACTTCGGCAAGATCGGCGCGCGTATTGCAACCCAGCACCTCGCGCGAATCGGCGGCCACTTGCGCCAGCACGGTCTCGCCCTTGGCGTTCAGGACGGCGATGGCGTCGGTCAGGTACAATTCGCGATGCTTGTTGTTGGGCTTCACCTGTGCCAGCGCGGGCCAGAGTTTCTCCAAGGTAAAGCAATAAATCGCCGAATTGATTTCGTTGATCTCGCGCTGCTCGTCGGTGAGCTGCGATTCTTCCACAATCGCGGAGACCGCCGTTTCGGATTTTCGCACAACCCGCCCGTAGCCGGAAGGATCGGCGAGCACCGCAGAGAGAACTGTTGCCGCCGCATTTCCATTGTGATGCGCGGCAATTAGTGCCTTCAAGGTATCGGTGCGCACGAGGGGAGCGTCGCCCGGGAGCACAAACGCAAACTTCGCGCGGCCTAGTGCGCGCCTCGCGATTTGCATCGCGTGGCCAGTGCCGTTTTGTGGCTGCTGCAGCACAGTAAGCGCCGCGAGCGGCTCGACCACCGCCGCGACCTGTTCCGCCTGGTGGCCCACGACGACCACCGTCTCGCGTGCCTTCAGCGTCTTAGAGGAGCACACAATTTGTTCGACGAGCGTGCGCCCACCGGCGCGGTGCAGCACCTTCGCCAGGCTCGACTTTAACCGCGTGCCTTTGCCAGCGGCCAGAATCACTATAGCTAGATCGTTGTTGGACATAAGTTTTCAGCCCATTCTGCGGGAGCAGCGGCTGTTTCGCAACCGGAGGGTTGTTTACGACGCGGCGAATCGTTAATCAGTGGCCGGGGCAGGCGAAAGGGCAGTCAGATAAGCGTCTCTTTCGGGCCGGGCGGCTTCGCCAGTGGTGATGGTCCAGAGTGAGGGATCGGCCAAAAGCCGGCTGACCAGCTGGGTGTGCAGGGCGTGGCCAGCTTTGTGGGCCTCGACGCGCGCCAGAAGCGGCAAGCCCGCCAGCGCGAGGTCGCCAATCAGATCCAGCGCCTTGTGCCGTCCAAACTCGTCGGGGAATCGCAACGGCCCGTTCATTACGCCGTCGTCGGTGAGAACAATGGCGTTCTCGAGCGAGCCGCCGCGAATGAGGCCCATGGCCTTGAGCGGCTCGATGTCGCGTTGGAAACAGAAAGTTCGCGCGCACGCCAGAAGGTAGCGGAAAGTTTCCGGCCCAACCAACATCTCCACTTCCTGTTGGCCTACCAGGGGGTGTGGAAAATCCACGTAGCAGCGAACGCGAAACTCATCCGCAGGATAGATTCCGATCCTGCGATCCCCTTCGATGACCTCCAGCGGCTTCAGTATTTTCAGATAGCGCCGCTTCCTGCGCAGTTTGCGAACACCGGAATGCTCCAGCATCTGCATAAAGGGCTCTGCCGAGCCGTCGAGAATGGGCACTTCGATGGAGTCAATGTCGATGTAAATGTTGTCGATGCCACAAGAATAGATGGCGGCAAGCAAATGCTCGGTGGTGGAGAGCAAAACGCCTTGTTTCATGAGGCTGGTCGCGTAACTGACGCGAGCCACGTTGTGCCCTTGCGCTTCGATGGGAAAATTATCCAAGTCAACGCGGCGAAATACGATGCCTGTTTCGGCCGGTGCGGGCATGAGGCGGACGTGACCGTACACACCGGTATGGAGGCCCACACCCTCGGCGAATGACTCTTTGGCAATGGTAGTTTGAAACATTCCCCGCGCTCTATTGTAGCATGTTGTTCGCCAGCGCCTCTCGAATTCGTGCTTTGTTATCAATGACTTATAAGCAACAATGAGGTGCAAGAATCGGTTGATGTGGTATTTTAACAACATTTGGGGTCTTGGGCGTGTCTCATTCCCGAAAGTGTTCAGCCTCATCCCCCGCCCGGGCTATCCATTAGATTCGCGCCCCGTCCCAATCCTTTACGGTGGTATAATTGGAATTTGTATTTTGCTGTGGAAGGGTGGGGTATGAATCGAGCGTCTCGCATCGGGATACTTTGCGTATCGGTAGCCATCTTTTGTTTCGCAGGTATAGGACACGTTCTGCATGGTCGCACAGCAGAAGACAAAGCCTATAAGTCGCTCACCGTTTACGGTGAGGTTCTGCAGAAAGTCCAGCAGGATTACGTCGACGATCCGAACATGCGGACAGTGACCGCCGGTTCCTTGCACGGGATGCTGGAATCCCTCGACGCTCAGTCCAGCTACCTCACGCCCCGCGAATACGACGAGTACAAGAAGAAGCTCGCGAATACAGGCACGGCAGAGACCGGGCTGACGCTCAGCAAGCGCTACGGTTACATTATCGTTCTCTCCGTGCTGCCGGATGGTCCGGGCACTAAGGCGGGAATTCGCAGCGGCGACATTTTCGAATCCATCAGCGGATTTACCAC
>WNGP01000600.1_pt1 | contig 28223 bp, 24 predicted proteins | sample 5407671 | NCBI WGS metagenome assembly WNGP01 (sample SAMN13153381, study PRJNA577476) | soil metagenome | isolation source: 40 cm soil or saprolite under Garry oak tree replicate 2 | place: USA:California | collected 2016-06-15
GGCGAGGGTGGACGATGAGGGGTTGGGAGGGCCTTTATGGTCGCCCGCGGGGTGGGGGGTGGTCGTGTTCCCGCAAGATGTGAGCAAGATGAACAGGACGCGGGCGACCATAAAGGCCCTCCCAACCCCACGTCCGCCGCTCTCGCCCCTACGGATGTTGATGGGCTTGCTCTTAGGTTGATGCCTATTGGGCGACCCTCGCGGTCGCCCTGGATTCTTTGTCCCTACCTCACCTCTTTCCCGCGAACTCTTCCTGTAATTCGTGTAACCAGTCAAGCAGGGCGCGCGTCTGGTGAATACGGCTGCGCAGCACCACGTGATCGAGGAAAGCAGTATCGCTCGATTGCGATTCCGGCAGACGCTGTGCCTCGAGATGATCGAGAAATTTCTGGCAGACGATCACCTCCTGGTCAATCAGGCGACTAATCTGCTGCGGAATGATAGACTGCGCAAAGTAGAGTTTGATGAGGAAAAGCAGGCGAATCTCGCGCGGACGCTCAACAGGCGTAGTAAGCCAGTCTCGGAATGTCGCGCGCCCCAAATCCGTAAGGTGGAAGGTTTTACGCGGCGGACGTACGCCCTGCGCCTCTAACTCCGCCTCGATATACGCCAGGCGTTCCAGTTTTTTCAGATACGCATACATCTGGCTCATCTCCAGGTGAACAATCTGGCCCAGAATACCGGTCTGAAACTGCTGAAACATCTCGTAGCCATGCATAGGCTGATGCTCAAGCAATCCCAATATAGCGTATTCAGCAGGTTCACTGATATGCATACCTACGATTAATCCCCTGTTTATGCGAACTGAGAAATGGATGCGCAGCCATTATAGTCTACTTTGCATTGTCAGGCAAGTTAAAACCAGATATGTGAATCCCTGCAAATCAACCACGTAGTATAATAAGATACCCATACTCATACACATTTTCTTATTACCCACGTAATCTCCCAGTATCTAGGGTCAAAGGAGTTCTGCCGATGTCCATGCTTGAAAAAAAGCTTACACCGCTGCCTCGTCGTCGTTCGCACCGGCGTCTCTATATTACTCTTGGCGTCATAGTTGTCCTCATCGCCTTTATCCTCCTCTTCACAGATGTGCCTAACGATATCGCCTTTATCACACATTTTGTTGCTCCCCCCAAACATTTTACCTATTCCGGGCATTCAAATTACATTAGCTCGGTAGCGTGGTCGCCTGATAGCAAACGCATTGCTTCAGCCAGTGGAGACCATACCGTGCAGATCTGGGACGCTGCTGACGGCAGCCATATCCTGACCTATCGTGGCCACTCTGAAGATGTGTCAACAGTGGCGTGGTCACCTGATGGTCAATTTATCGCCTCAGGCAGCCTCGATAACACGGTGCAGGTGTGGAATGCAGCCACTGGAGCGAAGGTCTTTACCTATACGAAGCATACCGATGCCGTTTATGATATCGCCTGGTCGCCCGATAGTAAGCGTATCGCCTCCGCGAGCAACGATGGCACGGTGCAGGTATGGGACTCGAACACCGGGGAGCATGTTGTCAAGTATACCGGCCCATCCTCTATACGCGGCGGCATTGCAGCCACCAATGCCGTTGCATGGTCGCCAGATGGTAAGTATCTTGCAATTGGTGGACTTGGCCCCGCCGCTATCCTGGACCCGGCGACAGCCCAAGTCGTAGGATACTACGGTCCGCATGGTGGAGCGGCGCACGCGGTAGCCTTTTCCCCCGATGGCACATTCCTCGCCGTAGGAAGAGATGATAGCACGGTGCAGGTCTGGAATATAACAACCCATACCAACGCCTACACCTACATTGGTCACACAGCTGATGTGTTCACTATCGCCTGGTCGCCCAATGGCCAGCGCATCGCCTCCGGCGGCGCGGATAGCACCGTACAGGTCTGGGATGCCCTGACAGGCAACCACGCATACACCTATCGCGGCCACCTCGACTATTACTGGGGCCACTTGACATCGAACCAGTCCGTCAATACCGTTGCCTGGTCCCCCGACGGCAAACAGATTGCGTCAGGCAGCAGCGACAACACTGTACAGGTGTGGCCCGCGATGTAATTCACACACTCAGGCAGACAAGTTCATGCGCTTGCTGCTACTCTTCAGCACGTCCGGGAAGATCGCTCATGTGAACCGTGAAGCCATTCGGGTAGTGTATCAATGTGGCGTCCTCTGGCAAGGTGACACCGCGTCGTGTCGCCCAACGATACGCCTCTACCCATGCCCCCTGTTCATCCTCTGCATACATCGGGATGAGATGGCTCCATCCCTCTGTACGATAATCTAACATCCACAGCGTTTTCGTACTCTGCATAACTCTCCCTGGCTTGTCGATAGGTACATAAGATACTAGGCCTTAATATACTACTATAAAACATACTGAGAGCGCAAGCGTAGTTCTCTAGCACGTAGGAGACTGGTACAATCCCCTCAATACGAGGCACAAGGATAGGGGTTATGATACGCTTGAAGATCAAAGAGGTTGCACAGCAAAAGGGATTTAGTATGTCCAGGCTCTCACGGGAATCGAATATGGCCTATAAGACGATACAGACGATTTGGAGAGACCCCTACCACGAAGTCACTACCACCACACTCAACAAACTTGCCCGTACACTGGGAGTAGACCCATCCGAACTGATAGAGTACACACCAGAGTAACATACGACGTGGGGACATGCGTTCCTTCTCTCTACTGCCAATCGACATTATGTGCAGACCCCTGACTTCGTGTGCAAGGGCAACTTTATGTGCAAAGCTTGCTACACCCACTACACCCGCTACACTCGCTACACTTGCATCAGCCTGGGACATCCCCTATACGCGCAACCTCTTCTTCGAGATCTACCCTACGCGCTACCCTCAAGGACAGACAGGGTTCGTGAATTATTGCCAGGAATACGATTTGACCGCCAGGGTCGCCCTGGCAATCTTTCACAGACCCTCAAGGACAGAGACGCACCATTGCCAATAACAACCCCTGCGAGTATGATAACTCCACAGCATAAGCAAAGAAAAATTTCTACATACTCGGGAGCAATATAGATGACCCAACCAATCGTCCTATCCTATGTCCAGGTAGACCCACTGCTTGACGCGAAACGCAAAGGGCAATCATCCCTCGAAATCTCGCCGGATTTAGGTCTCAGCAGCGTCACAGTAACGCTCACTCTCGAAGGCGTCACCTTTCCAAACGGCATACACCTATCCTGGCAGCATATAGAGAAAATCAGCAAATCGCAGGTCAACTGCTTCCTGGTCGAGGACAACGCCATCAAATCGATTCAGGTATTCTCCGAGGCGACCAACCGCGTGTGCAGCCTCATGCCAACGAAAGGCGCACCCAGCATGTTGATAGCGGGCTTTGTGATGCACCGCATCAAAGATATTGACCCCATGCAGGACACATTGAGGAAGATTGCGGCAATCTCGCCCATCACCAGGCGCGTGCTGGATACGGCGACAGGCCTGGGCTACACCGCCATCGAAGCTGCGAAAACCGCCGGTGAAGTTGTCACCATCGAACTCGATCCCGGCGCGCAGGAGATAGCCAGGCTCAATCCCTGGTCGCGCGGCCTTTTTACCAGCGCCAACATCCATCAAATCATGGGCGATGCCTATGAGGTCGTGCCAACCTTCGAGGATGAGAGCTTCACACGCATCATTCACGATCCCCCAACTTTTAGTCTCGCGGGCGATCTCTATTCCGGCACGTTTTACCGGCAACTTTACAGGATACTCAAACGCGGGGGACGGCTCTTTCACTACATCGGTGATCCCAACAGCAAGGCGAGCGGGGGTGTGACCAAAGGCGCGTTGCGTCGACTTCAGGAAGCAGGTTTTACGCGAGTGGTACGCAAACCCGAAGCGTACGGCGTGGTGGCGTATAAGTGACGTTATCGATCCGCAAACAGGCAAATTTCGCGCACGCCGCGTTCAATCTCCTCTTCGGAGGCGGCCAGCGAAACGCGCACGTAATGGTCCGCAAAGAAGCCGAAGCTGCTGCCGGATGCAACGGTAATATTGCGTTCATGCACCAGGTCAAGCCCGAACTGCCGCGACTGGCGATTTGGATGCTCAGAATTAGCAATATCGATCAGGATATAGAATGCCCCGTGCGGTGTATAGAGATAGCGGCCATGCTCTTGCAACAGGCGTACCGCTAGATCACGGCGGCGGTGATACGCGTCTCGCATCTCGCTCAGGCATGTCTGCGGTCCGGTTAAGGCGGCTGCCGCCGCGCGCTGGATGGCTGTGTTGATATTGGTATGGCTGGCATCAAGCACATTCGAGATGGTTTTCAGGAGCGATGTACCCGTTACGACATAGCCGATGCGCCACCCCGTCATAGCATAGCTTTTAGAGAACGTGTAGACGCAAATCACCCGCCCTTGCTCGAACTCCTCGTGCGTCATTAGCGAGGCAGGACTGATATGCTGCCCCTCGAATACTATCTCGTCGTAACATTCATCGGAAAGCAGGTAGAGATCATGCCACCATGCAAAGTTGAGCAACTCAGCCATCAACTGCGCTGGAAACACCGCGCCCGTAGGATTGCCTGGACTGTTGATCAGCAGCACACGCGTGCGTGGCGTCACCAGTCGTTCTAAGTGCTCGATTTCCGGCAGCCAACCCTTTTGGGGGTCGAGTGGATAGGGAACGAGTTTTGCGCCGCAAGTGGCAAGCTGCGTCGTGTACTGCGGCCAGTGCGGATCAGGCACAAGCACCTCGTCGCCCGCGCTGACGGTGGCAAGTAACGCCGACTGAATCGCGCCTGTTCCGCCCATCGCGATAGCGATATTTTGGGGCTGTACCTCATACCCATTCACCCGCGCAACCTTCTCAGCCAACAACTCCCGCAGCCAGTGCCAGCCGGACGATGGCCCATACGTCATCGGCTCCTGCTGTATCGACTCGATCGCAGCCTGTCGAATATGTTCAGGCGTGCGAAAACTCGGCTCGCCAATATGCAGGCGTATAGCCGGGGGCAAGACTTCACCCCGCGCCTCGGCCTCCTGCTGCATGTGCGAAGCGTATATGCTCAGGTTGGTGATGTCATTGACCGGTAGGTTGTGGATATGCTGTCTGCCAACTTTCATACGGTATCAGTTTCTGTTGTTGTCACTCACGCTTGTAAGTAGGTATTGCTCGGCTTCTCGAGCCGTAGATACAATACTTATCTTGACCGTCAAACGGCTTAATACTTCTGGGTCGTTGATAGCTTCCGCTTGTTTCTTTGCCAGGAACGCAAGCTCGGGAAAGCGTTCCTGTATAATCTCAAGAAGTGTCCGACGTTGGGTTCGCAAACCCTCCTGTCTGCCCTTCTCTATGCCTTTCTCTAAGCCCTCTTCCAATACTTCTTGATAGACGGGTGAATCTCGTAGGAAATCACCAAGCATAGCGAACCTCCTTTTCAGCCATTTCAGGTCGTCTGTAAGTACCTTGGCAGCCAGAGCGTACCCAATCCATAACGCCTCTCGAAGTACCCATGATAAAAAATCTTGCGGATTCCCTCCCACGAGCTTTTTCATCGCATCATCATATGGTTTCGGCATACTACAAGACCCCCCAATCTCTTATTCTATGGAGAGTGTAGCATACCGGATATGGCTTGTCGAGGCGATTCTCCTTTGGGTGAGATTTTTCCGGAGGACGCGATAAATCGCGTCCCTACGGATTCCCCGGCATCCTCCTTACAAGACCTGCTAGTAATGCAATTCGGGTCGGCAAATAATCCAACTCAATATACTCTCCTGGATTGTGCGCCAGCCCACCGCCTGCTCCTAATCCGTCCAACGTGGGTATGCCCATCGCGGATGTCGTATTGGCATCGGACGCGCCGCCGCTTCCCACGTCTTGAATCTTCAGACCAAGCTCGCTGCCCGCGGCCTTGACCAGTTTTACCAGGCGCTCATTGGTCTTATTGCGCTCAAAAGGTTGACACAACATACTGCCGCTCAGCGTAATGTTCGTGCCTTGCAGCCGGTTCTGCAGCGTCACCTGGTGCATGGCGGCCTCTAACGCCTTAAGGCTCTCCTGGTCACTCGCCCGCACATCCATATCGAAATAGGCATAGTCCGGCACAACGTTGGTGCGCTCGCCGCCGCGAATAATCCCGACGCTCAACGTAGTGCCAGGAATCGTGCCATTGAGAGCCTGCATCTTCTGCACCTGGTAGGACAGTTCAAGGATAGCGTTGCGTCCCCGCTGCGGCTCGACGCCGGCATGGGCTGAGAGACCATGCACCTCGACACGATACTGGCCGCAGCCCCGGCGCGAAGACACCACCGTCCCTTCGGCGCGGCCCGGTTCCAACACTAATACGGCGTCGCTTTGTCCTGCCAACTCTCGTATCAGTGGACGGCTGCTGGGAGAACCGATCTCTTCGTCGCTATTGCAAATGAAGGTAACGCTTGCATAATTGGCCTCCTGCGCCTCAATCAGCAGGCGCAGGCCATACATGCCGATCAAAACGCCCGACTTCATATCGAGTACGCCGGGGCCGGTAGCGATGCGATGCCCATTGCTGTCGGCGATGGTAAATGGGCGGCGCTCTGCCTCACCATCAGGCAACACCGTATCAATATGTCCGATGAGTAGTATGCGCGGCCCATTGGGATTTTGCCCGCTATGCGTGGCCACCAGGTGATCACCATACTGTGCCTGCTTATCAAAGTGAGTGGAGAAACCGAAGGCGGTGAAACGCTCCCGCAAATACGCTCCCACGCGATCAACGCCGGGCTTGGTGAAGGTGCCGGAGTCGATATTCACAATCGTCTTGAGATCTTCGAGGTAGGCGTTCATGACCTGGTCGGCTCGTTGTACATCGGGATGTTTGCTGATACTGCTCATATCACGCCTCCCGCCTTGAATTGTTCGATCTCCGCCTCGCTGTAGCCAATGGCTTGCAAGAGTTCGACGGTATGCTCACCCATGCCAGGCGCGGAATAACGTTGCTCCTGTTCAACACCTGAGATGCGCGGAAAGCTGGGCAGCGTACGAAAAGCGCTCGCGGTTTCATCCGCTACCTGGCTGTTCACGCTGACGCCGCGTGCCTGGGCCTGTGGATCGTTAAGAGCCTCTTCGAGCGTATACACCGGCCCGAAACAGGTATCAATTTCGGCAAGTTCCGCGACCCATTCATCGCGAGTCCTGGTCTTAAAAATCGCGCGCAGCATGTCGATGGCCTGCTCGCGCTCTCCCGGACCGACAGGAACATGGAAAGGCAGCAATTCAAGATGACCAATATGCGTGCAGAAGGTGTGCCAGAATTTATATTCGAGCGCGGCGAGGGTGACATGTTTGCCATCCTGTGTTTCATAAATATTGTAGCAGGGCAGCCCGCCGTCAAGCCCGGAGCGCCCCGGAATGGGAGCCTCACCCGAATTCAAATAAGCGGTGGCAGCCAGTGGCAGCAGCGACATCACCCCCTCGGTCATCGAGACATCAACCATGCGGCCCGTGCCGCTCTGCGCGCGCTCCACCAACGCGGTCAGAATACCGATCACCGCCATGAAGCTGCCGCCTGCCAGGTCGCCCAGCTGCGTCGGCGGCATCGCGGGCTCACCGTACCGCCCCCGGTTATAGTGCAAGAGACCGGCATACCCGGCATAATTCAAATCATGCCCCGCGCGCAGCCGGTAGGGGCCATCCTGTCCATAGCCGCTAATCGCGCAATAGACCAGCCCCGGATTGATCTCCTTGAGTTGCTCATATCCCAGTCCCAGCCGCTCCATGACCCCAGGACGAAAGCTTTCCAGCACCACATCGGCCTGCCGCACCATACGCTGAAAAATCGCGCGCCCCTCGGCGGACTTGAGGTTCAGCGTCATACTGCGCTTGTTGCGATTGATAGCGATAAAGTACAGGCTCATACCACCAGCCCCCTGCGGGGGCATAAAACGTCCATAGTCACCACTGCCAGGCTCCTCGACCTTGATCACGTCCGCGCCAAAATCGGCCAGCATCTGCGTCGCGTAAGCACCTGGAAGTAAACGCGAGAGGTCAAGGACACGTATGCCACTGAGAGGCTGACTCATGTGTGTCTCCTTCTACGGGGGATAAACGATCGTTGTATGTATATAGAAGGGTAACAGGGAGAGGTAGGGTTGTCAATGCCAGCTTTTTTCTCGGGATGAGATTCATATTTTTGCGGAAGGTATATATTGAAGCAAGGATTCCCAGGGCAGGGGCAAGCCCAGCCCTGGTCGTGTGGTACTTCGTATAGGGTATGGGCTGGGCTTGCCCTGGTAGCAGTATTCTAGTTCCCCGCTTGTGGTCAGGGCTGCGGAAGAGCCAAAGCGTGGCGACGATGTTTCCAAGTAGTCTGTCAGATTCGTGTACATCTTATATCAGAAAAGAATGCCAGAAAGGCGAGCAGATAAAGTAGAGGTTTGTTATGCAATTTGATAAATTATTGCGCCTCTACATTTCACGTGTGCCGGATGCATTGGTACATTTGCATTATTGCTCCCATAGGGCTTGATATGAATGGAGGACTACCATGGCTCAAAAAGCGTGGACGGAATCAACCCCACCCGTGCCGCGTCGTGGTCGAGGATGGTTGCGTGCCCTGCTAATAGGCCTGGGCCTCTTTATCGCCACGACGATTGTCCTGGTGCTGACAGGCAACCCCAACCTGTACCCGACGGTCATCTTGATTGGGAACTTTCTCGTGCCGATCGTCTTTGTTGCCTTCCTGTACGATCACCAACATATTAGCTCGCTCTCGCTAGATTCGGTTGCAGCAAGCTTCTGCGTTGGTGGGGTCCTGGGGGTGCTTGGAGCAGCGATAATCGAATCCCTGGTGCTGCCCATCGTAGAGAACCCCACTAACGGTCTGTCCCTGGGCGGTGCGTTCCTTGTCGGGCTGATCGAGGAGGGATGCAAGATTGCAGTGGTGATCTTTCTGGCGCGAAAGACGCTTCACAACTCGCAGATGGATGGGTTGTTGTTGGGAGGAGCGGTTGGCATGGGATTTGCAGCCCTGGAAAGCACCGGCTATGCCTTTACGGCATTTCTACTCAGCAATGGTCATGTCAGTGCCTCACTTACAGAGACAGTGCTTCGGGGCCTACTCGCACCGTTTGGCCATGGGGTCTGGACCGGCATTCTTGGTGCAGTGTTGTTCCGAGAGAGTGCGCCACACCGCTTTCGCATTACCGGCCTGGTGATTCTAACCTATGTCTTCGTTTCCTTCTTGCATGGTCTCTGGGATGGGTTGCCAGTCACCTTGTACCTTATCATCCCGCCCGGCCTTCCCATCCCGGTGACATCGCTGATAATCGGCGTGATTGGCGTGGTTATACTGTCTGTCTTGTATCGGAGGGCGATGATGCAGCACATACAACAGTCAACGTTGCCATTGCCGTAGGCTTCTGCTCTTCATGCCTTTTTTCCTGGATTGCAGGCATCCGTTTGGCAGGATCACAGCCGCTTCTGCCTCACTTCTCGATGACAAAAGGTCCCACTAGCAATAGAACTCGGTGAGCGTACGGCGGCGGCTGCTGCTAATGTAGTACCCCACCGCCCAGACGTTGCTTGAACCTGGGATCCGCGCCACGCCGTTAAGGAGGTTGTCATTCGGCCCAACGTTGGGGCTGGGGACGACCTTCCAACTCGTACCGTTCCAGTGTTCAATCAAGGTCCGGGGAATGCCGCCGCTATTGAAGTAGTATCCCGCGGCCCAGCTATTGTTGGCGGAAACCGCTGCCACGCCGGAAAGGAAGTTGCAGGAGCGACAGAACTTTAGGACTTTATGCCCGGATCAATAATCTCTTTGTCTAAATAGATACAGAAAAAGCATACCGTATTTTGAGTTGACACGTAACTACAGGAACAATACATCCAACGGGCATGAATAACCAGGCCCCTACAGCTCAAACGCATACGGTAACAAATCGGCCACAGAGAAATCTTGCTCGACGCCGTCTATATAGATCACAGCATTGGGTGCAAGATCAGCCAGCCACTGGCGGCAGGCACCGCAGGGTGTGCGCTCGGCGATGCCTGCCTGCGGTGGAACATCGATGCAGGCTACCGCCACCTGGGTAACCGGCCCTGCACCGTTGGAAATGGCTGCAGCTAAAGCCGAACGTTCAGCGCACAACGTCAATCCATAGCTCGATATCTCGACATTGACGCCGGTGTAGATGTTGCCACCAGCAACAAGGGCTGCGCCCACGTGAAAGTGTGAGTAGGGACAGTGCGCGTGCTGTGCCACTTCACGCGCCAGGTGTAACAATTCTTCTCGTGGAATCACGTATCAGTCCTCCAATTTCAATGCTATCCTCATCCTCTATTAAAGAGCGAGAATCAGCCGATACTCTGATGTGAAGGTGAAAATTTTCGAGGGCGACCCTCGCGGTTGCCCTTACAACGAACGATTTGCCTGAACCAGGCGATTTTTACTTTCACATAAAAATAGCTTGCCTGTTAACTATAGCCCAAATTGTACCATGATGTTACTGCCTGAGACTCATCCCGTTACTAGCAATGAGACGAACTTTATCAAGTAGAGGGCCTGCACTTGGGGTATTTGGCGAACCTTTTGCTAGCCAGCCTGCCAACGGACTATGTCCTACGCTTCGCGTCAGGCAGGCTGCAAGGAACGTAAGGGGACTTGTAAAGCAGGTCTTGTAGGAGGAAACACGAGTGAAAATCATGGTGGCGGATGATGACCGCGACATGGTTGATATGCTGAGCTACTGGCTCAAGGGACACGGGTACGATGTCGTGCGCGCATTCGATGGCGAACAGGCCATTAAACGCTGGCGCGAAACATTGCCGGATCTCGTAATCCTTGACGTTCAGATGCCCAAACTCGATGGCTTCGAGGTATGTCGCCAGATGCGGAGTGAAACCAATGCAATGGTCTTGATCCTGACCGCACATGATCGTGAAGATGATGAGATACGTGGATTGGAGATGGGGGCCGACGATTATCTGCGTAAACCGTTCAGTCCCAGGCAACTACTCGCGCGCATTAAAGCGATTATGCGCCGTTCAAACAGTTCAAAAGGGTCCTCCGGCTCCTCTTCGGTTACGGTTGGGCCCGTCAGCCTGGATGCTATGCGTCATGAAGTAACCAGAGATGGCACGAAAGTACGGTTAACTCCTACCGAAAGCCGTCTGCTGCACCTGCTCATTACTCACACCGGGCAGGTCTTAACAACTGATATGATCATCGAGCGCGTCTGGGGATACGATGAAGCTGGTGATTCTGGCCTGGTGAAGACTCATATTCGACACCTGCGCCAGAAAGTTGAACCTGATGCTAATAGCCCACAATATATTATGACCGTTCCCGGTGTTGGATATACCTTCACGGCCCCTGTTACCGTTGAATCGTAAGCTATTTCCCTCGTCATATAAACTATGCGCCTTTCAGGGCTAAGTTGTGGGCCTTTCAGGGCGACCGCAAGGGTACGCCCCTACCATACACGGATCGATGTTGGCAAAACTCGTGTATAGTAGGGGCGTACCCTTGCGGTCGCCCTGGGAATACTCGTGTATAGCCCTGGGAATACTCGTGTATAGCCCTGAGAATACGTGAAAGCTCTCTCTTCTTAACCACTTCTTCGCATTCTCAACCATAACACAACAGACTTTTCATACTGTCGCTATCCTTTACACCATATAATCAGCTTCAGTTTATGGTTGTAATCCTACAAAACAGGGAGAAGTTCTCATAGGAACGCTCATGCAACGCGACGGAAGAGGAATATCTACCCCGGGGCTTTTCTCAATCAATAGCCCGGCAGCCGAACGATGCAATTGCCCACCGCTTTCTTCATTGCATCGCGAGTTCAGGCCCGATCAGGATGAAGCAGGCGATTTCATTCCGGTGACACCGGCTACCCCGGAATTAAGTAGCTATTTACGCACCGCGCTTGCTACCTTCTTCCCACGTTCGTCACCTATAAGCGTACTGCTCCTCCATATCTTGCAGTTGGAGCATATTTATATTACGCCGAAATCGGCTATATTCCATAAACAACATCGCTATCATGCTCCAGCCAGCTTTCTGGAACAGATACTAACGAATGTTCGCCGTACCATTCGTAGTAGCGATCAGATTGTCTTACACGCGGGCACAGGTGCAGCTGTCATTCTGCCCGACGTTGACCAGGAGGGAGCGTTTGGCGTTGTAGAGCGTGTATTTCATAGCATCAATCTCCTACAACCCGAGACGGTTATTCCGCCGTTAAAGCGCGAGACCGATATCTTTATTGGTATCGGCTCCTATCCCAAACCTGGAGAAGCGTTAGAAGAACTGCTCTACCATACCGGTTGTGTGGCGCATCGCCTGACCTTGCGCCCGGCTGTCAATGCGCTCAGTACAAAACCAGTCAATCCTGGAGAAATTGACCACGACCAGCAAGGCGATGAGGATACCACCGGGACACTCCAAACTGTGCGCACCAGCGGCATTCCTTTCATGCAACTCCCATCGCGGCTTCCCCAACGTCTGAAGCACTTGATACCTTACCAGCTTGCATGTGAATTACGCTGCGCCCCCGTCGGACGTGACCATAATCGCCTTACAGTAGCTATGGCCCATCCAACTGATACCCATGCTATGAACCTCCTGAGACTGGCAACCAGCATGATCATTTTCCCGGTCGCCTGTGAAGTGATTGCGCTTGACTCTTTGCTTACGCATGGGTGGTAATGAATATCCAACCGGATGAGTGATAAATTTAACCATATCGCAACTAGTTCTCAACGCAAAACCGCATCAACATTGGTTACTATAACATGCGATGAGACAAATATTTGTATCAATTGATACAAGTTTCAAGACTCGTCACCGATGTCGAGTTTGAACACAATAGGAAGGTAGAGAATAAACATGGTTGTGCAAATGATTCAAGATGATGTCCTGCTTACATTCAAAGAGGCTATGGGTTATTTACGGGTGAGCCGGTCAACTCTCTACCGCCTCATGTGGTCTGGACAACTCACTGGCCATAAAGTAGGGAGCACCTGGCGATTCTACCGTGAGGACTTGCGGGCTTGTGTTGGTCGTGAGATTTCCATGACAGGCGCACAGGCGGTCATAGCATAGCAAGGTAACACCGTAGCCATTTTATCTCGAACAATTTTTATGTATATCTCTTCAATAATAGTTTTTCTCTGAAGTCCAGAGTCTTTGCAAATCACAGAGCGAGGGTGCTTTATCCTCGTACCTTTCGGGTATGGATAAAGCACCCTCGCTCTGCGTATTCAGAATTTAGACAGGTCTATTTCGGTAATTTTCCACGCTCCATTGATGTTATCCACCCTGACAGGTACAGCATAAGAGGCGTGTTGGCGCGTGACATCCACCGTGATTTGCCAGCGCAGAGAGCCAGTATTGGACGAAAAAGAGGTCGAATCTAACTTGAAGGATGTTAATGAGCCATATTGTGCAATAACGGTCTGTACTTGCTGAAAGAAGGCATCTGAAGTAAGTCCATTGATTTGCAAATCAAAGTAGGCATTGTTTTGATCATTATTTTGTAAACGTTGATAGAAATCATCCACAAGCTGAGTCGCACCGTTCACTTCTTGAGACACGGTATTAAAAATGTTATAGAATGCCCAACCTCCCGCGCCGCACACCAGCAAGACACTTACGCTGATAATTGATACGATAATCCAGATATGTTTACGTGAACGCCTGACAGGTGGATAAGGAGGCATCATCCCGGGATATTGACCAGGAGCATAAGTGGGAGCCGGCATACCCGGTGTACCATAGCCATAATAAGCAGGAGGCACATCAGGGAAAGGCGACGTGGGCGGCGCTGGTTGCTGCGGCTTTCCTGGCAGAGGAGGGCGTTCAGAAGAAACCTGCATATTTTGATAATACGAAGGCGGCGGAGGATATACCAATCCCTGTTGAATATCTTGCTCTGATGGTTCCGATGCTGGCTCATTCCCTAAAGAAGCTGGTTGAGCCGGAGAGATATCTGGCGGAAACTCATAATACTCGTCACCCTGCGCGCCCTTCCCCTGGGCATTTTGTTCATGTTGCTTGCTCCGTTCATTGGATTGCGGGTTGGGCTCCATATAAACACTCCTTGCATCTCCTCTAATCTAGCCTGTTCAATGTCTAGAGTATATAGGTTTGGGATGGACAGTGCAAGAGAACGAAATCCAGGCAGATATTCATCATCATGATACACAGAATCACTCTTTCCCCCATGTTGCTATTAAACTTGTTTCTTACATTGTGAACGCGAAAGTACTACATTTGTATTAAAAATATGGCATATGTTTGTTTCGCATGTTATACTTCGATCATAGTAAATACGACCTTTGTTGTGATAGATACACGAAGGATGAGGGAGTGCGATGGCAGTAGATAGCCTTGTTCACGTAAATGAGAGTGGTTTGCCGCTCAACGCGATTGAATGGTTGGAAACACATCATCGTAGTAAAGCGCCTGAGCGTGAACAAATGATACGAGATTTACATCTCAAAAAGGGTAGTTATGTTGTTGATGCAGGTTGCGGACCTGGACTTTGGACCCCCCTGCTGGCTCGCGCCATTGGCCAATATGGCAGCATCCTTGGAGTCGATATTTCCCCGGCGGCCCTGGTGACGGCACATCGACGCAGCCAGGGGAAATGGTACCACCGGCAGGTGCAATATAAACAAGGGACACTGGAGCAGTTACCGATCCAGCCTGGCAGTGCTGATATCATCTTTAGCGCAAATGTCAGCCAATACCTCTCTGATCCAGTCGCGATATTTGCGGCACTGGGTCAATACCTTGTTCCTGGCGGACGACTTGCCATCAAGGATATCGACTTTGGCACTATGCGCTTTCACAATGTCGATGGGACATTACAGGCTCGCGTTTTCCAGGCACGCGAGCGTTGGGAGCGCATACGCGTGAACGAGGGATTTGCCTTCGAGGATAGTTGGGTCGGCTCGAAACTGGCGGGATATCTCCGCGCCGCGGGCTACGAAGAGATAGAAGAGAGAAGCTATCGCATCGTGCGCCGCTATCCAGTTCCTGAAGATTTCCGATTCTATCTAGAGGGCATTGCTGAGTGGTTTGTATGCGAGGGAGCGCCGTTACTGGAAACCGAATACCACAAACAATGGCTCCAACAATTCCTGAATGGCGAACTGTGCGTTCTTGATAAAGATACCTTTGTCAGCGAAGAAACAGAGTTTGTGGTGACCGGCGTATGGAAGAAATCGCCACCTACCGCAATTCGCTACATCGACAGGTTCGCGGTTTGTGAAAACGCCCTGGTATAAGCCTGGCTAATCTGGTGGCGTCTCAAAGGGAGGGCAGTGATATACTCTATCACTGCCCTCCCGTTTTATTGCACAAAATAAGAGGATGCGCCTGAATTACGTAAATATCTAGGGAAGGTCGTTCAGAGCTTCAGCCACCAAAGAAATGGCAGATTCTCCCACGATGGACTCTAACTGGCTGTGAAGTTGACCCATATGCTCCATACGGGCCGTAATGAATGCGTGTTTTGAATTTCCGAAAGCAAGACCATTCAATGCCATATGAGCGGCCTCATATTCGGCGCTGATCCGTGCCAGAAGTCGCGCTACTTCACTCTGGTTCTCTTCAGGCATAGTTTCCTCCTGCTCATTGTCTGATAAAACGAAACCGGCATCCATAAATACGGATTGATGTAAGTAAATCGTAACAGTTCATGGAACGTTGTTGATACAATGTACACTACTTGTAAGTGACACGCCCATGAAAAAATATACATACATAGTATGCATGATGCGCGCATTCTTGTCCAGTGGTAAAATGCCCTTTTTTAGCAATTTCGCAGGAATGGCACAAAATTCACATGTTTTTAACACATGTAGCTACTTTGTTATATACAAATACATAAAGAAATGTTGTAACTACCCGAAAACGCAACAATTTCTTATGGTTTTGCCTCTTATTTGTGTAGTACTTTTAGGGAATGGCACCCTCGACCAGGTAATGCTCCTAATTCCTAATTGCGCAAGAGCTTGCCCGACATTAAAATGGACTGCATACGATCCTGGGATTTGGGGGTTCCGGCAAGGCTCAGGAATGCTTCTCGTTCCAGGTCGAGGACATGTTGCTCGGTGACTGGTTCGATAGGCGAGCAATCCCCGCCAGTCAGCACTTTTGCGAGGTGTTGGGCGATGACCGCGTCGTGTTCGCTGATTTTGCCGGTGATGAGCAGGTTTTCGATTTGCTGTTCTAGAACGAGTCGCGCGCCCATACCTGGTAGCAGGAGCAAAGGAGGTTGGGCGGGCTGCCACTTGCCAGCCTCTTTCGCTTCGGCCAGGCGGAGCGCGTCGGCCTTTGCATCGCGCAGCAGCAGATCGCGGTTGACGGTGATGGCATCGCTCTTGCGCAAGAAACGCAGGTCTTGCGCCTCGACCGCGCTGGTCGAAACGGTGGCGAAGGCGATGGTTTCAAAGGCGCGGCGAGTGGGGGTAAATGGGCCGCCGGTCTTTTTCGCCTTCTGCATTTCGACGGTTGCGCCCAGGCGAATCAGCAGTTCTTTACAGCCACCTCCGGCGGGAATCAATCCCACGCCGACCTCAACCAGGCCGATATACGACTCGGCGTAGGCGCGCGCATGACTGGCATGCATGATGATTTCGCAGCCACCACCCAGGGCGCGGCCAGCAGGCGCCGCAACGATGGGAATGGGGCTGTATTTGAGCAACTGGTGCGCCTGTTGCAGGCCATTGATAGCATTCTCTATTTGCTTCCATTCGCCCGATTTCGCGCCCATCAGCACGAGCATGATATTCGCGCCCGCCGAGAAGTCCGCCGCCTCGTTATTGATGACCACGGCTCGAAAATGATGCTGACCCTCTTCAGCGACGTAACGCAGCATCTCAATGATGCCCTCGTCGATGGAGTTCATCTTGGTATGGAACTCCAGGCAGGCGACGCCATCACCGATATCAACCAGTGACGCCGAGCCGTTTTCGCGGATCACCTTGTTGGATGCCTTAGCAGCTTCTAACGAGATCGCGCCCTCCGGCCTGGGAACAGGTTTGTAGGCGTTGGTATGGAAATCGAAGTATTGGCGTTGTCCTGCTGCACCCGTATAGAACGTACCCTGCCCGGCGGTCTGGACGCGCTGTACCAGTTCTGGCAGTTCGCGGCCCGCCATGACTTTTTGCAGGGTTTCCGGGTGTTGCAAAAGGGCATCCCATACTTCGAAACTGCCCATGTCGAAGTTGAAGCCCCAACGCATGGCCTCGTCAACGGCGACGATACTATCAGCGATTTCCGGTGCTAGCACTGCGGCGTAGATCAGCGAGTCGGCAGTGGTTTCGCGCGCCAACTGCCCGGCCCGGTCGTCGGCATTCAGGATGGTGAGCATACGCTGCACCGGATCTTCGATGTTGCGCGCCGCACCCAATGATGGGAAACGCACTTTCTGTTGTGGTTCGTACTCCAGCGTCTTGAGGTTCAGTTCCAGGATGGTAGATTCGCCGCCAGGGTTCTTAACACGCTTGTAAAAGCCCTGACCGCTTTTTTCGCCCAGCCAACCGCGGCGAATCATTTCACGTATCACTTCCGGCAGGCGGAAGGTTTCACGTTCTGGATCGTCCGGTGCGTTCTCGTAGAGGTTGTCCGCCACGTGCGCCAGGGTATCCAGGCCCGATAGATCACCCGTGCGGAAGACCGCCGATTTGGGACGGCCCATACTCGGCCCCAGGATGGTATCCACTTCCCCAACGGTATAGCCCTCGTTAATGGCTCGATGGAGAGTGGACAAGAAACCGTAGATGCCGATGCGGTTGGCGATGAAATTAGGCGTATCTTTGCACAGCACCACGCCTTTACCAGGCACCTCGGTGGAGAACTGCTGCATGAATTGCATCAGGGCGGGATCGGTATCGACATCGGGGACCAGTTCTAGCAGGCGCATATAACGCACCGGGTTGAAGAAATGCGTGATTAAGAAGTTACGCCTGAAGTTATCGCTGCGTCCCTCTGTGAGCATATGTGCTGGTAAACCTGAAGTATTGGACGTGATGATTGTATCCGGCCTGATGACCTGCTCAAGCTTTGTATAGAGCGACTGTTTTATGTCAAGCCGCTCGACGACGGCCTCGATAACCCAATCGACCTCACCGAGTTTGCCCAGGTCGTCTTCGATATTGCCTACCGTAACCAGTTTTGCCGCTTTGGGGCTATAAAAGGCCGCTGGCCGGGCCTTGAGAGCTTTTTCAAGTCCGGTGCGCGCCACAACGTTGCGGTCTTTACCCGCGTTGGGTGGGACGATATCGAGCAAAAGGCTGGGGATGCCGACGTTGGCGAGGTGGGCAGCGATGGCGGCGCCCATCACGCCAGCGCCTAAGACGGCGGCTTTACGTATCTGATACTGGGCGGAGGAAGTGGACGCGATAAATCGCGTCCCTACATTCTGATCTGGCATGGCTACGAAATCCTTTCGATGATCGTTGCCAGTCCCTGACCACCACCGATACAGAGCGTGGCGATACCAAACGTTTTGTCGTGGGTCTGCAAGTCATTGATGAGGGTGGCGATAAGGCGCGCGCCGCTGCATCCCAGCGGGTGCCCCAGGGCAATGGCGCCGCCGTGCGGGTTGAGTTTCTCTTCATCGATACCCATTGCCTTGACGACGGAGAGCGTCTGCGCGGCGAAGGCCTCGTTCAGCTCGATGATATCGATGTCGCTCAACTGCATGCCTGCGCGCTGCAGGGCTTTGCGCATGGCAGGCACAGGGCCGATGCCCATGATGTCGGGGCGTACCCCGGCGACAGCCATGGTGTGCACCCTCGCTAAAGGCGTAATACCGAGGTCACGCGCCCTCTCAGCCGACATCAGTACGGCGGCGGCAGCGCCATCGTTGAGCGGGCTGGAGTTGCCTGCGGTAACGGTGCCACCCTTGATAAAGGCGGGTTCGAGCGTTGCCAGTTTCTCCAACGAGGTATCGCGACGCGGGCCTTCGTCGATTTCCATAAGGCCGCCGTTGGGCAATGGGACAGGCACGATTTCGCGTTTGAAGACGCCATTGTCGGTGGCGGCGATGGCTAGCCGGTGGCTGCGCAGCGCGAAGGCGTCCTGCGCCTCGCGGCTGATGCTATATTCGCGCGCCAGGTTCTCCGCCGTCATGCCCATCGGGATATAGCTGGAATAGCCATACTCCAGTTCGCCAGGTGGATAGGGGGTTGAGCTTTTTTCGTCCTCGCGTGGTTTGACCAGGCGCGGGTTAAAGCTCGGATTAAAGCCGCCCATCGGCACACGTGACATGCTTTCGATACCACCCGCGACAAAGACATCGCCCATGCCGAGCATAATATTCTGCGCGGCCATGTTAACAGCCTGCAAGCTCGAGGCGCAGAAACGGTTGACAGTGACGCCACCGGCTGTCTCAGGCAGACCTGCCAACGCGCCCACCAGACGGGCAAGGTTCATGCCCTGCTCGCCTTCGGGGAAAGCGCAGCCAAGAATGACATCTTCAATCAGTGAACGATCAAGTCGCGGGACGCGCTCAACGGCGGCTTTAACCGCGATGGCGGCAAGATCATCGGCGCGCACATCTTTGAGTACGCCCTTATTCGCGCGCCCGATGGGGGTGCGCACCGCGCTGACTATGACTGCTTCTGCCATGTATGTGTTTCTCCTTTTAATTTTCTAAAGGGGATATCCCTTTTTCTCGACGACGATGGCGGCGATTTCACGCTGCAAGGCGACGCCGTTGAGCAGGTAGTCGCCGACGTAGGCGCGGACGCGAGCAAGCTCTTTTTCTACTTTGTCTTCTTCCAGGTTGGTCATCAGCACCTGGTCGAGGTTGGTGCGCACGCGGGAGAAGGCCAGCCAGGTTGCCAGTTTTGCCAGCTTGACGTGTGTGGCGCTGTTGGCGTCCCCCCGGCGTACAGATTGCGTGGCGCGAGCGAGGGCGCTGTCGATGGCATACAGGTCGATCAGCAGGTTTGCCAGGTATTCGATGAACTCTTCTTCGCTCTCAAGCGCCTGCATGTACTTCATAGCGACCTTCATCGCTACGTAGATGGTCGCGTCTTTGGCGCGCTCGATGGCGTTGACCGCATCCCGTAATTCGGCGGGGATGTCCTCACCGGCGGCATCAAGGGGTTGTCCGGTTTTTACGCGCGCCTCAATCTCCGGAAACTTTGCCATCAGTGGCACTTTGCCACTCAGTACGCGGCGGAACAGGGTTCCGGCAGCCACGAGGCGATTGATTTCGTTGGTGCCTTCGTAGATGCGCTGGATACGCGCATCGCGGTAGGCTTTCTCAATGGGATACTCCTGCATGAAGCCGTAGCCGCCGAAAATTTGCACACCCTCGTCAACGGCCAAAGCGAGTACTTCGCTGCCGTGTACTTTGGCAATGGAAGCTTCGACAGCGTATTCCTCGATGGCCTTGAACGCGGCTTCGGTGTCGTTGCCAGCGCTGCGGCGGGCGTTCTCGATGTTGGCGGCGGTGCGGAACACCTCGCTCTCGGCAGCATAGGTTTCAGCTGCTACACGAGCGAGTTTCTTCTTAATCATGCCGAACTCGTGCAGGAATTTGCCGAAAGCCTTGCGTTCGGTCGTATAGGTACCTGCCAATCCCAGCGCTGAACGCGCGCCGCCGGTCGCGCCCGCGCCCAGTTTCAATCGCCCGATATTCAGGATGTTGAAGGCGATCTTGTACCCTTTATGAATCTCTCCCAGCAGATTCTCTACGGGAACCTTCGCATCTTCAAGAATGACCTGGCGAGTAGAGGAGCCTTTGATGCCCATTTTGCGCTCTTCCGCGCCCGTGGAAACGCCCGGCCAGCTGGCCTCGACAATGAAAGCGGAGGGACGCTCATTGCCGATACGCGCGAAGACGATGAAGACATCGGCGAAGCCCGCGTTGGAGATCCACTGCTTCGTGCCATTCAAGATGTAGTATTTGCCGTCTTTCGAGAGTTCGGCGCGGGCGGACAGGCCCATTGCATCGGAACCGACACCCGGCTCGGTCAGAGCATACGCGCCGATCCACTCACCGGTGGCCAGTTTAGGCAAATAGCGCTGCTTCTGTTCCTCAGTGCCATAAAAAACGATGGGCAAGGTTCCGATGGTGGTATGCGCTCCCAGGGCGGTGCTAAACGAACCCTCGTTGACACCTGAAACGGCCAGGGAGCTGGTCAACAGGCCCAGTTCCGCGCCGCCGTATGCCTCTGGCACATCCATACTCAGGAGGCCCTGCTCGCCCGCCTTTTTTACAAGGCCCGCCAACAAACCCGGCTCCTGGTGATCAATGGCTTCGATGTTCGGCAACACTTCGCGCTTCATGAAGGTGGCGGCAGATTCTGCGATCCAGCGCTGCTCCTCGTCGGCCTGCTCCAATGTAAAAATCTTGTCTGCTGTTTCGCTTACGGGTGTGGTGAGGAAGGCGGTTCCCACCTCGGTTGGTTTCATGGTTGTTGACATAGATGCTGCTTTCTCCTTGTGCCAATGGTTTGTAGCTCTCTCCCCGACGTTTATCAGATGAGGGTTATAGCGAGAACTCCGAGGGCGACCGCAAGGGTCCCCACCCCTCATCCACCCAACACCCGCCCTTACAATGACTACGGGTGGACGCGATGTGTCGCGTTCCTACGACGATTGTGTGATGGTTCCTTTTAATTCCCGTTTTAGTACTTTGCCGATGAGTGACTTGGGTAAGCTCTTACGAAATTGTACAATTTTGGGGACTTTGTAGGGAGTCAATTCCTTTTTACAATAGGCGATGATGTCTTCGCGGATCTGTTCGGAAGGTTCAAAGCCTGGTTTTAAGACGATGACGGCTGCGACGGTTTCGACGCGATACGCGTGCGGGACGCCCAGGACGGCGGCTTCCTGCACGGCGGGATGATGGTACAGAACCTCTTCGACTTCACGCGGGAAGACGTTGAAGCCACTGGCTTTAATCATGTCTTTGGCGCGGTCTACAACGTAAAAGTAGCCTTCCGCGTCCATTTTCCCGATGTCGCCGGTGCGCATCCAGCCATGCGTGAAGACATCTGCCGTCTCCTCTGGCTGATTCCAGTAACCCTGCATGATATTGGGGCCTTTGACAACGATCTCGCCCGGCTCACCCACAGGCAGAGGCTCCCCTGTTTTCTCATCCAGGATGGCGGCATCGATGTTCGGCAAAGGTAAACCAATGCTGCCCTCGCGGATATCCCCATTGAGGGGATTGCAGTGGGTGACGGGCGCGGCCTCGCTCAGTCCATAGCCCTCGACCAGTTTGCCTTGGGTCAAGGCTTCCCAGTCTTCGCGTACCTTCGCGGGGAGGGCAGAGGCGCCGCTAATACAGTATTTGATCGAGCGCAATTCCTCGCTATGCCTGCCAATCTCCTTCATAATTGAGATGTACATAGTCGGAATGCCTGGAAGCTGGGTTGGGTGATAACGGCGAATGGCTTTGACCACTTCTTTGACCTTGAACTGGGGCAGAAGGATCATGCTGGCAGCCGCCAGGATGGAGAGGTTCATGCCGGCCGTCAGGCCATAAGAGTGGAAGAAAGGCGCAACACACAGGGTAATCTCCTCTCCATCACGCGCCTGGACATTCCACGCGCGCGTCTGGAGGGCGTTTGCCAGCAGATTGCGATGCGTGAGCATGGCTCCTTTGGAAAGTCCTGTGGTTCCACCGGTGTACTGAAGCGTTGCGAGATCGTCACCGGTGAGATGCGCCGGTAGATTGAACAATTCGATACCGCCCTTTGTATGCGACTCGAGCATGCCGCTCAAAGAATGCAGCGTCGCGTCCTCGCGCAGTTCCTTTTCGGTGAGACGTGGTTCGCGATGTTTGGCGTTGCGCTGGCTGAGTGGATAGAGGGTACGCAATAGCGGAGGCAGGTAGTCGGCGGGACTGGTGATAACCACGTGTTCCAGGGCGGTTTTCGCGCGGATGGCGCGCACCACCGGATAGAACATATCGAGCATGACTATTACACGCGCCCCGGATTCGGCCAGTTGGTATTGCATCTCACGCTCAGTATAGAGTGGATTGGTGGGAACAACTACAGCTCCAGCTCGTAACGCGCCATAAAAGGCGATCGGGTATTGGGGAATATTGGGCAGAGCCATAGCTACGCGATCACCTTTTTGAATACCCAGGCGTTGTAATGAGGCGGCAAAGCGATTCGCCAGTGTAGAGAACTGGGCGTAGCTGATGCTTGTGCCATAGTAGATGAAAGCTGTATGCGCCGGATAGCGGCTGACAGTTTGGTCGAGTATCCACGTCAAGGGATGATCTGGAATATCAATATGGGCGGGAACTCCCTGTTCATAGTGATGCACCCAGGGACGGCTGAGGTCGCTAGAGGGATGTTGCTCCGCTTGAAAGCTGGGTAATACAGATGGGTCAGACATGTAGTGATAGCTCCTCTTTGCAGCCCGACAACAGCAAAAACTAGTCTTACTTACTTTAAGTATAGCCCGCATCCTTTGATAATGATATGTTGCCAGCTAACAAAATTTCGTGCATAATGAGAGTGGTAGCTAACAGTTCCCAGGGCGGGGGCAAGCCCAGCCCGTACCCTATACGAGAGGGTGACCGGACGCCCTTGTGGGCGTCCAATCCGCATCAACCGAAGCCGGGAAGTCAGGCAGGAGGCCGAACGATCCGTAGGGGCGAGGGAGGATGATGTGGGGTTGGGAGGGCCTTTATGGTCGCCCGTGGGGTGGGGAGTGCTCGTGTTCCTCCAACATGGAAGCCAGAGGAACAGGACGCGGGCGACCATAAAGGCCCTCCCAACCCCACGTCCGCCGCTCTCGCCCCTACGGATGTTGATGGGCTTGTGGATAAAGAGAAAAACAATGGTGATAAAAAATTCGGATTTTGCGCAACTGGTGACGCGACTGCGGCAGAGGCGTGGCATGTCGCAGGGGCAACTGGCGCAGGCGACACGCCTCTCGCGCACCTATATCTATCATTTAGAGGCGGGTATGCGCAGCAATCCATCGCCGCACGTGGCGGAGAGTATTGCGCGGGCGCTCGAACTCTCGAACGAAGATCGACGGATGTTGTATGCGGCCTATAGTGATCTGACAGGGCAGCAGATCGACGATTCGCTACCTGAGAGCGTGCTGCTTGATTTTGGAGAACTGGCACAGTTGCTTGTTCACAATACGTCGTACCCGGCACACTCGCTTGATCGCCTGTGGTTCCTGCATTCGTGGAATGACGCGGCGATTATGCTGTTCGAGGTGCAGGATGAGGTTGCAAGAGACAAGAAACGCCATCTGCTGGAACTGGTCTTTGAGCCCCACCTGCGCCGCCACTTTCATGGTTGGGAGAATCTCGCCCGCCGCCTGGTGAGCGATTTCCAGTATAATACGCGCACGCTGACACATCTGCCTGAATACAAGGAGTTATGGAAGCATCTACGCACGCTGCCGGAATTCCGGCGCATCGCTTCCGCTACGTACCCGGAAGGTCGGCCCGCTCCTTCGTTTGTCTTTCATATTCAACATAGTATGCTGGGAAGATTGGCGTTGCGCACGGCGACGACGGTATTTACCGGTATCAATACGTATTCGATGGTGAGTTATGTACCTGGGGATCAGCAGACGTTGGAGATTTACCGGAGGTATCAGTGGCAGCCGGATTGATGGTGTGAATAACATGATATACTCAATAAATGGGCTGGAAAGTTCTTTCAACTTTCAGCCTACATAGCCGTATATTTTACCAGAACACTAGAGACAAGCGGCATTGAAAAACAACTACGAACTACTAACCAAAAAGCGTAAATCCCAAAAGCGATAAGGAGATTGTTATGGATGCCAGATTTTATCAGTCGGAAGAAATAGATATCCAGCGACTCGCTAATGACCTGGAGAATATGTACCGCATGCAGGGGTACGAGGTTCAGCAGGTCGGCAACAAAGACCAGATGATGGTGCAATTGAAAAAAGGCAGTGACCTGGTGGCGTTGATCGGCATGCAAACGGCGCTGAGTGTGATTATACAGCGTACATCGGGCGGCACCATCACCATGATTGGTCAACAGAAGTGGCTTGATAAGGCTGCTGTAGGAGCGGTGGGCGTTATTCTGCCCGTTCTCTGGCCCTTGATGATTACGGCGGGCGCAGGCGCGATAAAACAGGCTAGCCTGGGCAACCAGGTTCTCAACGCGGCCGATGGATTGATACGCCAGCAGATTCCAGGTGTGAGGATGGGACCTGTTCCCGTCCATTTGGCGCCACAGATTCAACAGCAGTGGGCGCCGCCACCGCAGCAATATGTGCCAGCGGCGCCGGTCTACACGCCGTCTACGCCTGCGTATGTGCCACCTGCCCCGGTCAATGTACCAGCGACGCAGAGCGCCCCGGCTCCCGCACCAGCAAAATTGCGCTGTCCAACTTGCAACACACCATATGAAGAGGGCGATACCTTTTGTAGTGGCTGCGGTCGTTCGTTAGCGCCTCAAAAAACGCTGTGTCCTAATTGTAAGACGGAGATTAAGCCGGGTGTAGCGTTCTGTCCAAAGTGTGGCGCATCGGTCTTCCAGACGCTTTCAGGCTCACAGGCGGCTATTCCACCTGCCGCACCCTCCGCGCCAAATCCAACTATTCCGGCGTATACACCGCCACCGGCGCCTAAACCCAAACCGGTGACACCACCACCGGCGCCCTATGTGCCGCCGGTACCCCAGGAACCACCTGTCATGCCTAAACCCTCGGTAACGATGATTCCCGGCACGGCGAAACCAGCAGCGCCACAGTCAACGCCCAAGCAGCCTCCTGTGCCGGTGTATAAACCGCCCACGCCGCCTGCTGCGCCACCAATACAACCAACACAGCCAGCAACGCCGGTGTATACGCCACCCGTGCAGCAGCCAACGGTGCAGACAAACGTTTCGCCCGACGCGCCAACATTACAACAGCCGCGCCAGCCGATCAAGGCGAAACCGACCAATCAACCAGCGGCGTCTGCCAATGTGCTCTGGGGCAAGCTCATTTTTAGCAATGGGAAAGAGGTGCAGCTTATCAACGAGCAAATCCTGGTGGGACGCGTCGATCACGATGTAGAGGGTATCAGTCCTGAGGTAGACCTGAGCGACATTCCGGGCGCGGATACGACCTCGCGCATCCATGCTACTATTGAGCATGTCGGCAGCAGCTATATGCTGACGGACCTGAACAGCACGAACTCTACACGCATCAACGGGAAGCGCCTGGAACCAGATAAGGCGATGCCCATCAATGATGGCGATACCCTCCATTTTGGGAAGGTCACCTGCACATTTAAAAAAGTTTAAGGTTGATGAAAAGGGGGTTAGCCTCTCGGTAGGCCGAATTGGGTGAACATGGCCTCCCAGACCTCTTGATTTTCGAGGCGTTCGTGGAGGGAGGCTACGCGGCCGTTGATGGAGTCGAAGATGCATAACAGGATGCGTTGGAGAACCATCGAGGCTTCTTCAAAAAAGTCGTGGGCTTTGACGATATCGCCCTCCAGTACCTCGTGGCACAGCAGGGTGAAGTTCTCCACGTCGATGGTGTTGTTATCGATGATGAAGAGGTAGTTGCCCATGTAGCGGAGATTATAGCGCGTCAGCAGGTTTTCCAGGGTGTTGGGGTCGAGCTCGGTGCCGTTAGCCCTGCAGGTCTCGGTAAGCGCATCCATCGTCCAGTTGACGAATTCGACCAGCGCGGACAATTGCTCCTCAGGCGTGCGGCGGCGATTCCATTCCTGTTCCATACGACTGATGAGGTTGAGTAGTTCAAAGCTCTCCATGCGCAAACGTTCGGCGGGACCGGGAAGGTGAACGTTATCACGTCCAATACCGTTTGTCCCAAAGTACGCGGCTTTCTCCGGCTGGTAAACGGCTCTGACAAATTTATGCTGCATGAGCCGGGCAATATCTCGCGCGACTTCCAGTTCGGGACGGCGGATGGAGCTGGCAATACGCCGCAGCGTGCGATGGCGACTGATGCCGCCCAGTAATTCCATTGTGCGCATATCGACTTGCATGGGATAGGGGATAGATGGAGCAGATTGCAGGCCGGTATGCATCCCCTGGGGGAAGAATGGGCTTAACTGCTGCCACTCGTCGATGTAGCGCACCATTTCCATCGTCACGCCCATGACCTCAAGGTTGAGTGACTCCTCTCCATAAGGCAGAATCGATTTAGAATGACCGGTGGGACTGGCGACGAACTCGTAGGTTCCCTCTTTCCATAGTCCCAGTTCGCGCGCCGTCCACAGAGCTTTGGTACGCAGCGCTTCGCGCAGTTGTGGTTCGCCGATCACTCCCATCTCGATGAGGCGCTCACCAAGACGCTTGCCGAAGGGGTCCTGCATCTGCATCGAAAAGGCCTGGTCGATCTGCTGCTTATTGGCCATGCCCAGCTGCTGCAAGATATCCCCCAGCGTCAACGCGCCAGGATCGAGTTCGGAGCAACTCGCGAGCTTGCCATCTTTGAAATAGACAATGCCAATGCGTTCCGTGGATTGCTGTTTGAGGTGAATGGCGCCCGTCATGCTGCCAAATTCCATCATTTGCAAGACTTCCACCAGGCCAAATTCGTCGAGTGAACCCTGTAGTCTGGCGTTCGCTGTCATGCTGCCCCCTGCTGCGCCCAATGAGTATCTACCATCATGATGCGGCACGTTGCCTTATATTGCACTAAATAATACATTGCAGAACATTATAGCAGATGCCAAATTGTTTCAACAAGTGCCTTACGCTCAAATTGTTGGGGTCTTCGATAGTCTTTGGCGTCCCTGCAAAGGGGCTACCATTTCTTTGAAGCTTGATAGTGCTATAATTCTGCTCACAATTGCCGATCACTGACAACACCTCCTCAACCAGTCCACAAAGCGAATTGACAGATAGACACAACCATTCAGGCAATGAATGGAACAGCTCCAGCCAATAAATCCCTCAACGAAAAAGTGAGAATCGGTACGTCTATCTGCTAGTACATATCCATCGATAGACAGAAGTAGCATATAGTCTGGGAAGAGAAACGTTCACTTCTCCCCAAGAATCGGAGAAAAGAGTTGAAAATTTCTGTATCACCAACGAAGAGTCAAGTCCGGTCGTACGTCCTTTTGAGAAGAGGCATTGGTATTATCGGCGTGGCGTTACCCTTCGTTCTCATCATCGGAAAGATCATATTGGAAAGCCCCGGAATTTCAGCCTCCATCAGTGCCTACTATTATAGCGTGATGAGAGATGTTTTTGTTGGCAGCCTATGGGTTATTGGCATTTTCCTCATCTGCTATCGTTACGCC
>WNGP01000625.1_pt1 | contig 28197 bp, 30 predicted proteins | sample 5407671 | NCBI WGS metagenome assembly WNGP01 (sample SAMN13153381, study PRJNA577476) | soil metagenome | isolation source: 40 cm soil or saprolite under Garry oak tree replicate 2 | place: USA:California | collected 2016-06-15
GTTCGGCCTCTGGCGGATCGACCCGGCCGCCCCGGGCCGACCGGGTAGACGTCAGCATCGGCGGGCGCGTCTGCCACCCAGGCGCCGTCGATGGTCTGTCACGGCGCCATTGCATACTTGCCGCGGTGTGGCCGTGAGGTCGAGCGGAACCGTGGCAGGTCGACAGGACAGCAAGGATGCGGCGCGAGGAGATCGTCAGCTACTGCCTCAGCAAGCCGGGCGCGGTCGAGACCTGGCCGTTCGGAGACGGCGTCGCGGTGTTCAAGGTGGCGGGCAAGCTGTTCGCGCTGTGCCCGGTGGACGCCGACCCACCCGAGGTCAGCCTCAAATGCGACCCGACGCTGGCGACGGCGCTGCGTTCGACGTATCGTGCGGTGCGGCCCGGCTACCACCTCAACAAGCGGCATTGGAACACGGTGAGGCTGGACGGGTCGGTTGACGACGACGAGGTCGAGGAGTGGATCGATCATTCCTACGAGCTCGTCGTGGCCAAGCTGCCGCGGACCGAGCGCGCGGCGCTGTGCCCGGAGGGGACGCCGGATCCAGTCAGGCGACGATCGGCGGGCGCGCCGTGACCGCTGGGTCCGAGCCGAGTGGTTCGCCTGGTCCTGCCGGTGCCGAAAACCTCGCCGTCGACCTCGACCCGCGGCTTCGGCCGGTGACGCAGCCGCCAGGGGTCCGCAGCGTCCTGCTGCCCACGGTGATCCTTGACCGGATGGCTGGGTCGCTGGTGGACGTGCGGAACGCCGCGGCCTCGTCAAGCGCCGGGGGAGCGCGAGCGGTTCGGGCGGTCAGTCGCCCGCATCGTGCTCGACCATGGCGTCCCGCCTGTGTTCACGACGGACACGGAGTTCTGCGGCGCCACCGGCGTGGTGAACTCTGGCAGGCCAGGAGTCCAGTCGATCCCACAGACTCGAACTCTCACGTAGGCGCCGTCTTCATGAGGGTCAGGGCACCAGACTCAGAATCTGTGCTCCAGGACCACTGAAGACGTTCCATGGGCTTCTGACCAGGCCCGTTGCCAGACCGGTGTCTGGCAACGATCGCCCGGAACCGTGACCGGATTGCGACGACGCGGCGAGGGACAGTGGGGGACGGATGCCCGACTCGGACCACCGACATGGCCGTTGAGCTGGGCAGACAGGGACGCGAAGGTACAGGCAGGACGGGTGGGAACGGGCGGGCGATGGCTGCGGATCTGGCGGCTGGGGTTCAGCAGATGCTGGCCACCGCCGACCCCACCCTGGGCAGGGTCCTGCGCTGGACCCACCAGAACGGCGCGAGGGTCGTCGGCCGGTTCGTGGAGCTGGCCCCGCACCGGCGGATCGTCGTCACCTGCGGCTGGGAGGACGGCCGCCTGAGCGTGCCCCCGAGCACGACCGTCGAGATCGACCTCGTCGAGCAGGGCGAGAGGACCACCGTGCGCCTGGTCCACCACGGCCTGCCCTGTGGCCGTGGCCGTGGCCGGCCACCAGCGGGGATGGCCTACTTCCTGGAGGCGCTCGGTGACGCCCTGTCGCCGGGATTGGGCGCGTCAGGCCTGGGGCTGGGTGATGTTCACCATCCAGGGGATGCCGAACCGGTCCACGCACATCCCGAACTCGTCGCCCCACATCTGCTTCTCCAGGGGCATCGTCACGGTGCCGCCGTCCGACAACGTCTGCCAGTAGCCGCGCAGCTCGTCGGCGTCGTCCCCGCTCAGGCTGACGGTGATGGTGTCGCCGGGGTTGCGCTGCATCCCCTGCGGGGTGTCGGAGGCCATGAGCGTGAACCCGCTGGGCGTCTCGAGCTGGCCGTGCATGATCTTGTTGGCGTCGGGCGAGCCCTGGGAGCCGAACTCGCCGAAGGTGTTCATCCTCAGCTCGCCGCCGAACACCTCCCTGTAGAACTCCAGGGCCTGCCGCGCGTTGTCGGTGAAGCTGATGTAGGGGTTGAGCCGCGAAGCCATCGGCCGCTCCTTGGTCGTGAGTCGATGAACCCCGGCAGCCTAGCGCGGACCCGCGACACCCAGCAGCCCCCGACGGCGACGATGCCACCGTCGAGGGGACGTCCTGCTTCAGCGGGCACCGCAATGGGGCCGCTGGAGGCGTCGAGGATGAGGTCGACAAGCCGGCGTCGCACCGGCAGCCGAATGGAAAGGGCCTACTGCTCCAGCCGCGCTTGCAATGTGCTCCACCAGCCACCCTGGTGACCGCTCGAACTAGAAGGTCCTGGTAGGGTCGTTGGTCTCCGGTGGACCCTGGGTGGATCCTCAGCCTTCGATGCCCGGCTGTTGACCGTCGTGCGCTTGCAGGACCGCCGCCAGGCGGACCGCGAGCGGGTAGAAGTCACCGCGAGGGACGTAGATCGGGTCGACCGGCGAGCGCCGCCGAAGGCCCCGCGCCAGATCCCGCACCCGATCGTCGAACGTGCCGCGCTTGGGATCGTGCCGACGCGCGTGTAGCTTCGCCAGCGGCGTATCGCCACATCGGCGAGGATAGCGGCACCGTCGGAGGTCCAGTCCTCGGCAATGGCTGCCTCGACGAGCGCCTGGCGTAGGGCGGCCGGTCCAGGGAGGTTGCTCAACGCGGGTTCCTGGAAGGAAGCCAGCCGCTGCCTGAAGCGCTACGTGGCCTGGGAGGTGTTTGCGGCCTTGCCGCGATGATGTGAGAGGCTTGCTGGCATGGTCGAGCTGAACCCGGTCGACGCCGTCGAGGTCACCCTGGTGGTCGATAACTTCGTCGACATCCTGCTGGCCGGCGCCGAGGGCGTGCGGCGGTTCCCGCTGGCCTACGACTTCTTCGACCACCAGCAGCTGGTGGCCGAGCACGGGTTCTCGGCCCTGGTCACGGTCGAGTCGGGCGGGCGGCGCAGCTCGATCCTGTACGACGGCGGGCTGACCCCCAAGGGCCTGGGCAACAACCTGGAGGTCATGGAGGTGGACCCGATCGGGCTGCGGGCCATCGTCATCTCCCACGGCCACCTCGACCACCACGGCGGCCTGGAGGGCCTGGCCGCCCGCACGGGACGCCGCCGCCTGCCGCTGCTGATCCACCCGGGGGCGTGGCGGGAGCGCAAGCTCACCTTCCCGACCGGGGCCGAGCTGCGCCTGCCCCCACCCAGCCGGGCCGACCTGGAAGCCGAGGGCCTGGAGGTGGTGGAGGAGCGCGGCCCCACCCTGCTGCTCGAGGGCCAGGTGCTGATCTCGGGTGAGGTCCCGCGCGTCAGCGGGTTCGAGATCGGCTTCCCCATCCACCAGGCGCGGGCTGGCGGGGGCTGGGAGCCCGACCCGCTGATCCTCGACGACCAGAACGTGATCGTCGAGGTCGCCGGCAAGGGCCTGGTGGTCGTGTCCGGCTGCTCCCACGCCGGCGCCATCAACGTGCTCCGCAACGCCCAGCGCCTGACCGGCCGCGACCGGATCGCCGGCTTCGTCGGCGGCTTCCACCTGACCGGCGCGATCTTCGAACCGATCATCGAGCCGACCATCGCCGCCTTCGCCGAGCTTGGTGTCGAGCGGGTCGTGCCCGGCCACTGTACCGGCTGGAAGGCCACCCACCGCCTCGCCCAGGCCCTGCCCGGAGCGTTCGTGCAGCCCTCGGTCGGTACGGTCGTGCGGTTCTGACCTGGTCAGCGCTGGCCGGGCCAGGTCTGACCTGGTTGGGCTGGCAGCTAGGGGCGGAGCGCCCTGTAGGCAACGACCACCGGAGGGCACCTGTCGCCGAGCGTCCAACCGCGCCCACCTTCAGACGCAGACCGGATCGCTACTGGCTTGAACCGCTTCCTCAGGTGGTGCCCACTCGACCGCGCGGAGGACGCAGCGTTGCAGCAGCGCTGGCGCCAGAGCGAAGCGGCGTAGCAGCCTGTGGGTGCCAGAAAGTCGGTCGTGGGTGCTGAGCTGCGAGTTCGCCCCAGCGGTGCTGTCGGGCGCGATGATCGGCACATGATCCTGCGACTGCTCTATCTGCTGTTCCGCGGTGCTGCAGTGGCGCAGCTCCGGGCTCGATTCGGGCTCTCCCGGCCTCGGGGCTGGCAAGATAGCACCAGCAAACCGGGCCCGACGACGCCGGCGGGATGCGATGGCGAACCTCCTGCGGACTTCGATGCCGACCAAGGAGGAACGCCTGGCGGCCGGAAAGGCGCTGCGCAAGCAGGCGCCGCGCGGCAGCCTCGGCCGCTGGCGGCCCGCGGAGGATCGGCCCGACCCGGTGGACCTGGTCGAGGCGGCCCACGACGGCCGGCTGCCATGGCTGGTGCCGGTGCGGGTCGGCCGGATGCTGACCTCGCCGTACGCGTTCCTGCGCGGCTCGGCGGCGATGATGGCCGAGGACTTCGCGCACCTGCCCAGGACCGGAGTCGAGCCGGTGATCTGTGGCGACGCCCACCTTGGCAACTTCGGCTTCTACGCCTCGCCCGAACGAGACCTGGTCTTCGACCTCAACGACTTCGACGAGGCCCATCCCGGACCCTGGGAATGGGACCTGCGCCGGCTTGTCACCAGCGTGTGGGTGGCTGGCCGGCAGAACAACCTCTCCGAGGACACCTGCCAGGACGCGGTCCTGTGGTGCACAGGCGCCTACCGGCGGCAGCTGCGCCGGCTGGCCGGGAGGCCGCTGCTGGCCCGCTCCTTCGACCGGCTGGACATCGACCGGATGCGGCAGGAGATGGCCGACTGGTCGCTGCGGGGCGAGATCGAACGGGCCGCCAGCCGGGCCCGAGCCCGGACAAGCGACCGGGCGTTGCCCAAGCTGACCCGTGAGCTTGGCGGCACGCGCGCCATCGTGGACCAGCCGCCGGTGGTGACCCACGTCTCCGAGCAGGAGAGCGGCCGGCTCGTCGACGGCCTCGAGCAGTACCTGACCACCTTGCCACCGTACTGGCGAAGCCTGCTCGGCGCCTATGTGGTGGTGGACGTGGCCCACAAGGTCGTCGGCGTGGGCAGCGTCGGCCTGCGCGCGTTCGTCGCCCTGCTGCAAGGCAACGGCCCAGGCGACGTGCTGTTCCTCCAGCTCAAGCAGGCCAGGCGGTCGTGCGTGGCCCGGTTCGTGCACGGGGAGCGCGCCTGGCACGCTCACCAGGGGCAGCGGGTGGTGGAGTACCAGCAGACCCTGCAGACCGTCAGTGACCTGCTGCTGGGCTGGACGACTGTGCAGGGCCTGGACTATTACGTGCGCCAGTTCCGCGACATGAAGGGCGCGATCACCGTCGACGGCATGGACGGGTCGGCGCTGATGGACTACGCGCGGGTGTGCGGCGCCCTGTTGGCCAAGGGCCACGCCCGCTCCACCGGGGCCACGATCCTGTCCGGTTACCTCGGCAAGGGCGACAGCGCCGACCGAGCCTTCGCCCGCTTCGCCGGCGCCTACGCCGACCAGACCGAGGCCGACCACCAGGCGCTCCAGAAAGCCGTCAACGCAGGACGGCTCCCGGCCGAGCTGGGGGTCTGACGCGATCACGGGCCGAGCGTGCGCGCGAACCAGCCGACCAGCACGTCGAGCGCTTCGGCGGACGCGCGCCGGCTGGTCAGGAGGTGGTCGGCGTCCAGAAGCGGACGAACGCCTTGGGCTGGCGTGCCACCGCGAAGATCCGCTCGCCCTCGGTCACGGCGACCACTTCGTCGTCGACCGAGTGCAGCACCAGCAACGGGCGGCCCAGCTCGCCCGTGCGGCGTTTGACCTTGTGTCGCTCCAGGTCCTCGAGGAACCGCGCCGAGATCGGGAACGAGCGCCCGCCGATCCGGACGGGGAAGCTGCCGGCCTGGTGGATCTCGGCCTCCACGCCCCTGAACAGGCCACGGACGTGCGCGGCGGTGCTGGGAGCTCCGATCACCGCCAGCGAGCGCACCGACGGGAGCTCACCCGCAGCCAACAGGCAGGCTGCCCCGCGCCGCCCTGCCGGGGTCGGTCGGGGCCGGAGGGTGGAACACGCCGGCCAGGTGCGCTCCTGTCACGCCGGGAAACCGCAGACGCTCAGGCATGCTCCCTCCGTCCGCCCGGCGGCGCGCGGCGCGGCCCCGGCAAGGGCGGGCGACCTGCTGGGCTCCCGCGGTCGGACGTCACGGCCGCCAGCCTCGGACTCCAGGTCGCGCCACCTCAAGGCGATCCAGGACATGATCTCCTACCAGGTGGGGTGCGTGGGATACCTGAGCGGCGACCCCGGCGCCGTCGTCGGTGCCGAGTGCTCGGTCAGGCGGTGAACGCCGCGTCGACGGTGACGATGGCGCCGGAGACGTACGACGCGGCATCGCTCACGAGGAACGCGACGACCTCGGCCACCTCCTCGGGCCGACCGACCCTGCCTGTCGGGATCAATGCCGCGAGGCGATCGAGCGTCGCTTGCCCGCCCTCGATCATGGGCGTGTCGATCACTCCGGGGCAGATGCCATTGACCCGAATGCCGTGCGGGGCGAGCTCCCACGCCGCCTGGAGTGTCATCCCCCGGACGGCCCACTTGCTCGCGGCGTAGGCATGCGGCATCCCTGCGCCCTTGAGCCCGGCGGTGGAGCAGATGTTGACGATCGCTCCGCTGGCCTGCTCCCGCATGACCGGCGCCACCGCGTGCATGCCGAGGAAGACGCCCGTCTGGTTGATCTCGACGACACGGCGGAACTCCTGGGGGGTCGTTTCGACGACTCCCTTGTCCAGCCATACCCCGGCGTTGTTGACCAGCACGTCGATCGCGCCCGCCTCGCTGCGGACCCGGTCGACCATGGAGGACCAGGCATCGGCGTCGGTGACGTCGAGCGGCCAGAAGCGGCCGACCGGGCCGAGCGTGGCGGCGACCTCCTTGCCCTCCGAAGTGGGGAGGTCGGCCACCACGACCAGCCGCATGCCCTCGGCGGCGAACAGCCTCGCCTCGGCGGCGCCCTGCCCCAGTGCCGACCCGGCGCCGGTGATCACCGCGACCTTGTCCTGCAGCCGTCCCATGCTCACGCCTCCTGGCCAGTCGCGACCGGCGCGGCTTCGGTCTCCTGCCGCGGCCAGACAGCCTCGATGGCGCGGACCGCCGTCGCCGGGTCGCCGTCGCTGGGCACCACCTCGAATGCGACCGTCCCGTCCCAGCCTTCGCGCAGCAGCACTCGACGCAGGTGGGTGAAGTCCACCTCGCCCACGCCGGGTTCGTGCCTGCCGGGCACCTCGGCGACGTCGAAGCGGATCAGCCAGGGGAGCACGGCCAGCAGGTGCTCGGTCAGGCGCCCGCCGGCGAGCTGCTGGTGGAAGGCGTCGAAGGCAACGCCGACCTCGGCGGCGTCGACTTCGCGTGCGACCACCGCGGTGTCGGCGATGTCCGACCACAGGTACGCGGGGAGGAACACGGGGTTCAGGTGCTCGAGCGCGAGGGTCACCCCGCTGCCGTGAGCGAGCTCGGCTGCCGAGCGGACCCCGTCGACCAGCGTCGCATGGAGCAACTCCGCGGGCAGCGGTGGAGCTGGCACGACCACGCCGCCGGGGCGGATCGCGTTGCAGAACAGCGAAAGCTGCCGAGCTCCGACGCGCTCCGCGCACTCGAGGGAGCGCGAGATCTCGTCGAGTGCCGCCTGCCGCTCCTGTCGGTCGCACAAGGCGTGGTCACGGTTTCCGAAGAACGCGTTGATGCCGGTCCCGCGGTCCCGGCAGACCTCGGCGACGCCATCGATGTCACTGGAGCGCCAGTCCCACAGGTCCACGAGGTCGAAGCCGGCGTCGGCAGCGGCTGCCGCCCGCTCGGGGTAGCCGCGGTCGTCCCACATGAGCTGGATGGAGACGGAGCGCCGCACGATGCTCACCCCCGCTCGCCGTCTGGCACGGTCACGCAGCGACCGCTGCCATGCAGCGACTCGTCGGTCTCGCCGTTCTCGTGAACGACGCGGCCGTTGCTGATGGTCATCACGGGCCAGCCGCGCAGCCTCCAGCCCTCCCACAGACAGGTGCCCTTGCCGTCGTGGCGGACCTCTCGCTCCTCGTCGAGATCCACGACCACGAGATCGGCGTCGGCGCCGACGGCGATCGTCCCCTTGCGCGGCAGGAGGCCGAAGCGCCTCGCGGGGTTGTACGAGTTGAGCTCGACCAGCCGGTGGAGCGGCAGGCCGCGCTCGTGCACCCCGAAGTGGAGAAGGAGCGGGAGCTCCCACGGGAACGATACGACGCCCGGCTTCTCCGACCAGAGATCCCCCCTGTTCTTGCGGAACGGGACGTGGTCCGTGCCGAGCGTCCCGACCGTTCCGTCGAGGATCCCCTTCCACAGCCCCTCCTGCTCGTGCCGGTCCCGGAGCGGGGGAGAGATCTTGGCGCGCGCGTCGAGGTCGGGGTCGTGGGCGGTGCGGGTGAGGTAGTGCGGGCAGGTCTCGACGGTGACCTCGACACCCCGTGCGCGAGCCTCGGCGGCGAGCCTGGGCCCGGCTCCGACGCTGGTGTGCACGATGTACAGCGGGCACCCGGTGAGCGCCGCGAGGCGGATCATCCGCTCGATCGCCTCCTCCTCGACGAAGGAGGGGCGCGACTCGGTGTAGGCGGCCAGATCCTGCCGCCCGGTCTTCATCATCTCCTTCTTCAGCATCGCCGCGAGATCGGTGTTCTCGCAATGCACCGAGACGACGCCGCGAGGCAGCTTCGCCGCTTCGCGCATGGCGCCGTAGACCCACGCATCCGTCGAGGACACGATGCCGATCGGGTTTCCCGGCTCATATCCCATGTGGCACTTGAACGACTGGACGCCGGTCCGCGCGGCGACCAGCGGAATCTCGGTGATGTGCTCCTCGCGCTGGATGCCGAAGTGGAACCCGAAGTCGATCAGCGCCCGTTCCTCCCCGCGGGCGCGCCGGTCCTGGTAGAAGGGGATGTAGGAGCCCTTGGGGTTGCGAATGAACAGCAGGATGGTGGTGACGCCGCCCCTGGCGGCGGCGGCCGTCTCGGTGCGCATGTCGTCGTCGTAGTCGTAGTCGACGCCGAGATGGCAGTGGGGGTCGACGACGCCGGGCAGGAGCACGCGGCCCTCGAGGTCGATCTCGCGAGTGGCGGAGGGGAGCGCCTGGCGATCGCCGACCGCGACGATCCGGCCGTCGCTGGTGGCGACGCCGCCGTGGAACTCGCCGGCGTGCGTCACGATCCGGCCGCCGTGCAGGAGCAGGTCAGCCTTCATGCGTCCACCTTTCCTCGATGTCGGCGATCCTCCGCGCGATGCCCGACCACTGGCTCGCGCCGACGGTGACCGGGGCGCGCCGCCCCATGCCGCGGGCCCAGACGGCGCGGTGGCCGAGGTCGCGCGCCGCGTCCAGATCGACTCCGCCCGGCGGAGCGGCGAGGTCCATGACCAGCGCCCCGCGGGGCAGGAGCTCCAGCACCCCGCGGTCCGCGACCAGCGTGGGCACGGTCGAGAACAGCATGGCCAGCATCGGCGCGACATCCGGGAGGCTCTGGAGCGGGTGGGGACGGCATCCGGCGGTCAAGGCGTCGGCGCGCTGCACCGGGTTGCGGGCGAAGACGTGGACCTCCGCTCCCAGCAGGACGAGCGTGCGCGCGAGCAGCCGGCCGACGTTGCCGTGCCCGACCACACCCACGCGCGACCCGTGGACGGTGACCCTGGTGTTCTCGATCGCGACCCGCAGGGCACCTTCGACGATCGCCGGTCCACGCAGCAGCAGCAGCTCGATGTCCGACTCGTACTCGTGCAGCGAGATGCGGTGCACCTCCGCGGCGCGGCGCAGCCCTTCGTCGGCGAGCCCCAGGATGATGGCGCCGCCGGGTCGCATCCGGCCGAGCAGCTCCGCGTCCGGACGAATCGGTTCCGGCGAGGAGGGCGCGAAGAGGGTTCCGTCGGCCGCGATGCCCGGGATCGGGAACAGCGCGTAGTCGGCGCCGTCGAGGGCGGCGCCCGCGGACTCGCAGCGCGTCACGCCATGGATGCCGGTCTCCGGCCAGGGGAAGCCGTAGGCGCGGACGCGGGCGCCGGTCGTGAGGGCGAGCCGGGCGATCTCCTGCTCCCGCTCGTCGCCGCCGACCACCGCGATCGTGCGCGACCTCAGGTCAAGCCGCACCGGTCTTCCGCCGTCCTCGTACCAGATCCAGCACCTCGTCGAGTCCAAGGCCGGTGAGGCCAAGCCGGCCAGCGTCCAGTCCCTGCGGCTCGGCGCCGAGTCCGGCGGCCAGCCCGCCGAGGCGCAGCAGCGACCGCGCGGTCGGCACCGGCACCGCCGCAACGTCGGCGAGCGCGGCGAACGGCACCAGCCCGTAGGGCAGGTCCTCCTGGTAGTACCGGTGCCCAAGGTCGTTCGGCGCGCGGATGCCCTGGTTGGCGGTGCCGCCCCGGATGGCGGCGACGACCTCGCCGCGCGCGGCGGCATCGGCGTCGGAGGTCCCGATGGCGGCCATCTCCGTGATCAGCGACGGCAGGTCGTGCCCGAAGGCGCGGGCGACCGAACGACGCTCGCGATCGAGCTCCACCAGCACCCTGGCCACCCCGTCGGTCATGCCGTCGACGTAGAAGCGGAAGTCCCCGCCGCTTGCCTCCACCCACGCGGCGCCGAGGACGGCGCCCGGCGGATGGAGCACCAGGTTCACGTTCGACAGGCTGGTGGCGATGACGTCGCGCTCCGGAGCGACGCCAGGGAAGAGCTGCCTCGCCGCATCGACGGCCGGCCGCCCGCCCGGGAGGCAGGCCCCGCGGACCCGGCCGGCCCGTCCGGTGGTGCGAACGAGCGCCTCCTCCGCGACGGTCCGCGCGACGTAGGTGAGCGTCGACAGCTCCGCCGCGGGGGGCGCCGCCACGCCCCGCCGCTGGAAGACCTCCCGGAGGTGCAGGGCTCCACCGGTGTGGCCGGGGTTGAGGACCACGGGAAGGCCGACCCGAAGCTGCGCCAGCTCGGCGAAGAGCCGCTCGTGGGCCAGAGCCGGCAGCACCACGACGGCCACGTCGACGCCCCGAAGGGCCTCGGCCAGGTCGGTGGTCGTGGTCACCGGTCTGACGGTGCCCTCGCCCAGGACCCCGGTGTACCGGATGCCGCCCGCGGTGAGGAACGGCCGCAGCGTCGCGGTGCTGCGGTTCCACAACCGGACGCGGTGCCCGCTCAGAGTCAGCTCGACGGCCGCCGACAGGCCTCCCGCGCCGGCACCGAGAACGGCGACGGTGGTCATACGCGGTAGCGCTCGAGCTTCTGCCGGTCCACCTCGATCCCGAGCCCCGGTCCCTCGGGAGCCAGAACCCTGCCGTCGACGAAGCCGAACGGCTCGGTGATCAGGTCGTCCAGGTAGTAGACACCGGCCACCTCCGGGCCGTCCGAGCCGCTCGGCCGGGACACCGGGCAGACGCTCGGGAGCACCGCGTTCGGGAGCGCGGCGCCCAGCTGGAGGTTGGCGGCGTTGCCGATGCCGGTCTCGATCGACCCGCCGATGTCGCAGTACATGCCAACCGCGTCGGCGACCTCGGCCTGCTGCCGCGCGCGGAACAAGCCCCCGGGCTTGGTCACGTAGCAGGAGAAGCACGCCGCGGCGTCGAGCTCGTTGAGCTCGAGGATGTCCTGCACCGTCCACGCGGACTCGTCGGCCATCACCGGCGTGGAGATCCGCGCCGCGACCCGAGCGAGCCCGACGGCGCCCGCGACGGGCTGCTCGCACAGCAGGATGTCGTACTCCTCCTGCCGGCGGGTGACGTCGACGGCCTCGTGCACCGAGCGGTAGCCCTCGTTGGCGTCGACGCGGATCCGGATGTCGTCGCCGAGGCGGAGACGCAGCTCCCGCACGAGGGTCACATCACGCTCCGGGTCCAGCCCTGTCTTGCACTTGATGGTGCGGGCGCCTTCTTCCACGGCTCTCTCGGCCTCGTCGCAGCAGCGGTCGAGCTCCATGATCCCAAGCGAGTGCGCCACCTGGATCCCGTCACGAACGCGCCCGCCCAGCAGCGACGAGACCGGGACGCGCAGCGCCTTGCCGGTGGCGTCGTAGCAGGCCATGTCGACAGCGGCCTTGGCGTACGGGTGGCCCTTCACGGCCTTGTCCATGCGGGCGTGGATGACACCGATGTCGATCGGGTCGAGCCCGGCCACCGCCGGCAGCAGGTAGCCGGAGACGATGTGCCGCACCGTCTCCGGCGTCTCGCCGAAGTACCGCATGGAGGCGCCGCCCCAGGTGGCGCCCGCCGGCGCCTCGCCCCAGCCGACGACCCCCTCGTCGGTGAGGAGCTCCACGATGGCGTGGTGGCCGATGGGCGTGCGCATCTTCGATGCCCAGTTGTGGTCGCGCCGGGTGGGCAGCCGCACGAGGTGCACGGCGACGTCTCTGATCTTCATGCCGGCCCCTGGCGCTGCGGTCGTGGCGGCGATGCGTCGAAGAGCTCGATCTCGTTGCCGTCGGGGTCCTCGATGTAAACCGTGTGGCCGTACGGACCGGGGCCGGGTCCGCGGACGATGCGGTGACCGGCGTCCTTGGCCCGTGCCGCGATTCCGTCGACGTCCCTGGCGCTGAAGCACAGGTGCTCCAGGGCCCCGCCCACGCCGGTGCCGCCCTCGGTCAGGCCGAGCCCCTGATGCGTGACCACCAGCCGGCGGCCGTCTCGAAACTCCTCCTCCTTGCGGACGTCGAAGCCGAGCACGTCGACGTAGAAGCGCAGGGAGCCGTCCAGGTCCTGGGTCTCGAGCAGGAGGTGGTGCACGCCGATGGCCCGCGGCCGGCGGGACCTGTCCAGCCACGAGAGCACCTCGTCGGAAGTCGCCAGCACCCCGAGGTACTGGGCCCACACCTGCCGCGCCGTGTCGATCCACTGCGGTCGGACCGCCGCGATCCCATCCGTGACGGCGACGACGTCGAAGTCGCGCAGGTAGGCTTCTCGCATGGTGGTCTCGACGCAGGCGTTGGCGGTCACGCCGGTGACGAACAGCGCCTGCACGCCGAGCATGTCGAGAAGCGCCTCGAGCCGCGTCTCGTAGAAGGCGCCGAAGCGGTGCTTGGTCACCAGGAACGTGGGATCGACGACAAGGTCCGCCAGCTCGTCGATGATCTGCGCGTCCCAGGACCCGGACAGCGCGGAGACGCGGGCGCGTTTGGCGGTGTGGGAGGGGAGCACCTTGCGGGCGCGGGCGGCGTCCCGCTCCAGGTGCACCTGCCGTGTCCAGATCACCGGCAGTCCGGCCTCGGCGAAGGCCATCGCGAGCTTGCGCACCGGCGCGACGGTCTGACTCGCCGGGGCGACGTCCACCCCGGACACGCCAAGGGTGCCCTCCGCATGGCAGAAGGCGTTCTGCATGTCGATGACGAGCAGAGCGGCCTGCTCGGGCTGGATCGCGTCGATGCTCAAGTGTCGGTCCTGTCGACGCCGAGGACTCCGGCGCGAGCCCAGTTCTCCTTGGGGTACTCCTGGATGACGACGTGCAGGCCGTCGGGACGCGCGCCGGCGTGCTCCACCATCGCCTCCGTGATCGCCCTGGTGAGCGCGCGCTTCTGCGCCAGCGACCGCCCCTCCCACATGTGCACGATGACAAACGGCATGACGTGATGCTCCTGTATCGGATCAGAACGCGCCCATGGAAGCGCCGCCGTTGACCAGCAGGGTCTGGCCGGTGATCATCCGGCTCTCCGGCGAGGACAGGAACACCACCGCGGACACGACGTCCTCGACCTGGATCGGAGTTCGCAGGCACTGCCCGGAAACCACCTGGTCCCAGTACCCGGGAGCCAGATCGGCCAGGTTGCGCTCGGTCTGGACGAGCCCGGGAGCCACCGCGTTCACCGCGATGCCGAAGGGACCGAGCTCACGGGCCATCGCTCGGGTGAGGCCGACGATGCCGGCCTTGGCCGACACGTAATGCATGAAGTTCGCCATGCCGAACACGGCCGTGTTCGAGCCCACGTTCACGATGCGTCCCCGACCTGCCGCCCGCATCGGCTCGGAGGCGGCCCTGGAGGCCAGGAAGGCCGTACGCAGATTGCTCTCCACGATGAGGTCCCAGGTGGACCCGTCGATCTCCCAGAACGGAACCCGGGGGATCCCGTAGAAGGTGCCGGCCATGTTGACCAGCACGTCGAGCCGGCGGTGCGCTTCGACGACGGACCGGACGGCGGCTGTGGCGGCCTCCTCGTCACGCAGGTCGACACGGAGGGCGCTCGCCTGGCCGCCTTTGGCGACGATGTCCTCGACCACGCCGGAGACGTCCACCATGTCGGCGCACACGACGGTCGCGCCACGACAGGCCAGCCCCTCCGCGGTCCGGGCGCCGATGCAGCCACCGGCACCGGTCACCACCGCGACCTGCCCTTCGAGGTCACGGCGCGTCTCGGCGGGGACGCTCTTCGGCGGACCCGTCGCATCGTGGACCATACTGGAAGCATCACCTCGGAACTGGCAAGACGTGTGATATGTTTCGATCTCGGTGGCCGGCTGTCAAGCGTGGTGGTCGACGCCCCATGTCACGGATCCCACGAGAGGATCTCGAGCGGCGAGCCCCAGGGCGTGAGCGCGAACGCATTCGTCAGCCCGGGCGTGTCAGCAGGCGGAAACCGGACCGGCTCGCCGATGATGCGCACGCCGGGGTGCGCGCGGAGTCGCTCCAGCGTCGCGCCGACATCGCTCACCTCCACGGCAACGTGCGAGCCACCGCGCACGTCGGGCGCCGGTTCGTCGCCTTGCGGTCGTGGCGACCACCACTGCAACAGCTCGACGCGCCCGCCGCCGAGGTCGAGCATCGCCAGGGCGAAGTGCGCGGAGGCATCGGCACCGAGCCGGCCGGCCTGCGTGTCGGAGCCCGGCTCGGGCCGCGGGAGGCGGAACACGACGCTGGCCCCGAAGGCCTCCGCGAAGAAGGCGACGGCCTCGTCCAGATTCGGCACGGTGAGCCCGACGTGGTCCAGTCGCGGGGCGCCGGGAGCGGTGGGGGTCGGTCGCATTCCCCCCTCACAGCTCGATGCGCTGGAGACGGTCCGCGTCGGTCACGTCCGAGAGGAGAAGCGCTCCCTGTCGCTGGATCGCCACCATGTCCTTGATCTGCATGCCGAACCCGTGACCGCTCCGGTAGACGAGCGGCTCGATTCCCAGCACCATGCCCTCCTCCAGGACCGCGCCGGCGGACTTCCCCAGGTACGGCGGCTCGTGCAGGTCGACGCCGATCCCATGGCCCACGAACGAGATCGGCGGCATCCCCAGCTCGTCGAACTTCGCCCGGAAGAGGTCGTACACGTGACCGGCCTCCACACCGGGCCGCATCGCCTCGAGGACCAGGTGCCTGCACTCCACCAGGTTGCGGTAGATCCGCTCCGCCTGCGGGGATGGGTCACCGACGACCGCTGTCCGGCAAACGCCCGCCTGGTAGCCGTCGATGACGGAGAAGATCTCGACCCGGCAGATGTCCGCGGGCTTCAGCACCCGCTCGCTCGGCCCGACGTTGGGCAGCTCACTGCGCTCGCCGGTGGCCACGATCATCAGCTTGAAGGACTGGGCACCCTGCTCGAAGACGCTGCGTGTCAACCTTGCGGCGATGTCCATCTCGGTGCTGCCGGCGCGCACGGACTGCAAGGCATCGAGGATCGCCCGGTCGGAGATGCGCGACAACCTGGCGAGGAGGTCGAGCTCGTCGGGAGTCTTCCGCTGCCTGGCGCTGGCGAGGAGGCCGTCGGCGGCCACCAGTGTCGCGCGGGGCAGGTCTCGCCGCAGCGCCACGTGGTCGGCCACGGGAAGGTAGCCGAGCTCGATGCCGACGCGCCCCTCGGCGACGCCCAGGTCACGGAGCAGCTCCGCCAGGGCGTGCATCGCGCTGCCGCCGAACTCCTCCCACACGCGAACCTCGGCGTCCGGTCGGGCGCGGCGCACGGTCGTCTCCTCCATGTCGACGCAGACGAGCGCCTCGCGTCCGTCGACCGTGAGGACCGTGGCGGCGTGGCGCCATCGCATCAGCGGCTGCGACGGAACGACGAAGCCCGCCGTGTAGGCGACGTTCTCCGGAGACAGGCAGACGAGGGCGTCCATGCCAGCATGTCGGGCCTCGGCCTGGAGCCGGCGAACCACCTCACGCGGCATGTCGTCTCCGTTGGGGACTGGTATTACGACAGATATGATAGGAGCCACGCGCGCGCCCGCGTCAAGCGCGTTCAGTACCCGGAGAATGCGATGGGCGATGAGCACCGGACCGGCCCGCGGACCCTCGTCGAGCACCTTGCGTTCGCGATCACGGCGGACGTGACCGACACGGTCCTGCGCAACGCGAGCCTGCTCGTCGACGGCAGCCGGATCGCCGACATCGGCCCCGCCGAGGACGTCCGCGCGCGCCTCGGCGCCGCGCCCGTCGATCGGGTGGTCGACGGCCGCCGCTTCGGCGCGATCCCCGGGTTGATCGACACCCACGTGCACCTGTCCGAGACGCTCAGCCGCGCGGTGTTCCCGGACGTCCTGAGCACCCGAGCATGGGTCTTCAACTGGGCGAAGCCGTTCTACGCCCACGTCGACTCCGGTGACGAGCGGGTGAGCGTGCTGCTCGGCGCGGCGGAGATGCTGCGCAGCGGCACGACCTGCTTCCTCGACATGGGCGCGCAGAACGACGCGGGCCTCACCGCTCGTGCCGCGGGAGAGGTTGGCATCCGCGGCATCGTCGGCAGGCACGCCGCCGACCGCAAGCCGGCCGAGATCCCGCCCGGCTGGTCCGCGGAGATGGTGGACCACCACTTCTACCCCGACGCCCGCACGGCGCTGCGGGCGCTCGAGGAGTCGGTGCGGCGCTGGAACGGCTACGCCGGCGGCCGCATCCGATGCTGGGTCAACATCGAAGGCAAGGAGCCGTGCAGCCTGGAGCTCCATCTCGGTGCGCGCGCGCTGGCCGAGCGGCTCGGCGTCGGGACGACCTACCACATCGCGTCGAGCGTCGAGGAGTCGCGCGCCAGCGAGAAGCGTTACGGCAGGTGGCCGGTGACCCGCATCGCGGAGCGCGGTGGCCTCGGGCCCAACCTCGTTCTGGCCCATGCCGTCGCGGTCAGCGACGACGAGGTGCGGATGATCGCCGAGCATGGGACGTCGGTCGCGTTCTGTCCATCCACGTCCCTCAAGCTCGCAAAGGGCGCGACGGCCATCGGACGCTATCCCGAGATGCTGTCCGCCGGTGTGACCGTCGGGCTGGGAACCGACGGCGTGTCGGCTGCCGGGAATCTCAACCTGCATCGGCAGGTTCACCTGGTCGCCGGCTTGTTCAAGGACGCCCGGCTGGACCCGACCCTGGTGGGCGCTCGGCGCGCGATGCGCATGGCGACGATCGACGGCGCTCGCGCGCTCGGCTGGGACGACGAGATCGGGTCCCTCGAAGCCGGGAAGCAGGCGGACTTCGTCCTCTTCGACCTCGACCACCACGAGTGGACGCCGTACGCCGACCCGGTGCAGGCGCTGGTCTGGTCGGCGAGCGCCGCCAGCATCGCGGAGACCTGGGTCGCGGGGCGCCCGCTCTACACCGACGGCCGGGTGATCACGCTCGACGAGGGTGAGCTTCGCGCCGAGGCGCGCGAGCGGGCCGCCGCGATCGTCCGGCGGGCCGGCCTCGACGAGCCGGCGCCGGTGACCACCACGCTCTACGACTGAGCCCTCGGCGCGGCACCCCGAACGTCAGCCGGAGCTGGCTGCTTGCAGCTTCTCGATCCACTGCCGGGTGCCGGAGAGGTGCTTGCGGGCGGCTCGGCGAGCGCCGCTCGCATCCCCCGCGACGACGGCGTCGACGATCGCCTGGTGCTGCTTCACCGACCGCGCCAGTTGGCCCGGCCTCGACAGCATCAGGCGTCGAGATTCTTCGAGGATGCCGTTGAGCTCGCTCAGCAGCCGCGACATGAGCTGCCCTTCGACCGCTTCCGCGATGGACACGTGGAAGGCGACGTCGAGGCGGGACAGCGCACCGTATTCGGCCTTGTCCCCCTCGGTGGCGGAGCGGAACTCGCCGCACGCGGCCACCATCCGCTCGATCCCCTCCTCGGTGCCCCGCAGGGCCGCCTCCTCCGCGGACAGCTCGTCCAGCGCGCCGCGCACCTTCAGCAGCTCCAGCAGCTCGTCACGGTGCATCTCCAGGTAACGACCGAAAGGGCCGGCGTACTGGTCGCTCACCGTCTCGCGCACGAATGCGCCGCGGCCGTGCTGGACGGTGATGACGCCCATCGCTTCGAGCCCGGCGATGGCCTCGCGCACGCTCACCCGGCTCACGCCGAACGTGTCGCAGAGCACCCGCTCGGACGGCAGCAGCGATCCCGGTGGGAAGTCAAGGCGCTGGATCGCCGACAGCAGCTGGTCGCGCACCTGCTGCGTTGGGCTGACACGGCGCACGGTGCGCAGACCGTGGAACGAGGGCTCGACGGGCTCAGAAGCCACCGGTCTTCCCGTTCCGCTCATCTTCGCCATGGTGCGGCTGGTCGAGCGATGCTCCCGAGCGGTAAGCCGCGAGGTCGTCCTCGTCGTCGGCGATGACGATCACGTCCTCCCCCACCGCGACCGTCGCACCCTCCTCGACGAGATGTCGGGCGACGACGCCGTCGACGGGTGCCTCGAACTCGAGCTCGAGCTTGTCGGTGGCGACCAGCCCGATGACGTCGCCCTCGGACACCGGACCCCCGGGCTGGACGTTCCAGGCCACGATGATCCCCTCTTCCATCGTGAGGCCCCACTTGGGCAGAGGATATGCCTTGGCCATGACCTCACCGACCTCCCGCCGCGGTGGTCCAGTTGCCGACCAGCTCGCTGATGGCCTCGGCGATCCGTTCGGGCCCCGGCAGGACGTGATGCTCCATCACCGGCGCGTAGGGCACCGGGGTGTTCATGCCGCCGACGCGCACCACGGGTGCGCGGAGCAGGTCGAAGCATTCCGTGGCCGCGAATGCCGCAACCTCGGCGCCAAATCCGCCACGGACCGGAGCCTCGTGCGCGATCGCCAGCCGTCCGGTCTTCTCCAGCGAAGCGCGCAGGCCGGCGCGGTCGAACGGGACCAGCGTGCGCGGGTCCCAGACCTCACAGTCGATGCCATCCTCGGCGAGGATATCGGCCGCGGCCAGGCAGTGTTCGAGTGTCTTGAGATAGGACACCAGTGTGACGTCACGGCCCTGGCGGTGGACCCGTCCCCGGCCGAAGGGGATCGGATCCACCGGCACGACCTCGCCGGCGGGACCTCCGCGGCCTCCGTACAGCTGCTTGTGCTCGAAGAACACGACCGGGTCGGGATCACGGATCGCCGACTTCAGCAACCCCTTGGCATCCTCGGCCGTCGACGGCGCCACGACCTTGATGCCGGGGACGTGGACGAACCAGGACTCGAGGCTCTGTGAGTGCTGTGCGGCGGTGGCCCCCGCGGTGCCCGTCACCATGCGCACGACCATTGGAACCGACAGTCGGCCACCCGTCATGTAGTGGGTCTTCGCCGCCTGGTTGACGATCATGTCCATCGCGAGCGTCACGAAGTCACCGAACATGATCTCGGCGATCGGTCGGCCGCCGACGAGGGCGGCACCGATCGCCGCGCCGACGATCGCCTCCTCGGAGATCGGCGTGTCCCACAGCCGCTCGGGACCGAAGCTCTCCCAAAGGCCCTTGGTGACGCCGAAGACGCCACCCGCGGGACCCACGTCCTCACCGATCAGGAACACGGCGGGGTCGCGCTCCATCTCCTCGGCGATCGCCTGCCGGATGCCGTCGGCGTAGGTGAACCTGGTCATCGCAGCGCCGCCCCTTCGAAGGAGTCGACGTACACGTGGTCGAGGCCGTCCTCGGGGCGGGGATGCGGGCGCCCCTCGGCCCACGAGACACCTTGATCCAGGCGCTCCTCGACAGCGGCGCGAACGGCCTCCACATCCTCGGCGGTCACGCTGAAACACTCCCGCACCGCCGCGGTGAACGAGCTGATCGGGTCGCGCGCCATCCAGTGCTCGACCTCGTCCGCGGGCCGGTATCGTGCCATGTCGCCCTCGAAATGACCGCGGTGCCGGTAGGTCTTCGCCTCGATGAGCGTGGGGCCGCCGCCCCGGCGGGCCCGGTCGGCGGCCTCGAAGGCGGCCTCCCGTACGGCCAGGACGTCGTTGCCGTCGATGACGACGCCGGGCATGCCGTACGCCGCCGCCCGGTCGGCAACGTTCTTGATGACCTGGTGCTGGTCCTGACGGGTGAACTCGCCGTAGAGGTTGTTCTCGCAGACGAACAGCGCCGGCAGCTTCCACAGTGCGGCCAGATTGAGGGCCTCGTGGAAGGAGCCCTCGTTGGTGGCGCCGTCGCCGAAGAACGACACCGCGACGCCTCGGGTCCCCCTGCGCTTCAGTTGCAGGGCGGCGCCGGTGGCGAGCGGGATGCCGCCACCGACGATGCCGTTCGCCCCGAGGAACCCGAGATCGGCGTCGATCATGTGGAGGGAGCCGCCCTTGCCCTTGTTGCAGCCGTCGATCCGGGCGAACAGCTCCGCGTACATGCGTCCGGGATCGGCGCCGCGGGCCAGCATGTGCCCGTGGCCGCGGTGCGTCGATGTCAGCACGTCCTCCGGGCCGAGCGCGGCGCACACGCCGACGGCGACGGCTTCCTGGCCGATGTAGGGGTGGAGGAAGCCGGGAATCAGGCCAGCGGCCCGCAACCGGGCCGCGCGCTCCTCGAACCTGCGGATCAGGATCATCCGGCGGAGGAGGTCCAGGGCGTCCTCGCTGCTCGCGGGCGGGGCGAACGGCATGGTCACTCCTTCGGTGCGCACGGACAACTGGTCACACATGTTATTTCTGCGCTGCCAGGGTGTCACGCGCTCGAGTAGCCCCCGTCGGCCATCACCGCCGCGCCGAGGACGAACGACGCGTCGTCGGAGAGCAGGAAGGCCACGACCGAGGCGATCTCGTCCGGCTCGGCGTACCGGCCGATGGGGTGAGCTTCCTTGAAGTGGTCCCGACCGGTGCGTGCCTCGTCGATGGCGCGCAGCATCGGCGTCATGGTGCCCCCGGGGCAGACGCAGTTGGCGCGGATGCCGCGGGAGGCGTACTCCACCGCGATCGCTCTCGTCAGTTGCAGGACGCCACCCTTCGCGGCCGCGTACGCCGCCAGCTCCGGCGCGGCGCAGACGGCGGCCGTGGAGCCGAACGTGACGAGGCGACCTGATCGCTGCTCGAGCATCAGCGGCAGCACGGCCTTCGCCACCAGGAAGGTGCCGATCACGTTGACCTCGAGCACCTTGCGGAATGCCGCCACGTCGAGCTCGTGGGTCGGCGACCAGACGTGGATGCCGGCGGCGGCGACGACGGCGTCGACACCGCCGAGCTCGCCTCGCACCGAGTCGACCAGCGCCCGCACCGACCGCTCGTCGGTGACGTCGGCGGCGGCGGCGAACACGTCAGAGCCGAGACTGGGTGGCGCCAAGTCGGTCGCGGCGACAGCGGCGCGCTCCTCGAGAAGCCGCTGCACGACCGCTCCGCCAATGCCACCGCCCGCCCCGGTCACCAGGACGCGCAGGCCGCTCAGCCCGCGCACGGAAGCGATCCGTCGCCAGCCACGAGCGCGGCACCTGGGGTCAACATGGCTTCTATACTGCCAGCAGGGAACTCTGCTTGACCAGCCCGGATCGCGGCACGCTCCGTTTGCGGCCCGCCGGCCGGCGGGATTCACCCCGCGGGCTGGCGACCCGCATTGGATCTACCGTCCCGTGCGGAGGGCGTCGGTCGGGGAGAGGCGGGCGGCGCGGACGGCTGGGTAGATGCCGGCGACGGCGCCGATGGCGACGGCCGCAGGCAGGCCGGCGCCGATCGCGCTTGGTGGGATCAGCGGTTGCCAGCCGTTGTGATTGGCCAGCGCGTAGGTGATCGCGGTGCCGAGGAGGACCCCGGCGATGCCGCCGGCCGCGCCGAGGAGCACCGATTCGATGAGGAACTGCGTGGCGATGTGGTGCCGCATGGCGCCGAGGGCTCGGCGCAGCCCGATCTCGATACGCCGTTCGAGCACGCCGATGACCATGACATTGGCGATGCCGATGCCGCCGACAAGCAGGGCGACGGCGCCCAGGCCGAGGAACAGGGTGGTGGTGGCGTCGGCAACGGCGAGGCGGGCGGCGAGCGCGTCGGAGGGTCGGCCGACCCTGACCTGTTCGGGGTTGGCGGGGTTGGCGGCGCGGGGCAGCAGGCGAGCGGTCTCTGCCGTGCCTTCGGTCTAGGTCCGCACGTAGACCTGGGTGGGATGGCCGTCGTAGCCGAACTGGTCGGCGGCGATCGGGAAGCCGATGAGGGCGGCGTGGTCGATTTCGGGGGCCAATTCGAAGGGGGCGAGGATGCCGATGACGGTGTACCAGTGGCCGCCGAGCCAGACGCGCGGCGTGCCGGTCAGGTCGGTGATGTCCAGGGTCTGCGCGGCGGCGTGACCCAGCACGGTCGTCGGGTAGATGCCGGTGGCCTGGTTGAGGAAGGTCCCGTGGGTGAGCTGACCGTCCAGGGTGGACAGCAGGGTGGGGTCGGTGGCGCGGACGTCGAGGCCGCCGTGGCGGTGGGGCTCGATGCGGTCCGATCGGTACGGGTGCAGGCGGCGGCAGGCGTAGCCTTTGGCTGTCCAATCGCGCATCTGGGGGTGATGACGCCATGGCCGGTCCGTTGCATGGTCGCAGCATCGTGGTGCTGCTGGCGAAGGGTTCGAAGACCTCGCTGTCGAAGCCAGCTCGGCGGCTTCTACATCCCTAGTGAAGGCGCCCACAGGGGCGCCCGAGCCGAGGAGCCTCCAATGCCTGAACCGCAGACCCTGCTGACCGGTCTTGCGATGGGCGAGTCGCCCCGGTGGCACGAGGACCGTCTGTGGCTCTCCGACATGGGCGCCAATGAGGTGGTCACCGTCGATCTGGAGGGCACCAGCGAGGTCGTCGCCAGCGTCCCGGCCATGCCGACAGGCATCGGCTGGCTGCCAGATGGGCGTCTGCTGATCGTGTCGGCGCGTGACGGGCGTCTGCTGCGCAGGGAGCCAGACGGGTCGCTGGTCACCCATGCCGACCTGAGCGGCCTGGCTGACCACCCCTGGAGCGACATGGTTGTGGACGGTCGGGGCAACGCCTACATCGGCAACATCGGCTTCGACTTCCCTGGCGGCCAGTTCGCCCCCGCGATCGTGGCCCTGGTCACCCCCGACGGCGCGGCTCGACAGGTCGCCGACGACGCCGCCTTCGCCAACGGCATGGTGGTGACGCCCGACAACCAGACGCTGATCCTCGCCGAGTCCTACGCTAACCGGCTCACGGCCTTCGACATCGCCGCTGATGGCAGCCTGTCCAACCGGCGGGTGTGGGCCGACCTCGGCGGCAGCGTCCCCGACGGGATCTGCTTGGACGCCGACGGCGCGGTCTGGTATGGGGACGTCCCCAACCAGCGGTGCGTGCGGGTCCGCCAGGGCGGCCATGTGCTACAGGGGTTCGAACTCGACCGCGGCTGCTTCGCCTGCGCGCTGGGGGGCGCGGACCGCGGGACGCTGTTCATGATGGCGGCCGAGTTCGGTGGTCCGGCGACCATGGGGGGTGGGACACGAACGGGCCAGGTGCTGACCGTTGCAGCGCCCGCACCCGGCGTCGGCTGGCCGTAGGGGCCGAGTTGGCCGGAGCTGGAGGCGACCGGATCCGCCCGCCTCCAGCAGACGCACGGTCGCTGCCGGCGCCCCTTTGGACGCTCAACCGCGCAGCGCGGAGGCGAGGATGCCGGGAACGTGCCGGAGGCTGCCGTCGGCGGCGAACCGGGTGAGCTGGCGACCGGTTGACGCCGCCGTCCTGTTGGTGACGAACCAGGGCGGTCGCGGTGTGAGCGTGAACGCACCGTGGTGTACCGAACGCGGGAAGGGACGGAAAGGAGCTCTGACCACGACTTCTGCGGGCGGTCGAACAGCAGTGCGTTGTGCACCACGCCGATACCGCTCTGGATGTCGCGGTAGGTGTGGCTTGGGAACGCTCCCCACGTGTCGCGTGGTGTCGCGCAACTCACCCTGTGGGTGCCAGAACTCGGTCGTAGGCCTGAGCTGCGAGTTCGCCGCTGTGTCGGTCGGCCAGGATGATCGGCGCATGGCCTTACGACTGATCTATCTGACCTCTGCCAGCTGTTGCGATGGCTTGCCCTGGCGACGCGCAGCTCGGCGGCCAAGGATGCCGAGCTGCTGGTGTTGCGTCACGAGGTCACGGTGCTGCGCCGCCACGTCGCCCGTCCGCGGATCGACCGGGCCGGACCGAGCCGTATTCGCGGCGCTGGTCCGACTGCTTCCCACACAGCACCGACGCCGTCGATTCGTCACGCCCGAGACGTTGCTGCGCTGGCGCCGCGACCTGGTCAGACGCCACTGGACCAACCCCACCGCCCATCCGGCCGACCTTCAATATCACCATGGCTGCGTCACCTGATCCTGCGGCTGGCAGCCGAGAACCCGACGTGGGGCTACCGCCGCATCCACGGGGAGCTCGTCCGGCTCGGCTACAAGCTGGTGCCGAGTACGGTGTGGCTGCTCCTCAAGCGGGCGGGCATCGACCCGGCACCACGCCGTGCGGGGCTGACCTGGCGGCAATTCTTGTCCACCCAAGCCCAGGGAATCTTGGCCTGCGACCTGCTTCCACGTCGACACGGTGCTGCTCAGGCGCCTGTACGCCCTATTCGTGATCGAGCTTGCCACCCGCCGCGTCCACGTCCTGGGCGTGACCGCCAACCCGACCGTGGCGTGGGTAGCCCAACAGGCACGAGATCTGGACCACCCACTACCACACACTCTCATAGCGGATGGACCAACAACTGGGGCCCCGGTCACCAGGTTCGCACTGCTCATCGGACGTCCGTCGATACCCGAGCGGCGCCGGAGGGAACCGACATCGCGACAAATGCAGGAGCCCTGCCTCCTCGCGTGAGACATGGTCATGGATAACGCCATCTTGCGTGCGATCGTTGTGGGCCAAGCCCGCTGGCATCGGCGTGACCCTCGTCAATCGACCGGATGTGGCCACTCGTTGAGAGGCAGCAGCTCCCGCAGCGTGGCTGACCTGTCCCGACCAAGGACCGCCTCGGCGTCGAGGTTGGCAGGGTCGATCTGTTGGATGAACTCCCGGCAGCGTCCACACGGCGACAACACATGCAGCATGCCGTCGTCGCTGCGCCAGACCGCCACGATCTTGGCGATCTCAGGCTCGTGGCCTCCCAGATCGGGACGGTCGACGGTGGTGGACACGTGCGTCTCCCTTCTCGCTCCGGTCCTTCCTGACCGGGCGCCCGGCGGGATATGCTGGCTCCGCATCACAGAGGCCGGCTACCGCCGACCTCCATGCGAGGCGAGCATAGCATACGGAGGAGCCATGCCCGAGCTTGTCTATGCGAGTTCCGCATGACCGACTCGATCTCTCGGGAAGACCTCGGTGCCGCGATCGACGCGGCCCGAGCCGAGGCGGGGCTGACCCAAGAGCAGCTCGGCGAGCTCACCGGGCTTGGCCAGACGGTCATCTCGCGCATCGAGTCAGGCCAACGCAAGATCGAATCTCTCGAGCTACTAGCGATCGTTCGAGCCCTCGGGGTCGACCTCGACGAGCTGCTGGCTGCTGCCGAGGCGCGAGGCGCCGCGTCAGAACCGGCAGACGACATCGAGCTGCTCGCGTTGCGCCTGCGCGACCACGGCCAAGGCGCCATTGAGGCGTTGGGCTGGGTTCCGGGATTCCTCAAGCGGATGGCGCAGCTCGAGGAACTCGACCGTGTCTGAGCCACGTCCGGTCCGGGAAGGACGCGAGAGAGCCGACGCCGTCCGGTTTGAGCACGGGCTGGGAAGCGCGCCGATCCGCGACTTGTTCGGCTTCATCGAACGCAACTATCCTGACCTGCTCGTAGTGGTCCGGCCAATGCACGACGGTCCCGACGGCGCGCTGATCCGAGCCGGCGCCCATCGGCTGGTCGTCGTGAACAGCTATGAACAGACCCTGGCTCGGCAGCGGTTCACCGCCGCGCACGAACTGGCCCACTACTTGTTCGACCGGGACCGAGACCCGGTGCACCTCGATGATGATCTGTTCGGTGGCGACGCCCCAACCGAGACACGAGCCAACGCCTTCGCCGTGCACCTCATCCTGCCCGCAAGCGTGATCCGCGAGCGGATCGCCCAGAGGACACTCAACCCGGCTGACCCCGGGACGGTAGTAGCGCTGGCCGCAGAATATGGGCCGAGCGTCCAGAGCCTGAGCTGGCACATCAAGAACGTCCTAGGGCTCAGCGACTCGGAACGCCGCCGCTTGGCCGAGATCCCGACGTTTCGACTCGCGAGGTTGCTTGGATTGACGGACTACGTCCGGAAAGAACGGGAAGCTCAGGACCGGATCGCCTGGCCCCAGCGCTACCTGGCGCTCACAACACGCGCCTTCGAACGCGGGGAGCTGAGCCAGGCTGAACTCCTTCGGCTGCTTGAGGATCGCAACCTCGTCTCGGAAATCGTTGCTGTCACCTCGGAATAGATCGGTCGGCGAGATTCACTTTCCTGCCCCACGAGTACGTCTTGCCCGATCGAAGCGATCGGCCTGCCAGCGGTGCGACCTGCTCCGGGGACGGATGGGCGGTGGCGGAGCTGCGCCACCACCGCCACCAACAGGCCCGCCTGCGCCTGGCCGGCGCCTAGCCCGCCACCGTCACCCTGCGCTTCATCCAGCTGGGCCAGCCACCCGCCCGGTGGAGCTGGACCTGGTGTTCCGGACCCAACGCGGCACGCCACTCAACCCCAACCACGCCAGCCGCGGCTTCGCCAAGCTCGCTGAAGGTGTCGGGCTGCACCCACATGCTGCGCCACGCGCTGGCCTCGGCGATGGCCGCCAACAAGGAACCAGCCAGCATCATCGCCGCCCAGCTCCGCCACGCCGACGGCGGCGCGCTGGCCCAACGGGTCTACATCCACCAGCTCCCACAGACCGCCCCGCGGGTGGCGGGGCTGATCGAGGGTGTGTTCGGCCCAGCCGCGCGGGACGCACGGTCGGTGTCGGCTGAGCGTCGGGCGGAGCGAAGGTGGAGCGAAAGTGGCCGCTGGCCGACGCCTCGAATGCTCAGAGCGCTGGTGGCTCAGCCTGGGGGCTGGCGCGAGCGCACCTGGGGCATCCGGCCATGAAGTACAACGGCACCCACATGATGGGGACCAAGATCCAGGTCATGCAATCCCCACCAGGTATCCTCGTCCTGGCATACTAGCGCGTGGGGTTCAGAAACTCGGACGTCATGCCGCGACCTGGTAGTACTCGTGAACAGGGCGCGCTCGCGGTCGCGGTGGTCTGGTTGCCCGCGGTCGCTGCGACGGTCGCTTGGGTAGCGACCGGTCGCCTCCATCCGGTCGGGTCGCTCGGTGTGGTCGCCCGCCAGGTCGCGCATGCGGTCGATCGCCCCCATGGCATGCCGCCAGGCGCGCCGCTGCTCAAGCGAGATGTCCTTGCCATGCGGCTCCGGCCCGAGCGGGCGCTCAGGGTCGGTGACGTTGCGCTGCTGCCGGTACTCCACCACCTGCTCGACCGCCCGGTCCCAGGCCCGACCACCCTTGACCGTCGCCGGACGTTCCCCGAGGTCGCGCGACCATTCGGGCTGCAAGATCTCGACCGCACGGACCGCCACGCGCTTGCGCCATCCCTTCTCGCGCATCAGCTCACGCTCCCTTGCTCGCAGCTCAGGATGGGCCTCCTGGTGTGCCTCGTGCTGCTGCTGGGCCTGGCGGGCGGCGCGTTCGCGGTCGGCGGCACGGTCGGCCGCCTGCCGGGCGACCTGGTACGCCTCCTCCGCCTGCCTGGTCTGCTCACGCGCGCGGGCGAGGTCGCCCCGTCGCAGGAACCGCCCGGGGCCACGCTCCAGGCTGGCGACCAAGTCGCGGGCCCCCTACAGGACGGTCGTGACCGGTCCGACGAACCGGCGTGGCGGTGCGCTCGGAGGTGGCGATCGGGGATCAACGCCGGTCGGCCTGGGCGTGGCCTCGTCGGCGGATGTGGGTCGACGCCGACCTGGCCGCCCGCCGAAGTCGCCGGTGCACGGTGGCAGGACTCCGATGCTCCTGCTGGGGGCGGGCTTGTTCGGACGACGCAGGTCGTGCCCAGCCCGCCTGCCCTGCCATCCAGACGACGATCGGCGCGGCACGCCCGCGCCAGCACCCCACCACGCGCCCCGCCGGAACGTGGCCGATCCACCCGGGTGTCGACGGTCCCAACCGCTTGCCCCGGTTTGGGCGCCAGCCTGTGCGGGAAGGCGAAGCTGTTTGGGAAGGCTCACGCGAGCAGGAACGCGGGCGGCTCAAACCAGAGAGCCACTCCAACGCCACTGGAGGCATCATGGCCGCATTGTTCCT